>Ga0207697_10000204_pt1 | contig 31796 bp, 31 predicted proteins | sample KBSSwiS5withPhiX_FD_184293 | JGI IMG/M metagenome (GOLD analysis project Ga0207697, IMG submission 184293) | Switchgrass rhizosphere microbial communities from Kellogg Biological Station, Michigan, USA, with PhiX - S5 (SPAdes) (version 2) | ecosystem: Host-associated > Plants > Roots >... | reverse complement strand
GTCCAGCCCAGATCTTCTTGAAGCCGCTGAATGGTGTTGGCTGCGGGCGGTGCACCGGCGGTGACAACGTGAATACCTTTTGGCGCAAGGCGACGGAGATTTCCAGGCGCGTTTGCCAGCGAAATCAATACTGTTGGCGCTGCGCACAACGTTGTGACCCGCTCGGTCTTCATCAATTCGAAAACGGCGCGCGGCTCACATTTGCGCAGGCAGATGTGAGTCGCTCCTGCGGCTGTTACGGTCCAAACGAAAGTCCAGCCGTTGGCGTGAAACATCGGCAAGGTCCACAGATAACGATCGGCACAGGTCATCGGGACGTAGAGGAGTGTGCCGACGGAATTCATCCAGGCGTTGCGATGAGTGATCATCACGCCCTTCGGACGCGAAGTGGTGCCGCTGGTGTAATTGATTGTGAGCAGATCGGTCTCGTGAATTTCCGGACGCGAAAATTCAGCCGGGCTCGCATCGATCATACCTTCATAGTTGAGCCAACCCTTGGCTTCTCCTGTGAGAGCGATGAAGTGTTCAACCTTCGGAAGTTGTTCGCGAATACTATCGATCGTTGCAAGATAATCACGGTCCGCGCAAACCATGCGCGAACCACTGTGATTGACCAGGTAAACGAAGTCGTCAGCGGTGAGCCGATAGTTTAGCGGCACAAGCACCGCGCCGGTTTGTGGAACTGCGTTGAACGATTCGAGCTGCGCGTGTGTGTTCGGTGAGAGATAGGCGACACGGTCACCGCGTCTGATTCCAAGTTTCTGCAACACCGCTGACCAACGATCACATCGCTCGAGAAACTGCGCATAGGTCCAGCGTGAGTCGCCATCGATCACGGCGACACGTTCGGGATAGAGTTTACGCGCGCGGCGAGCAAATTCGAGAGGCGTCAGCGGCGTTTCCATTGGTGTCGTTTGAAATGGTTCTCGATAATTCATATCACTGTTGCGCATTCAGAAAATGATATTTGGGAACCAAAGGCGTGACGCGACACGAAGACATTTTTGGGGGAGAGAATTATTATGTTGGAAAACAGCAAAGCATTCAGTGGATTCGCGGCACCGGATATCGCGAAGGAGAAAAAGTTCTATGACCAGACGCTCGGATTGAAAACCTCGGAAGACCATGGCCTGCTTAGATTGCACCTGAGCGGCGGCAATAACGTCCTCGTTTATCCAAAGCCCAATCATGTTCCGGCGACGTTCACCGTGCTGAATTTTCCTGTGGACGACGTGGATCGTGCGGTCGACGAGCTGACCAAGCGCGGTGTCGAATTCGAGCATTATGACCAAGGCGATCTGAAGACCGATGAGAAGGGGATCATGCGCGGGAATGGTCCGACGATTGCCTGGTTCAAGGATCCGGCGGGCAATATTCTTTCAGTCTTGAAATCTGATTGATTGTTTGGTGGATTGTAGCAGTCCTCGCCGCTGCGAGTACCTAGTAGTTGTGCGAGAGAGATCACGACGGGTCAGGCATGCTCGCTTTGCTCCGCATTTTGGGCTGGAGCTTGCTGTACATTCGAAGTTGGCAGATCGGGATGCGCGCCTTCAGTATCTGTGGCCGCATTCTTGATCGTCGTCCCAGTAGAGCGGATAGCTTCCTCGATTTTCTTTTCAGTCGTTGCCAACGGATCGTACGAGACGTGCAGCGCGCCCTTCGCTATTTTGGTGTCGATTACGCCATCCAACGCTTCGACCGCATCGGTTATTTTCTTTTGGTGGGCGGGATCTCCCAGCTCCTTGATTTCAATTCGAGCAGCCATGGTTTCGCTGAGACTCGAATCAGGTGATTCAGGTTTGTTCTTCATGCCATAAGATGTTCGTGCGACGCGTGATGATTTCGCGTATTCAGCGATACCCGCGCGATGGCACTGCTCTCGCGTTTCGACGGTGGAAATGCGATTGGTCTGCGTGTTAGCAGCAACCACTCATGATGTTCCGCTGATCGCGACGATCGCCGTCAGCCTGGCGTTTGCATTTGTCGGAGGATTGGTGGCGATGCGACTCCGCTTGCCGCCCTTGGTGGGATATCTTTTGGCGGGCATTGTCGTTGGTCCGTTCACCCCTGGTTTCGTCGCTGACGCTCACCTTGCTCCGCAACTGGCCGAGATTGGCGTGATCCTGCTGATGTTCGGCGTCGGCACGCATTTTTCCATACGCGATCTTTTCGCGGTGCGAGGTGTGGCGTTGCCCGGCGCGTTCGTGCAAATCATTGTGGCGACTGCGCTCGGAGCCGGCGTAGCGACCTTGTGGGGATGGTCGTTAGGCGCGGGAATCATATTTGGGTTGTCGTTATCAGTCGCAAGCACTGTGGTTCTGCTGCGCGCGCTCGAGGATCGCGACATGATCAACTCAAATGACGGACGCATCGCGATCGGATGGTTGGTGGTGGAAGATCTTCTCATGGTGCTTACGCTCGTGCTGCTGCCCGCTCTTACGGGAGCATTGGGTGGAGATGCGCCCAATAACACCGTAAGTTTTTGGCCGGCGCTCGGGATCACGATCGGAAAAGTCGTCTTATTCATTGGACTGATGCTTATCGCCGGTGTGCGTTTTTTTCCGTGGCTGCTATCGCGTGTGGAACGCACCGGCTCTCGCGAATTGTTCACGCTTGCAGTGATCGCGCTCGCCCTCGGTGTGGCGTTCGGATCCGCTAAGCTCTTTGGCGTTTCTTTTGCTTTGGGCGCCTTTTTCGCTGGAGTGGTCGTGAACGAATCGGATTTGAGTCACCGCGCAGCGAAAGATCTTCAACCACTGCAAGATGCTTTCACGGTCTTATTTTTCGTCGCGGTAGGAATGTTATTCGATCCTTCGATCCTCATCCGGCAACCGCTTCAGGTCCTGGCCGTGCTTGCGATTATCGTGATTGGAAAATCTTTAGCTGCTTTTGGCATTGTTCGAGGGCTGGGAGGCTCGATGCGGACAGCACTCGTTGTCTCGGCTGCTCTCGCGCAGATCGGTGAATTTTCTTTTATCCTTGCAGGCCTGGGCGTAAACCTCCGCCTTCTTCCGACCGAAGGATTGAATCTAATTGTCGCCGGCGCGCTGCTTTCGATCACGTTCAACCCGGCGGTGTTCAGTGCGGCGATCGCATTCGCTGGTCGCGAAGCCAAGCACTACACTAGGCCATGAAGGCGATTCAGGGTTATTACCTCATTAAGCCAGAAGATTTGCACTGGCGGCCGTCGAACTTGATGAAAATCCCGAACGCGGATTATCTGGAGCGGACCGGCAGCGAGAATATCGGCGCGCGGCTGTGGCGGTTGCCACCGAAGAGCGCAAACACGTTGCACAAGCACATCCGCTCGGAGGAATTTTATTTTGTTCTCGAAGGCACGGGTCGCATGCGTGTTGGTGACGAAACGTTGACGGTGTTGAAATACGGAGGCGTCCTGGTTGCCCCCGACCAGTTGCGCCAGGTGTTCAACGACACCGACGACGAGGTGCTGTGGCTAATCGTCGGCGCACCTGAAGAACTGGAATTTTTACAGGGCTCGAAATCTAAAATGGACCTGTCGCTAATTTATCCGGTTGATCCCAAACAGTTGCCTAACGAACTGGCAAGCACGAAGTGGCCCCCGAAAGACAGTAATGAGTGACTTGTGACGAGTCACGGCGGAGACTAATAAATGGAAATCAAAAGAATTGAGTCGCAGCCGACGAGAAAAGGTTCGGCGGAGTGGTTCACAGGTTCGGTTCGAATCCAGCCGTTATTTGAAGCTGCGAAGCCTGCCCGTGTGCGTGGCGCGAGCGTGACTTTTGCTCCGGGTGCACGCACCGCGTGGCATGCGCATCCACTCGGTCAGACGCTGATCGTCACTTCCGGCCTTGGCTGGGCGCAGCCTGAAGGCGGACCGGTCGAGGAAATCCGGCCGGGCGATGTCGTTTGGTTTGCGCCTAACGAAAAGCACTGGCACGGCGCAACGCCCACCAAGGCAATGACACACATCGCCATTCAAGAGGCGCTAAGCGGTAAAGTGGTCGATTGGATGGAGCCCGTCACTGACAAACAATATCGGCTGGGAACGAAGCGAACAGGGTGAACGACGTAGAAACGTGAAGCGATGAGGGTAGGAGCGAGTGAGCACGGCAGCAAACGAGTTTCAAAACAGGAACGCAGAAAATTCAACAACGCGGGCCTCTGAAAAACGATTCGTTAGGCGACCAACCTGGCAAATGAAACTCTTGTCTGTGAACGTGGGCCTCCCTCGCCAAGTGGAATGGAACGGACGGACTATTCGCACATCGATCTTCAAAGCGCCTGTCTCCGGCCGAGTTCATGTAAGGAAGCTTAACTTAGACGGCGATCAACAGTCTGATCTGACTGTACACGGCGGAGTGGATAAGGCGATTTATGTTTACCCGTCGGAACACTATGGGTTCTGGCGCGAAGAACTTCCAAACGCTGATCTGAGCTGGGGAGCTTTTGGCGAAAACTTCACCACGCAAGGGCCGCTTGACGACAAAACCGTTCGTATCGGCGACCGGTTTCGCATCGGCTCGACAGAGTTCGTTGTAACACAACCCCGGATGCCGTGTTTCAAGCTGGGTATTCGCTTTGGGCGCGCAGATATGGTTAAAAGATTTATGCACAGCGGTCGCAATGGTTTTTACTTTGCCGTTGTTAAAGAGGGAGAAGTCGCGGCAGGGGATGCTATCGAGCTAGTAGCGCAGGATGAGAACGACGTCACCGTCGCTGAAATCGTTGAGCTCTACACTGCGGACGCTGTAAAACAGGATCTTTTGCAGCGCGTAAGCGAATTAGGGGCCCTGCCTGAGAGCTGGCGAGCTTACTTTCGCAAGCGTCTTTGGAAACCGGATGCTTAGTTCAGCATAACGAAGGGGTTTTCATGCGATCTGACATTGTCCCTGGATCTTTGTTTCCCCATTACGAACTGTCCGATCACACCGGGAGACACCGAAAGCTTTCCAACTTGCAACAACATTAACGCCTTCGTTCGGGTTGAGTTGTCCGCCGGCTTTGAGTTGATCGATGATCCGAGGAGTGGCGCCATCGAGCGAGATGATCACCGCTTTCGGTGTGGCGTAGGCGCTCGCGCAGAGCACCGCGGAAATCAAAAGAGTTACCATCGTGTGTTTCTTCGTGCATTTGGAGCTGTGTGTTTGAATCATGCACCAGATCAAAGCAGCGGACCGTAACAAACAGATGACGTACGCGTGAAAGTTTTGTGAAATGGTCTGGTTCCCCAAAACTTTTCTGACATCTCTTCGCTGGATGGTCAGAAATGGCTGGCGAGGTTCTACTTATTTGCTCGCACCAGCGCGGCTTGGAACTCCTGCCATGCATTCCAAGCGCGCTCCCAATCTTGTTTTTCAGCCCAACATTGCGCTTCAAGGAAATGGAAATAGGGCGGCGAGTTGGGCCGTTCGCTAAAATGACGAGCAGTGAGAAGCGCATCGTCTAGCCGGCCGTTCTGCATCTGTGCGCGATAAAGTTCGTAACCAATCCTGTAATTGTAGGGTGAGTCATGGAGGCGAGCTTGGAGATCTTGAAGAGATAGATTGGCGGTGACTGGCGGGAGGGCGGGCGGTTCGCCGTATCGCTGGGTCAATTCGTACGCGGCTTGAAATTCTTTCTTGCCCGCTTCGTATTTCGCGATGCCGGCCCAAGCATAGCGAAGCCAGTCCGGATGTTGGTCAACAATCCGGGAAATTTCCTCCGCATTGCTGTGTTCGGACCATAACGCGAAGAGCGCGAGTTTTTCTGTTTCGGAGAACGATTGTAAATCCGGATCCTTTCTTAACAATTGCCCGAAAACGCGATTGAAAGAGGCATCGGAAACGCGGTTAAGAAAAGGCAGGACTAAATCGTGTTCGCTAAGCCCGATCTCCTCGAGAGTTGAGCTGATCTCTGGATTTTTCAGCGAGGCGTCGCTTAGCATGCTTGCATACACTTGTGGCCGCATAGGTCCGGCTCTTCGCAATGCCTCACGCCATGCTGTGATTGCCAAATCCGGACGGTACAGCAGCCAACTGTTTCCTTCTGCCAGCGGCACTTCATAAGCAATCGGCTCCAGCAAATGCGCCCTGCGAAAATCATCTATTGCGGTTTTGGTCTGCTGCAATTGCACCTCCGCGATGCCACGGGCAAGGTAAAGTTGCCATTCGAGCGGTGCCCATAGCAGCGCACGAGTCGTCAATGCGATTGTTTCGTCAAAATTCTGCTCGCGATCGGCGGCAGCTAACAACTGCTTCGCGCTAGAAACACCTACGGAACCAGGGAGAAGTCTCTGGCCGTTGTTGGCCACAACGAATAGCAGACCCGCTGCAAGTAACCCCAAGCCAACAAAGCGAAACAGCATCGGCAACCAGCGACTCGGTGCCAAGGGGAGGGGCCGATGCAAGGCCAGCCCAAGCAAAAACAACGCGGCAAATGCCGTGCCCACTTGGTGCCCTGAAATGTCAAAAATCCCGCGAATCGCGAACAGGAATGCCGCGATCAGCGCGGCCAGACGATAAAGTTGGTTGGTCCCCTTTCGCAGCGGGAAGACCCGACTAATCAAGAGCGCGAAACCGAGGGCAGTGAGCACGACCGTAGGCCACCCAGCTTCGGCCCAAAGCCAAAGCCAGTCGCTTCCCGGGTGCAACACACGTGCATCGCCGACAGATGCGTCACGAACAATCGCAAAGATGGATTCGAAATTCCCCAAGCCGATTCCACACCAGGGCGACTCACGAATAAGTCGGAACGTATCATGAAAAATTCGCCATCGGAGATCTGGTGAACTGCCGGCGTTGCCAAAATCGCGAAAATGAAATCGCTGGAATGTTTGCTCGCTGAGAGCGAACAAGGCGGTGAGTGACACGAAAAGAAGAAAAACTACAAGAATCACTCCCAAGGGAGAGCGTTTTCGAACCGCCAACGCACCGAGCCAAAATGTGCTACCCACGAGGAGGATCGCAATTCCGGATCGTGAAGAATTCAGAACAATGGCAGCCAAGACCAGAATCAGCGCGAGAATCCAGGCAATCCAACGTTTCGTCCTTTCGCGAAAATCCCCATGAACGCAGGCAAGTATCATGACCGCAGTCAGCGCAAAAAAATCTCCCGTTTGATTCGGGTTTGGAAATGGACCGAAATTCTGCTCGTTGAGCCAGAACGTTGGCTTGATATGTAGCAAGTAAAATGCGATGCAGCTTGCGGCCAGGAGCACAATTCCGCTGGTAAACAGGCGGAATTGAAAGCGCATCTCGCGAACGCCCAAGTCCTGAGTGGAAACAAGATAGAGCCAGCTCAATCCAGCAGCGAAGCTAACCAGGTAACCAAGCGTAATCCACGGCTGTGGCGTGAATGTCGATGGAAGCTGGATTGCAAGATTGTTTACGAATGATGCGCGCCAGTCCGGTTGGACAAACCAGTGGGCGGGAAGCAGAGGAACCGCTGCCAACACCAACAGGGCAAGCAGAACGAGGTTCGTGATCGTGCCCAACGAAAGCCGGGGCGGTCGCACCACGAGGCAGAACCCGAGAACGAAAATCACAACTCCTTCTTCCCATTTGTCGGTTGCGTCAGCCAAAAAACAGGCCAGCACCGGGAGCAACGCGATGGTCGCGCTAGTTATCCAGCGAATCGCGGCGCGGCCTTGGTTCTCACGCGATCGAGAGCCCTGCATTGAATTTGACATCGTCCAAAGCAAATCGTCGTGACGCGAACCGCCTTAGACTTAACAATCAAGCGACGGAATCTCGAAAAGTAAAGGCTGCGGTGATTTCGAGTCAGGACGGGTTGACTTGTGCTCAGAGCCCAATGCAGGTGAGAATGTCCTTCATGGATCCGACCAGTTATTCAGCGCTCAATTAATCTCTCGGGGGATGCTTCAAAGGCGGAATTGACCCGATTTTTTCCTGGGTTGCTGATTGGAAAGCCTGGCCGTTACTTTGCATCTGTTGCGGCCTTAGAAGTCGCCACAACAAATGAAACCGGTGCGGGTGGAGGTGAACGACAAAATGCAGAAGGGCTACGTTTATTTCCGCACAAAACCGATGGGACGCGCTTTTCGGCCCGGGTTTACGCCCGACCTGACGCCGAAACAGATGCTCGCGCTCGGCGTGTTCGGCGGAAAATACATGACCGATTGTCGAAAAGAATTTCCTGCGAGCTGGTTCAAGCGCGCGAAGCTTTCACCCGATCGGGCACTGGCGTCGCTGAATTATTTTGGCGTCAACGCGTCGCAACCGCTATCCGAATGGCGACGCAAAAGTTGGATTTATCCCGACGATCCGCGCGGCTGGTTTCAATGGTACTGCCGATATTATTGCGGGCGCCGCAGTTCGGATGACCTACGACAAATTGGCCGTTGGCGCGCAGTTCGGCGCCACGTGGCGCAATTGAAAAAACACTGTAAACCTCGTGATCTGGGTTGCCGTCGTCGTCAGCGTCAGGCGTTGCTGCATTGGGGTTACGATTCGCGAAAGATTTGATCAGAAGGAGGATCTTTCTCAGGGATTTTTGCGAGCTTTCAGAGCGTGGGAATTTTGAAGTGCGGATTTTCGATCACGCCGAATACGTTGCCGAAAGGATCGAGAACGGTAGCGACACGGATTCCTTCACCAACATCCTGAACGTTTGTGCGCTCCGTCGCGTCGAGTGACAGCAAACGTTTCAATGCTGCATTCGCGTCGGCGACGCCCCAATAGACAACTACACCGCCCGAACCTGCAGAAGCAGATGGGTCTGGATCGAGACCGAGCTCGTAACCGCCAACGTTGAAGCCAACGTAAAACGGTTGGTCGAAGTACGGCTCTATCCCGAGGATCTTTGAATACCACGCCTTTGCTTTTGCGAGATCTGGCGCGTGATAGATGGCCGTGCGAAGCCCCAAAAAGTTTGGATTCTCAGGCGACGATTTCATCCGGTTCAGTTTGATCGTTGAAGCACATAGAAGACATATCCGTAGCTGTCTTCTGAAATTTTGAATGTCTCGATTTCTTTGAGCGTCTCGATGGCGAAGTCCCTGACGGCAACATCCGAATGATTGACGAGCGATTTCGCACGCGGCTCGAGAACGTCATAGTAATCTTTCACCCATGCTTCTTTAGGCAGCGTATAGGTGTTGAATATTTTGTAGCCGGCTGTTTCTGCTGCCGAAATGTTTTGCGGCACAGACTGCATTTGCGGATATCCCAATCGGAAAAACTCGCTCACCGCGTCGGGAACTCGTTCACGCAGCCAGCAAAGTTCGCTTACTACTGCGAATCGATTTGGTTTGATCGCCTTTGCCCAAGTGGTCAGTGCGTTGGCGAAACCAATGTTGTAGGCGGCGCCTTCCGACCAAAGCAGATCGATTGTCGGAAAGACGCTGGGAATGTCTTTCATGTCCATGCAATGCATCTGCACCAGATTACCGACGCCTCTTTCTTTGGCCCGCCGCTCCAGCCGATTGAAGAATGGCTGATAGGACTCAACCGCCTGAATTGGTGTCCCAAGCTCGCTCGCCAGCACCATTGTTTGACGCCCGGCACCGCAACCTGCGTCAACAACGACTTCAAACCGGTGTTCTGGCAGAGATCGCAAGACATACAGACTAAGGCTGTCGTCGCCTGGGCTCAGCTTGTCCATGCCGGCGAAAAGCAGATCAACTGGATTTGGCGTGTTCATCCGCTTTGAACCATGACTTAATGCAGTTTCGCTTTGGCGGCGACGATCTGCGGCAGCAAAATGTCGCGCACGTAATGCCAGTAAGGAACAATTTCGAGCGTGTTGCGCGCATAACGTTCGGCTGCATTTAAATCGGCGGAGTTCGCGTTTAGGTGGCAATAGGCGAGGCTCATCATTAGTTCCGGTTTGCCCCATGACGGTTCAAGCGGATCGTCGCTCGTTTTGATTTTCGAACAGACTTCCAAGCCGCGCTGGTAATTTTGTATCGCCTTGTCCTGCCCACCGCCGCGGTCAGGAGGAGAATTCCAAAGAATGGGACCGTGCACCCAGATGAGCCGCGGATTATCCGGCGCCATAGCGCTGGCTTCTTTCTCCGTCGCGAGGATTTGCTCGACCCGTTCTTTCGTGCGCGCTTTGTCTTGTAGATCCGCAAACAGGAGGAATCCCAGGCTGGAAATGATCCCAACCTTGGCATCAACGAATTTGGGATCCAGTGCAATCGCGGCTTTGAATTCGTCGACCGCGGTGTTGAGATCTCGCGCCAGTTCCTTTGGATCAATGGCATCATTGAAGCCGTTGATCGCGCGTCTCCATTTCGCAAAGCCGCGCCAGTATCGAATGCGCGACGCCAGTTTTTGGTCTTCCATGAATGGCTTTAACTCATCGTAGCCCCGCTGCATCGCAGCCCGATCACCTTCGTAATCGGCGCGCTGAATCTGCGCCACGATGCGGGCGGCTTGTTCGCGAGCGTCGTTAGCGCGAGTCGCTCCGGCAAAAACAGGCGCAACGAAAATAAGCGTGATCAAAAGCTGTTTCATCGTCCGGGAACAGGTTGAGTGGCAAGCGCTCGCAGAAATTCCAAAACAACTTTAGCCGCTGGTCCGCCTTTCTCGGCGTGTACGATTAACGGGATTCCATGAGGTCCGGGCACATGAACAATGTTCGGGAAAGCACTGACTGCTGCTTTCACGATGTCGAGTTTGCCGAGCATCGTCGCTGCAAAGATGTCCATGCGCGCATTATGCTCGAGCAGGAATTCAGCGATATCGCGGCGACCCATGTGAGACGCTCCGCCCAAAGCCGTTTCAAAATCTCCGTTACCCCAGTCAATGGCTCCGTTAATCAGTTTTGGTTCTTCCGCCAACATCGCTTTCACCGCGGCGAGATTTCCGTGCCCGGCAATTACGAGGCGCTTTACGCGAGCGCGATCGAACTGTGGATGGTGTTCAGGGAAATCCGGCACGTAGTCGGCTGATTCCGGAGTTGTTGATGCCGCCAAAACAGACGGACTAGTTCCCGGTTGAGCGTGCAACATACCGCGACCGCAAAATAGACCGACAGCAGCCGCACCACTGCCGATAAGAAATTGCTTACGTGTGCAAAGTTCATTGATGTTTTTCATAGGTAGTCTTCTCTCTTTGTGGACGAAAATACGGCCTCAGCATCACGTGCCGACGAGAATGTCGTGAGCGCTTCGGGAAAAGTCGCGAATACGCTGAATCACGCCGCAATTAGCGGGCGACTAAAGCGGTTTTCCCAGGAGCTCGAACAATTTGTCCCTGTAGTTTCGGCTAAGAGTGAGCTTTGTCCCATCCTGCAGAAGTATTGAGTACTCACCGCTAAACAGCGGTTGTAACTCTGTGATTCGCTCGACATTGACAATAGCAGAGCGATGGACACGCCGGAATTTTGCCGGATCCAATTGTGCCTCCATCGTACTCAAGGTTTGTCGCACCATGGGCCTCGCTTTGCTCGTGTGTAGGTGCACGTATTTGTCGTCAGCTTCGATCCAATTGATCTCGTCAGTGCGCAGGAAAGTGATGCGGCCGCCTGCCTTGATCACCAGGCGCTCGAGATATTGGGGCTTGTTTTTGATATTCTCGAGCAGCGCGCTTATCTGCATTCGCCCGTCGTTCGGATGCTCGGACCGGAATCGCTCTTTTGCATGTTTGATCGCGTCTTTGAATCGCGCATGATCGAAAGGCTTTAACAGATAATCGAGCGCGTGAAGCTCGAACGCTCGAATCGCGTACTGCTCGTAGGCGGTCGTAAAAATGATTTCCGGCAGCCATTCTATCCCGATCGATTCGAGCACCGCCAATCCATCCATCTCCGGCATTTGCACATCGAGGAAAACAACGTCGGGCCTTTCTTTCCTGATTGTCGCAACGGCTTCTTTCCCGTTACTGCATTCGCCGATAATCTCGAAATCACGATCGTCCTTTAACATTCGACGGATAAATTTCCGCGCGAGCGCTTCATCGTCAGCGATGAGGGCCCGAATGGGTGGGTTCTTCATGTGAATTGTTGCTCCATTCCCGGATTCGGCTCGCGGTGGAAGGGAATTTCCATGACGACAGTTACTCCTCCGTTCCGGCCGGTCGTGAGTTCAAAACGAAAATCAGGCCCGTAGATTTGCTGCAGCCGGGTGCGCACGTTAGTTAGGCCAACGCACTTTTTCCCAACCGAAATGGCATTTGAACCCATGCCCGGCCCGTTATCGCTGATCGCGACCCGTAGCAAACTGTTCACGCGGTTTGCTTGAATGTTGATATGGCCTCGCGCCGCGCGCGGCGCTATCGCATGTTGAATGGCGTTTTCCACGACCGGTTGCAGAATGAGATGTGGCACCTGGGCAGAGAGCGTCTGGGGTTCCAATTCAAACGCTACGGTTAGCCGATCTCCAAAGCGCACCTGTTCGATGTCCAGGTAACAGCGCAGAAATTCAGTTTCTTCTTTGAGGGTGACCAACTGCTGTTCGGAATTTTCGATCGTTAATCGAAGGAAGTCACCGAGTTGCGCGATCATGCTGTTTGCTTTGGAAGGGTCTTCTAAAACAAGTGACGAGATCGAATGAAGCGTGTTGAAGAGAAAATGTGGATGAAGCTGCATTTTCAGGGCTCTGAGTTGAGCTCGGGCGAGCTGGGTTTTGAGAGACGATTGCGCCAATTCGCTCGCTCGAAAGTTTTGATAGTAGAGCAGCGCGTGCACTGCGACGACGATCAGCAAAGCAATAATCAAATCGATATAGAATCCGAACGCAAAGTAAGCGCGGTAACAGTCCATCAAGGCCGGATATTTTTGCCTCCATCGCGGGCTGATCGACCAAAGCACAGCGAGGTGAATCACCTGGTGAATGCCGGCGAACGAGATTAGCGCGGGAAAGTACAGCAACAGGTTACGAACATTGAGAGGACGGAGTTCAATTGGGAATCGGCGGCTGAAGCGAAAAACAAACGGTGTGAGAATCGCCCAAACATAAAATTGAACCAGATTCAGTCTGAGCGCGGAGACGAACCCGAATTCCTTGTTGTTTTCGCCGATCGCAGCAGCGTAAGAAATCCCTGCGAAGATAACGCTAACCAGCGTCCAGCCGACGAACAGGAGTGCCGCTCTGCGCCAGTTCATCTTGAAGTTCCTTATGACAACTGAACCGGATTATATCAAACCGGACATTCAATGAGATGTTCTTTCGACAGAATGTCGCAAGTAGTCGCGAAAACGGCGCGAAGTGTATCACACGCGGCGTGACAATGACTTGCGATACTTGATCGCGGGCAACAAGTTCTACAATGCAGCCAACTACGTACAAAGCGAAAGCCTATTCCGCCGCCAGTGATAAAACACCGCTGGCTTCAACGACAATCGCGCGACGCGATCCCACTGAGCGTGACGTGCAGATCGAAATCCTTTTCTGCGGCATTTGCCACTCCGACCTTCATTCAGTTCGCAACGAATGGAGCGAATTCATGGCGACGAACTATCCAATCGTCCCCGGTCATGAGATCGTCGGCCGTGTAACCAAGGTCGGTTCTGCGATTACCAAGTACAAACCGGGCGATCTCGTCGCGGTAGGTTGTATGGTCGACTCCGACCGCACCTGCGCAAATTGCAAACGTGACCTCGAGCAATTCTGCTCAAACATGACGCTCACTTTCAATTCTCCGGACAAACATCTCGGAGGCGTTACCTATGGGGGCTATTCCGAGAGCGTCGTCGTCGACGAACATTTCGTGCTTCGATTGCCTTCCAACCTGGACATCGCTGGAGCTGCACCGCTTCTATGTGCGGGAATCACCACGTACTCGCCAATGCGCCACTGGCGCGTCAAAAAAGGGAAGAAGGTTGGCGTGGTCGGGCTCGGAGGACTCGGTCACATGGCAGTGAAGTTTGGTCGTGCGTTCGGAGCGTACGTCGCTGTTTTCACCACGTCGCCTAACAAGAAGGAGGACGCGCTCCGGCTCGGTGCCGATGAGGTCATCATTTCGCGCAATGCCGATGAAATGAAAAAACACGCGGGTAGTTTCGACTTCATTATCGATACTGTCTCCGCGAATCACGACATCAACGCTTATATCAACCTACTGGGCATTGACGGGAATCTTACGTTGGTCGGCGCGCCTGCAGAACCTCTCGATGTGCCGGCGTTCAGTCTGATCATGGGGCGCCGGCGGCTGGCGGGTTCTGCTATCGGTGGCATCGCCGAAACGCAGGAGATGCTTGATTTTTGCGGCAAACACAATGTCACTGCTGACGTCGAGGTGATTCCGATTCAGAAAGTCAACGAGGCTTACGAGAGACTGCTGAAATCTGATGTAAAGTACCGATTTGCTATCGACATGGCTTCGCTGAAATCGGAGTAGTCGGATCGAAGTATTATGCGCGCAACTGTGATGTATAGCGCTGGCGACGTTCGGATCGAGAACGTGCCGGACCCGAAAATCGTAGAGCCGAGTGATGCTGTAATTCGTGTTACTCGTGCGTGCGTTTGCGGGAGCGATTTGTGGCCATACCAAAAAATGGAGCGTAGCGACACCGGTCGCCTGATGGGGCATGAAGCGATAGGTGTTGTCGAGGATGTCGGCGCAGACGTTCGGACAATTAAGCGTGGTGATTTCGTTATCATGCCGTTTGCGTTTTCTGACGGCACCTGCGCGTTTTGCCATGACGGGCTTCAAACGTCGTGCGTTCACGGCGGATTTTTCGGCACTACAGACGTCGCCGGAGCACAGGCCGAGGCTGTGCGGATTCCTTTGGCAGATGGAACGCTCTTTCCGGTTCGTGCTAACACGGACGACGCGCTGATGGCATCGTTACTCACGCTTTCGGACGTGATGGGAACAGGACATCACGCTGCGGTGATCGCGCGGGTAACACCAGGAAAGAGTGTGGCCGTTGTCGGCGATGGAGCTGTGGGATTGTGTGCTGTCATCGCTGCGAAGCGACTGGGCGCTGAGCAAATCATTATTCTTGGACGCCATGCTGATCGCATTGCACTCGCGAAGGATTTTGGTGCGACAGACGTCGTGAGCGAGCGAGGGGACGCGGCTCTGGAGCGAATTCGCGAATTGACCGGTGGTTACGGAGTCCAGTCAGTGCTGGAATGTGTCGGGCTTGAACAAGCGGTAAATACCGCGATCAGCATCGCTCGTCCCGGTGGCGCGGTAGGGCGGGTAGGCGTTCCGCAGGAGCAGACGATTCCAGGATCCGAGCCGGCGTTTTACAATAATGTGACCGTCGGGGGCGGACCTGCTCCGGTGCGTGCTTATATTGAGGACCTCTTGCCGGACGTTCTTGAGGGCAAAATCGAGCCCGGCCGCGTCTTCGATCGGACCGTAGCTCTTGATGACGTTCCGGACGGTTACCGCGCGATGAACGATCGCGAAGCGATCAAGGTGATGGTCACGCCCTAATGGATGTCTTGGAGATTACCGAATGAAAAAGCGCAAACTTGGAAAGAGTCGATTGGAAGTGTCGGCCATCGGACTCGGCTGCATGGGAATGAGCTTTGGGTACGGCCCGCCGAAAGATAAACAGGAAATGATCTCGCTTCTGCGCGCCGCGGTGGAACGTGGCGTGACATTTTTCGACACCGCCGAAGTTTATGGCCCGTTCACGAACGAAGAACTGGTGGGCGAAGGTTTGGCTACGTTTCGCGAACAAATAGTGATTGCCACAAAGTTTGGATTCAAACTCGATCCGAAGAGCGGTCGGTCCATCGGTGTAGACAGCCGTCCAGAGCATATAAAGGAAGTTGCTGAAGCTTCGCTGAAACGACTGAAGACGGACGTCATTGATTTGTTTTATCAACACCGTGTCGATCCAGAAGTGCCGATAGAAGAGGTCGCTGGTGCGGTAAAGGAATTGATTCGCGAAGGGAAGGTGAAGCATTTTGGACTTTCTGAACCAGGAGTGCAGACAATCCGCCGCGCGCATGCAGTCCAACCGGTGACGGCGATCCAGAATGAGTACTCGCTATGGTGGCGCAAAGCCGAGGAAGAAGTGCTGCCGGTCCTCGAGGAACTTGGAATCGGGTTTGTTCCATTCAGTCCTTTGGGCCGCGGATTTCTCACGGGCAAAATGAACGAAAACACCACGTTCGACAGCACCGATTTCCGTAACTCACTTCCTCGTTTCACTCCCGAGGCTCGCAAAGCCAACCAGGCATTGGTTGATTTGTTAGGCGAAATCGCGAAACGAAAGAAGGCCACGCCTGCGCAGGTTGCGCTGGCATGGTTGTTGGCACAAAAACCGTGGATTGTTCCAATCCCGGGAACAACGAAATTGGAACGGCTGGACGAGAATATTGGAGCGGCACAAATCGAACTGACAGGAGATGATCTGCGTGAGATCAAACGCGCTGCCTCAGAAATCGAAGTGCAGGGAGCTCGGTATCCCGAGCACTTGGAGCAACTGACAGGACGATGATCACGGCGACGGCGAGACCCGCAGCTACATCGTCCTCGTTCTCCTCGTCGTACTCGTGGTCGAATGAAAAGGGAGGATCGAGGACGAGGACGAGAATTAGAATCTACGCAACTGCCCTGTGTTTCCCTGCCTTTAGGTCACCAAAACTATGTCTTAGCGCAAAGCCGAGATGATCTCATTCGCCGCGCGCTCGCCGGTTTCCACAGCGCCTTCGAGATAACCTTGAGCGTCGATGGAAGTATGTTCGCCGCAGAAATGGACACCTTCTTGCGGCTCTCTTTCGACTCCCGCAAAGCGGGTATATTGACCGACGCGCCAATAGCTGTAGCTGCCGAGACTGTAAGGATTACCTGCCCACCAATCGACTGTGGCAAGACCATTCCATTGCGAGCTCAAACCAGGAAGTACCGGCTCAATCCGGGCCAGGAAATCTGCAGCATGCTCCTCTGGAGTGCCGGTGGCAAAGGTGTCGGCGAGCTGGCCGCCGGTATAATTAACGAGGATGCCTGCTGTCCCCGGCTGGGCACGCGTGACTTCCCAGGTCGCTTGATAACCGCGATCGGAGTAAGTCTCCCCGTTGCAGCCGAGCGGAGCCCAACGGCGGGCGTTGAATTGCAGGTTTAGCTTGGAGTTCGAACCCATCGCGAGTTCCTGGATCGCGATCATTTTGAGCTCGCTGAATCCGGCTTGGGTTAGATCGACCGAGTCCTTCAAGATGGAGAATGGCAATGCCAATACAACACGGTCGGCTGTTACATCAGCAAATTGGTCGCTGACCTGAAATGTGAGTGTATATGTGGCATCGGGATTTCGCCGCAGCGCCACGAGGGCTTGGCCGGTGAGGATCTGTGAGCCTAACAAACTGGCGAGCCGGCTGACGATCCGATCGTTTCCGCCCCGGACGTGATACTTTTCGTTGGAATGACCGAACAACGTGAACTGGCCGGGGCTGTTGTATCCGAGGAGATAGATAAGATTCAGCGCACTTTGGACATCGCATTCCGCGCCGTACTCGATCGTGTAAGCCACTTGGAGTAACTGGCCAAGAGGGGAACCCAAGCCGCCGGGAACAGTCTGGTTGATCCAGTTGCTGACTGACATCTGATCGAGCTGTGCGCCGCGCGTGGTGTAGTTGTTATAAAGGGTGGGATAGCCCGCTTCGATGAGATCGCGATGAAGGGGTTGCCATATTCGCTTTAAATCACGAACGATGTCGCGATACGAGTAGGCAACGCCGTCGAAGTGCGGGAAGATCGTCGAACCGTTTGGTTCCGCTGCGAGCAAATTATCCAGCGGCAAACCAAGTTCCTGTGCGAGATGACGAATCGTTGTATGCCCCTGGTCGATGAGTTCGCCGCCGTGTTCTGCATTGTGTCCGTGCGCAAAATCATCGCGATTGGTCCAACAACGGCCGCCCAGCCGCGTGTTCGCTTCATAAACAGTCGCGATGATGCCACTTCTCTTCAGGCGATAAGCGCAGGTCAATCCAGCAAGACCCGCTCCGACCACGACGACGCGTGCGCTGGTTGCGACTTGTCTTGCACCGAACAGTGATGCCGGCAACGCCAGTCCAGCGGTCGCCGCGGAAATCGTGCGAACAAACTCCCGCCGCGACATGGCTGAATCGTCTGCGTTCGCGTCGCGCGTCTTGGATTGAGCTGCTGTCGACGCAGCGTGGCGAAGGAGTTTAGCAAGAGGTGTGTGTGCCATAACAGGATTGGTGCGCCTTTACGCGATTGTATTGTCTTACGCGAAGCACTTCGATGCGTTTCACGCACGCCAGAAATAATTACTCTCCAATTACCTTAACCAGTACGCGTTTGCGCCGTCTGCCATCGAATTCGCCGTAGAAGATTTGTTCCCATGGTCCGAAATCAAGTTTGCCTTTGGAAATCGCAACCACGACTTCCCGGCCCATAATCTGGCGCTTGAGATGAGCGTCAGCGTTGTCTTCGCCGGTCCGATTGTGTCGATAGGCGCTCGTTGGGGCGTGCGGAGCAATTCTTTCCAGCCACAAATCATAATCGTGATGCAACCCAGCCTCATCATCGTTGATGAACACCGAAGCGGTGATGTGCATGGCGTTCACCAGACAAAGCCCTTCGGTCACACCGCTTCGCTGAACAAGCTCTTCGATTTTCGGCGTGATGTTGATGAACCCGCGTCGATTCGGCACTTCGAACCAAAGATGTTCCGTAAGCGATTTCACTCAAAGAGACTGATGGTTAAGAGTGTGTGTTGAGAGTCAAACATCGAAAAGCTAAAATCACCGCGTAATAGAGAGTAATGCATGGACATCAGGATTCGGGAAGGGACGCCAGCGGATGGGGAGATTTGCGGGAGGATTTGTTACAACGCATTCAAGACGATCTCGGAGGCGCATGGTTTCGCGCCTGACTTTCCAGCGCCGGAAATGGCGATTGAGGTCTTAACGCGACTGCTGGCTAATCCGAAGTTTTATTCCGTAGTTGCGGAAATCGATGGGCGGATTGTCGGCAGCAATTTTCTCGATGAACGCAACAGCATTGCAGGGGTTGGGCCAATCACGGTTGATCCAACGGTGCAGAATCGCACGATTGGACGGCGCTTGATGGACGCGGTGCACGAGCGGGCTGCCGAAAAAGATTTCGCCGCGGTCCGGCTCATTCAAGCTGGTTTTCATACTCGATCGCTCTCTTTGTATGCCAAGCTTGGCTACGACGTGCGCGAACCTCTGGCGTGCATGCAAGGCAACGCTCTCGGGATTTCTTTCGAACGGCATGTCGTCAGGCCGGCAACCGAGGCAGATATCCACGCCTGCAACCGGCTGTGCCAGCAAGTGCACGGCCATGATCGCGCTGGAGAATTGAAAGATGCCATCGCGCACGGTTCGGCCACCGTTGTGGAGCACGACGGGCGAATCACGGGCTACGCCACTGTCGTTGGTTTTTTTGGCCACGCCGTGGGTGAGACAAACAAGGATATTAAAGCGCTCATAGGCGCAGCCAAAGAATTCGCCGGTCCCGGGTTCCTCCTTCCGACTCGCAACGGCGAACTATTTCGCTGGTGTTTAAGCAATGGTTTACGAGTTGCACAGCCGATGACTCTAATGAGCAAAGGACTGTACAACGAACCGGCCGGCGCTTTTCTGCCGTCGATCTTGTATTAGCCAGGTTGGTCGTAGGCTGCCGACTCCCCAACCGCTACGACCCGATAACTGAATGCGTCACAAATTTGTTTGAATGAATTTTGGCGACGCATGGATACCGATTTGCCGGAGGACGCCGCTACCAGAATTAACAAAGCGATGCGGCGTGTTCGCGGGGATGACGACGATGCTGCCGGCGCTAACCTCGCGCGTCTCATCACCGACGGTCATTGTGCCGGTACCCTCCAGCGTGAATTCTACCTCGACGTACGGATGTATGTGTAACGGTGGACCCTGACCTGGTTTGGCATTGACAAAATAGGCGGAGAACGGTGCGCCCTGTTTTTCGCCGTGAAACTGATATGACATGCCAACAAACGGCAGCTGTTGTAAATTCAAAAAGCTCATCAGAGAGAATATGTCTCAGGAAAACTCACGCGGGAAGAATTCGTCCGGCCTTTGCTTTCCTGATTTCCTTTAGCCATTCGTTTCAAGGATTTTCGCAACTTTCAGAATGGTGTTCCAATTGCGGTTCGTGGCTGGAACGCCAAGCAGTTTCTCGATTTTGCCAAGATAACTGATCGCCTTCATTTGCCGGCGATACAGGCCGAGGACGAATCTGTTCTGAACTGCGATAACCTTTAGGAGCCAATCATTCTCGGACGGCAGACAAAGGGGAAGTGCAGGCGGATGTGCAATTCGTTTCGCCAGGACATTTACGAAGCGCGTGATGTCTGGCCCGTAGGCGTGTCCTGCGAATGGATCGGTGGACGTAAGTTCAATGATGTCGCGCGCCGAACAAATCATGATTTCGCATTTGAAAGATAACTTCTTGGCGATCACGTTGTGCAGAGCCGATTTGCTCACATTTTCGCGAACAACAAACGTGCCGACTGCGCCGATGTTGACGACGCCAAATCTGCTGAGCTGTTTTGCCAGCAGCGCTGGGCGGCAAAGATTCGCTCCGCCAACGTTCACTGCCCGCAAAAACACAACCCAGCGCATTTGGAAGTCACCATCAGAGGTCATCAGGGATCGATTAGCAACTCTCTTCCCAACGATTTTTTTTCCACTAGACTGCGCAAGTGGAGCTGAACGGCAAAGCGCTCACGCTGGAGCAAATCGCTGCAGTCGCGATCGATGATGAGCGGGTTGCAATCTCGCCATCCGCGCGTCCGGGCATCGCTGCTTCCCGCAAAGTTATCGAGGAAATCGTGGCGCGAGACGCGGTGGTTTACGGAGTTAACACCGGCTTCGGGAAACTCTCCGATGTTCGAGTGCCGCAGGACGAACTAAGACAACTTCAATTGAATCTTGTCCGTAGTCACGCCTGCGGAATTGGCGAACCACTTTCCGAACCCGAGGTACGCGCAATGATGCTGCTCCGGGCAAACGTGCTGACGCTCGGCTTCAGCGGGATCCGTTGGGAGGTCATCGGGTTGCTTTGCGAGATGCTCAACCGCCGTGTGCACCCCGTTGTTCCTGAGAAAGGATCAGTCGGTGCGAGCGGCGATCTTGCGCCGCTTGCGCATCTGGCATTGAGCGTAATCGGAGAAGGCGAAGCATTTTTTGAAGCCGAACGGATAGCGACCGCGGAAGCACTGCGGCGCGCAAAATTAAAACCTGTAGAGCTGGAAGCGAAGGAAGGTCTGGCCTTGCTCAACGGCACGCAAGCCATGCACGCGGTTGGCGGGCTGGCGTTATTGCGTGCGCAACGCCTTGCACGCGTGGCCGACGTATCCGGCGCCATGAGTCTCGAAGCGCTCAAAGGCACCCCCGTCGCATTCGATCCGCGGTTGCAGGAAGCGCGCCCGCATCCGGGCCAGAAAGCGGTTGCCCAACATCTTTTGTCTCTGCTGGGAGATAGCGAGATCCGTGAGTCGCATCTCACCGACGACCCGCGGGTGCAGGACGCTTACAGCCTGCGTTGCATGCCGCAGGTGCACGGGGCGGTGCGCGGCGCGCTGGCGCATTGTGAAGACGTTTTACTGATTGAATCGGCGTCAGCGACGGATAATCCGCTTGTGTTTGCACAAACCGGTGATGTGATTTCGGGCGGAAACTTTCACGGAGCGCCGCTTGCTTTTGCTTTCGACTACGCAGCGATCGCAATCACCGATTTGATGAGCATTAGCGAACGCCGGACAGATCGCCTTGTTAATCCAGATAAAAGCGAAGGGCTTCCGGCATTTCTTGCGCAACGGCCGGGAGTGGAATCGGGATTCATGATTGCGCACGTCGCGGCTGCATCGCTGCTGAATGAAGCGCGAGTTCTCACGCATCCGGCCAGCGTTGACAACATCACAACTTCGGGCGGAAAAGAAGATCACGTGTCAATGGGAATGACGAGCGCGCTGAAGCTCCGGTCGATCGTCGAGCTTGCGGAAAACTTGCTCGCCGTCGAGCTGCTTACGGCCACTCAAGGTCTGGAATATCGCCGTCCATTGCGAGCTGGTCGCGGTGTCGAGCGAGCGTTCGCGGCTGTGCGAAAAGTGTCGCCGCCGCTCACGCACGATCGCGCGCTTGCAGGCGATATTGTCCGTGTTGCTGAAGCAATTCGGCGAGGCGATTTTGATTAGGAGCGAATAAGTCATGAGTGGAAAGCGAATCATTCACGCGCCGCGCGGCAGTGAGCGCAGATGCAAAGGGTGGCATCAGGAAGCGGCCATGCGGATGTTGATGAACAACCTCGATCCGGATGTCGCAGAAAACCCCGATCAACTTGTGGTCTATGGTGGAACAGGTCGCGCCGCTAGGAGCTGGGAAGCGTTTGACGCGATAGTCCGCTCGTTAGGCGAGCTCGAAAACGACGAAACGCTCCTTGTACAATCGGGAAAGCCGATCGGGAAATTCCGAACACACGATGAAGCGCCGCGTGTCCTGATCGCCAACTCCAATCTTGTCGGTCAGTGGAATAACTATGCCGAGTTCAATCGCCTCGAACGGATGGGATTGGCGATGTACGGGCAAATGACGGCCGGTTCATGGATTTACATCGGCAGCCAGGGAATCGTGCAGGGTACCTTCGAAACTTTTGCTGCGGCAGGGCGGAAACATTTTGGTGGGTCGCTCGAGGGGAAACTCGTTTTGACCGGTGGCCTCGGCGGCATGGGTGGCGCGCAACCGCTCGCTGCGACGATGAACGGCGCCGTTTTTCTCGGTGTGGACGTTGATCCTACTCGGATCGAGAAACGCCTGAAAAGCGGTTACTGCGACAAGATCGCGTGGTCGCTCGATGAGGCGCTCAAATTGATTGATCAGCCGCGCAACGATCGAAAATCGCTCTCGGTAGGTTTAGTCGGCAATTGCGCCGACGTGCTGCCGGAAATTGTAAAGCGCGGCATCGTCCCCGACGTGCTCACGGATCAAACGAGCGCGCACGACTCTTTGAATGGCTATGTGCCACACGGGATGTCGCTCGAAGACGCGCTCGCGTTTCGGAGAAAAGATCCGGACGGCTACATCGAGCGCGCGATGCAATCCATGGCGGTTCACGTCGAAGCCATGCTCGCACTGCAAAAGAAGGGCGCTGTCACCTTCGATTACGGCAACAACATTCGCGCGCAAGCACAAAAGGCCGGAGTAAAAAACGCGTTCGACATTCCCGGTTTTGTTCCTGAATACATTCGTCCGCTCTTTTGCGAAGGACGCGGTCCGTTTCGCTGGGTCGCCTTGAGTGGGGACCCTGCTGATATCGCGCGTACCGACAAACTGGCACTCGAATTATTTCCCAAGAATCAAACGCTCGCGCGCTGGATGAAACTGGCGAAGGAGCGAATTCATTACCAGGGATTGCCCGCGCGGATTTGCTGGCTGGGTTATGGCGAACGCGCCGAGTTTGGCGTCGCCATCAACGAACTGGTGAAGAATGGCGAAATTAAAGCACCGATCGTGATCGGCCGCGATCATCTCGACACCGGCTCGGTCGCGTCTCCGAATCGGGAGACAGAAGGCATGCTCGACGGCAGCGACGCCATCGCAGACTGGCCATTGCTCAATGCGCTAGTTAACACCGCAGCGGGCGCATCGTGGGTCTCGATCCACAATGGCGGTGGCGTCGGCATCGGTTTTTCGCAGCACGCCGGTATGGTTGTCGTGGCTGATGGCAGCGAAAATTCCAAGCGCCGCTTGGAACGCGTTCTCACCAGCGATCCCGGCATGGGCATTCTCCGCCACGTGGATGCCGGTTATTCTCGCGCCATCGAGTTTGCCGCCGCGCACAACATCGATATTCCGATGAAGCCGCAGTCGCGAGATTGACGGTTAATCAGCCAACCCTACTGATGAAAAAACTGATCGAGTGTGTGCCGAATTTTTCGGAGGGGCGTGACCAGAACGTGATTCGGCAGATTACTGATGCGATTGAATCGGTCGATGGTGTCTCATTGCTCGATGTTGATCCTGGTGCGAGCACAAACCGGACGGTAGTGACTCTTGTTGGTGATCCCCCCGCAACGGTGGAAGCGGCGTTTCGCGGGATAAAGAAAGCGGCGGAACTGATCGACATGCGGAAACAGAAAGGCGCGCATCCGCGCATGGGCGCGACTGATGTTTGCCCGTTTATTCCAGTAAGCAACGTCAGTTGGGAGGAAGCGATTGAATGTGCAAATCGGCTGGGCAAACGCGTCGGCGAGGAATTGAAAATCCCGGTGTATCTCTATGAAAGAGCCGCCAGGGATAAATCGCGTGCGAATCTTGCCGTGATTCGAGCCGGCGAATACGAAGGTTTCTTCGAAAAGATAAAACAACCGGAGTGGAAACCGGATTTCGGGCCGGCGGTTTTCAATGAGAAATCTGGCGGAACAGTGATTGGTGTTCGCGATTTTCTGATCGCTTACAATGTGAACCTCAACACGAAATCTGTGCGGCGTGCGAATGCGGTTGCGTTCGATGTACGAGAGCAGGGGAGAGTGAAGACCGAAGATGGGATGCCGTCGGGAAAGACAGTATTGGACGCGAATGGCGAACCGGTCCGCATTCCCGGGATGTTGAAACACGTGAAAGGAATAGGCTGGTTCGTGAAGGAATACGATATCGCGCAGGTCTCGATGAATCTGACCAACATCGAGGAAACGCCTTTACACGCCGCATTCGATGCGTGCGTTGAGTCGGCTGCGAAACGAGGATTACGCGTGACCGGCTCGGAGATCGTCGGGATGGTGCCGAAGAAATCTTTGCTCGATGCCGCCCGATATTTTCTGCGCAAGCAACAATGGTCCGAAGGCGTTTCGGAAGAAGAACTGATCGACATCGCCGTTCGTTCGATGGGCTTGGGTGAACTGAAGCCTTTTGTCCCGAAAGAAAAGGTGATCGAATTAAAAATTGAATCAGCTGAACCGAAAATGTCCCTGGCGAAAATGAATGTGCGCGAGTTTTGCAATGAGACCTTGAGCGATTCGCCTGCGCCCGGCGGTGGTTCGGTCGCGGCGCTGATGGGAGCGCTAGGTGTGTCGTTAGGCGGAATGGTCGCGAATCTTTCTGCGGGCAAACGCGGTTGGGACGATAAGCTCGAATATTTCAGCAGTTGGGCGGTGAAGGCGCAGCAACTCAAAGACGAATTGTTATTGCTCGTAGATGAAGACACGAACGCGTTCAACAAAGTGATGGACGCGTTCGGCCTGCCAAAAGGATCGGATGAAGAAAAGAAAACGCGCGCGGCGGCTATCGAGGAGGCAACAAAACGTGCGGCCGAAGTTCCGCTGAAAGTGATGGAGACGGCGGCCAAATCTTATGAATTGCTGTCGGAGATGGCGAAGAATGGAAATCCTGCTTCGGTTTCCGATGTGGGCGTCGGAGCGCTGGCTACGCGTGCGTGCATCGGAGGGGCAGCGATGAACGTGCGGATCAATCTTGCTCAACTGAAGGACAAGAAATTCAGGAGCCGCCTCCAGAAACGAGTCCAGAAGGTGAGCGCGGATTCCGAGGCGCTATTCAGGAAAATCATTAGAGTGGTAGGGCGCAAGCTTGGTTGAACAATCGAAGCGTTAGTTCCGTTTGTCATGTTGAGCGAAGCGAAACATCTCTGTCTATCAGCTCAATTCGTGCGGGAGAATTAATCAGAGATTCTTCACTTCGTTCAGAATGACAATGCCGTTTTGTGTGGTGGCGCTTCAACTGTAACGAACAATGGGTTCACTCGCTGTTCTGCACGCATCGCAACTCGTCACGCTGGCTGGACCAAAGCGCCCGCGCGTGGGAACGGAGTTGTCGTCGCTCGGAATCATTCGTAATGGCGGAATGCTCATCCGCAACGGCAAGATCGAAAGAGTCGGTCCGAGCGATGAGATCGAAAAGGATGTTGGCGACGCAGAAGTTCTGGATGTGGGTGGTCGCCTTGTAATGCCGGGATTTGTCGATGCGCATACGCATTTGGTCTTTGCGGGCAATCGGCTCGACGATTTCGAACGCCGTTCACGAGGTGAAACATACGAGCAGATTGCGAAGGCCGGCGGCGGGATCTGGTCAACCGTGGAAAAAACCCGCGCTGCGAGTGAACTCGATCTTCTCGCGCAGGCAAAAAAGCATGCAAACTGGTTCCTGCGCTGTGGAACCACAACGGTCGAAGCGAAATCGGGGTACGGTCTGACCGTTGAAGATGAATTGAAGATTTTGCGGGTGATGCGACAGCTCAACGCCTCCCGTCGCGCCAGTGATGGTATACGTGAGTCTCGTATACCATCAATAGCGGCCGTTCGGATAGATGCAGCCGAAACCGAGGCAGTCCCGGAAATCGTGCCGACGTTTCTGGGAGCTCACGCCGTACCGCGGGAAATGTCACCCGAAGAATATATAGAGTTCGTCATCACAGAAATGTTGCCGCGCATAACTGCAGAAAAATTAGCTGAATTTTGCGACGTTTTTTGCGAGCGCGGCTATTTCGACATTGATCAGACGCGCAAAATTTTATCCGAAGGCAAAAAGCTTGGACTGAGTTTGCGTGGGCACGTTGATCAACTGACAAATTCCGGAGGCGCGAAGTTGCTTGCGGACATGGGTGCAACCACGGCGGATCATCTGGAGCAGACCGACGAGCAGGGGATCGCCGCCTTGAAGAAGGCGAACGTGCAACCGGTTTTACTACCGGGCTCAGTTTACGCGCTTGGATCGAGCCGTTATCCGCGAGCGCGTGAAATGATCGAGGCCGGGCTCGCGGTCGTGCTCGCGACCGATTTCAATCCTGGGTCCTCGCCAACACCGAGCATGCCGATGGTTCTGTCGCTTGCATGCACGCAAATGAAAATGTCACCAGCCGAAGCAATTACCGCGTCAACCGTGAACGCAGCATACAGTGTCAATCGAGGCGACAGGATTGGCTCCCTTGAGCCTAGTAAGCTTGCAAATTTCGTGACCTTCGATTGCGAAGATTATCGTGAGTTGGCGTACTGGTTTGGAATGCCGCAGACGTTTTCGGTTTACATCAAAGGCGAACGCGTAATGTAGTGTGCGCTGTCCTCAGCGCAGTCTCCATGCCTAACGACGATTTCCACTGAGGACAGCGGACACTACAGCAGCAGGCAACCGGCCGCCTTCGCCGAGGCTACGGCGTGCCAGGGAGCGGTTGCCCTACAATCCGAAAGCAGCCCAATCTGTTGCTTTAATCCGGGGTGACGCATAGGAAAGTGATATGGAAGAAGAACTTTTGAAGATCGAAGAGGAATTTGCGGAGGCAATCGTTAAGAATGATCTCGAAGGCCTCGGACGACTTGTCGCAGACGACTGGATCATCATTGATCCGAATGGAGAAATAGTTGATCGGACGCGCTTTTTCGAGGTCATCAAATCGGGCGCCCTAACGCACGACATGATGGAATCCGAAGATTTTCGGGTCCGCGTTTATGGTGACAGCGCAGTGGTTACTGTGATAACAAGCACGAAGGGCAAATTTATGGGACAGGAGTTTAGCACGCAGGAACGGGCGACGGATGTTTTTGTGAAGCGCGATGGGTGCTGGCGCTGCGTGTTGACGCATCTTACGAAATTTAAGGAGAAGTAAGGCGGCGCGCCCGGGCCCGCACGCGGCGGGTAAACTGGGTTGCGCCATACCAAATGGAGATTTTGCGGTGTTTCCTGAGCGCCGCTAAAGTGGTTCACAATGAAAGTTGAAGTGGAAACGCAGCCGGGTTCGGTCTCGAAGCTGCAGATCGAATTGCCAGCCGACGAGGTTGCGAAGGAATGGGATACTATTGCAAACAGCTTCGCGCGCTTCGCGAAAATTCCAGGATACCGGCCGGGCAAGGCACCGCGCGCAGTGATCGACAAAAGATTTCGTAAAGAGATCCAGGACGAACTCACGAAGAAGCTTGTGTCGAAAAGTTATCATGCAGCGGTGGAACAAGAGCAACTGCGCGTGGCTTCGTTGACTAACATTGAAGACATCGAGTTTGCCGAGGACAAGTCGATGCGCTTCCGCGCGACTGTCGTCACCGCGCCGGAGTTTGAGCTTCCGGACTACAAGAACATTCCTGTGCAAGTGCCGGACACGAAGATTTCGGAAACAGACGTCGAAGCGGCGATTGAACGTTTGCGTGATCAATCCGCCGATTTTGTGGATGTGCCAGAGCGCGCATTGCAAATGGGCGATTTCGCGGTGCTTGATTTCGAAGGTTCAATAGAAAACAAGCCGATCAGCGAAATCGCGCCGCAGGCCAGCAAGAATTTGCACGGCGGCAAAAAATTCTGGCTGCACTTGGAGCCTGAAAACTTTCTGCCGAAATTTTGCGAGCAACTAATCGGCCTGAAACCGGGCGAGCCACGCCTGGTGATCGTCGATTTCCCAAATGATTTCCCGGTAAAAGAACTAGCCGGAAAAAAAGCCGATTACGCGGTTACGTTGCGCGAGATTAAGGAAAAAGTCTTGCCGCCAATCGACGATGCGCTCGCGGCCAAGCTCGTCCCCGGCAAAACGCTCGCTGCTCTTCGCGAGATGATCGAGCACGACCTGGAACATGCCAAAGAACACGACATCGAACGGGCGAAGGAAGCGCAGATCCTCAAATATTTGCACGAGCGAATTCAGGTAGAGCTGCCTCCAGCGCTTCTGCAAAATGAAACTCGCCGCGCGCTCGCCGAATTAGTTCAACGGAATCGCGAGCGCGGTGTCACAGACGATATGCTGAAGGAAAAAGAGAAGGAGTTGATAGATGCCGCAGCGGGAATGGCGGCGCATCGACTGAAAACAAACTTCATTCTGCACCGCATTGCCGAGCGCGAAAAGACTCAGGTCACGAAGGAAGATCTCGATTTGCGCATCAGACAGGAGGCGGCTCGCTACGACATTTCGCCTGACAAAATGCGTAAAGAATTGCAACAACGGAATGCGCTGGACGACGTCGCCGACCAGCTTCTGCTGGGCAAGACTCTTGATTTCCTGAAGGCGAATGTTAGCATCGAATTAACGAAAGAACCTGCCGTCAAAGAAGAGAAATCATGACCGTATTTAACGAAAATGTCTCGCAAGTGCTGGTCCCGATGGTCGTGGAGCAGACTGGTCGGGGCGAACGCAGCTACGACATTTACTCGCGGCTGCTAAAGGACCGCATCGTTTTTGTCGGCCAGATCGACGATCACATTGCTAACCTTGTGATCGCGCAATTGCTTTTCCTGCAAATGGAGGATGGCAAAAAGGACATTAATCTTTACATCAACTCACCCGGCGGCGTGGTTACGGCGGGGTTGGCAATTTTCGACACGATGCAGTTTCTGACGTGCGACGTGGTCACCTATTGCATCGGCATGGCCGCGAGCATGGGGGCAGTGTTGCTTTGTGCCGGCACCAAAGGCAAACGCTTCGCTTTGCCGAATTCCGACATCATGATTCACCAGGTGCACGGCGGCGCGCAGGGTCAGGCGAGCGATGTGGAACGCCAGGTCGATTACATGTTCAAGCTCAAAAAGCGCATCATTCGCATCATCTCGCAGCACACCGGCAAATCGGAAGAGCAGGTTCGAATCGATTCCGATCGCGATTACTATATGTCTGCGGACGAAGCCAAGGCATATGGGTTGGTGGACGAGGTCATCAAGTCGCGGAAGGAAGTAAAGCTATTGGACGGCAGCACATCTCCGGATGGGCGACTGGTGGAGGTGCCCGACGTAGTTCTATCCAGGAAAGGGTAATGGGGAAATCCACAGCATATGGCGCGCGCTTCTAATCTCACCATGTGCTCCTTCTGTGGCAAAAGCCACGCCGAAGTGCGGAAGCTCATCGCCGGACCGGGCGTTTATATCTGCGACAGCTGCATCAACGTTTGCAAAAGCATTCTCGATAAGGAACTCAACGAAGACGCCCGGCGTCAGTCTTCGAATATTCGGGTGCCGAAGCCGGCACAAATTCGGGAAGCTCTCGATCAATATGTGATCGGACAGGTCAGCGCCAAGAAGACGCTTTCTGTGGCGGTGCACAATCATTACAAGCGCGTGCTGCAAACTTCAGTGCCCGCTGACACGTCAGCTGCATTTCAGGCGGATCCTCTGGCGGACGTCGAGATCGAGAAAAGCAATATTTTGCTCATCGGTCCGACAGGCTCAGGGAAGACCTTGCTCGCGAAGACGCTGGCCAGAATCCTCGACGTGCCGTTCTGCATTGCTGACGCGACGACGCTGACCGAAGCCGGTTACGTCGGTGAAGACGTGGAAAATATTATTCTGCGATTGCTTCAAAATGCGGATTACGATGTGAAGCGTGCTGAGATCGGGATTGTTTACATAGACGAGATCGACAAGATCGGACGCAAGACGGACAATGTGAGCATCACACGCGATGTCTCCGGCGAAGGCGTGCAACAGGCTTTGCTGAAAATTTTGGAAGGCAGCACCTGTAATGTTCCGCCTCAGGGCGGGCGCAAGCATCCGCACCAGGAATACATTCAGGTCAATACCGAGAAGATTCTTTTCATTTGTGGTGGCGCATTTATCGGGCTGGACAAGATCATCCAAAAGCGGATTGGCCAAAAAGTGATGGGCTTTGGCAGCCCGACACTCGAGGTCGAAGACGCGTTGCGTAAAGAGTCGATCCGCCATGTGGAACCGGAAGACTTGCTCTCGTTCGGGATGATCCCTGAATTCATCGGGCGTCTGCCTGTTGTTAGTTCGCTCGACGCGCTCACCGAGGATGAAATGGTGGCGATTTTGACCGAAACAAAAAATGCGATGGTCAAGCAGTACACGAAGCTCTTTTCAATGGAGGGAGTCCGCTTGTCAGTGACCAAAGACGCGTTGAGGGCCCTCGCCGCGCAGGCTGTCACCAAAGGCACTGGCGCGCGCGCGCTGCGTTCGATGCTCGAACGCATTATGCTCGACATCATGTACGACGTGCCGAGCCGCGAAGATATCGCGGAAGTGACGATCAATCGCGCGGTGGTAGAAGGCAAAAAGCTTCCCCTGATTCGCAAGAAACAGGACAAGACCGCGGCTTAAGCCCGAAAGCGTTCGGGCTGGTTGAAAAGTTCAAAAGTTACAAAGTTAAAAGGGTGCCAGTTTGCCTTTGTAACGTTTTAACTTTTTAACGAATCACCTCTCAAGATGCGCGCGATGCTCATCAACACCGGCACCGAACTCTTGCTCGGCGACGTTCAGGACGCGCATCTTGTGTTCATAGCGCGTGAGATCCTTCCGTTGGGTGTTCGAATCGAGGAACGGCGAACGGTTCCTGATAGCGACGTGATCCGCCGCACACTCATTGAATTATTTCCGCATTGCGAACTTCTCTTTGTCACCGGCGGTCTCGGTCCAACCACAGATGATATCACCCGGGAGATGGTTGCTGAATCGTTAGGCCTGGAGCTGTATCAAGACGCGGAACTGCTGGCTTGGCTTCAAAAAAGACTGCAAGTGCGCGGAATCAAATGGACGTCGGGTATTGCACGCCAGGCGGATGTCCTCGCAGGTGCGCGCGTTCTTCCGAACGAGAACGGAAGTGCGTCGGGTTTCTATTTGAAGGCGAACATGAATCCGCGCGTTCCGTCGCCGCACGTGTTTGTTTTGCCGGGTCCGCCTCGAGAGCTTCAGCCGATGTTCAGGAAATTCGCAATGCCGATTTTGAAATCGATTATCGAGGTGCCGCTCGCCGTCGAGCGGCAGTCGTACAGTATTGCCGGTTTAGGCGAGTCGCTGGTTGAGAATGCGATTGGCGAGAAGGTCCTGTCAATTCCGGGGATCGAGTTGGGTTATTGCGCGCGGCCAGGCGAAGTTGAGGTGAGGATCATCGGAGATCCGAAGGCGATTGGAGCGGCGGATGCAATCATTCGCCGCGAATTGGGCGCTCGGATCTTCTCCGATAACGACGAAACGCTTGAAACAGTCGTCGTGAGACTCTTGAAGCAACGAAAAGAAACGTTGGCGA
>Ga0207697_10000202_pt1 | contig 31881 bp, 29 predicted proteins | sample KBSSwiS5withPhiX_FD_184293 | JGI IMG/M metagenome (GOLD analysis project Ga0207697, IMG submission 184293) | Switchgrass rhizosphere microbial communities from Kellogg Biological Station, Michigan, USA, with PhiX - S5 (SPAdes) (version 2) | ecosystem: Host-associated > Plants > Roots >... | reverse complement strand
TCCGGCGGCCCGAAGGAATTAGTGGCGGACAAGGCAAATGGTCTAATCACCAAGTCGCATGACGTCGACGACTTCACATGCGCGCTTCGAGCGCTGGTGGCCGATCGAGCGCTGCGCGAGCGTATGGCGAACTCCGCTCGGCACAGCGTTACCGACCGAAGTTGGCCGCGCGCTTTCGCAAAGTTCTGGGCCGCGACCGAGGTTTGAGAAACCTGTTCGCTCCAGAGATGAGCTTCCCCTACAGAAAAGCGTCGAATCTCGTTTAGCGACCGCGGCCACCACCGTGACCCTTTGAACTCATGCCACGAGATCCGCTCATGTGGCCCATTGACCGCATGCCATGAGATCCGCTCATGCGCCCCATTGAACGCGTCCCATGCGAACGACTGAAACCCGATGAGCGGTGACCGCTACCTCGGGTCGTACTCGTGTTAGGCCCGTGGCCTTTGGAAACACGCGTTCCGCTCTTGCCATGCATTGTTTGCGTGTTCTTCGCATGCGTCGTCGCGTTGCTCGAGCGATGAGCGTTACTCACGAGCCCGCCCAGGTTCAGCCCGTTATTGCGCGCGATTTTACCCCAGCCTTGTCCGGACTGGTGCGCCGCGACAATGTTGTCGAAACTTTGGCCTGAAGCGTTCGCCAGCAAATGCGCGTTCTCCAAGCTTCCCCAGCCAAGACCAGTCGACGCTCTCTCCGCCTGCAACGTCGCGACGGGAACTCCGGTTGCCGCCGAGATTCTGTCCACGTTGTCCGCGCGAGATGCAACGGTGCCGAACACGAGAACGAATACCGCTATGATGATACTTAGGTTTTTCATTGTGATTACACTCCTAGAATAGAGGTTTCGGTTTTCGCGCGGACTTCGGTCCCCTCGTGCGGTAGAAGTATTTGTAATAGCGCGCTAGGAGCACGCGCTCCCTACCACGGCAATGAGTCCAAATCGACGTTGCCGCCTGTGAGAATGATACCGACGCTCTTTCCGCCGACATCGATCTTAGATTCCTGAATCGCCGCGTATGGAACAGCTGCTGATGGTTCGATAACGATCTTCATCGTTTCCCAAATTGTGCGCATGGCCGAAGCGATTGCTTCCTCGCTCACGGTTACGATGTCATCCACGTATCGCTGAACGATCGCAAAGTTTGGTTCGCCGATATTTGTGCGCAGGCCATCCGCGATGGTGAACTTTTTTTCAGTCACGAGCCTTCGTCCTGCACGAAACGATTGCGCCGCATCATCCGCATTCTCAGGCTCGACCGCGATCACTTTTATCTGCGGCCGCATCGATTTCACGGCGATCGCTGTGCCCGACAACAGACCGCCACCGCCGATGGGGCACATGATCACATCGAGATCGGGAACATCTTCGAGCAGTTCCATTGCTGCCGTCCCCTGCCCCGTTATCACGGCCTCATTTTCGAACGAGTGAATCAACGTTGCACCGCTTTTGTTGATCACCTCTGCGCATGTGATCTCACGCGACTCCTCTGTTGGTTCGCAAAAGACAATCTGCGCACTGTAACTTTCCACTGCCCGGATCTTCACTTTTGCAGAGTTCGACGGCATCACGATGTGCGCTGGAACGCTGCGCAACTTCGCCGCTCTTGCCACTGCGGCACCATGATTCCCGGAAGAATGGGTTGCCACGCCACGTCGCGCAGTTTCGTCATCAAGTGCAAAAACGGCATTTGTGGCACCTCGTGCCTTGAATGCACCGATCTTCTGAAAATTTTCGCACTTGAAGAAGAGCGATGCCCCGCATGCGTCATTCAGCCATGAATTCGTCAGGACAGGCGTGCGATGAATGTATGGGCCAATCCGTTGATGCGCTGCGCGGATCGTATCCAGGTTGAGCGATCCAACTAGTTCGACCATCCGAAAAAGGCGTCGATAACGCCGAACGTGTCAATGAATCCGTGAGCGAAAATGCAGGTCCACAGGTTGCGACCGGCGAGCATGTAAGCAGATCCCAGGATCAGTCCTGCAACGCCGGAATCGATCACGCCAGATGCACCTTTGTAATAATGCCCGTACCCAAACAAGATCGAAACGAGCACAATCCCGATCCAATAAGCCGCTGCAGATCGCCTTCCAATGTCCGCAGCACGCGTCAGGAGATATCCGCGATACGCGATCTCTTCGCCGAAAGCGGCAAACGTCCACACCAGCAGCAAAGCAACCAATGCGTTTATAATGTTCCCGGTGATCTCGTTTGCCAGTGCCGGCGGAGTCGACTGCGGCCAGAAAAAGCCGGTCACAGGTTCGATTAGAAATTGCCCAAGCAAGATGCGCAGGGCCGCAGCCATAAGCGCAACCAGAAAGATTCGCCTCCATGATGCCGGTCGTTTGAATCCCATCACAGACCATGTGCCGTCGCGCAGCCGGATCGAAATCAAGCCCAGCACAGAAAGGACAATCACTTCGTTAGGCACAATGTGGAACACATTATGCCCAATCACAATGAAGGCGCCGAAGAGGAATTCCAATGCGCTCAGCGCTCGTGACGCTGGAGGATTACCAGAGGGAAACGGAATGCCGGCCGACGCAAGGACTGAAGTGGGTTCTTTCATCCGTCGGTGAGATTCGCAGTTGTAGCCGGTGGCACTGACCCCGGCAAGAAATGTATGCACGCGCCAGTGCGGCAGAGGTCAACGTCCTCCGCTACAGATGTGCTCCGGGCGCGGGCCGATCCCAATGAAGCGAGCGGGAATTTGTCGCAAAACGGGAAACCATTTCAGCAGGCGAACCACGATCGGCAATGAGTCTTTGCGACCCGAGGTTTGACCAGTGACCACGCGACGATGAATAAAAACCTGCATTGCCTGAATGAGCCGTGTCGGCCATTCGCGGCGCGCCTGTACATTGCGCAGGTCGTCCACGGAAACGGGACCGGTTCGCAATTTTTCGGCCAGCAAGTTTGCCGTCGCGACGGCATCCTGAATGGCGAGATTGATGCCCACGCCGCCGGCGGGTGACATCGCATGCGCCGAATCGCCGATGCAAAGCAGTCCGTCGCGACACCAATCGCGCAGCCGATTGATTTGCACCGTGAGCAATCTGACTTTTGACCAATCATCGAGCTCTGCGATGCGGTCGCGCAGAAATCCGGCAAAGCTAACGATGTCGTTTTGAAGTTGCTGCAGACCGCGTGTTTTGATGTCATCGAAGTGGTCCTTGGGAATTACAAAGCCGCACTGCCAGTAATCATCGCGGTCGAGCAACACGAGCAGTTTGCCGCCCTGAAAGAAGCCGAGTGTTTGCTGCGGATCATCCTGCTTCTTTGAGATCCGCATCCAGAGCACGTCAATCGCGACACCGAACTCTTGTCGTTCCAGTCCAGCGCAGGTCTGAATGATCGAATGCCGTCCGTCTGCGCCAATGACCAAGTCCGCGCGAATTTCCAGGTCGCCCCTTGGAGTTTTCGCGCGCACGCCGGTCACCCGCTGCCGGTCGAACGTCAGTTCAACCACTTCGTGCTGCATCAGCAATTGGAAACTCGAGAATGCCTTTGCGTGCATGGAAAGGAAATTGAGAAAATCCCACTGGGGCATGAAAGCGAGGAATTTGCAGTGCGTGGGTAGCTTCGTGAAGTCGGCGATTGGCACGGCTTGGCCGTTGACAACGGCGCGTAGTTCTCGCACTTCCTGATGCGGATGCTTTAGAAATTCGTCGAGTAAGCCGAGCTCGTACATCAACTCGAGCGTAGACGGGTGAATGGTGTCGCCGCGAAAATCGCGAAAAAAATCGGCATGTTTTTCCAAAACGATCACGGGCACACCTGCTCGCGCGAGCAGGTAGCCAGCCATGATCCCGGCTGGTCCACCGCCTGCGATCACACAACGCGTTTGCAGTTTTTCAGTCATGCGTTTTCAATCGAATACGGCCCAAATTAGAATGAAAGCAAACATGCCAGAGAATGCGCAAGCTCGCGCTGCATTTACCTACAATGCGGCGGCAGACTTCTACGACGCATCGCCACTCGGCTTTTGGGACTATTTCGGACGTCGAACAATCGAACTGGCCTCGCTCCCGAGTGGTTCGCGAGTGCTGGATGTTTGTTGCGGCGCTGGAGCGTCTGCGCTGCCGGCTGCGGAGGCAGTCGGACCGAAAGGAAACGTCGTAGGAGTTGATCTGGCAAATCAGCTCTTGGAGTCAGCGCGGACAAAAGCAATTCAACGGCGTCTTGGTAACGTCGATTTCGAGCTCGGTGATATGCTCTCGCTGAGGTTTCCAGTCGCGAGTTTCGATGCCGTCGTGTGCGTCTTCGGAATTTTCTTTGTGCCCGATATGGCAAGGGCTGTGAGCGAACTCTGGAGTCGCGTTCGACCAGGCGGCAAACTGGCGGTGACCACATGGGGACCAAATTTCTGCGAGCCGGCGAATGACGCATTCTGGTGCTCGATCGAAAATGTACGCTCTGATCTGTACAAAGGCTTTAATCCTTGGGATCGAATCAGCGACCCAGCAAGCTTGAGAAAGATTCTCGACGGCGCCGGGGTCACATCACCGAAAATCATTGCCGAAAATCGCTTCCACCCGGTCACGTCGCCTGACGATTGGTGGACAATTATTCTAGGGTCCGGCTATCGCGGAACAATCGAACAGTTGGCCCCAGTAGAGCGACAAAAGGTCAAAGAAGCTAACCTGGCTTTCATTCGCGATGAAAACATTTCAGCCGTTGAAACAAATGTTCTCTACGCACTCGCCAAGAAACTCTGAAATTGGGAACTTCCAGTGAAAACTGATCAGCCGCTTTTCCTCAACGAGGAACAGGTTCGAGAACATCTGCGGATGACCGAACTGATCCCGGCGATGGAGAAATCATTGATCGATTTCTCTGCCGGCAGAGTGACTCAGCCAGTCCGCTCGATCATCAGTATCGACCCGCCTGGCGGATTCTTGGGCTTGATGCCGGCGCTCGCACCCGACGGACTTGGATTGAAAGCAGTAACATTCTACCCCTCAAATGCGGAGCGCGGAATCCCGACACACATGGCGACGATTTTTCTTGTCGACCCACAAACAGGAACACCGCTCGCGATAATGGACGGCCGTTTAATCACCGAGATGAGAACGGCTGCTGTATCCGCCGCAGCCACGAAACTGCTCGCATCGCCCGATGCAAAAGTCCTCGGTATTCTAGGCAGTGGAGTGCAAGCGCGAAGCCATGTGGAAGCGCTGTCGTTCGTTAGGCAATTTGAGGAGACTCGGGTGTGGAGTCCTACGCTTGAACACGCAGAACGGTTCGCACAGGAAATTGGCGCCACAGCAACGTCTGTTGAAGAAGCAGTGCGGGATGCCGATGTGATCGTCACCGTGACCAGTTCAAAAGCGCCGGTTTTAAAGGGAGACTGGCTGAAACCCGGCTGTCATGTGAACGCTGTCGGGGCATGCCGGCCGGACTGGCGCGAGCTTGACGATGAAGCAATGAAACGAAGCATAGTGTTCGTCGATTCGCGCGAAGGCGCGCTAAAGGAATCGGGCGATGTGATTCTTTCGGCGGCGAAGATTCATGCCGAACTCGGTGAGGCGCTGGCCGGCAAAGTTCCATCGCACGCAAACGAAACGACAATCTTCAAATCGTTAGGGATGGCAGTGGAAGATATCGCCGCAGCGACGCTCGTGTATCACAGCTACTTGCGGCCTCCTAATTGATTCGAGACCAATTGCTCGAAGGCTAATCGCGTAATCCCCAGGCCGTGGCGCCGGATCGCCCTTGCCGCCGCGGGCGTGAATCAGAAAGCCTGGCTGGTCACCCGAACAAAACTGCGCGTGTCCACACGACCAGCAGGAAGATGATTGCAAATCCGCCACCTACTAGCCAGCGAAGGTCGGGTACTATCGTTCCGCTCGAAACTGGCACCAGGTCAAGCTCAACGGCGATGAATTTGTAAGCTGCCAGCGGTGCATAGGCGGGGTGGGAAATCAGTTTCAAAAACGTGCGCCGGCTGGGATAGCGCACGACAGTCATATTGCCCCAGCTTCTCACCGGCTGAATATCGATCAGGTTTTTCGCTTGGGGAACTCCGATGAATGTCGGATACGATGCGTGACTCAACCAAAGCCATATCAAGCCCTTTTCATAGTGTGCATTGGCCTGGGCGGGCGTTCCCTTAAAATCCGGCGCGCCGGGAAACGTCTGGAGCCGGGGGAAGAAATCGATGAGGTTAAACATATAGAGCGGCTTGCCATCGTCGGCTTCAGCCCATGGGCGAAGGCGGGCAGTGAACGCCTGAATCCCCTTCTCAGGCAGCGGTAGCTTTTCGATGATCGCCAGGTATTGATCGATCTCCGCTTGAGTCAGCTTACCCGCTCCTTGGGAATGCCAGGCCCAGAAGGCCACGTACAAGATCACCAACGCAGCGGCAAGGATGAACTCAAACCACATTTTCGTTTCCTTCTTGAATTTGTGCCGCCCTGCGGAGGCCAATCATGCTGTAAAGAGTTAGGCAAAGAATTGGGATAGCAAGGTATTAACCCGTGCAGGCTCTTCGTGTTGGACCCAATGGGTCGCGCTCTCAAACATTTCAAGGTATCCATCATCACAGTACTGAAGACTTTCTCTGGCCATTGCTTCACCCGCGAACTGGTCGTTTTTTCCCAAAATCAGGAGCGCCGGCACCTTCACTCGCGAAGCTTCGGGATCAACCGCGAGCTTCGATGGACTCAATAGGGCCGCTCGATACCAGTTGAGCATAGCTGTCAGCGCGCCCTTCCTGCTCCACGACTCCTTATACTGCTCGAGATCAGCATCAGAAAAGACCCCACGAGGTGAGGTATCCCGCAGTGCCTGAACCAGCGGCGCCCAGTCTCGCCCTCGCAGCATCCGTTCGGGCAGCCAGGGAAGCTGAAAAAACAATAGGTACCAGCTCCTCCGCAGCTGTGTCGGGTTTCTGATGAGGTTCTTTATGACAATGCGCGGATGGGGAACGCTCAACATCGCGGTACGGCGAACCCTTTCCGAATATCGGGCAGCCAAGTACCAGGCAACAATGGCTCCCCAGTCGTGCCCAACGATGAACGCTTTCGAATCCGTCACGGTGTCCAAAACGCCGACGACATCTTTAGCTAGCAGGTCAATGGAATAGCTAGCAATGCCTGCAGGTTTCTCGCTTAAGTTGTAACCTCGTTGATCTGGTATGATTACGCGATATCCGGAAGATGCGAAGTGATCAATTTGGTGACGCCAGGCGAACCAGAACTCCGGAAAACCGTGGAGGAATACTAAAGGTTTAGCGCTTGCAGACCCGGCAAGAACGACGTGTAGCGCAACGCCATTAATGTGGAAAACGCGAAATTCGAGAGGCGATCGGATGCCTGATAGTGTCATAAGGCGAGTCAGCGCGATTTTCCCACTTCAGAGCCGTTAGAGCGAAGATTCTTTAAATGACGCAAGTGCTTCCGGTCGAGTTATAGAGTGCTTGCAAAGCCAATCCGTCACGGAACAGTTGCCGGAAATGACAGCTGATCTTGCCGACCTAAATGCGAGGATCAAGCACGCCGTTGCTGACGGGCAGCTGATCGAATCGTCGGCAAAGAATATTCGGACACTGCTCGAAGGCGCAGGGTCAGAGATCTATTTTCGGTCGGTCAAAGAACTCGTCGATGCCGCTGATTGGCAGGAATTAGACGACCGGTTTTACCAGACACTCGCATTTGGCACCGGTGGGCTGCGGGGACGCACCATCGGGAAAATCGTAACGACCGCCGAACGCGGGAATGCGCGCGAAGGGGAGCGACCGGAATTCCCGTCCGTTGGCACGAATGCGATGAATTTCTTTAACATCACCCGCGCAACGCGCGGACTTGTTGCTTATCTGCAGGACTGCAACCGGCGCGATGAAAGGTCGACGAAGCCAAAAATCGTGATCGCGCATGATCCGCGATTTTTCTCCAAAGAATTCGCCGAGTTGGCGGCGAAAGTCGCAGCCGAAAATGGCTGCGACGCGTTTGTGTTCGATGGTCCGCGTTCTGTCCCGGAGCTTTCGTTTGCCGTTCGTTATTTACACGCGTGCGCAGGGATCGTAATCACCGCCAGCCACAACCCGCCTCACGACAATGGCTATAAAGTTTATTTCGATGATGGCGCGCAGGTGATCGAACCACACGCCAGTGGGATTATCGCCAAGGTGAACGCGATCACGACCAAGTCATTCACGGCCCTTCCTAGGGAGCAACAAGGAAAAGTGACGGTTATCGGAAAGAATATCGACCAGGCTTACATGCACCGGCTCGAAACGTTGATCCTCGACCCCCGCGTGATTCGCGAGGCGAAATCGCTGCGGATTGTTTACACGCCATTGCACGGAACCGGCAGCGTAGTCCTCAAACCAATGTTGACCCGGCTCGGCTTCAATTTGCAAGTCGTGCCAGAGCAGGATTGTTTCGATGGCCGGTTTCCAACAGTGAAATCGCCGAATCCGGAATACGGCGAAGCGCTGGGAATGGCGATCAATCTTGCTCAAAGAGAGGATGCCGATTTGGTGGCGGCCACTGATCCGGACTGCGATCGCATGGGAGTCGCGGTTCGAACCAGCGATGGCAAGATGAAATTGCTGACCGGAAACCAAATCGGTTCGCTGCTGGCGTGGTATAGAATCAAGACGCTGTTCGACAAACGTGTGCTGAACAAGCAAAACGCAATGCGCGCTGTGATCGTCAAGACTTTCGTCACTACCGATCTGCAAAACGCGATCGCCGATCGTTACGGCGTGCGCTGCGTGGAGACGTTGACTGGTTTCAAGTACATCGGCGCGAAACTCGCAAACTACGAGCGTGCGATTCCCGAACAACTACGACAGAGTTATGCCGATCTTGCTGAGAGCGAAACGCGGCGGCTTCGGCTCGCATACTCTTCATTTTGCGTTTTCGGCGGCGAAGAAAGCTACGGTTACAGCGGCGCTGATTTTGTTCGCGACAAGGACGGCAACGGCGCCGTCATCATGTTTTGTGAAGCGGCGGCATACGCGAAATCGCGTGGACAAACGGTCGATGAGTTGCTCGACGAAATCTATTCGCAGTTCGGTTATTTTGCGGAGAAAACCAGTTCTCTCGTCTTCGAGGGCGCAGAAGGAGCGAACAAGATCGCCAGTCTGATGAAATCGTACGCAACCGATCCGGTTCGCGAAATACTCGGTTTAAAAGCGGCGAACAGTAGAAATTTCGAGACGGATGCGATCAGGGACGTCGAAGGCGATCTGATTCCAAAAACGAAAATGTTGATGTTTGACTTGGAAGATCCCGCAGGCGCGGGACGTGTCGCTGTGCGCCCGTCCGGCACAGAGCCGAAAATAAAATATTATCTTTTTGCGCACAGGCAGCCTGACAGCGACCGATTCACAAGCGCCGATCTCGACCGAATCAAGGCGACAGTTGAAAAACAACTGGATGACCTCTGGAATTGGCTGCGAAAGGATGCCGAGTCGCGGCTGGCAGCAGAATCGCAAGAAATCAAAAAATGAAAGCGATGCGAGAACGCATCGCACTCCAAAGCACTTCGTGTGAAATTCACCACGAACGCGTCCTTAATTTCGCGGCAGCTTTTGGAGTGCCCACGCGTCCGCGCGTCGCTTTTGTGCCGCGTCCATGAAAAAGATCACAAAGTTTTGGCCATGGTTGGCTGCAATCTGTAGCGGGTTTCTTTACGCGGCTTGCTTTGCGCCGTTCAACCTGACGTGGTTCTGCTGGATCGCGCTGACCCCGCTTATCGTCGCAATTTGGTTTTCCGGTACGCAGTCACGTCATGCGTGGCTTCGAAATCTGCTTCTCGGTTATGTCGCCGGCCTGACTTTCTTCTGGATCGTATTCTCCTGGCTCACGACGGTCACCGTCCTCGGTTGGTTTGTCCTTGAGTTTTACATGGCGATTTATTTCGGGATCTGGGCGTGGTTTTGCGGTCTGCTGCGGCCAAGAGCCGGCAAGAAACAATCATTTGCCCCAAGCAAATGGGGGCAGATGCTCGCCCACGCCCGCAGCACCGCAGCCCCCGCACAATCGCCGTGGACAAAATCGACGAGCAACCTGCGACTTGCTTTCATCCTCGCCGCGGCATGGACCACGCTTGAATGGTTGCGCGGCTGGGTTTTTTCAGGCTTTGGCTGGAATGGCCTCGGTGTCGCGCTACACGATAAGTGGCCACTGATTCAAATCACAGAGCTCACCGGTGTTGCCGGATTATCGTTCATGGTTGCTTTTGCCAACGTGATTCTGATCACGACCGCGTATCGCCTGGTTGTCGAAGCGCGCACACGCGTGATGCGACCACATTTTGATTTCACCGTCACAATGGCGGCCATCGTGGGCGTTTTAGTCTTTGGACTCCGTGCGACGCAAGTTTCACCGCCCACAAAACCGCTTCGCGTTGCCGCGGTGCAATCGAACGTTCCGCAAAACCAGAAGTTCGATCCGCAGTTCACCAGGAGAATTTTCGATCAATTCCGGCGATTGAGTGAAATTGCGCTGCGCTCAAATCCGCCTCCTGATTTGTTGGTTTGGCCGGAAAGCTCAATGCCCGGCCCAGTCCTCGCGGATCAGGAGAGCCACAAATTTGTCATGGACCTGGCTGCGTCGGCGGAGACCGACCTTCTGTTGGGAACGATCGACGTAGACAAGCGGGAGGTTTATAACGCGGCGCTGCTCGTTTCCGATGGGGGCGAACGCGTGCAGGTCTATCGAAAGGTCCACCTGGTGCCTTTTGGAGAGTATGTCCCGGGTCGACACACGGTGCCGTTGCTTGCGCAGATTGTAGGCGATCAAGTCCCCGGCGATTTCAAAGAAGGAACAGATTACACCGTGTTCACTCTGACCAATAGCGATGTTCATGTGGCGCCATTGATCTGTTTCGAAGACACGATTGGCGAGCTTACCAGAAAATTTGTACTTCCAAACGAGACAAGTCCTGGAGCGAACCTGCTCGTAGACGTGACGAACGATGGCTGGTTTGAGCGGTCCGCTGGATCGCACCAGCACCTGGCAAACGCAACCTTTCGCTGCGTGGAAACGCGTCGGCCGATGATCCGCGCGGCGAATACCGGCGTGACCTGCTTCATCAACCAATTTGGACGCGTCACTCAGATGCTCCGGGATGACACGGGCAGCACGTTCACTGAGGGCGTGCTTGCCGGCGAAATCAAAGTGCCGACCGAACAAGAGCTGACGTTTTACGCCCGGCATGGCGAGCTATTTGCGAAAGCGTGCGCAGCAATCACGCTGGTTTCAATCTTTGTGGTTTTTGGCGTACGCCGTTGGAAACGGGTGTAGAGGCGTGCGCCGCGGCGAACGCCCTGACGTAGGCCGGCTGACACAGCCGCCGCTACAACTCGCAGAAAATTACGCAGTGTGATACAAGAGCACGAATGCGCGTCGAACTGCCGCTTGATCATTTGCCAGAACTTTGGCCTAACAAGTTTCGCGGCGCGCGTATCGGCGCGCTGGTTCATCCGGCTTCGGTTTCCTCGAAGCTTGAGCATGCGTCGCGAATCCTCGAGCGACACAGTGGCGATTTGTTTCGCCTCGCCGCCTTTTTCGGCCCGCAACACGGCTTTCTCGGTCAGACACAGGACAACATGGTGGAATGGAAAAGTTACGAGCATCCGCGTTTGCACATCCCGGTCTACAGTCTTTACGGCGACCATCGCGAACCGACGGCAGAAATGCTGCAAGGGCTTGATGTCCTCGGGGTCGATCTTCAAGACATCGGCTCTCGTTACTATACTTTTATTTGGACGCTCTACCTCTGTATGCGCGCCTGCGAGAAATGCGGCGTCGCAATCGTTGTGTTGGATCGGCCAAACCCAATTAATGGCGTAACGACCGAAGGCCCGATGCTCGATCTCAATTACAAATCGTTTGTGGGCATGCATTCGATTCCGGTCCGGCATGGCCGCACAATTGGTGAACTGGCGCAGCAGTTTCGCGACGAAGCATTTCCAAAGTGTGGGCTGACTGTCCTGCCGATGAAACACTGGGAGCGCGCGATGTGGTTTAACCAAACCGAACTGCCTTGGGTTATGCCATCACCCAATATGCCAACGCTCAACACCGCCACGGTTTATCCCGGCATGTGTCTGTTCGAAGGCACGAACATTTCGGAGGGACGCGGCACGACGCGACCATTCGAAATTTTTGGCGCGTCATTTGTCGATGCGGAGAAACTTTGCACCGAACTAAACAGCCTAAAGTTGCCAGGCGTTTTTTTTCGCCAAAACTATTTTCAGCCAACCTTCCAAAAATTTGCCGGTCAACTTTGCGGCGGTGCACAAATTCATGTGAGTAATCGCGAGGATTTCCAGCCGTTTAAAACAGGCATCGAAATCATCCGAGCCATCCGAAGCTTGTATCCAGACCAATTCGCATGGAAGCAACCGCCATATGAATACGAAACAGAAAAATTGCCCATTGAAGTCTTGTTAGGCGGCCCAGTAAGTGAATTCTTCGCTGATTAATGCACGTCGGTCCTCCTGCTCTAATTAACACCTCACTTTAGCGAGGTGCCTAGCAGAATGGGGCAAAGAAACCGCTTTAGCGGTTTTCTGATGGAAAGGGTGAAAAACCGCTAAAGCGGTTACGACATATCCAGCACAGGATGCACCGCGCTAAGCACGGTGTTAATGAGAATGCGCGTTCGCCAGACCGACTGATCAAGATACAATTTGCTTCGAGCATGAACTCGCTTGAAGGCCGGGCAACACCAATGCCATTGGTCGCGTTGTCCTTGCTATTGATCTCGCTCCAGCTGCGCGCCGACATCCCGTGGCCGGAAGTTGTGCAGCGGCTTGCGTCCGAGAACGATAAGCTGGACCGGCGTCCTCAGGGACATAACGGCGAATACTTCATCGTGTGCACGCTCTATTACACACCGAAAGAATCGGGTTTTACTTTCGAGCGTGGCTTTGACGCGACGCCGATTACGAAACCCGGGCTTCACGGCCGAAAATATCCACGCGATTTTCTGCGCTCCGTAAAAAAGGAAGGCTTCGGTCGAATTACTACGCCCGTTAACGGGCGAAATTACATTCGCTACAACGACGGCGGTTCGTACGCGTTTGCTTCAGATGTGACGGGTGGGGGCGGTGTTTTGGTGCCGCGTTATTCGGCGGCGTTGAAGGGAGGACACGGTGGGTTGCGTCGCGGAGCGGTTATAGAGACAACGTCCCCAGAACTTCAGAAAATCTTCGGGAGCAACCGGTGGAAAATTATGGATACCGGGGGCGGCCTGCGGCGATGGCAAATCGATTGTTATTTCGGCGAAGATGAACCGCTCGGGCCCGGCAAGCTCCAAGGTCGTCCGCGTGCGACTACCTTTGAGTACGCATATGCCAGCGCGCGAATCGTAGATTGATGTGAAGCCGTTCAAGGTCCGGCTTCGCTTTCACGGTGACCTCAATATCTTTCTCGGGTCAAAAGTCGGCGACCCAGTTATCGAGCGGCCGCTAGCGGAAAAGACGTCGATAAAAGACGTCATCGAATCGTGTGGCGTTCCGCATCCGGAGGTTGATCTGATCCTGGTGGATGACCAGACAGTTGGTTTTGATCACACGCTGGCCAGTGACGCAAAAGTAGAGATTTTTCCGGTAGAGAATCGAGGCACGGATCGCACGGAAAAACAATTACAAACTATTGGAATTACAAGCTTTGTTGCTGACGGACATCTGGGAGGACTCACCCGCAATCTTCGTCTGCTGGGATTTGATGTCGCCTACCCCAAGAGCGCTGATGACCGGCAGTTGCTCGAGGTGATGGTCCGCGAAAATCGAGCACTCTTGACGCGTGATCGGCGTCTCCTCATGCACGCGATCGTTCAGCATGGATATTACCCGCGCTCCCAAAATGCTAACGAACAGACGATCGAAGTTGTCCGCCGTTTTGACCTTTCGGAATTGATCGCACCTTTCACACGGTGCCTGCGATGTAACGCACTGTTGGAGGAAGCGACCAAGGCCGAAGTAATCGACGAACTGGAGCCGCTCACCAAAATCTATTACGACCAGTTCCGCCGCTGTCCTGACTGCAAACAGATCTATTGGCCGGGGTCGCATTTTTCTAAACTGCAAAAAAGGATCGAAGAAATTCGCTCGCGGATTTGAGACAAAGCGCAGGCTTGTCACCGGCTCCGCGAAACTGGCAGACTGCGCTGCCATATGCAGCTTGCATTTTCGGCGCACGCGGGATTTGCGGCGTTAGCTACCGTGAACGCGCTTGCGATTAGCGTCGCAAGCGCTCAAGGCCCAGCGCCATCACCGTTGATATCAGCGCCATCGCCGCCGCCAGCGAACGTTCTGGCGGTCGCGGCGCAGCGGGGTCCGGCGCCCGAACTAACCAAAGCCGATTTCGAAACTTTTCTTGACGCGCTGATTCCCTCGCAATTGCGAAATCGGAACATCGCGGGCGCTGTCATATCAGTGGTGAAAGACGGTCAGGTGTTATTTCAAAAGGGTTACGGCTACGCTGATGTCGAAGAACAGAAACCGGTGCTTCCTGATCAGACTTTGTTTCGTCCGGGTTCAATCTCGAAACTATTCACTGCCACAGCCGTGATGCAGCTGGTCGAACAAGGCAAGCTCGACCTTGACCGCGACGTCAATGACTACCTCGATTTTCCAATCCCCAAAACTTATCCGGAGCCTGTTACGCTTCGGCAATTGCTTACCCACACGGGCGGATTCGAGGAAACATTGAAGAATCTCTTCGTTGCGCATGAAAGCGATATCAAGCCGTTGCGCACGTATCTCGTGAACGAAATGCCCGCTCGCATTTTCCCGCCGGGTAAAATTCCGTCTTATTCCAATTACGGGTTTACGCTCGCCGGATACATCGTCGAGCGTGTGAGCGGTGAAAAGTTCGAGCGTTACATCGAAGACCACATTTTGAAGCCGCTTGGGATGAACAATTCGACATTCGATCAACCGCTGCCGCCGCAGCTCACGTCGCAAATGTCGAAGGGTTATCTCAGCGCTTCCAAAAAACCGCGCGACTTCGAATTCGTGCAAGCGGCGCCGGCGGGAGCACTCAGCACGACGGCCGCTGATATGACGCGATTCATGCTCACCTTTCTGCAGGATGGCGCGGTTGACGGTGTCTCGATTCTAAAACCGGAGACCGTGCGGCAAATGGAGACTCGGCAATTTGAATTTCATCCAATGCTCCCTGGGCTCGGCATCACGTTTATGGAATACCTGACCGATCCTGTTCGCATCATTGCTCACGGCGGTGACACCGTTTACTTCCATAGCGACATGATCCTCGTTCCTGAAGCGCACCTCGGCTATTTCCTGTCCTACAACACCCTCGGAAAGGATGTTGGCGGTGGCCGGGGCGAAGTCTTTCGCACCCTCGTGAATCGCTATTTCGGCCAACCCAAGCTCGATGTTAATCCAGACACGGCGAAATCAGACGGCCGTGCAGTCAGCGGTCTTTATGATGGAACGCGCCGGGCAGAGACAACGTTGCTGAAAATTCTCGCGTTGGTTGGCCAGTTTAGCGTCAGCAGCGATAAGGACGGCGTCCTTCAAATTGAAGGAATGAAGAACCAGAGCGGGGAACTAAAGCGATGGCGCGAGATCGCTCCGCTCATTTATCGAGAGATAGACGGCTTGGAAAGAATTGGCTTTCGACGGGACACGTCCGGCGCTGTCGGCGAAATGCTCCCCTTCCCTGCGATCTATGAAGGACAACGCGTTCCATGGTACGCGAGCAAAATTTTTGTCGGTTTGATGATTGGTGGAAGCTTGCTGCTCGCGCTCCTGACCGTGTTGCTCTGGCCCGTCGCAGTCATAATCCGCAAACGATATCAGCGCCCGCTTTTCAATACGAAAAGTGATCGCGTTTTATATTCTCTCTCACGAATTGTTTGCCTCGGAGAAATACTTTTCATTCTCGCGCCAATTCTCGCGCTCAGCCAGGGGTTGGAACACATCGTGATTCTTGGCGACGCCATCAATCCCTGGTTGCAGGCGTTCCATGTCAGTGGTTGGATTTTGATGGCAGGCGTTGTTCTTTTGATTATTGCCGCGATTCGCTTTACCAGATTGCCGGGGCACGGACTTTGGTTTCGCGCTCACGCGATTCTGTTAGCGATTGGTGGAATCGCATTCGGATTGTTTGCATGGCAATACAATCTCCTCGATGCCTCACTGAAGTTCTGATCAGCGCAGGCACATTGATGAACTTCGCCCATCGAGGAATTCTAGTTGCCTTCGTTTTCGTCGCGTTCCGCGCTTCGATTTTTGCGTACGGTCCGCTGGGACATGAGATTGTCGGCGCGATTGCGGACCAGCGACTCGCGAATACGCCCACGGCGGCAAAGGTGTACTCGTTACTCGGTGGACTAAAATTGGAAAAGGCCGCCCTGATTGCAGACGAGATTAAGGGCTGGGACAAAAAGGGTGCGGATGATCCGAGATCGTTTCATTACTCCCGCCATCGCAACATCGACCGACAACTGCGTGATTTCTGGCGCGCGAACCAGCCAACGCATGATCGCAATTCGCCCACGCCGTCGCACCACTGGTCTCATTACACTGATGTCCCGGTGATGCCCGCGCAACGATATCGTGAAGGCGTCAGCGGCCGCAGCAAATGGGACGTCGTGCACATGATTCCGTTCTGCATCGATGTCTTGCAAGGGCGAATCCCCGAACAGAACGGGCGGAAGATCACGAAGACTGTTGCGGTTATTCTGCTGGCCCATTACGTCGGAGACATTCATCAACCGCTGCACGTCGGTGCCGCCTACTTCGATTCACAAGGACAAGCGACCGATCCCGATAAGGACAAGTCAGCATTGGAGGATGAAGGCGGAAACACTTTTACGCTGGAGCTGAGCGATGAGCCGCCACGTCGCCGAGGCATTCGCAAGAAGAAGTTCCACGGTTTTTGGGATAACGATTCGGTAAACGCGCTTTTCCCTCAGGTGCCGGCCAGGTTGCCAAAAAAAACATTCGAAGCGCAAATCGATCCATTCAAACGGCAACTCGTGCACGAGATGGCGACGCATGAGCCCCGCAATTGGCAAATGCCATCGGACGTCTCGCTCGAAAGTTACGCCGAAGTTTGGGCGGACGAAATTCTACCGATCGCACGCGAGGCGCATGCGCGTTTGGAATTTCGAAACGTGAAGCCATTCCCAGATAACGACCGCGTGGTCGCGGCGGGCCAGGCAATCGAAAGACGGGGAGCCAGTCGAACGCTGTATCGCGCGTGGGCAAGCGATGTCGTGCGCGACGAGCTACACAAAGCCGGATGGCGTCTGGCCGATTTATTAGAGAAGATTCTGTAGTTAAATATGCGAGCCGTTGTCCAGCGTGTGAGCCGCGCGCGTGTAATCGTAGATGGCAGCGTCACGGGAGAAATCTCAAACGGGTTGGTGGTGTTACTCGGCGTCGGCCGCGACGATACATCCGCGGTGGCGACTGGGATGGCCGAGAAGATTTCGAACCTGAGGATCTTTGAGGACGACCACCGAAAAATGAACCGATCACTGCTGGATGTAAAAGGCAGCGCGCTCGTCGTGTCGCAGTTTACACTCTACGGAGACGCCCGCGGCCAACGCAGGCCGAGCTTTGTTGCTGCTGCGCCGCTAGACCAAGCGAAGAAACTCTATGAAGAGTTTAGCGAAGCGCTGCGCACGTTAGGAATCGACGTGGCCACAGGAATTTTCGGCGCAATGATGTCGGTGGAATTAGTCAACGAAGGCCCTGTTACGATTCTTCTCGATTCCGACAAAACGTTCTAGGGCGGGCTACACGATCCGTAAAGCCGCTACTCAGGCCCCGCGACCACGAGGTCTCTTGCGCCATTATCTTTGGGTGCCTAACTGCGCTTGCGCGCGCTGGAGATTATCGGCCACGTCTTTCAACTCCGGATTGAGACGCAGCGCGATTTCAAATTCGGGAATGCTTTCACGCGGTCTCCCGGAGGCGAGCAGGGCCAACCCGAGATTGGCGTGAACCTCGGCGTTGTTAGGATTCATCCGGAGCGCTTTGTGAAATTGCTCGATAGCCTCTGGAACTCTGCCGATCAGCTGCAGCGCTAGTCCAAAGTCAGCCTGAATATCGGCGTCGTCGGGCGCGAGCTGTGAAGCGCGGCGGATCTCCTCAAGGGCGGCTTCATCACTGTTCTGCTTCCATAGTACGCGGCCCAAGTGCACGTGCGCTGTCGGTGTGTCTGGCTGTGAACGGATTGCGGCTTGGAAAGAATTGATGGCTTCCGGCAGCCGGTCTTGGAAATCGCGAGTCACACCCATGCCCACCAGGCTGTCATAGAAATTGGGTTCGATCTGCAATGCCTTCTCAAAATGCGCCGAGGCCTCATCGTATCTGCCGCTACCGCCCATGGCGAGGCCAAGATTGTGTTCTATGTGGAGATTCGGTGGAGTGACTGCAAGCGTGTGCTCAAACAAAGTGAAGCTGTCGCGCCAGCGCTGAATCTGCATGTTCGTGAGAGTGGCAAGGATCAGTAGAACCCCGCCAGCCATTCCTGCGCTGATCCCGACATGTCGGGAAACACGCCAACTCTTGGCGAGATCTGCTAATCCGAACACCAGTGCAATGAACAAACCGATCGACGGAATATAGAAGTACCGATCCGCCATGATTTGCCCGCCGACCTGAACGAATCCGATAACGGGAACCAATGTTCCCAGAAACCAAAGCCAGCCCACGATGAGGTATCCCGAATGCTTTCGGGATTGGAAAAGACAAAGTGCCGTAATTCCAATCAGCAGAAACGCTGCGCCGATTACCTGCCAAGTGGGTATGCCGGTTGGAGGAAGCGGATAATAGATCGCCAGATCATGCGGCCAGAAGGTGAGCAGCAGGTATTTCGCATACGACACAAGCGCGTTCGACAGCCGGAATGTAAAAGGAGCATGCATAAGCGTGCGCACCGCTCCCCCATAAGACTGCGCGACGAAAGTGATCGTCGCGGATGCTGCCACGAGAGCAAACAGCGGGATCTTCTCGACAATAAGCTTCTTTGTCGTCATCCCGAGCGAAGTCGAGAGACCCCGTGGCGTTAGCTTTGAGGTCTTTCGGCGGGATTCCTCGACTTCGCTCGGAATGACAGCGGCAAATCGTCCCAACGGCCAGTAATCGAGCAGCAACATTACGAAAGGCCAGGTCACCAGCATCGGCTTGGCGAGTAGTCCTAGTGCGAGCGTAATGGCGACCCAAGCGTACCGCTTAATCGAAGGCGCTTCCGTGTAACGCACATAAGCGATCAGGGACAGCAATCCGAAAAATGTGGAAAGGGTATCTTTACGTTCAGATGCCCACGCTACCGATTCCACGTGGAGCGGATGCAGCGCAAAAAGCGCGGCGACCAACGCGCTCGGCCAGCGAGCGCGTGTTGTTCGGAACAAAAAGTAGAAAATAAGCAACGTGTTTGCCGCGTGAATCAGCGCGTTGACGAGCAAATGGCGCCCTGCGTTCGTGCCAAAGAGCTGGCAATCGATCATGTGTGAAATCCAGGTAAGTGGATGCCAATTCGCCACGTAAAATGTGGTGAACGCCCATGCGAGTCCCGCTAGTGTAACACCGCGATTCACCACCGGATTTTCTCGGATATATGTGGGGTCATCGAGAGTGATGAACTGATGGCCGATCACTTGCGCGTAAATCCCAATCGTCACCACCGCAAGACCAAGCAGGATGACGAGATCGGTTCGCCTTATTGTAACGTGGCTTGGCGGCGCAGGCTTTCGCGCGCTCGCTGAAGTAGAGCCACGACGCTTTCTCTTTTGCCCGGTTCGTTTCCCCATGTCAGTTTGCGAGGCTACCAAACCACGAACAACTGGCCACCGTGAATTGCGCAATAATTGCAGCCGGCACGGCTGCCTCTACAGTGACCCGATGATTCTCGAACCGGTTCATTCGATCCAATTGTCAGACATAAAAAGAGCGCGCCAACGGATCGTGAAGACGATCGTACGCACGCCGCTGATTCGCCTTGAAATCGGTCCCGAATTTCCGGACATCCGTCTCAAACTGGAGAACCTGCAACCGATTAACGCCTACAAGTTGCGCGGCGCAGCCAACGCCGTCGCGGCATTGTCCGACGCTGATCGCAAACGCGGGGTTTGGACAATAAGCGCCGGCAACGCCGGCCAGGGCGTTGCTTACGCAGCGAGGGCGGCAGGCGTGCCGTGCACAGTCGTGGTTGTCGAGACCGCGCCGAAATCAAAATTGGAGCGAATGAAAGCGCTCGGGGCGACACTCATTCCAGTCCCCTACGAGATTGCCTGGAAAGCGCTCGATGAAAGATCCTTTCCCGGAGTTGGTGGAACATTCATTCATCCTTTCGATGACGACGACTTCATTGCCGGTCATGGCACGATGGGATTGGAAATTCTCGAAGACGCCCCAAACGTGGCCGCGGTTATCGCCAGTATTGGCGGCGGCGGGTTAATCACTGGCGTGGCGAGCGCGATCAAGGCGCTACGACCGGAAGTAAAAATTTTCGGCGTTGAACCGGAGACCGCAGCGCCGGCTGCGCTCTCATTCGAAAAAGGTTCGCCGCAAGCATTTCCAGACTGGAAATCGTCATTTGTGGATGGCGCCGGAGGTCAAAGCATGTTCCCTCGGATGTGGGAACGCATGAAACCAATTGTAGATGGCTACCTCGTTGTCACTCTCGAGGAGACAAGAAATGCGATGCGACTGTTGGCTGAAAAAGCACGTGTCATTGCCGAGGGTGCAGGCGCTTTGCCAGTGGCCGCGGCATTGAGTGGGAAAGCTGGAAATGGTCCGATCGTCGCGATCGTCTCCGGCGGCAACATTGATCTGCCAAAATTCTGGGACTTAATCTCGTGAACCGACTGTTGACTTTTGCATGGGCGTTTGAAATAAGATTCCGAGAGACAAACCAGGAGGTAAAACAATGAAAATTGGAGATACAGCACCAGACTTTGAAGCACAAACGACTCAGGGACGAATCCGTTTCCATGATTGGATCGGCGATTCATGGGCCGTCTTATTTTCGCACCCGAAGGACTTCACACCGGTGTGCACGACCGAACTCGGATACATGGCGAAAATAAAGCCGGAATTCGAGCGCCGAAATGTGAAGATCATGGGACTATCGGTCGATTCGACGGGCGATCACTCGGGATGGGCAAAGGACATCGAAGAGACGCAGGGCCACGCGCCCAACTACCCAATTGTCGGCGATGATGATTTTAAAATATCAAAACTGTACGGAATGCTCCCGGCCGATACCCAAGGGGACGCCAAATCTCGCAAACCAGCCGATAACGCGACTGTGCGTAATGTTTACGTAGTTGGCCCAGATAAGAAGATCAAATTGATCCTCGTTTATCCAATGACGACGGGACGCAACTTCGACGAAGTGCTGCGGGTGATCGACTCACTGCAGCTGACGGCGAAGCATCAGGTAGCAACGCCTGTCAACTGGAAGCAAGGCGACGATGTGATCATCGCGGGTTCCGTATCGGACGAAGACGCGAAGAAACGGTATCCGCAAGGTTGGAAAGCACCGAAGCCATATCTTCGAATCGTCCCGCAGCCGCAATAGCTGAAGAGCGGTTACATCGTAACTCAGGCATCCTGCCTGATCCGTCCGAACAGGCTTCCCAGCCTGTACGTTTGTGCAAGCAGAATGCTCCCACGACAAACAGCCAGAATGGCTGTGTTACAAACTATCTCTCAGCAGAAAATTCCACTGGATCCTGCTGAAAATACGTTCGCAGCTCCGCGTACAGTTTTGGATGATGGGCGCGCAACGCACGCGGCTGCTCGAAGAATGCTTCTACCGATACCGCGAAGAACTCAGCGGGATCAGTGGCTCCGTACGTGTCAAGCAGCGTGGGAATGCCGCTCTCATCGGCAGCGCGCAGCGACGCAAACTCGGATCTCATCACTTCGGCCCAGGCTAATTGTTGCTCGCGTGTCGCCAATCCCGGCACCCCGTCAGCGGCCTCGTTTTCAAAGTCTAGCTGGTGAGCAAACTCGTGTAGAACAACGTTCTTACCATCGGAGGGATCAGCTGCGCCATGTTTGACGGCGCCCCAGGACAGAACCAGGGAGCCCATTCTACGGCCGGTCTCGCCAAGGCGACCCACAGTCCCCTCTTCCCAAAGATGCTCTCCAATCTGTCGTTTTTCTTCCACCATATACGACAATGGATAAACGAGAATCGTGAGCAGGTTGGGGAAATAATCCGTTCTGCGGTGCAACAATAGCAGACAAGCTTGCGCTGCGATGGTCACGCGGACCTCATCGGTGATCGCGAAACCGCCGCACCCCTCAAAACGTTTTTCGGCGAGAAAAACCTGAATGTGACCAAGTAGTTCCGCTCTATCGCTCCCTGACAATCTGTGGAAAAACACGATGTGCCGCTGGATCAGCGTCAACCATTTGTTTGGGAACGGCCGCACTCTCAAGCGCCGTCGCCTTCGCTGTCTCAATAGCGTAAGAATCACACCCAATTTTAATCGCTGCCCTTGGGTAGCCAACGCAATTCAATCTCGCTTTAGCGGCGAAAAGCCGTATGGGTGACTCCCATGAACACGATCTCGATTTCCCGCCGCGATTTTGCGCGTCTACTCGGTGCAGGCGCGGCAGCGGCAGTCGTTAGGCCGCCGCTTTCTTTTGCCAAGCCGACTCAGTCCGTTACTACGCCTTTAGCGGAAGGAGGCATCGTACGCTTGAGCGCGAATGAAAATCCTTACGGCCCATCACCGAAAGCATTTCAGGCTATGACGGATTCGTTCGGCCTTGCCTGTCGTTATCCAGACGAACATAACAACGTGCTAATTGACAAACTGGCGAAGCTCAACGGCGTCAATCACGATCAGATCCTGCTCGGCGATGGTTCGGGCGAAATCCTGAAACTTTGTGCAGAAACGTTCACTGGACCTCAGAACGGGAAGCTTGTGGCGGCGGATCCGACCTTTGAAGCAATTCTTAATAATGCCAGCTCGAATGGTGCTGAGGTCGTCAAGGTGCCATTGACCAGCAGCTTCGAGCATGACCTGCCGAAAATGCTTAGTTCTGCGAAAGCGGGTCTAATTTACATCTGCAACCCGAACAACCCGACCGCCAGCATCACGTCAAAGGGCGAACTCCGGGATTTCATCGCGAAGACACCGCCGCAGACAATGATCCTTGTAGACGAAGCGTATTTTCATTATGCCGATAGCCCCGACTACGAGAGTGTGATCGCGCTCGTGAAAGATCATCCGAACCTGATTGTCTCACGCACATTCTCGAAAATTTACGGTATGGCCGGATTGCGCTGTGGCTATTGTGTCGCCCAGAAGGAAGCGATCGATCGTCTCCGCCGAAATCAAATGTGGGACAGCGTCAACTGCATGGCCCTGGCCGCAGCAACGGCGAGTCTTGATGATCTTGATCATGTTCAAAATCATCAACGTTTGACCCGTGAAGCTAAAACACTCGTGACCGGCGAGCTCGACAAGATGGGCTACCCACAAATTCCGTCAGAAGCCAACTTCATCATGTTTGATTGCAAACGCCCTGTCGTGCCGCTGATCCAGGCTATGAAACAGCACAAGGTTCACGTCGGCCGGTTGTTCCCAGCTCTTCCAAACCACATGCGCCTTACGATCGGGAAGAAAACCGAGATGGAAAGTTTTGTCAGCGCGTTCAAGCAAGTGACAGCGTAACGGTAAAGGTCAGCGTTTTAGGCGAAGAAGTCTTGCAGCTTGCGATAAGCGTTTTTTCACAGAGCCCATGAACCGCGAGCGTTTCTCGCCATTGCTTTCAGTTGGCTCACCCGCAGGGACGGCAATATCTGGCGGGAAGAGCGCCTCGAGCGCTTCGTGATACAAATGTCGATCGTTCACTGACATTTCGCCGGCATTATTGAATTCGTTGCCGTTGACGATGATCTTCGCGTTCAGTTTTGCCGCGAGCCGCGCCCCGGAATGAAGCAGCCCCACGTCGTCCACCGCGCGATCATATGCCGCTCTTACATCAGACGGCATCTCATCCGCGTTCGCGTACTCCCGGCCGTTGAACCGGATGTTCGTTTTGGGCCTCGCACTCACTACAAGGAGGAGTAGTGAGAACTATTTTTCGCGAAATTCAAGTGCGCCGTCTTTGGCGTCCACGTGAACGGTCTGGCCCTCGCGGACTTTGCCTTCGAGAATATCAATGCTGAGCGGATCGAGAATCTCTCGTTGAATGGCACGGCGCAAGGGTCGCGCGCCGTAGACTGGATCGTAGCCTTCGCGCGCGAGCAGTGCCTTGGCGGAATCGGACAGCTTGAGCGTGATCTTTTGTTGCTCGAGCCGTTTCGACAAACGACCAAGCTGAATTTCGACAATTTTCTTTAGCTCCTCTTCACTGAGCCGGTCGAAAATGATGATCTCGTCGACACGATTTAAGAACTCAGGTCGAAAATGCGCGCGCAATGCATCCATCACCAGTCGCCGGCGCGCTTCGGGAGATTCCTCCTCCATAATGTATTGCGAGCCGATGTTCGAAGTCATGATGACGACCGTATTCTTGAAATCAACCGTTCTCCCCTGCCCGTCCGTGATGCGCCCATCGTCGAGGACTTGCAGCAACACATTGAATACGTCCGAATGCGCTTTTTCGATTTCATCGAACAGCACAACCGAATACGGTTTCCGGCGCACGGCTTCCGAAAGCTGGCCGCCTTCCTCGTAGCCGACGTAGCCCGGCGGAGCGCCGATCAAGCGCGCCACGGTGTGTTTCTCCATGTACTCGCTCATGTCGATGCGGATCATGGCGTTTTCGTCGTCGAACAAAAATTCCGCGAGCGCGCGGGCCAATTCCGTTTTGCCAACGCCAGTAGGTCCCAGAAAAATGAATGAGCCCAGCGGGCGATTCGGATCCTGTAAACCGGCCCGGGCGCGACGCACCGCGTTGGACACCGCCTTAATCGCTTCTTCCTGGCCAACCACGCGCAGATGCAAATGCTCCTCGAGCTTTACGAGCTTCTCGCGTTCGCCCTCCTGCAAACGCGAAACCGGAATGCCCGTCCAGCTCGAAACGACCTCGGCGATGTCCTCCTCTGTCACTTCTTCGCGTAGCAGACGCTTTTTAGTCTTGGCCGATTTCGCAGTAAGATCGGTCAATTTCTTTTCCAATTCAGGAATGCGGCCGTATTGAATTTCGCTCGCATTGCCCAATTCACCGCGCCGCTGCGCGCGTTCTAATTCAGTCCGGAATCGCTCGATCTCTTCCTTCACTTTCCGCTGCTCGTCGATGAGGGCTTTCTCCTTTTGCCACTCAGCTTTTAGCGCGTTCGATTTTTCCTTTAGCGCAGCCAATTCCTTCTCGAGCTTTTTCAAACGCTCCTTGCTTGCCGGATCTTTCTCTTTCTTGAGCGCCTGGCGTTCCATTTCATGCTGCATGATCTGGCGCTGGATGACGTCGATTTCCGTGGGCATCGAATCGAGCTCGATCTTCAAACGGGACGCCGCTTCATCGACCAAGTCGATTGCCTTATCGGGCAGAAAGCGATCCGTGATGTAACGCTGCGATAGCACCGCTGCTGCGACCAATGCTCCATCAGTAATACGCACGCCGTGGTGGACTTCGTATCGCTCTTTTAACCCGCGCAGGATCGCGATTGTGTCTTCAACGGTCGGTTCGTTCACCAGCACCGGCTGGAAACGTCGCTCCAGCGCTGCGTCTTTCTCGATATACTTGCGGTATTCATCGATTGTGGTCGCCCCAACGGTGCGGAGCTCGCCGCGCGCCAGCATCGGCTTGAGCATATTCGATGCGTCGACCGAGCCTTCGGCTGCGCCCGCGCCGACGATCGTGTGCAATTCGTCGATGAAGAGGATGATCTGGCCCTGAGAATCGGTGACTTCTTTCAAAAAGGCCTTGAGGCGGTCCTCGAATTCTCCACGGAATTTGGCGCCAGCGACCATTGCCCCGATGTCCATCGCAATGATGCGTTTGTTCTTTAAAGAATCCGGGACATCGCCACTTATGACGCGGCGCGCCAGACCCTCCACGATCGCTGTCTTGCCAACACCAGGGTCGCCGATGAGCACCGGATTATTTTTCGTGCGGCGCGATAAAACCTGCATGACGCGGCGGATCTCATTGTCGCGTCCGATCACCGGATCGATCTTCCCGCGCCGCGCCAACTCCGTGAGATCACGGCCGTACTTTTCCAACGCCTGAAATTTGCCCTCGGGATTTTGATCGGTAACCCGCTGCGAACCGCGCACCTGCTGGAGTCCCTGCATCAGCTTGTCTCGCGTGCCGCCCAGATCCTTCAGCAGTTTTGCCGTAGGAACGTTGGCCCCGGCTAAAGCGAGCAGATAATGCTCGGCGCTGGTGAATTCATCCTTGAGTTTGGACATCTCCTTCTCCGCGCTGTCCAGCACGGAGCGCAGTTCGTTCGAGATCCGCAGATCGGCCGCGCTGCCGTGGACTTTCGGGCGACCTTCTAACTCCGAACGCAGCCGTTCCTGTAACTGATCAACATTTGCCCCAATCTTCTCGAGGAGTGGGCGCGCTATGCCATCGCTTTGATTCAGAAGCGCCGAAAGAAAATGTTCGTTCGTGATTTCGGAGTTGTTGAGTTGCGACGCGAGGTCCTGCGCCGCCTGCAGTCCCTCTTGCATTTTCTGCGTGTATCGGTCGATGCGCATAGTTCAAAATAACAAATGAGCCGCGGTTTGAAAACCGCCACGCCCATTTTCGTCCTCGTTGTCGTTCTCGTCCTCGTCCGTCCCTTGGAGGCATTGTCGATTACAAGGACGAGGAGGAGGACGATTGTCAGTGTGCTCATTCCATTGCGGGGGGCGTTTATCCCAGCTATGAGTGTTTGCCATGAGTGCGCAGGAAAAGTCGGTTGGATCGAAGTCACGGGCGCTTTTACGTCAGGGACCGTTTCGGCGCTACATCATCGGTTCGCTCATTTCCGACAGTGGCACATGGATGCAGATGATGGCGCAGAGCTGGGTGATGAGCGGACTTACAAGCAAAGCGATTCTGCTTGGGCTGGTGAACTTCGCTGCGGGGTTGCCTGCGCTGATACTTGCTCCGGTGGCAGGCTCATTGGCTGACCGGCTGGACAAACGCAAAATCTTGGTGGCAACGCAAATTGCGCAAATCATCTTTGCTGTGGCATTGGGATTTTTGGTAATGAGCGGTCATATCCGGATCTGGCACATTATTTTCTTTGCGCTGCTCCTGGGGATTGCTTTTGCATACGAAATGCCGGCTATCAGTGCGCTTGTGCCGGAGTTAGTGAAACGGGATGAGATTGCCGCGGCCGTTGCGCTCGATAGATCAGTGTTTCACGGATCGCGGTTGATTGGTCCGTCGGTAGCCGGTTTTCTCGTCGGGTGGTGGGGCGCGGCTTCGGCATTTTTCACAAACGCGCTCTCGTTTGTAGCATTGATTGCAGCACTCATCTCGTTACCGAAACGGCCGCTGGGCACACCGGAGGAAGAACAGCAACGCCGCAGCGGGATCATGGAGGGGTTTCGCTATGTTCGCTCCAATCGCATCATTGTTTCCCTCATCACACTGATCGCGCTGAACACGGTCTTCGTTTTCCCGGCGATCTCAGTGATGCTGCCCCTCTACGTGCGCGATATTCTTCATCTTGGTGCCAAAAGCATGGGTGGACTGATGGCAATATCTGGCAGCGGGGCGTTTCTTGGTTCAATTGGCCTGCTCAGCGTTGCGCGTGAGAATCGCTTGAAATTCATGACGGGAAATGTGTTAGCCATTGCGCTGGGTGTTTTCCTGATGTCGGTGTCACAAGGTTTTTTGCTGACTGCTTGCGCGATGGGCGCTCTCGCCGTTGCCCTCTCGATGAACTTTGGCCTTACGAACACGATCGTGCAGGAACAGGCGCCGGCACATTTGCGCGGTCGCGTATCGGCGGTTGTGGGCATGAGTTTCTTCGGTCTGATGCCCATTGCAGGCCTGATCACGCCAGGCTTTGCCGATCTCATTGGAATGAGAACGACCTTGACCGTCGCGTCAGTGATCTATGGTATCGCTGCTTTTTCGGTCTTGAGTGTTGCCGGACATCACGTTTGCGATCAGCCGGTTTCGCCGGCACCGGAGCCTGAAATTGAGCCGGTCTGCTGAAGCATGTCTTTCGTTGCGGCGAACGCACACAGTTAACCGATGATTTCGTTTTCCACTTGCTGGAACTCCGGGCGGCACACTGCCGGGGATGAAATGCTGCGCGAAATTAAAACCGAACTCGGATTTGATTCGATCGAATTAGGGCACGGGATACGCCTGTCGCTGATGCCGGGAATTCAGAAAATGTTCGATTCAGGTCAGGTGCGCTTTACAAGTTTGCATAATTTTTGTCCGTTGCCCGTCGAGGTGATGGTGGCTTCGCCGGATTGTTATCAGCTTTCTGCAGGTTCTTCGGAGGAACGTGAGCGCGCCGTAAAACAAACGCTCCAAACAATTGATTTCTCGGAACGATTGGGCGCACCGTTTGTGGTGTTGCATTTGGGCCAGGTGGAAATGCAACCAATTACCGATCGATTGATTACAATGACGAAAGCGGGCAAACATTTCTCGCGCGCATACGTACGAGCGAAACTGGAAGCGGTGGAAACGCGCGAACGGCGCGCACCCGCTCATTTGCAGCGGGTGAAGGATTGTTTGCGCCGTATCGTTGAGCACGCGGCTTCGAAAAACGTCCGGATCGCTTTAGAAAGCCGCCGCGGCTACGAAGAAATTCCGAGCGAACGCGAGTTGCCGAGCCTACTGAACGAATTGAATTCAGGACACGTCGGGTACTGGCATGACTTCGGCCACTCCCAAATCAAAGAAAACCTGGGGTTCATTGATCACGCTGAGTGGTTAGGCGCGGTTGGCTCCATGGCGTTTGGCTGCCACGTGCAGGACTGCGTGTGGCCGGCCAAGGACCATGAAGCGCCTTTTACCGGCGGAATAGATTTCGATAAACTTGTTCCGCTTCTTCCCACAAACTGCTTATTTGTCTGGGAGATGAGTCCGAACAAAACGGCAGATGCGATTCGCCAGTCCGTTCGAATCTGGAAGGAACGCTTTGGCGAATGAAGAAAATTCTGGTCACGATTTTCCAAGTCAGCGTGACCGTCGGGGTGCTGTATTGGGTTTATCACGATCCGAACCGGCGCGCCCAGATGGTCGAGGCGCTTCGACATGCGGAATATCGCTGGGTTCTAATGTCGATGCTGGCTTATTTCGTCGTTGAGGCAGCTGCTGCGTTTCGTTGGAACGTTTTGCTGAAAGTACAAAATATTCATCTCAGTGTTCCGCGCCTGACCGGACTGTTCTTCATCGGGTTATTTTACAATCAATTTCTCCCCGGAGGCACCGGCGGCGACATCATCAAAAGCTATTACCTGCTGAAGGAGACGCCGGATAAGAAAGCGGGCGCACTGCTTGCAGTAGTGTTCGACCGATTCATCGGACTCGTTGCCCTCGTTGCCGTCACGGCCACCTTGATCGCACTGCGATATGATTTCCTTTCTCAAAAATCGGAGACCCGAAATTTACTTTGGCTATTGCTTATTCTTCTGGGCGCGTCGGTTGCCTTCCTGGTTGCGACGTTTGTCATCAGTGGATTCAAGTTGTTCCGTTTTTTTCCCGCGCATTTTCCCGGACGCGATAAACTGATTGAGATTTTCGCGGCCTATCATCTGTATGCGCATCATTGGCGCGCATCCCTCGTTGCGTTTGGCGCGTCGATCGTAGCACATCTTGCAACGTTTACAGCGTTCCTGTTTGCCGCGTATGCGTTGGGTGTCCGCGTGCCGTTGATTGATTTTTTTGCCATCATGCCGGTCGAACGAACGATCTCGGCTTTGCCGATCAGTTTCGCTGGCATCGGCCTTCGCGAAAAAGTTTTGCAAATCATGCTCAACGGGCTCTGTGGAGTTCCGGAGGCAAAGGCCATTCTCATCGGATCGCTTAGCTTTGTGATCATTCTGGTTTGCTGTCTTCCGGGCGCGGTCATTTACCTCTTTTACAAGCCGAGTGGCGCAGCAGAACACGTGAAACTCCGCGAAATGGAAAAGGAAGTTGTGACGCTGGAACATGAGCTTGGAGAACCGGAATGAGGAAAGTCTTCAACGCCGAACGCTCAACGCCCAATGCCCAACTCCGAATTCAGACAATTGAGCGTTGGGTGTTGGACGTTGGACGTTGGACGTTTTCTTGATTATGAGGCAAACACGAAAACGCCCATTCGTAGTCGCCACCTTCGCCATGACCGCCGACGGCAAGGTCACGACGAAGAAGTTCGGGCCGGTGGATTTCACTTCGCGCGAAGACAAGCTGCATTTGTTTCGCCAGCGCGCTCAAGCCGATGCAGTTCTGCTCGGCCACACAAGTCTGGAACGCGACAACGTCCGTCTCGGAGTACCCGCGGAACTCCAGGAACTGAGGATCAAGCGCGGTCAATCTCGCTCTCCGCTTCGCGTGATCATCTCGAACAAAGGCAAAATCGATGATCAGTTGAAGATTTTTCAATCAGGGATCTCGCCCATCATTATTTTTTCAACTAAACGGATGCCTTCGAAGAATCAGGAGGCCTTGCGCAAAGCGGCGACACTGCACTTAACCGCCGCCAAACAGGTGGATCTTGCTGTGACGCTGAAAACTCTGCGTAATCAATATAAGGTCCGCACGCTTGCGTGCGAAGGCGGGCCGAGTCTTTTTCGCGCGTTGTTAGAACGGGGCTTAGTTGATCAGCTCAATCTCACGATCGCGCCGTACATGTTCGGCGGAGCCAAGGCGCCTACGCTCACAGGTCTGAGCAAAGAATTTCTTCCGGCCAGCGTGCATTGCTCATTGATCGAGATGCGCAAGGTCGGCGATGAATGTTTCCTGACCTATCGAATCAAGCATCAGCGAAAGCGTCGGACCAGAACACGATCACCGCGCAACGACTGATACGTTCGAGCCATTCGCGAGGGCAATCACGGCGTCCCGCTCGAGCAGCAGAGTCTTTCCGGCTTCAACAGCAACGACGCGCACTCCCGACTGAGCAGCGATACGAACTGTTTCGACGCCAATTACCGGCACGTCGAAGCGCATGTCCTGATTCGGTTTGCTGACTTTGATCACGACTGCGCCGTCGCGCGCAAGCGTTCCACCGCGTGTGATGGCCTCGTTTGTTCCTTCCAAAGCTTCGACGGCAACGATCGTGCCGTTTTTGATCACAATAGTTTGCCCGATGTCGAGTCGCGCGATTTCTTTTGCGGCATTCCAGCCAAGCTCAACGTCGTGATCCTGGCGGGGTGACAATTTCGGTCCAGCAATCAGTCCCAGTTTGGCAATTGAATCTTCGAGAAAAGTTGTGGCTGGCAGGAGATCGACGTCGATTTTCGCGAGTTCGCCAGCGACCGCGGCAAAAATCGATTCGGCATTGCGCTCCTTAAGTTTGCCCAGCAACAGCAGCGCCCTTAAATCCGGTCGCAGATCGAAAAGATTTTTCGGCGCGATTTGTCCCGCCATGATCGCGTGATGAATTTCCTGGCCGCGAAAGAATTTCAGTAACCGGCTGAGTTGTCCGACGCGCATCCACTCGAGAACATCGACGTATTGCTCGAGAACCGGATCAGTTTCGTCGGTGAAAGCGGCAGCGACGACTTTGTTAACGCCGGCTTTCCGCGCCGCGTCGGCGATCAACCGCGGGTAAACGCCGTTGCCGGCAATTATTCCGAATGCTTGTAGCGGTGCTTGTGCCAAGCAGCGAATTTGAAATAGACAGGCGCTTGATACAAGCGCCGCTACATTATCAGTGGCGGCGGCGTTTGACGTGCAACTGGGCGAGCGCCTTCTGCAACGACGCTTGAATGGCAGCCACCTGTTCAGGCGTTTGATCTTCTTTCATCGCCGCTTTGGCACGCTCAACTGCTGCCTCAGCGGCGGAGATGTCGATCTT
>Ga0207697_10000198_pt1 | contig 32108 bp, 28 predicted proteins | sample KBSSwiS5withPhiX_FD_184293 | JGI IMG/M metagenome (GOLD analysis project Ga0207697, IMG submission 184293) | Switchgrass rhizosphere microbial communities from Kellogg Biological Station, Michigan, USA, with PhiX - S5 (SPAdes) (version 2) | ecosystem: Host-associated > Plants > Roots >... | reverse complement strand
GGGAGCTTTTCGGCGGGGGCGCCGGCGCTCCCCTCGCACCGATGACCTTACCTGAGCGAGTGCGGGCCGATTACGAGACGATGAACCTCACAACCGGTCCGCATCCGATGAAGCTGTTGCGTGAAAATTTCCCGAATATTTGGCGAACGATCGACCTCGTGCACGCGCGACATGGTTCGATCATTCAGATTGCCGGGAACGTGATTTGCCGGCAGCGTCCCGGCACCGCAAAAGGATTTGTTTTTATCAGTTTGGAAGACGAGACCGGCGTTTCAAATGCAATTGTTGAGCCAGAGTTGTTCGAACGGTTTCGGCTCGTCATTACAGAGGAAGCATTTCTGTTGATCGAAGGCGAAGTGCAGAATTCGGATGGCGTGGTTTTAATTAAAGCTCGCGAAATCAGATCGCTGGCGCACGAACAACTCATCGGCAGTGAGTCGCATGATTTCCGGTAATTTTGTAGAGAGGTCTGTGAAACGCCAACCCTGGCATCTGACACAGACGCCCTACAATATGTCCCTCCCTATTCCCCCGCGTGATGTGGCTCTGGCACTTTGGGCTCCGCAGGCCTTTCAGCAGGCTTCTCATCCGCCTCGAGCCATTCCGTATGAAAAACACCAGGCTTGTCCACGCGCTCGTAGGTATGCGCGCCAAAAAAATCGCGTTGCGCTTGCAACAGATTCGCCGGCAAACGCGCGGAGCGGTAACTGTCGAAGTAAGCGAGCGAGGCAGAAAACGCGGGCGCAGCTACGCCATGTTTAATCGCCGTCGATAGAACAAGACGCCATTTCGGCTGCGCTTTTCTAATCGCCCTCGTGAAATATCGGTCGAGCAGCAGATTGTGCAGGGCGGCATCGCGCTTGTATGCCTCGACAATTCGGTTTAGGAATCTCGCGCGGATGATGCAGCCGCCGCGCCAGATGGTCGCGATGTCGCTGAGGTTGAGGTTCCAGTCGTAGGTCGTGCTTCCAGAGCGAAGCAGCTCCATTCCCTGCGCATAAGAAACGATTTTAGATGCATAAAGCGCGTCGCGCACTGAATCGACGAGCCGCGCACGATTGCCTTTGAATGTTCGAGCCCTCGGGTGCGGCAAGATTTTCGACGCGGCCACCCGGTCTTCTTTTCGCGATGAGATAACGCGCGCCTCAACCGCTGCGTTAATTGTAGAAATGACGACGTATTGGCGGATTGCGGCTTGAAGCGTCCAGATGCCGGTTCCTTTTTGTCCCGCCTTGTCGAGTATCATGTCGACGAGTGGCTTGCCTGTGTCGGGATCAATCTTTCGGAAAATCACGGAAGTGATTTCGATGAGATAACTTTCCAGTTCGCCTTTGTTCCATTCAGCAAACGTGTCGGCCAGTTGCGCGGCATCCATTCCGAGGACGTCTCTTAGAATAGCGTAAGCTTCGCATATTAACTGGATATCGCCGTACTCGATCCCGTTGTGGACCATCTTGACGTAGTGCCCGGCGCCGTCCGGTCCCATGTATCGGCAACACGGTTCGCCATCGACTTGAGCGGCGATCTTGCGGAAAATTGGCGCGATAATTTCCCATGACTCGCGCGACCCGCCCGGCATCAGCGAAGGGCCTTTGAGCGCGCCTTCTTCGCCGCCCGACACGCCCATGCCCACGAAATGAATTCCTTTGCTCTCTAATTCCTTTCCCCGCCGTTGCGTATCGGTGAAAAGTGAATTTCCTCCATCGATGATGATATCGCCCTTTTCGAGCAGCGGGACGAGTTCATTGATGACCGCGTCAACGGGAGGCCCAGCCTTCACCATCATCATTGCTATGCGCGGCTTTTTCAGCGCACCGACAAACTCCTCAATCGTGCGCGTTGGCTGAATGTTTTTTCCTTTGGCACGGCCGGCAGCGAATTTCTCGGTAACTTCTGTCGTGCGATTGAAAACAGCGACGGAAAATCCCTTCGATTCCATGTTGAGTGTGAGATTTTCGCCCATCACACCCAAACCGATCAGGCCAATATCACATTGATTGGTTGTCATTTTAGTATCTTCTTTTCTGACGTCTTTGGAGAATAATCACTTTAACGAGCGTTTGGAGTGCATGGCAAATCCCGTTTGCGAAGTTTTATTGACCGAGGCGCTGCTTAAAGCGCCAGAGAACGCTGGTGACCCGGCAATCGGCGGAGTCGTTGACTTCTGGGGCGTTGTTCGCGGGATTGAAGACGGGCGAGAGATCGAGGGGATAGAATACGAAGCGCATCGGGAAATGGCCAAGCATCAGCTAAGGCAGATTGCGGACCAGGCAAAGGAAAGCTTCCCGCTTAAGCTCATTATCATTCACCATCGACTGGGATTTATTGGCGTCGGACAATCCTCACTTTTCGTGCGAGTGGCGAGCCAGCATCGCGCTGAGGCATTCCGGGCGAACCAATGGATGGTGGATGAATTGAAGAAAAGGGTTCCGATCTGGAAACGACCACGGTTCAAAGTCGGGAATCTGCGGCGCGCCTTGCAAGGCGAGGCGGCGACAGCGAAATGAATTGGGCGAATCGTTTAACACTTAGCCGTCTTGTGCTGACGGTGCTTTTTGTTCTGGCGTTAAATTCCTCCTGGCAATATGCGCGCACCTGTGCCCTTGTGATTTTTGTCATCGCCGGTCTGACAGACTTTATCGATGGGGAAATCGCCCGCCGTTACGGAGTCATCACAAATTTTGGCAAACTAATGGATCCGCTGGTGGACAAGATCATGATGGCAGCGGCCTTTATTTCGCTGGTGCCTCTGAAAGCTGTGCCGGCGTGGGCGGCCACAACAGTCGTGGCGCGCGACTTTTTGATTACCGGTCTGCGCTTGATGGCCAGCGCCAAAGGCCGGGTTTTGCCCGCGGACTTGCTCGGGAAGCAAAAAACCTCGTGGCAAATCATTACGGTGATTTTTTTCCTGGGTCTCTTTTCGGCGAGCGAACTGCGATTTGCTGACGAAAGGTCCATGTGGTGGCGGCACGCGTGGAATCAGGCGGGCCCAATCCTGGTGTGGATCACGGTGGCTTTGACGGTTTACTCGGGACTTGGCTACGCCTGGCGGAATCGTGAAGTGATCGCGCCGGATCAATAGCGGGCAAGGGAATTCGAACCCGGTTTCACCCTTTGTCTGATGCCGCGCGATTTCAGCGCAACCTTGACGACAGCACATATTAGCTTCGTAACAGAATTTTCGCCGTGGGTTTGCCAAATTTTTTCGCCAAAATCTTTACGCTCAACCGGCTACGGCACCGCTGCGTTCTGGGCGGTTGTTTTGGATGACTTGAAAGCCTGATCAAAAATTACATCTGCTTGCCAAAGCTGCTATTTTTTCCGAGACTTCGCCCCGAGGTCCCGGAGAATGTTCCTAAACCCCGTAACAAACCCCTAAAATCACGAAACCCTATCTATAGCAAAATTCGATTGACCGCTCGCCCTTGCGACGCACTCAACGCCAGCCCCAGTTGATATTCCCTACCCACTTCACAACGGTGGATGGCGTCTGCGTTTTCGAGAGAGGCTTCGGTTAATTGGAGTCTCACCGTGAACCCCCAAAAAGAACATAGAAATCAAAATCCGATGCGAAAACCATCCCCTAGCTTGGCCAAGTGGCTTGGCAGGCGTCATTTTCCTCTTCTTACCCTCGCGCTCACTTGGCTTGCGCTTTCGTTATCGGCTCCAGCGGACGCCAGCAACACGGCCTCCGCTCCGCAGCTCTTCGTGGTAACGACCGATTCAAATTCCGTCACTGTGATCGATTCCGCTACCGATCAGATCACGACCAAGATCCCCGTCGGCAGAGCTCCGGTTCGGCTCGCCATGACCCCAGACGGGCTGAAGGCATATATTTCCAATCATGGTGACAGCACGGTCTCCGTCATCGACACGGTGAATCGGATTGTAACGGCCACAATCCCGACCGGGCGTGCTGGTCCACAAGAGATCACGGTTACTCCGGATGGCGGACGCGTTTTCGTGGTGCGCGAAAACTCGGGAGACGTCGCGGTGATCGATACGGCGACCGATACCCTTATCACGAATGTGACCATCGGCGGGACGGGGGCCAAAGATGTCCTGGTGACCCCGGACGGTCGGTTCGTTTACGTGGCGAATTACACGGCCTCCATGGTAAACGTCATAGATGGCTCTACCTATCAGGTGAGCAACATCTCCACGTCGGCCGGGCCTCGTCGCCTCGCGATCACGCCGGGCGGCAATCGCATTTTCGCGACCGACTACCTGGGCAACTCGGTCTCCGTCATTGATACTTCCACTCGAACTTTGATCCAAAACATCAGTGTCGGGCAGCGTCCGAGAGGCATCGCCATCACTCCAGACGGTAGCGAGATTTATGTGACCAACGTGGGCGGCGGGACTGTTTCGGTCATTGACAATGCGACGCTGACTGTGGTTGCGACCATTGGTGTTGGCAGCGGGCCCTGGCATGTGACCATCACACCGGACGGTGCCTGGGCCTACGTGTCAAACTCCAGCTCGCAGTCGCTGTCGATCATCGACACCGGCACTCATGCCGTAGTCAAAACGCTTACCGTCGGATTAGGCCCTTTTTTCTCCGTCGTCGATCCGAGTGCAGGCAAGCTCTACGTTTCCAACGCTTCAGACACCACCGTGTCCGTCATCGATCTAGCCAGTCAGACCGTCTGGCAAACGATTCAACAAGTGGGGTCGCAGCCGTTCGATCTGTTGTTCGACGGTCCGCAGTCTCCACCGCCGACTCCAACTCCAACCGAAACACCGACTCCAACGCCAAGCCCCACCGAAACACCTACCCCGACTCCCACCCCGACCGAAACGCCAACGCCAACCCCCACTCCGACCGAAACACCAACGCCAACCCCCACTCCGACCGAGGCTCCAACACCAACTCCGACCCCGACCGAAACACCTACTCCGACGCCAGCCCCAACGGAAACGCCTACACCAACGCCATCTCCAACCGAGACACCTACCCCAACTCCCGCTCCTACGCCGACGCCGACCCCGACCTCGACTCCGACGCCAACACCAACCCCGACCACAACGCCGACTCCTACGCCAACGCCCACGGCTACACCTGCCCCGCCGTCGATCACAACTCAGCCTGCCAATAAGACAGTCAATGTCGGAGAGACAGCCAGGTTTAGCGTAACCGCGACCGGCACTCCCCCTTTGCAGTATCAATGGCGCAAAAACGGCGCGAACATCTTGGGAGCCACCAATTCTTCGTACACCACCCCAGCGACGGTCGCGGCCGATAACGGCAGTCTCTTCTCCGTCGTCGTGAGCAACAGCGGTGGAAGCGTGACCAGCAATAATGCCACCTTAACCGTAAGGACACCGCCGACAATCACGACACAGCCAGCCGATAAGACGGTCAGAGCAGGACAGAGAGCCAAATTCAGCGTGACGGCGACAGGCACACCGCCATTGCTCTATCAGTGGACGAAGAACGGCGTGAACATTACTGGAGCGACTAAGGCCTCATATACAACTCCACCGACAACAGCGGAGGACAACGGTGCGCTCTTCGCCGTGACTGTAAGTAATCTCGCCGGAAGCGTGACCAGTAACAACGCGATCTTGACCGTGATGCTACTAAGTTATCCCTCACAAGTGCCGCGCACGGACACAAATTAACAACGGTATCGGTTCAATAGTTTTCCATGCCTTAGCGCGATTCCACAATTTCAACAGCCCACACACTCAGGCCAAATAATGGACGGGACGCAGCGAGCCGAGACTTCCAAGGGGTGATGACGGTGTCGGTGGCCGTTCGTGACGGTGCTGTCCTAGAAGCGCAGAGCTGGTCACTCGGATAGGAAGAAAGCGGGCAACGGGAATCGAACCCGCATGGCCAGCTTGGAAGGCTGGAACTTTACCATTAAGCTATGCCCGCACGATAAGTGACCTCCGAAAGCGTTCGCGAGTAAATAGTGATCCGCGAATGGTGAGTAGTCAAAATTAACCAGCCACTTTTGGGCGACGATGACGGGAGAATTTAGGAGTGTCGGCTTCCAACCCGGCAGGGTTCGGGATCTTGCTGAGGCACCAATCGGGGCGTGCAAAAGCGCCCGACAGGATGCCGAACGCAGCGTGCTGGAAGCGTACGCTACCCTTCGAACGCAGTCGCGACGAGGGTGGCGTTGTGGCCGCCAAAACCGAAGGAGTTATTCAGGGCAACTCGCACTTTCTTTTCGCGAGCGACATTTGGCGTGTAATCGAGATCGCATCCCTCTCCTGGGTTTTCGAGATTGATCGTTGGCGGGATCACAGAATCGCGGATGGCGAGCGCGCACGCGGCCATCTCGACTCCACCGGCGCCGCCTAACAAGTGGCCGGTCATCGATTTTGTGGAACTGATAGCGAGCTTGTAAGCGTAGCCCCCGAACACCTGTTTGATCGCGCGGGTCTCGCAAATGTCACCGATATCGGTGGAAGTGGCATGTGCATTGATGTAATCGACCTGATCAGGAGGTATACGGGCGTGCTCGAGGGCGAGTTGCATGGCGCGGGCTGCACCTTCGCCGTCCGGTGGCGGAGCCGTCATATGATAAGCATCGGCAGAAAGACCGTATCCTGTGATTTCGCAGTAAATCTTTGCTCCACGCGCTTTGGCGTGTTCCAGTTCCTCCACTACTAGGATCCCCGCGCCTTCGCTCATGACAAATCCGTCGCGGTCGCGATCGAACGGCCGCGATGCGCGTTCAGGTTCATCGTTGCGCATGCTAAGGGCTTTCATAGCCGAAAATCCCGCAAGGCCAATTGCCACGATCGACGCTTCCGAACCACCAGCCAGGAAAATGTCGGCATCGCCAAACTTAATCATCCGCCAGGATTCACCGATTGCATTATTTGATGTCGCGCAGGCGGTAACAATGCTCATGTTAGGTCCTCTGAGGTCGTATTCCATCGAGATAAGTCCGCTGGCCATGTTGCTGATCAACATCGGAATCGTGAACGGCGAAGTGCGTGATGGTCCTTTCGTCAAGAGGATCATCAACTGATCCTGCAGCGTTTTCAGCCCGCCGATTCCGCTGCTTACCAACACACCAAAGCGATCTCGGCGCTTCACTTTCTCTACCTCAATCCCGCTATCTTCGAGAGCCATTTTGGCCGCGGCCAACGCGAGGTGCGCAAATCGGTCCGCACGCCGGACATCCTTCGGATTTTTAAAGAATGCTTTCGGATCAAAGCCGCGTACTTCGCCACCGATTTTGCAGTCATAAGCGGCGGTATCGAATGCTTCTATCTTGTGAATACCGCTGACGCCGTTCTTTAGATTCTGCCAGAACGTCTCCACGTCGTTGCCAAGTGGCGTGATGGCGCCCAAGCCAGTGATGACAACTCTGCGATCATTGTTCACGTTGTTCATTTAGAGATTTAGCGATTTAACGATTGAGGATGTAAATCGCTAAAGAATTCTAGCTTGTTCCCATCCCGACGCTTTGCACGGTCTGGAAAAGTTTTCCTTCGGTCTTGATAGAAGGTGCGATGATAACCTCTGTTTGCTGAAATTCGGCAATATTCCGAGCGCCAACGTTACCCATGCAGGTGGTGATTGCGCCGACCAAATTTTGGCTGCCATCGTCAACTTCAGCCGGTCCGAAGAGGATTTGTTTCAGTGACCCTGTGGTACCCACTTTGATCCGTGTCCCCCGTGGGAGATTTGCATGAGGAGTGGCCATCCCCCAATGGTATCCGCAACCGGGCGCTTCCTCTGCTTTGGCAAAGGCGCTGCCGACCATCACCGCGTCTGCGCCGCATGCCAGTGCTTTGCAAACGTCGCCGCCTCTACTCATCCCGCCATCCGTGATGATCGGCACGTAACGCGACGTTTTTTTGAAGTAAGCATCGCGCGCCGCCGCGCAATCAACGGTCGCTGTCACTTGCGGGACACCGAGCCCAAGCACGCCGCGCGAAGTGCAAGCAGCTCCGGGTCCCACGCCGATCAAAACCGCAGCCGGCCCGCACTCCATGATCTCGAAGGTCACATCGTAGCCGACCGTGTTTCCGACGATGACCGGAATTCGCATCTCGCGGCAAAATTTTTCCAGATCGAGCGACTTATACTCTGACGAAATGTGCCTGACGGTGGAGACCGTGCTTTGCACGACGAAAACGTCCGCCCCTGCTTCCTGTGCGATCCTGCCGAATTCAGCCGCGCGCTGGGGGATAGAGCTAACTGCAGCCAGGGCGCCGCCGTCTTTAATCTGGCGCACGCGCGCGGCGATCAAATCTTCCTGCACGGGTTCCTGGTAAATTCTTTGCAACAACCCCGTAATGTCGGATCTATCCGCTTCGACAATTTTTTGCAGCACTTCCTGCGGATTTTTGTAACGGGTTTGGACTCCTTCGAGATTCAGAACGGCTAGCCCGCCCAGTTGGCTCATGGCGATGGCAAAATGGACGTCGACCACTCCATCCATTGCGCTGGCGAGGATAGGGATCTTGAGTGCGAGTGGCTCCGCTCCATTCCGCGACAAACGGAAGGTGATGTCCACTTCATTTGGATTAATCGTCACCCGGCCTGGGACAAGCGCGATTTCATCGAACCCATAGGTGACGCGCGCCTTGCGATTGCGGCCAATCCACATTCCCATCTTAAATTTGCTCCATTCTAAATCGTTCGTTTAAACTTCCACAGCGCGGGCATCGGGGAAGCAGTGCGTCCGTTTGGTCTTCAAATTCGAACGCGCAAATCACGCAGCGCAACCGGTGCTGTAGAGCGCGTCGTTCCCGCCGCCGGCGATTCCACTCTCCCACTATCCAGAAGAGAAAAACCGCCGCAAGAAAAAGCAGTAAATAAATCGTGACGAGGATGGCGAGGCTGACGCGAATCATGGGGTGGCGCTAGCTGCCGAGGCTGGCTGCGAGCGCGCGATGTCGCTGCCCCATTCGAGTATCGCGATCCCCCAGGCCAGAAATGAGTCGGCTTTGTCAGTGCCTGTGCTACTTGGAGGAAAACGGCAACGCGTAATATAAGAGCGCGCCTGTTCGTCCAATGCGGGGTCACCGGAGGAACTAAGCGGGAAGCAATACCGAATTTCTCCAACCAGGTTCACGGCGACGCGAAAGCTAATCGTTTCGGGTGTTTCGTCGTTGGATGCCGCGAAGCTCGGCTCCGGGTAGGTCGGAATGCCAAACGCATGGAGCTCATTTGAAAACGAAACAGACGTTCTTGTCGGACCATTGGCGGGTGCGGTTTTCTGGCGAGCAAACCGTACCGCGCCAGGTGGAAGGGAACTCGGAATGCCCAAATCGACTTCCGCAGGTGGAAACCCCTTCAAAGTTGGCTCCACGGCGAGATAAGACGGCACATGCTCAACCTTCGGCAGGGCGCGGAGCCTTGCTTCGGATGGCCGATGGGTTGTGAATGCAAGCGCCGGATCTTCCGCATCGATCCAGCGGAGCAGCGTCCGTCCTTCGTCGGAAGCCGGTGTGATTAAAGTGATGCGGGCGGGCGGTGGCAGGAGCGCGACCGTTGGTGGATAAATAATTTGAAAAATGTAGAAACACAGGGCATGCGCGATCAAAGAAAGCGCCACAAAAGCTGTAATCCCTGCTTTGAGGCGCCGAGGTGAATCCCAGCTAAAGAGAAGGCGTTCGGTCGCAAGCTCAGGCATGAGGCTGTTCATCGCGGCGGACTTGCAGCCAGTGCGACGGAAGTGATACCGTGTTCAAGCGCGGCGTTTGTCACTTCGGCGACGGTTTCGTAGGGAGTGTAACGGTCGGCTTTGATGATGATCGATTGGTCCTTGCTTTTGGCGGCATCCAACAACGGCCCGAGTTGCTCCATGGTGACTCTCTGATCCTGGAAATAAATCGCCGGGACCGCGCCGCCGGTGATGCTGATGATTTGCTGGTTCGTCAGCGGTCCTAGGGTAAAACGCGAGAACGGCAGTGAAATGGAAACCCCTTGTTGCAAGATAAAATTCGAACTCAGCAACAGAAAAAAAACGAGAAGGAAAGCAACGTCCACCAGCGCTACAAGGACAAGCCATCCGAAGTCATATTCCTTCGTCCGGCTGAGCTTCATTCGTGCGAAATACTTGTCGGTTTACAGAATCGTCGGTTTAGGACTCGATACCTGCGCCGGATTGGGCCGTCTCGTCACGCGGCTGGAAACTGATGATGCCACTAACAGGTCGGCTCTCGGTTAACATGTGGACGATCTCAATCCCGGCGCGCTCCATGTCGTGCATCATGTTGCTCACACGCGAAGAGAGGTAGCTGTATGCGACAAACGTTGGCGTGGCCACCACGAGTCCGGCCGCGGTCGTCAGCAAACTCTTGTAAACGCCGCTGGAAAGTTCAGTCACCGTTGCATAACCGCCGCTGGACGCGATGGTGCCAAATGCGTCGATCATTCCGGCAACTGTGCCAAGGAACCCCAGCAGCGGCGCAAGGAAGGCGATCGTGGCCAGCACTCCCAGAAATCGCTCCAGCTTGGGTACCTCGAGCTGGGCGGCTTCCTGCACGATGTCGCGCAATTCTGCGCGGGGCGCATCGTGCTGGATGATGGCGGAATGAATTACGCGAGCCGCCGGCCCCGGTGTCCCAGCCGATTCGTGTAATGCTTCGGCGAAATTCCGGCGGCGGATAAGATTGGAAAGCCCTTTCAAGAATTCGCCGACGTGGATCGTCGCTCGATGCAGGTAGAGAAGGCGCTCGGCAAAAATGGCGATCGAAATAATGCTACAGACCAGAATAGGCCACATTAATAATCCGCCTTTTTGGATGTAATCAATCACGTCCGTTTTCTAATCTTCTTTGGTAATTGTGGCAAGCCCGGAGCTTACTAGGAGCGGGGCGTGCTCGTGAATATCAGCCTATCGTGAACTTTTCGCGCGCGATTTTGGCGAGGGCGACGGAGCGGTGACGAGAGGAGTCGTGCGGCCTAGCAATTTTCCTGACGCGTCGAAAATGGAATAGCCGGTCTGTTTGCCGTTTTCATCGTAACTGTAAACGATTTTGTGCAAGAGGGCATCGTTCTCGGCGCTTTGGGCTTCTTCCTGGAGACGACCCGCACTGTCATAAGTGTACCGGCTCTTGAACCGAAGGCGGCCGTCGGGTCCGAAAATTCGGCCGCTGGAGAAACGACCGGCGTCATCCAACTCATAACGAATGGCCTGACGGAGTTTGCCATCCTGGCTGGTAGTTGTGGCGATAGCCTTGTGCAGCGCATCATCGAATTGATAAACGGTGCGTGAGCCATCGGCGTTCATCGACACGGTCACTCGGGCAGCGTTAATCTCGGTTTTCTCTGGAGACTGGCCAAATGCGATTTTGGCGTTGCAGACCAGAGCCGAGAAAACTATCGCGGACCCGATCTGAAAAAGCTTCATGATTTGAGGAGCTTACGTTTGAGAGGAGGTGCTGCAAATGCCGATAAAATTTTTATTGACCGCGGAGGTGCGAAGTGGTTAACAGTGGGGGCGAGTGGGGCATAATGGCTGAATTCCCACCACGATATATGGACTTGTCTTCTCCACCTGAGCGCTTCTACGCCGGAGAATTCCGCCATTCAATCGACGAGAAAAATCGAATCACAATTCCGTCCCGTTGGCGGCGCGACAAGGCCGAAGACTTCATTCTTTTGCCGGAGGCGAGTCAGCAATTTTTGCTTGTCATGTCTCCGAAAGAGTTTGCCCGGATGAGCTCGGCGGCAGAATCAACCGATAATGTTTCCGCACGCGATCGCCGGATTTTCCTCCGCCAGTTGCACTCTCGCGCGCAGCACGCGGCCGCGGATCGACAAGGACGCCTCGTTTTGCCTGACGAGCTTTGCAGAAAGGTCGGATTGAAAGGCGAGGTCGCCCTCGTCGGTGGCCGCGGACGTTTTGAAATTTGGAATTTGCAACGTTGGAAACGAGCTCATGAGGAGGAAACTCCGACGTACCAGCACGTCGCGAATGTAATTGGTTTGTAACCGGATAATTCGATTCAACGCTATGAAGACATTTCCGCTTGAGCGGCCCGTCTGGTTCGCGACTGACCCGCTGTTTATCGAAGGGGAGGCCCACGATATGAAGAACTTCGTTTATCATCGTCCTGTGCTTGAGAGGGAAGTGATGGAGCTGCTCGCGCCTAAGCCCGGTTTGCTCGTTGTCGACGGCACCTGCGGTGGCGGCGGCCACACGGAAGGACTTTTGAGGGCCGGCGCGGACGTCCTCGCCTTGGATCAGGACCCTGATGCTGTCCAGTATGTGAGCGAGCAACTGGCACACTTCGGCCGGCGCGTCGCGGTGCTACAAGCGAATTTCCGGCAAGCGAATAAAGCTCTCGATCAGCTGGGAATTAAGACCATTGGCGGTGCGCTTCTCGATCTCGGTGTCTCCTCGTGGCAGCTCGAAAATGCGAAGCGCGGTTTTAGTCTCGTGCACAACGGCCCGCTCGACATGCGCATGGATCCACGGAATCGGCTGACTGCTGCCACAATCGTGAATGAGTACAGCGCAGAGCAATTGACCCAGTTGTTCCGCGAACTGGGGGAGGAACCGGCTGCGCGGCGTATCGCTGGCTTGATCGTAAAGATGCGGAAGACAACCCAGTTCCGCGAGACTATTCAGTTGGCCCGCGCGATCGAAAAAGTTGTCGGCCGGTACGGTCGACGTCATCCGGCCACACAAGTTTTTCAAGCGCTGCGGATGGAAGTGAATGATGAACTTGGCGCCCTCGAAGAGGGGTTGCGCATTTTAACGCTGCGACTCGAATCCGGCGCGCGCATCGCCGTTATCGCTTTTCATTCTTTGGAGGACCGAATCGTGAAAAACTTTTTTCGCGACCGCAGCCGGGAATGGCTCGACCGGCCGGAGTGGCCCGAGCCACGGCGCAACCCCGATTACGACCTCAAGATAGTTACCGCGAAACCGGTGGAGCCGAGTGAAGAGGAACAACGCGCCAATCCGCGTTCGCGGAGCGCAAAGTTGCGGGTGGCCGAGAAAATTTAATGAACCGTTCCCATCGAAAAAATCGCAATGCGATAAATGCGGCCTCACTCGCCCGCTGGATCGTTATGACTGCGTTTCTCGCCCTTGCCGGTTTAAGCTACGTTTATTTGACGCTGCAACTCTATCATTTGGGTGATCGCAAAAAAGCGATTGAGAACGAGCTGGTCAGTCTGCGCACACAGAATGATGTTGCCAGCGCGCAAATCGCCGCTCTGACATCGCGCTCTGCTTTGCAGCGCCGATTAAAGGAGGGTTATCTGAAAATGATCCCGATCGCCGAGACGAACATCGTGCGGCTTACAATTCCTGCGCGTCAACCTGACGAAGACACAATTCGACCCGTGGTAAACCAGGCTGGCACCAGATGAACCGGAAGAGCCATCGCCGATGTGTGCTGGTTTGTTCCGCATTTATCGGGCTCTTCAGCGTCTTTTCGTTTCGTCTGATTTATCTGCAAATTGTCAAGCACGACGAGTACTCCGCTCTGGCCGCTGAGAAGCACGTTTACAAACAAATCATTTACGCGGAACGCGGCTCGATTCTAGACGCGAACAATGAAGTTCTCGCGCACAACATTCCTGTCGAGACGATAGTAGCTGATGCCAGCCATATCAACGATCGGGAGGCGGTCGTAGAACTTGTCAGCAGCGAACTGGGGCTTCCGGCCGGGCAGCTTGCGGAAAAGTTACGCAGCGAGCGCCGATACATCGTGATCAAGCGTGAAGTGCCCGAACCGGCCAGCCGCTCGCTGCGCGAAAAACTTCGCGCGAAAAATTTGCATGGAATTTATTTCGAACATGACTCCAGTCGCATCTACCCGAATGGGTTCATGCTCTGCCACGTAATCGGATTTACCGATTTCGAACATCATGGCATTCAAGGCGTGGAAGCCTCGATGGAGGAATACCTTCATGGACAGGACGGTTATCGCTTCATCGAGCACAATCGTGCCGGCGATGAGATCGTACCGTATAGAGGCCAGGAACACGCGCCGCGTGACGGCTGCCAGGTCCATCTCACCGTCGATCTCAGCTTACAGAACATAGTTGAGAACGAGATCGACGCCGCAATGAAGGAGTACTCCCCTCAGAAAGCCACTATTATTCTGATGCGGCCGCAGACGGGAGAAATCCTTGCGATGGCTAATCGGCCGAGTTTCGATTTAAACCTTCGCTCGGAAGCAAAGCCCGAAGAGATGAAAAACCGGGCAATCATCGACATGATGGAACCGGGTTCCACTTTCAAGATCGTGGCAGCCGCCGCGGCGCTCAACGAACGCAAGCTTCAACCTGATTCAACCGTCTTCTGTGAAAATGGCCTCTGGAATTTCAATGGTACGGCCCTTCACGATCATCGGGCCTTTTCCTATCTGAGCGTGCGCGATATTCTCATCAAATCGAGCAATATCGGCGCTGCCAAGCTCGCGCTCAACGTGGGGGAGCAAAAGTTTTACGAATACGTCCGCCGATTTGGATTCGGCGAGCGCACGGGAATCGAACTCCCGGGTGAAATCAACGGGCTCATTCGTCCTCCGCAATCCTGGAGCAAAATCTCGATCACGCGGATTCCCATGGGGCACGAAATCGGAGTCACCCCATTACAAATGACAGTGGCAATGGCGACCATTGCCAACGGCGGCAAATTGATGACGCCACGCATTGTGAAATCGATTACCAGTTCGGATGGCAAAACCGTTAGCTCACTTTCCCCGGTGATGTTGCGTCAGGTAATTTCTCCGCAAACGGCTCGAGAAATTGGTGACGCGCTCCGAGGTGTCGTGAGCGACCGCGGCACTGCCGCCGCGGCGGCCGTTCCTGGTTTTACGATTGCCGGCAAGACCGGGACCGCGCAGAAGGTCGATCCAAAGGGCGGATATGAACATGGCAAGTACGTCGTTTCTTTCGCAGGCTATTTGCCAGCCGAGCATCCTGAGTTTGTCGGTCTGGTGGTGCTCGACGATGCGCATACGAGCAAACCAGAGTTGAATTACGGCGGGCTCATTGCCGGACCGATCTTTTCACGCGTCGCCGAAAAGGCTGCCCAATATCTCGATCTTCGGCCCCAAGAACAGATTCGCAAAGCGATTCCCGTGGAACGAGTTGAAAAAGCTGTACCGGCGGAGCGAGTCCGTAAGACTGGGCCGGTCGACCGAGTCGCCTTAACCAATGACCCGCGCCCTTGAACGCCTTGCCTCGCTCCGCCGCAGCGACTCCGTCCCGCCGTACGGCGGGCGAAGGTGTTGAGACTCCATGCAGCTCGAAACTCTGGCCGCCGCGATTCCAATTCGCCAGGTCATCGGGACACTTGATCGCCCGGTGGAAAGCATCGCGTATGACTCGCGGCGAATGCAAAGGAATGGCATGTTCGTGGCATTGCGGGGTGAAAAAAACGATGGACACGAATTCATCAGCCAAGCCATCGAAAAAGGCGCATCAGTGATCGTTACGGAACGCGAGGAAAAAACTCCGCGCGCCACCTGTCTCGTTGTCGAAAATACGCGCGCTGCGCTCGCTGATCTCTCCGCAACCTTTTACGGGTATCCCGCGCGGAGACTAAAACTGGCAGCGGTGACCGGCACTAACGGAAAGACCACGACCACGTTTCTCATCAAACACATCTGCGAAAAAGCCGGTCTCCGTTGCGGATTGATTGGAACGGTACGCTACGAAATTGGCGAACGTATTTTACCGGCCATTCGCACAACACCCGAATCACTCGATTTGCAGGAACTGCTCGCGCAAATCGCCAACGCGGGTTGCCGGGCGGCGGCGATGGAAGTTTCGTCGCACGCCCTTGCCCAAGACCGCACGCGCGGCCTCGAATGGGATATTGCCGTCTTTACCAACCTCACCCAGGACCACCTAGATTTTCATGGGACGATGGAGAGCTACTTCGATTCGAAGGCGAAACTCTTCGTACAACTCGGGAGGCAGGAAAAAAAGCCGAAGCCCGTCGCAATTGTAAACATCGACGACCGCTATGGCGAACAAATGCTTAACAAGATCGACAAGCGCGTCGCGGTGGTAACTTGCGGCATGAGCGCGCGCGCGGATTTTCGCGCTTCGAACTATCGGGTGGAGTTTAGCGGCACTTCCTATCAACTCGACGCCGGTGGCAAGAGCTATCTAGTCCGCGTTCCGCTGATCGGCCGCTTTAATGTGGCAAACTCAGTTGCTGCCCTGGCGGCCGCCAATGCTTTGGGAATCAGTATGCGTGACGCAGTTCTCAGTCTCAGTAAATCGCCACAAGTACCGGGCCGCTTGGAAATCGTCCCGGCGAGGCGCCAATTTCAAGTTTTCGTTGATTATGCGCACACGCCGGATGCGCTTCAGAACGTTCTCAAGACTCTGCGCGAACTGGAACCGAGTCGCTTGATTGTCGTTTTTGGCTGCGGCGGCAATCGCGACCGGCAAAAGCGTCCGTTGATGGGCGAGATCGTGGACCGGAATGCCGATTACGCGATTATCACTTCGGATAATCCGCGCAAAGAGGATCCGGACGCCATCATTTGTGAGATTGAAAAAGGCGTTCGCTCAAATCGCTATGAAAAAATGATCGATCGAACAGAAGCAATTGGTCGCGCCATAAGCCTTGCACAGCCGCGCGACATTGTCTTGATCGCGGGCAAGGGGCACGAAAATTATCAGGAGTTCGCGGATCACACCGTCCCGTTCGACGACATTCAAGTCGCGCGGCGCGCGATCGAGGACCATCCAATAGAGTTTTAGTTTGTGATCCTCCCGCCATGAATCCGCTTCCAATTTCGGAAATTGCGAAACTTGCCGGAGCTTTTCTTTCCTGTGGAGACGGAACTGCTGTGATCAGGAAGATCAGCACCGATTCGCGAACGCTCAAACGCGGCGAATTATTTTTGGCTTTGCGCGGCGAAAACTTCGACGGACACAATTTCGTTGAAGCCGCCGCGGAGGCGGGGGCGGCCGGGGCGATCGTGGAATCCAATTCGAACGGCAAATTTCCGGACACCTTCGCCCTCATTAGGGCCCGAGATACTTTGCAGGCGTATCAGGAGCTCGCCGCCAGCTACAGGAGGAGGCTCTCGCTCAAAGTCGTCGCGATAACCGGAAGCAATGGCAAGACCAGCACGAAAGATTTTGCCTCGGCCGTTCTTGCCCGCCGTTTTCGAGTCACAAAAACAGAAGGAAACTTTAATAATCATGTTGGACTTCCTCGAACAATCCTGGAGGGGACGTCGGGCGATGAAGTCGCTGTCTGGGAAATTGGGATGAATCATCCTGGCGAAATTGCGACTTTGGCGCGACTGGCCATGCCGGATGTTGCCATCATTACAAACATTGGTGTCGCGCACATCGAGTTTATGGGATCGCGCGAGGCGATTGCGGCGGAGAAAGGCGCACTGGCCGAAGCTGTCGGCGGTGAGGGAACAGTCATTCTAAATGCGGATGATCCGTTTACGAAGAACATCGCTGCGCGGACCCGGGCCAAAGTGCTCTTGGCTGGCACCACTGCGGGAACGATCCGCGCCGGCGAAATCAACCAGAGCGAAAGCGGAACAGACTTTACGATACTAGAGGAAGCGCACCGGTGCCGCGCACAACTGCCGGTGCCCGGTTTGCACATGGTGCAAAACGCGCTGCTCGCGGTCGCCGCCGGACGTGTCTTCGGTCTTTCCCTCGAGGATTGTGCCGCCGGCCTCGTCGCTGCACCGCTTACTAAAGCGCGTTTGCAAATCAAAGAAATTCAGGGCGTGCATTTTCTCGACGACAGCTACAACGCAAACCCCGATTCCATGAAAGCGGCCTTGCGCACACTGGTTGAACTAGACGCCGATGGGAAACGCATCGCTGTCTTGGGAGAGATGAGGGAACTTGGTCCCGAATCGGAGCACGGCCATCGTGAAGTCGGCGAAACCGCGGCTGCGTTAAAAGTCGATCATTTGATTACAATTGGAAACGTAGCCGCGACAATCGCCAGGGCTGCGGAACACGCCGGTCTGAAAAGAAGCGTGGCTGTAGGAACAACATCGGAGGCCGCAGAACTTCTGACTGAGATCGCGGCGCCCGGGGACCTCGTGCTGATCAAGGGAAGCCGGGCTGCGAGGACAGAGGAAGTCATCGAGCAATTCCAGCTCCGTTATTCAGCGACCGAGGTTTCAGTATGATGTACTATCTCCATCACCTGAGCGAAAAGTTCATTGGTTTCCATGTTTTCCTCTATGTCACCTTCCGCGCCATTGGCGCTGCCGTGACGGCTTTCCTGGTCACGTTGATTTTTGGAAATTTTATTATTCGAAAACTGACCGCGCTGAAGCTGGGGCAGCCAATTCGCGGGGCGGCAGAAGTACATCGCCTCGCCGAACTGCATGGCGTCAAACAGGGCACACCAACCATGGGAGGCGTGCTTGTCATCGGATCCGTCTTTGTCTCGAGCCTGATTTGGGCTCGTCCGGACAATCGGTTCGTTTGGCTGGTCTTGTTCAGCATGATTTATCTCGGCGGGCTCGGATTCGTCGACGATTACCTCAAGGTCACAAAGAAAAAGTCCGACGGCATTAGCGGCCGACTCAAACTTGTTTTCCAGCTCGCTCTGGCGGCTATTGTCACGTCCGTTTTTCTCAGCAGCCCGTTGCTCGAAGTGCAAGCCCGCTCGCTCTATGTCCCGTTTTTTAAGGCGCCGGTCGTTGCCAACATGGGCTGGTTTACCTTCGTATTTCTTGCGCTTGTCATTGTCGGCTCATCGAATGCGGTCAACCTCACTGACGGGCTGGATGGTCTCGCGATTGGCTGCACCATCACGGTCGCGTTTGACTATGCATTGCTTTCATATGCAGCGGGAAATTTCCGTATAGCCGAGTACTTACAGGTTCCGTTTTATCCGTTTGCGGGAGAGCTAACCGTTGTCTGCTCCGCATTAGTTGGCGCCGGTCTTGGCTTTCTCTGGTTCAACTGTCACCCCGCCAAGGTTTTCATGGGGGACACCGGATCGCTCGCCATCGGCGGCATGCTTGGCGTCGTCGCAATCTGTTGCAAGCAGGAACTTCTTCTGGTCGTTGTGGGCGGCGTTTTTGTGATCGAAGCCGTGTCGGTGATCTTGCAGGTGATCAGTTTCAAAATGACGGGCCGCCGGATTTTCGTCATGTCCCCGCTCCATCACCATTTCGAGCTGACTGGTTGGAAGGAAAATATCGTTATCGTCCGGTTTTGGATTCTTTCGATCATCTTTGCCCTTCTTGGTTTGGCGACACTGAAATTGAGGTAACAAGTTGCGCTACAAGGATCAAAATATCGCCGTTCTTGGAGCAGGTTTGAGCGGGACTGCCGCGGCCCTGTTGCTCCACTCCGAGGGTGCGCGCGTCACGGTGCTCGATGCCGCTGAGGAAAAGAATCTGCTGAAATCGACGCTCGACAATCTGCGAACCCAAGGCGTGCAAGTGATCTGCGGGACGGCGGCGGATGAGGATTCATCCAGCTATCAGATGGCGGTTTTAAGTCCCGGAATCGATCCGGCTTCGCGACTCGCGTGCAATTTTTCCTCCCGCAAGATTGAGACGATCGGTGAACTCGAACTCGGGTGGCGATCCTGCGAAATTCCACTCATTGCCGTTACCGGCACGAATGGTAAAACGACGACGACGGAATTGCTCGCCCAGATGTTGAATGCATGCGGGCAAAAGACAATCGCTTGCGGCAATATCGGCAAACCGCTTTCGGAAGTGGCGCGTGAGAGGCAACCGTTCGATGTTCTCACGGTCGAGGCGAGCTCGTTCCAACTCGAGACGATCCAAAGCTTTCGGCCGTCAATCAGTCTCTGGCTTAATTTCGCTCCCGACCATCTCGACCGGTATCGTTCTGTTGCCGACTATCGCGTGGCCAAGCTGCGAATTTTTGAAAATCAAACTGCCGACGATATCGCGGTCGTAAATGCGATTGAAAAAATTCCCGCGATTCGGGCCCGCACGATCACCTTCAGCGCTTATACCGATCGAGCGGACTTTCGCCTTTCGGAAGGCACGATCATGTACGACGAACAAGCTGTGCTCCGGTTGTCAGATACGAAGCTACGCGGCTTACACAACATCGAGAATCTGATGGCGACGCTTGCCGCCGGGATGGCTCGCGGATTGTCGTTTCCAGAAATGGTGCCGCCGCTCCGCGAATATACGCCGCAACCGCACCGGTGCGAATTTGTGCGCGAAGTCGCTGGCGTCGGCTACATCAACGATTCAAAGGCGACAAACATCGATGCGCTTGAAAAGGCGCTCCGTGCCCAGACCAAACCGATCATTCTGATCGCTGGAGGCAAGGACAAGGGTTTTACATTTGATCCGCTTCGATCTCTCGTGAAAGAAAAGGTCAAATCGGCAATTTTGCTTGGCGAAATGGCCCGGAGCATCAGGCAATCCTGGAACGGCGCGGCCAAATCGGAAATCGCGAACTCGCTCGCGGATGCAGTCGAGCGCGCACACGCGGCCGCCGAAGCAGGCGAAGTCGTCCTTTTTTCCCCGGGCACATCGTCTTTCGACATGTTCAAAAGCTACGCCGATCGCGGCGACCAATTTCGCGTGCTTGTGCAAGCTCTCCCCAAATGAAAGTGAAAATCCCCAGGCTCGTCCTCAAGCGCAAAAAACTTCGGGCCGCAACAGCGCGCCGCTCCGCCAGCGGCTCAGCCGAAATGGATTATGGAGACATGTCGGAGCCGAACATGAAGTTGTCCCGGGCGTTGCTGATTGTTTTGCTTCTCCACGTGGTTGCTGTGTCCGGAATCATCGCATTCAACGCGATTAAGACGCGACAGAGCTCCTTTACACCGGCATCGCCGGGGAATGCGGAAGATAATCTCACTACTGGAAGCGTGGGATCGGCAATTAGCCCTGACGCTTCGAATCCGACAGCGGCAGTCGCGCTGCGAAGTGAGGCGAAAACCTCGCGTTCGCCTTCAAAACCCATTGCGAGGGACGAGGGCCCGAAATCAAGCGAAGACGAGAAAGCGCCCGCGTCATCTGGGAAAATTTATACGGTCGTGAGAGGCGATAGCCCGGTGACGATCGCAAAAAAACTAAAAGTCCCTTACGCCGATCTAATCGCACTCAACCACATCACGGACCCGCGTAAGTTGCGGATAGGTCAAAAGCTTTTGATTCCCAAAACAACGAAGCCGAAAAAGAACCCAAAATGAAAGAAATTGCGGCAGTTTCTGTCTGGGGGGCGAGTGGGCGTGTCGTCTGCGAGTCATTGCCTGGCAGGCAAGATGCCGGCCGGCCCAACAGGGGGGATGTCTGTGCCCGATCTAGCCATGCATCGTAAAAGCGCCTACATCCTCTTCCTGACTGTGCTGGGACTGCTCGTCATCGGCATCGTGATGCTTTTCAGCACGAGCGCGTTTGCCCGCAGCAGCCACGGAGACGTCTATTTCTTTATAAAGCGGCAGGCGATTTGGTTTGGGATTGGACTCTTCGTCTGCACTTTGGCTGCGCTCATCGACTATCACTTCTGGCAACGGACATGGTGGCTTTGGTTTGTACTGGCGGCGATCGTCCTGGCGCTCTGCTACGTTCCGCACATCGGAATGCGCATCAACGGTTCGCGCCGTTGGGTCGCAGTGGGGCCGGTTGCTTTTCAGCCTTCCGAGATGGCAAAACTGGCCGCAATCTTTTTTCTCGCCGCCTGGTTTACTCGATACGAAAAATCGGTCGGCAATCTGCTCCTCGGATTTGTGCTTCCGCTCGCAATAGTGGGTGTGCTGGCCGGACTTGTTCTGGGCGAAGTCGATCTTGGGACTACGGCTTTGCTCGGACTAACTGCGTTCGTGATCATGTTCATTGCCGGCACAAACGCGCTATGGCTTGGGATTGTGTCGTTCGCCAGCCTCGGTGGTCTTCTCATTGTTGCTACCCAAATCTCGGAGCGAATGGGTCGGCTCACTGCCTTTCTTCATCCGCAAAATTTCAAGGACGATGCCGGGTTGCAGCAAATGCAGGCGTTGATCGCCTGGGGCAGCGGCGGGATCGAAGGCCTTGGCCTCGGCAATGGTCGCCAGAAGATGCTTTACCTGCCTTACGCGCACACCGATTTCATATTTCCGATCATCGGCGAAGAGCTCGGTTTGCGGGTGAGTTTGCTGGTGGTCTTCCTGTTCGTGGTCATCATTGTTTGCGGGATCATGATCGCGCTGCACGCGAAAGACCGTTTTGGCCTGCTTCTCGGCTGTGGCGTTGTTTCCCTATTGGCTTTGCAGGCGGCAGTGAACATTGGCGTCACCACTTCGCTCCTGCCAAACAAAGGTCTGCCACTGCCCTTTATCAGTTATGGAGGTTCAAATCTCGCCGCCTGTATGTTCGGGGTCGGCTTACTGCTGAATATTTATCGGCAGGGCATTTTTGAACCACCGGAAAAGAAACGGGTCGCCATACACGCGCGGATGACACCACGGATTTAGATGCGACTGATGAGTCCTTTAAGTTCTATAGATCAACCGAAAATGGGAAGCCAGCTCTTGTGAATACGGTCATCGCATGTGGCGGGACCGGTGGACACCTTTTTCCCGGAATCGCTGTGGCCGAAGTGCTGCGCGACCGCGGCCACGAAGTCATGTTGCTTATTTCCGAAAAAGACATTGACGCGCTCGCTCTTTCCAGCCACCGAAGTTTCCGGTTCGAGAAACTGCCAACCATCGGACTGCCTTCGCCGTTTTCGCCAACAATTCTTGGATTCATACGCCGTTTTTACGAGAGCTTGTCGCTTTGTCGTTCGATCTACCGCAAATTTAAACCACAGGTAGTTCTTGGCATGGGTGGGTTCACTTCCACTGCGCCGGTCCTGGCCGGAAAGATGCGCGGCATTTCCACCTTCATTCACGAATCGAACGCTGTGCCCGGCAAGGCAAACCGGCTGACAGCACGAATCGTGCGCGCAGTCATGCTCGGGTTCAAGGAATGCGCCCCGTTCTTTCCAAAAGCGCATACTGAAATTACCGGCACGCCCATCCGAACCGAACTGAAACGTTTGGATCGACAGGTTGCGCTTCAAAAGCTCGGACTGCGGGATGATCTCACGACGTTGCTCGTGATGGGAGGGAGCCAGGGGGCCAGCGGAATCAATCAGGCCATGATCAAAGCGCTCGCGTTTTTTCAAAGTGTCGCTTTACAGGTAATTCATCTTTCCGGGGCACGGGATGAGCGGCTGGTAGCAGATAACTATCGCCGTGAAAATATCTCTGCTTACGTGGCGCCTTTTCACCATCGGATGGAGGAAGTTTACAGCGCTGCCAGTTTCGTGGTTGCGCGCGCCGGGGCGGCGAGCCTCGCTGAGTTCGCCGCTTTTTCATTGCCAGGGATTCTGATTCCGTTTCCCTATGCGGCCGATGATCATCAGACACGAAACGCGGAAATTTATGTTCGCGCTCAGGCAGCAATTCTCCTCAAAGAATCGGAGCTCTCTGGCGAACTGCTCGCCCGCAAGATTCGGGAATTAATCGAGAATCCGGAGCTGATCGAGCGGATGTCTATTAATTGTTCGCGGCTTGGCCCGAAAGACGCAGCCGGATCCGTGGTTACGACCATGGAAAAATATACGACTTATGAAGCCCGTCTCTGAGCTCGACCTGCCAAAGTTACTCACTTGCGAGCAGCACAAGATCCACCTTATCGGCGTAGCAGGGAGCGGCATGAGCGGTATTGCCGCGCTCTTGCTCGCGCTCGGGCATGCGGTGACTGGCTCTGACAAGGTCAGCACACTAGAAACGGATCGATTGCAGCGGCGCGGGCTTCGTTTTTTCCCGCAACATCGCGCCGAGGACGCGAGGGACGCAGAGCTCATCATTTTTTCCTCGGCAATTAAGATCGACAATCCCATTTTGGTCAGTGCGCGCGACGCCGGAAAACCCGCCGTCCGCCGCGCGGAAGCCTTGGCGGCGATCATGCGCGCCAAACACGGCATCATCATCGCGGGGATGCATGGCAAGACGACGACGTCGGCAATGACGGCACATGTCTTGCGCGAAGGTGGACTACAGCCATCGCATTACGTCGGCGCCGAGATTCCGATTCTCGGCACGAACGCGCACTGGGATTCGCGCGGCGAATATTTCGTCGCGGAAGGCGATGAAAGCGATGGCACACTAAGCTGCTTTCATCCCGAGCATTCCGTCATTCTAAATATCGAGGAGGAGCATCTCGATTTCTATGTTGATCTCGCCGCCATCGAAAAAGTCTTTGCGCGACTTATCGAACAAACCAGTCGAAAGATTTTTTACAATATCGACGACGTGAATGCCGCGCGGTTGTGCGCAAAGCAGAGAGGCGCGATCTCGTTCGGCCTTTCTGAAAAAGCCGACTATCGCGCCGTCGATATCGAGCTGCGTGATTTTGCTTCGGTCTTTTGTGTTTGTCGGCGCGGCGCGCAACTTGGCGAAGCGGTTCTGAATGTTCCCGGACAGCACAACGTCCAGAATGCCGTTGGTGTGATCGCCCTCGCCACCGAGTTGGGTATTTCGTTCGAGAAGATCGCGGCGTCACTGCGCAAGTTTGAGCACGCGCGCCGCCGTTTTGAAATCAAGTATCAGAGCGATCGTTTTCTGCTGGTTGACGACTATGCTCATCACCCGACCGAAATCCGCGCGACATTGAGAACGGCGAGATCGATCGGTCGCAAACGCGTGCTGACCATGTTTCAACCGCACCGGTATTCGCGCACAAAAGCGCTACTCGGCGAGTTTGGTCGCGCTTTCGATGATGCCGATCGCGTGGTGGTGACTGATGTTTATCCGGCCAGCGAAACGCCGATTCCGGGAATCAGCGGTGAAACAGTTTCGAACGAAATCGCGATGCATGGTCATCGCGGGGTGATTTATCAGCCACGTTTGGAATGGCTTCATCGGGATGTGGGCAACGTGCTGGATTCGGGCGACTTGGTTCTGAGCCTGGGCGCGGGCAATATCCATGAGCAATTATCGGTCCTGGCCGCCGATCTTGTGATTGCTGAGAAATTAAAAGGGATCGTTGGTGAGCAGGGCGACGTCCGGCTCTACGAGCCGCTCTCGAAGCACACCACCTTGCGCGTGGGCGGCCCGGCGCAATTTTGGGTGGAGCCCCGCAGCGAAAGCGCATTTGCAGAATTGATTCGCTTTTGCCGGCGCGAAATTCTTTCACTTTTCGTTCTCGGGCGCGGCTCCAATTTGCTTGTACGGGACGGTGGCATCCGTGGGATTGTGGTGCATCCCAGTGGAGGCGATTTCGACAAGATCGAAGTCAACGGCAACGAAATTACCGCGGGAGTCGGCGCGAAACTAAGAGAGGTCGCCTACGCCGGTAAGACAGCTGGTCTCGGTGGACTTGAGTGGATGGAGGGAATCCCGGGCGCGGTCGGCGGTGGCCTGCGCATGAACGCTGGGGCGATGGGCGCACAAACTTTTGAAAACGTCGTGCGTGTTCGTTATCTGGATCCCGATGGAAATCTGCACGTCAAAGGGCGGGATGATCTGGAGGTCCATTACCGGAATTTCCCGTTGCTCGAGAACAATTTTGCGGTCTCAGCCGTCTTCCGTGGACAACCTGCGCCAACTGACGAGATCGTTCGCAATTTGGAGGCGTCGCAGCAGAAGCGCCGAAGGTCTCAACCAGCGGCCAAGAGTGCAGGCTGCATTTTCAAGAATCCCGATTCGTGCCCGGCAGGAAAGCTGGTTGACGAATTGGGCCTAAAGAATTCGCGCGTGGGAATGGCGCGTGTGTCAGAAGTGCACGGTAATTTCATTGTCAACGACGGCGGTGCGACGGCAGCGGACATGCTTGAGTTGATTGAGAAGATCAAAGGCGTGGCCCGTGCCAAGCGCGGCATCGAATTGGAAACAGAAGTACAAATTGTGGGAGAACCAGCGTGAAAAGAAACGCTACTATTCCAAAAAAAATCGCAGTCCTAATGGGCGGCCCGAGCGCGGAGCGCGAAGTTTCGGTGGCGACAGGTCGCGGGATATCCAAAGCGCTGCGTTCACTCGGCGCGGACGTCGTCGATGTCGATGTGCGCGACGCGACGTTTGAGTTGCCGCGCGATGTCGAGTTTGCATTCATTGCGTTGCACGGAACCTTTGGCGAAGACGGCCAAGTCCAACAGATTCTGGAAGAGCGTGGTGTCGCTTACACGGGCGAAGGAGTCAAAGAGAGCCGACTGGCTTTCGATAAAATCCGATCGAAGGAGAAATTCCGCGAGCACGGCGTAAGGACTCCGGAATGGGAAACCATTGGAGCGCACGAGCGTCCTGGAATGCAATTGCCTATTGTGGTTAAGGCACCGCGACAGGGATCCACGGTCGGCGTTTACATCGTAAAAAAGACGGAGGAACTGGAGCCGGCGATCGCCGACGCGGCGAAGTATGACTATGAATTGCTCGTAGAAAAATTTGTGTCTGGGCGGGAATTGACGATTGGTATTCTCGGTGACCAAGCCTTGCCGATTCTCGAAATAATCCCAAAGGGTGGCTTCTACGATTTCACAAATAAGTATCCCTTTCTCAATCCACAGGCTGGCGGCGCCGCACAGCACATTTGCCCGGCCAGAATCGAGCCCAAACAGACGAAAGAGATTCAAGAATTGGCATTGGGTGCGTTTCGCGCCCTCGGTCTTCGCGTTTATTCCCGCGTCGACGTGATTTTATCGCAGACCGGCGAGCCGTTTGTATTGGAGGTTAACACCATTCCAGGAATGACCGAGGCGAGCCTCCTGCCCGAGGCTGCGGCGGTTGCGGGCATCAGCTATGTCGATCTGTGCCGGCGCATTATCGCGCTGTCTCGCGCCAGAATCGGGGGGGCGAACTGAAGATGAACTTCGTCCGAAAGAGCTCCAGCTCGCGCAATCAGCGCACGCCCAATCCACGCCGCCGGCGCCAGCAACATCTACTCGACGTGAAGGTCCGCTCCCGCCGAGCGACGCAAAATCGCATCCGGAATGCTCTGGCTGTTTTCTCCCGAGTGACCTTGGTGGCACTGGTCTGCGGTGCTGTTTATGTAGGGGCGCGCGAAGCCGCCAGGCGCCTGTTCTTCGAGAATCCAGATTATCAGCTCAAGACAATTGAACTGCAGACCGACGGCACCCTGCAGAGGGAGCAGGTTTTGAAAGCGGCGGATCTGCGTGAGGGCGAAAACATTTTCAGCGTGAACCTGGCGCGCGTGCGTGATCGAATTCAAGATCTCCCCCAAATCGATGATGTGGAGGTAATACGCAAGATGCCCGGCGAGATTGACATCCGCGTTGTGGAACGAAAGCCGGTCGCGTGGCTTACAAGTGACAAAGAAATTTCCGATCCATTTGTCTCAGATGCCGCTTTTCTTGTGGACGCGCGGGGTGTTTTGATGAAACAAAAGAAGTTGTTGCCAGAATATCTGGGATTGCCGCTCATTTTAGGATGCTCGAGCGAATCACTCGAGGCAGGGAAAGTCGTCGAATCGCCCGAAGCGAAAACGGCGCTGGAGCTTTTGCGTTTGAGCACACGCAGTTTCATGCAAATGCGCTTTCAGATTCGAGAGATTGATGTCTCCGAAAGCTATCGTCTGGTCGTGACGGATAAAAATCGCACACGCGTCACGTTTGGACTGAATGATCTCGAGACGCAATTACAGAAGCTGGAACAATTTCTTGTCTATTGTGATAATTCAAAGCAGGAGCTGGAGACGCTGAACCTGCTCGTGCAACGGAATATTCCCGTGACGTTCACCGATACTCCGACCGAAGTCATCAACGCCACAATCGAGCCTCCCGTCGAGCAACGCATTTTGAAAGCAATTCCGGTGCATTCCCCGACAAAAGGTGCATCGGCGTCGAAAGCACACGCCGACGCAACGCCCATTGCCAAAGCCACTTCGACCCGGCGGCAGAAGAAGGACTAACAAACGATGGCAAGCAATAATTTGATTATCGGCCTGGAGATTGGCACCTCCAAAATTTGTGTTGTCGTCGGGGAAAGCCGGCCGGATGGCACGGTCAAGATCCTGGGCGTCGGTCAGACGCCATCGCGCGGCATCCGCAAAGGCGAGATCGTCGATTTTGAAACCGCAATGAAATGCGTTCACGAAGCAGTGATTGATGCCGAACAAAAAAGCGATGTCATGATCCGAAGCGTTTACGTGGCCGTAGCCGGGTCCCACCTTCAAAGTTTCAATAATCGCGGGTGTGTGATGCTGCCGGAGGACCGCGATGAGATTGACGAACAAGATGTCGAGGATGTAAGAATCAGCGCGCGCGAGGTGAGCCTTCCTGCGCAAAACGCTTTCCTGCATTCCGTCATTCACCATTATCACGTCGACGGACAGGACGGGGTGCTGAACCCGATCGGGATGCTTGGGCAAAAATTGGAGGCCGATTTCCACATCATCCACGGCGTGCGGACGCGCATTCAAAACACGATCCGGTGCGTGAAAGAGTTGCCCCTCGACGTCGAGGACGTTGTCTTCAGCGGGTTTGCTTCTGCCCAGGTGGTTCTCACTCAGCAACAAAAAGAGGTCGGCGCGCTGATGATCGATATCGGCGGCGGGACGACCGATTATATTTTATATGCTGAGGGCGCAGTGAAGCAAAGCGGGTGCCTGGCGATCGGCGGCGACCATATCACAAATGATATTTCGATGGGATTGCGCATCCCGATGGCGCGTGCCGAGAAATTAAAGACCGACGAAGGGAGTTGCATCCTCGGCAATTGTCTTCCCGGCGAAATGATTTCACTAAAGGACGACTCCGGTTTTGCCGGGAAGGAGATTGAGCGCGAGACGCTGAATACGATCATTCACTTCCGCTTGCGAGAAACTTTCGAGCTCCTCAAACGCAGGCTCGATGAGGAACCGTTTATCGGTTACTTGGGCGGCGGCATTTTTATCACCGGCGGATGCAGTCTTCTCAGCGGCATCGATCATCTGGCTGAAGAAATTTTCGATATGCCCGCACACGTCGCACATGCACAAACCGCCTCCGGTGTGACGTCTGCGGTGGAGAATCCACAGTTCTCAACTGCAATTGGGCTGATCAAGTACGCGCAAGCGGTGCAAACGGATCGACCGCGACGGGGAATCCGCGGCATTTTCGGCAAGATTTTCGCTGGCAGGCGATGAGAACGATTTCATTCTCTGGTAAGGCGCGACCGCCGGCGCGCCGCAAACGCTTGATCTCGGACAGCCCGGCGGTCTGTCCCTACTAATATGATTCAACTCAGCAAGAATTACAGTCTTCCCGAAAGCGCGTCGGAATTTATTCCGATCAAAATTCTAAGTGTTGGCGGGGCGGGTTTAAACGCACTCGATCGAATCGTGCTCGATGGCTTGGAGAGAGCCGACGTGGTTGCGATTAACACCGACGTGCAATCGCTCGCCAGTTCTGTGGCACCACATAAAGTACAGCTTGGTCGCTCTATGACTCGCGGTTTGGGCGCGGGCGGCGATCCAGAACTGGGCTATCAAGCGGCCGTAGAATCAGCCGACGAAATCCGCGAGGCGCTGGCCGACGCGCGAATGATTTTCATTTGTGCAGGACTCGGTGGCGGCACCGGGTCGGGCGCCGCGCCCTACATCGCGCAGCTTGCCCGTGAAGCCGGCGCGCTTGTGGTTGCGTTCGCCACTCTTCCATTTTCATTCGAGGGCAAACGCCGCAACACCCAAGCGCGGGAGGCGCTTGCTCGGTTCAACGAAGTGACGAACGCGGTAATCTGCTTCGAGAATGACAAGATGGGCGACATTGTGCCGCCGCAGGCTGGTATTCATCAGGCCTTTGCCGTTGCCGATAGCACGATTAGTCAAAGTGTTCGTTCGATTGTAAACCTGATTCAGCGGCCGGGACTCATCCACATCGGGTTCGATGATTTGCTTGCCGCATTGCGCAGCCGTAACGGCCGTTGCTTATTTGGCTTTGGCGAATCCGATTCGGACAACCGTGCCCACGAAGCGCTCACGCAGGCGCTGAAAAATCCGTTGATGGACCGTGGTCGCATGCTAGAGGAGGCGGGTCGCGTGTTGGTTCAGGTGGCGGGTGGGCCCGGCATGACGCTGTCTGAAGTCGAAATCCTCATGCAGGAGCTTGGCCGTCACGTTAGCGAGCAAACACAGATTCTCTTCGGTGCTGCCGTGGACGGACGCTTGGGAGATCGCTTGGCCGTTACCATCATCAGTTCGCTCACGGCCGATGAAGATTTGATTCCGCAGTCCCGCGACTCCGGGACCGTGAGCAACGCACCCGCGAAGCTGCCAGTCTGGGAACAACCACACGGGATCGCGCCCAAGATCGAGATCGAACCGGAGCCAACCCTCATGGAAGTTTCCGAGCCTGCGGACATGATTCCGTTTGAGGAACCCGCGCCGGTCGAAACCGCACCACCGCCGGCATTGGAACCCGTTCTCCGCAAACCTGACCCGATCGTGAGCATGCCGCATAAAGCGCCAGTGAACGAAGAAAAGCCATCCCCTGAAAAATCTGTGCAGGCGAAACAGGAAACTTTGCAATTCGAGCCCGTCACTCGCGGACGATTTGAAAAAAGTGAGCCAACGATCGTCGAGGGCGAAGATCTCGACGTGCCGACCTATCTGCGGAAGAACGTCAAGGTAAAGTGACCGTCAGGTCATCCCGAGCGGAGCCAAACGGAGTCGGGGGATCCCACGGAGTTACCGAAAAGTATCGCTACGTATTCCTCGACTTCGCTCCGAATGACTCGCTACAATCACTTCTTCATCAACTCCAGCACGGCTGCTATCATGCCCACAATGCCAAGGCGGATCGTTGGTTCGGGAACGGGTGCGAACTTGCTCGAATGCAGGGTGGGCAATTCCTTACCCGCCTGTTTGAACTCCGCGATCTTCGCTGGATCGACTGCGCCGAAGTGAAAATTAACCGCCGGAATGGAGTGGTCCGGCAGGCTGTATTCGGAAAAATCTTCACCACCCATCACGGGATCGACGATCTCGACGTTTTCGTCGCCTAACGACTTTTTCCAAACAGCGACAAGCCGCTTCGTGAGTTCAGGATTGTTGTAAGTCGCCGGGCAAAATTGATCTTTCGAAATGCTGACAATCGGCGCTCGCTCTGGTGGCATTCCACCGGCCGCTGCGATGCCTTTGGCGATTCTCTCAATAGCCGCCAGCACATGTTCCCGCACTTCGGATTTATATGTGCGCACCGTAATCTGCATCTTCACTTCATCCGGAATAATGTTGTGCTTGGTTCCTCCGTGAATTGAGCCCACCGTGATAACGACCGGATCGAGCGGATTATTTTCACGGCTTACAATCGTCTGCCACGCATTGATGATTTCCGCTGCGAGGACGATCGGATCCTTCGTCTTGTGGGGATAGGCGCCGTGTCCGCCCACGCCCCGGACTGTGACATCGACTGAATCGACATTTGCGGACGTATAACCTTCGGTTACGCCAATGTGGCCGGTTTCCAGATCAGCCTTGTCATGAAAACCAAGCGCGAAATCCGGTTTGCCGAAGCGATCGTAAAGTCCGGCTTTGAGCAAGGCTCGCGCGCCCGTGCCCAATTCTTCGGCCGGCTGGGCCACAAACAGAATCGTGCCGTGCCATTGATCTTTCAGCTTCGCGAGCGCGCGCGCCGTGCCGATGAACGCCGCAATATGTGAATCGTGCCCACAGGCGTGCATCACGTGGACATCTTTGCCTTCGTCATTCTTGGTCGTGACTTTGCTCGCATAGGGTAAACCTGTTTCCTCTTCCACCGGCAACGCATCCATGTCGGTGCGGATCAGCACGGTTGGCCCATCGCCATTCTTCATAACGCCGATTACTCCATAGCTCTTAAGTTTCGGATCGTTGTATTTGCCAAAGTTCTCCGTGACCTCGCAGCCCGTGGCGCGCAATTCCTTGGCGACGAGCGTCGCCGTGCGCTCCTCATGCCCGGATAGTTCTGGATGGCTGTGGATGTCTTTGTAAATCGCGAGCAATGAGGGAAGCTCAGCGTCAGCGAGTGATTGCGGCGTTTGCTGCGCAAGGACGAGCGCCGGAACCAAGATCGGTAACAATAAGGTCGAGAAGGAACGGATCTTCATGCTTGTCATGCTGAGCAAAAGCCTGTCCTGAGCGCAAGTCGAATGGGTCGAAGCATCTCTCAATGTAATTCAGTTCGAGAAACAGTAAGAGATTCCTCGACTTCGCTCGGAATGACAGAAGCTTTGTGAAGAAATGGAATTCGAGAAAAACACGATGCTGTTTGG
>Ga0207697_10000197_pt1 | contig 32111 bp, 26 predicted proteins | sample KBSSwiS5withPhiX_FD_184293 | JGI IMG/M metagenome (GOLD analysis project Ga0207697, IMG submission 184293) | Switchgrass rhizosphere microbial communities from Kellogg Biological Station, Michigan, USA, with PhiX - S5 (SPAdes) (version 2) | ecosystem: Host-associated > Plants > Roots >... | reverse complement strand
GTCGTCCGTCAAGACTGTCGAATCGCCAAACCTGTAAACATCACCGACAACAGCATCGAGCAGAGACTCGGTAGGCTGGTCGAGGTTGGAGCGAACGCTTTCTTGCAAACCTTCGATGCCAAACTGGCTACCGTTGTTCGCCTCGACCTCTATGATGCCGTCAGTAAAGAATAGAAGGAAATCACCAGTCTCAAGGCTGGCTTCCGTCGTCTTGAACGGCGCGTTTGGAATGATCCCTATGGCTGGTCCCGCGGAATCTCCGCCAATAATCAAGCTCTGCACTTCACCGGAACGTCGGCGCGCGCGCAGCGGCGGCGGGTGACCGGCGCGAGAAAAGCGCACCTTGCCCGTTGTAACGCTGATCACGCAGTAGAGCACCGTCACGAAAACCAGCGTGCCGGTCTGCTTCAAAATTCCCGTGAATTCGCTGTTCAATTGCGTGAGCAGTCGTCCGGGATCGCGTGCGTCCGCCGAGTGACTTTCGATCATTGCGCGCATCATTGCGGTGATCAGCGCTGCGCGGACGCCGTGACCCATCACATCGCAAATGCAAACAGCCGCGGTGTCGTCGTTCAGCCGCGCGATATGAAAAAAATCGCCGCCCATCAGGGTAGCCGGCAAATAACGATGGCAAAAGCGAAGGTTCGTTACACCTGCGCCGACGTCGGCCGGAATACTCGGATAGGTGCCCGGCATGAGCGCCTGCTGCAATTCCGTCGCCATCCGCAGATCGGTTTCCATCTGCTCATTTTTCTGGCGAATCTCCCGGTCGCGCTCTTCCAGTTCGCGAATGTTCGTCAGCAAGAGTGCATTTTGAACTTTGAACAGCGTTTCGGTGCCAATGAATCCAATGAAGCCGCCGTTTTCATCCACCAACAAGACGTCATCGTAGAAATTTTCGTCGGGGCGCGCGAACACGGTGCGCAAGACATCGCCGATTGGGGTCGCAACCTTGATGCGCGTTTCTTCTTTGCAAAGATGATTGCCGATCGGCTTGCGCGCCCACAGGGAAAAACCGTATCGCCCGCCAAGTAACGCCGCAGTTTCCTGACGCGAACACATCCCAAGGAGCCGCTGCTCTTTGAGCACTGCGACAAAGTTCACGCTTCCTGTTTTGAAAATCTCGGCGACGCTCTCCACTGACCCGCTGGCCTGGGTCGCAGTGCGGTGACCGATGAGAGCGCGCAGGTCGATCGATTCAGCTCGCACCGGTGGATCAAGATCAAGTGACAGCGAGGAAACTTGCTCGTCGCGCTGGGCGGCCGCTTGCATGGATATTTCTCTAACAGATTTTGAAAGCAATGGCGTGTTACAAATTTATGACATTCGCGTGCTCAAAAGTGAGTTGGAGCGAATCGAGCGGATCATGCGTAGTGAACACTGAATGTCCGATCTGGTTAGCAGGATCGGTTTTGCGATATGATTCTCGAATGAATTCACTGCATCTCGAACGATAAAGAAAAAATGAGCCGTTTTACTGAGCGCCACCTCGATCCCGCCAGTCGGCTAGGCGAAATACTGTTCGGTTTCATTATGGTGCTGACCGTCACGCTCACCGCCAGCTTCTCCGTCGCTGATGGCAAAAAAGGGGCTCGTCAGCTTCTGCTCGCTGCGCTCGGTTCCAACGTCGCCTGGGGGATTATCGATGCGAGCATGTATATCATGAACGTCATGGTTGTTCGCCGGGGCAAGATACGATTAGTCGAGGCCGTGCAACGCGCTTCCAATCCGGAGGTGGCCCTGGGCTTGGTAAAGGATCGAGTCGAACCGGAGCTTCAAGAGCTCCTTGGTCCGGAAAGAGCAGAAGCCTTCAGCAAGTCTGTCCTTCCACACATTATTGGAGCACACATTAAAGAAAGAATTCTGACGAAAGAGGATTTGTATGGCGCGCTCGCGTCGTTTTGGCTGGTCTTTGTGTCGTGTTTGCCGGCGGCAATTCCATTTCTCATCTTCAGCGAACCGCAGGTTGCGCTGCGGGTCTCCAATTTTCTTCTGGTCGTCGGGCTCTTTTATGTGGGACAAAAATGGGCCGCGTTCGCAGGCAAGAACCGCGTGGTGTTCGGATTGGCAATGGTAGCGGTGGGCCTTATGCTCGTCGGCGTGGCAATTCTGCTGGGAGGCTAAGATATGCGCCCGCATGCGGCTTTGGCGACTATTGCCGGCTTAGCTGTTTGCCAGTCGTTAGGTGCAACGGAAAACAGCACTCCGTTTCGAGCCGATACCCAAAAAAAAGACACGAAATGGGAGTTTTCGCTATCCACTTTCACCTTCCTCTCCCAGCATGCACGGGATTATGCCAATCCAAACTTCACGGCCGATCGCGATTGGCTGCATCTCGAAGCCCGATACAACTATGAGGAGTTAAAAACGGGCTCCGTCTGGCTGGGTTGGAATTTCAGCACAGGAAAAAAGCTGCAGTTCGAAATTACTCCGATGCTCGGCGGGGTTTTCGGAGACATAACCGGCGTCGCGCCGGGCTATACGATTACGATCCGTTACAAACCATTCGAGTTGTCTACTCAAGGCGAATACTTTTTCGATGCCGGTACGAGCTCCGGGAATTTCTTCTACAGTTGGTCGGAGCTGAGCGCTTCCCCGGCCGACTGGTTGCGACTCGGAATCGTCGTCGAACGCACGCAAGCGTCAGGCTTTAGCTCCGATGTCCGGCGCGGCCCGTTGATCGGATTCAAATACAAAGAAGTGAATCTAACGACGTACTGGCTTGCCCCGGGTTCGGATGAAGCAACGTTTGTTTTTGCCGTGACGTTCAATTTTTGAGCCATGATTCTTGTCACGATCTTCCCTAGAGGTTGGGGCGCCGACCCGTGAGCATCGACAAACACGAATCGAGCAAGCCGCGTTGGCGTCTGCCACTTTTGCAGGGCCTGCTGCCCTTCGACAAATCGCGCCTTGGCCCCGACATCATGGCTGGCGTCACGTTGGCGGCCCTGGGCATCCCCGAGGTCATGGGCTACACCAAGATCATCGGAACGCCGGTGATCACCGGACTTTACACGATGCTGCTCCCGGTGCTGGCATTCGCGCTCTTCGGTTCATCGCGGCATCTCGTCGTCAGCGCGGACTCGGCAACCGCCGCGATCGTAGCTGCGGGCCTAACCGCGTTGTCGTTCGTCGCCTACACGCCGAAATATGTCGCATTGACGAGTCTGGTTGCCCTAGCGGCGTGTGGGATGTTGGTGATGGCTCGAATCTTCAAGTTGGGGTTTCTTGCAGATTTCCTGTCACGAACCGTCCTCGTCGGCTTCCTATCCGGCGTCGGCGTTCAAGTCGCGCTGGGCGAACTGCACGGAATGCTGGGCATCGAAAAAAGCGGGCACGGATTCCTCCAACAGATGCTGTTCACGCTTCAGCACGTGCCAGACACTCACATGGCGACCTTGTTCATTTCGCTAACCGTGCTGGGCATCATCGTCATCTTCGAGGTGTTGGCACCACGATTTCCGGGGGCGTTGCTTGCGGTAATCGCGATGGCCGCAGCGAGCGCGTATTTTCATTGGGGCCAACACGGCGTCAAGAGTGTCGGAGAAGTTCCCAGTGGCTTGCCGCGGTTGGGCTTGCCGGAGATGACCTGGAGCGACGTACTGCTAGTGTTACCGATTGCGCTCTCCTGTTTCGTCGTAATTTTGGCGCAAAGCGCCGCGACGGCGCGCGCTTATGCCCTGCGCTACAGGGACGATTTCAACCAGAACGTGGATCTCGTGGGGTTAGCAACGGCGAATGCGGCTGCTGGTTGCAGCGGAACGTTCGTTGTCAACGGCAGCCCCACTAAGACTGCGATGGTGGACGCGGCGGGAGGACGCAGCCAGTGGTCGCAACTCACCACGGCAACGGTTGTTCTGCTGGTGCTCCTGTTCCTAACGAAACCTTTGAGCTTTCTCCCGAATGCCGTTCTCAACGCCATCGTCTTCATGATTGGCGTCAAGCTGGTGGACCATCGCGGCCTTACCGAGATTTACCAAAAAGCGCCCAAGGAATTCCTAGTGGCTCTGGTCACGGCGGCGACCGTGGTGTTTGTCGGCGTGGAAGAAGGTATCATCCTTGCAGTGATACTCTCACTGCTCCAACACGTCCGCCGTAGTTACCGCCCTCACACCGGGGTGGTGGTTCGGGATGAGGTGGATCATTGGCAAGTGGAGAAGGCCGTGCCTGGCCGGATGATCGTGCCGGGCATGATCATGTATTGGTTCGGGTCGGATCTCTTTTATGCCAACGTCGGATTCTTCGCCCAACAGGTACGCAAACTAGTGAACGATTCGCAAACGCCCGTGCGCTGGTTGGTCATCGATTGTGGTGCTATTACCGATCTGGATTTTAGCGCCGGTCGAGCTGTAACGGAATTGCACCAGGATTTGGCAAAGGCAGGGGTCGTTCTCGCTCTGTCTCGACTCCAAGTTGGACCTCATGGGGATCTTGAGCGGATGGGCTTGGTGCAATTAATCGGGGAGAACCGGATATTCGATTCCCGTCACGCTTGCATCGAGGCTTATCGGGCGGATGCCAAATCGTAGAGTAAATCGCCGCGCTAGATCGGCGATTGCTTCACAACGAATAAATGCGGCTATGCCATTCCGGCCGCGGCTCGTCAGTGAGGGCCGGCCGCAATCGCTTCCTTCATGAGCCTTCGACCTCCCTCGGACAATGGTCCCAGGCCGCTCCCGGACAGATACCACAAGCCTTTGTCTCCGTCGCGAGAGTAAACGAAAATAACGCCTTCGCCTGCGGACGCGTGATAAAATGTGGCGCCCGGATGTTCCGCGATAAACTGAAGGAACGTTTGCCGCCACGGTCGATCAGGATCATCAAACATCTCTTCTCCAAGCTTCTTCAATTCGTCGACGCTGATTATTCGGATCGATTTATTGATGGCTTTTCGCCGCTCATTGTCGATAGCGTCAGCGTCCTCAAATTTATCGAATGGCATGGACTCCTTATTTTGTGAATTCCCGTGAGTCAGAACTGAGTCGATTATATTCGAGTCGATGGAACAGGGCAAAAAGCAATAAAAAGATAGTGAGCTAATGAGCAAAAAGCCGCTCAGTAATGCAAGAGCCGCTGACTGAGGGAACGGCAGTTGCGCTTGTTCTATGGTTGCGGAATTCGTCCTTGACGTTGGGAGGACTATTTTGTTGTGATCTTCACCGGATGACGCTCGTCATCGGTTTCGCCACCGTTGGCTGGCGCCGGGAGGCGGAAGCTGATGAATCTTCACTCATTTAGCGCAGCGGTGTTAGTCGCGGATGTTGTGAAAGTGTTCAACCCGCAGTCGCCGCAGGCGCGCGCGATTTTCGATCTGACCATCATCGTCATTGTCGTGATGGTGGTCATTTTCGCGGTGGTCGTAGGCATCGTGATGTATGCCCTGCTGCGTTTCCCTCGGTGGCGCGAAGGCGAACACGACCCGGAGCAGGGCGAAGGGAATAAGACCATCGAGATTGTATGGACGGCGATACCGCTAGCCATCGTCGTGATGCTGTTTGTCCTCTCGGCGCGAACCATGGGCATTTCGGACCCGCCGCCACCGCCGAAGCCCGACATTGTGGTGATCGGCCATCAATGGTGGTGGGAAGCGCGCTACATGAACTCGGGCGCTGTCGTGGCGAATGAAATTCATATTCCGGTCGGCAAACCAGTCGCACTACGATTGGATGCCGTGGATGTCCTGCACGAGTTTTGGGTGCCGGAGCTGGGGCGAAAACTTACGACCGTGCCAGGGCATCCGAATCATCTCTGGATTCAATCCGATAAACCCGCGACGTACCTGGGCTTTTGCACGGAGTTTTGCGGGACACAACACGCATGGATGCACTTTCTGCTCGTCGCCGAGCCACAGGCGGAATTTGAGAAGTGGGAACAGGCTCAAGTTGCCCCCGCTCCTGCACCGTCGAGTGAGAACGCGCAGAAGGGTCTCGCTCTTTTCGAGCAAATGAGTTGCGTAAACTGCCATACTATCAAGGGCACAATCGCTTCCGCAACCTTCGGCCCCGATCTCACACACTTCGCCAGCCGCAAACAACTTGGTGCAGGAATCGTGAACAACACGCCGGAAAATTTGCGCCGATGGCTGCACGATCCGCAACAAGTCAAAGTCGGGGCCAAGATGCCGAACTTCAAATTTACCGACGAACAAGTCACGCAGCTCGCTGATTACATCGAAACGCTAAAATGAACGGGAACACGTCGATTACCGCTACAGTCGCGCACCTGCTAACGCCCGCGGAGCGACAGCACTGGAAGCTGGCCTGGCTTTCCACTGTCGATCACAAGCGCATCGGCATTCTTTACATGCTGACGGGCCTGGTGTTCTTCGTCATCGCAGGGATCGAAGCGCTTTTAATACGGTTGCAGCTGATGGTGCCTAACAACACGCTGTTGGGTCCTGATACTTACAACTGGATGTTCACCATGCACGGCACGACGATGATTTTCCTCGTCGCGATGCCGGTGCTCTTCGGCATCATGAACTACATTTTGCCGCTGCAAATCGGCGCGCGCGATATGGCGTTCCCGCGCCTGAACGCGCTGGGTGTATGGCTCGTACCGTTCGGCGGCATCCTGTTGCACTTCAGTTTTCTCGCCGGTGGTCCGCCAGCGGTGGGCTGGTTCGCGTACACGCCGCTGAGTGAGGCACCGTATTCCTCGCAACTTGGGGTGGACTACTGGGCGATATCGCTGCTGGTGCTCGGCATAGGCTCGGTCAGCGCGGGGATCAATTTTATCGTCACTGTCCTGACTGAGCGCGCGCCGGGCATGACGTTACGCCGACTGCCATTGTTCAGTTGGATGGTTTTCTGCAATTCGTTCCTGGTGATTCTGGCGCTCCCGATTCTCAACGCGGCGCTGGTGATGCTGTTGATCGATCGGCTTCTCGACGGTCGATTCTTTCTGCCGTTCGGCGGCGGCTCAGCCATCATGTGGCAGCACATTTTCTGGGCGTTCGGGCACCCTGAAGTGTACATCGTCGCGATCCCCGCATTTGCGATCCTGTCGGAAGTGATTCCGGTTTTCTCGCGCAAACCGATTTTTGGCCACGAGTTCGTCGCCGCTTCGACTGTTGTGATTGTTTTCTTGAGTCTGCTGGTCTGGGCGCACCACATGTTTACCGTGGGCCTCGGGCACACAGTCGATCTGTTCTTTGTCGCGGCCAGTGTGCTCATCGCTGTGCCGACCGGTGTGAAGTTGTTCAATTGGAGCGCCACGATGGTGGGCGGGCGTGTGCGATTTACCACGGCCATGCTTTTCTGCGTTACAGCGCTGCTGCAGTTTCTTATCGGCGGACTCACCGGCATCAGTCACGCGGTCGCGCCGCTCGATTGGCAAACCAAGAACAGCTATTACCTGGTCGCACATTTTCATAACATTTTTGTCGGCCTGATCGTCTTCGCGATCCTGGGCGGGATTTACTATTGGTTTCCGAAAATGAGCGGCCGAATGATGTCCGAGCGCATCGGTAAATGGGTGTTTTGGCTGATGACCATCGGCTTCAATCTGACGTTCATGATTCAGCATGTACTCGGATTGGCGGGCATGCCGCGGCGGACATTTACCTATCCAGATCTTCCGGGGTGGACCTGGATGAACATGGTCTCAACGATCGGCGCGTTCTTTATGGCGGCCGCGTCCATTCTGTTCGTGTGGGATCTAGTGATTAGCTTGTTCCGCGGAAAACAGGCAGGCGACAATCCATGGAACGCATGGACGCTGGAATGGGCGACGACTTCACCGCCGCCTCACGAAAATTTCAATGCGCTCCCGCCGATTCACAGCCGACGTCCGCTTTGGGATTACGCGAACCCCGATCGTCCGGATCCAGTCGTGCCCGTCGGGGGAGCGATCGACACCTGTCGACCGGACAAAATCAAAGCCGGCGTAATCACGTTCATCATTTCCGAAGCAGGCTTCTTCGGAGTGCTGATCCTCGCGTACCTTTTTTACAATGCGACTTCGCAAAGCGGGCCCGGGGCGCAGCAGTTGGACGTGCTTAAGACGACCATCTTCAGCATCTGCTTGTTTGCGAGCAGCTTTACGATCTGGCGATCCGAAGTGGGCCTGCGAGAAAACAACCTCGGGAAAATGAAGGCTTGGCTCATCGCGACGATTGTGCTCGGAGGCATTTTTATCGTCGGACAGGGACTAGAATACTGGAGCCTTTTTCAGAGCGGCGTTACGGTCGGCTTGGATCTTTTTGCCACCACCTTTTTCACGCTCACTGGATTCCACGGATTACACGTCAGCTTCGGTTTGCTGGCCTTGCTGGTGGTGCTCGGTGTAGCTCTTGTCAGTAATCTCAAAAACGGTCGTTTCCCCGCGCTTGGCGCTGTCGGTTACTACTGGCACTTCGTCGATGTGGTGTGGGTGCTCGTGTTCGCGATCGTTTACCTCTGGCCTTTGATCCGATGACGACACAGCAGTTTCACTCCGAAAAGCAGGAACAAACAGGAAAGATATTTACGTGATCACAATGGAATACGCACAGCGTGGTGTGGGTCGCCTCGCCCTTTCTAAGGGAGAGGGAGAGGGTGAGGGTTTAGGCGCAAAACTTGCCATTCCAGTCTCAAAACCCCTCACCTCAATCCTCTCCCCTTCTCGAAGGGGAGAGGCGGAAGATACTTGGCGCGAACAACACTGAGTTACATGACGACGCAGCAATTTCTCACTTCAGCGTGGACGTGGAATATCGCAACGTTCGTTGCAAGTGGCGCTACGCTTGTCGCGTACTTGTGGCTCTTCGGTATCAACCGTCGCATTCTGTATCTGCTGGCGGCGCTCGGACTGTTTTTGCTGACGCTGAGCTCACCGCTCAACGCCCTGGCCACAGGTTATCTTTTCAGCGCGCACATGCTGCAACACATCCTGTTGCTGCTGATTGTGCCCGCGCTGGTGTTGATGAGCCTACCGCGCTGCGTCACGCTGGGGCCGCGCTCGTGGATTATCGGTAACCCACTCGTCGGGTGGATGGCCGGCGTTGGTGCGATGTGGTTGTGGCATGCACGCCCTCTTTGCAATGCCGCGGTGTCATCGCAGTTCGTTAACGTGCTGCAAATTTCGTCATTACTTTTGTTAGGCGCGATTTTCTGGCGGCAAATTCTTGCGCCCCGTGAAGAGGAGCGAATGTCACCGGCCGGCGCAGTCCTTTATCTTTTTAGCGCCTGCGTGGCGTGCAGCATTCTCGGAATTCTCATCACCTTCTCGCCGGTGAGCGTGTGTCCAATTTACGCGCAACCGCCCGTTGATCCCCTCGGCGTTCTGAACTTGGTTCAATCGCACTGGGGTATCACTCCGGATAAAGACCAGCAAATAGGCGGCCTTCTCATGTGGGTGCCGATGTGTCTGGTTTATCTGGGCGCGATTATTGCGCAACTTGCGCGCTGGTTCGAACACCCTGTCGCGAGCGCGCCAGTCACGAACAAGGTTTTATGACACAGCAGACGCACACGAACCTGCCTCCTGGCTGGGTGCCGTTGCCACACGAAACGCTGCCGCGTCCGAACTTTTTCCCCGCCGGCCTGGCAATGGGAATAACGTTCCTTTTCTGGGGCCTGATCACCTCATGGGTTATCCTGGCAGTGGGCATCGGTCTTTTTTGGGCGTCGCTTGCCGGATGGATTTACGAAATTCTCCGTGAACCAAGTCACCACTGATCATCCGTTACCAGAACGGCCGCTGACGCCCGAGGAAATTACTCGCCGGCGATTCCTGGAAAAACTCTGCATCGGCCTCAGCGGCGTATGCGCGGCCATTCTCGGGATTCCGCTGGTTGGTTTTGTAGTCGCGCCGATTTTTCGGAAGACAACAGGCAAATGGATTTCTGTCGGTAAGATTACCGACTATGAAATTGGCAAAACCGTCAGCGTCACCATCACAGATCCGTCATCACTTCCTTGGGCGGGAATCACGGCCAAGAGCGCGCTCTGGCTGCGCCGCGTGACCGACGTTGAATTCACCGCGTTCTCGGTGAACTGCACACATCTGGGATGTCCGGTCCGTTGGCTGCAGGACGCAGATCTGTTCATGTGCCCCTGCCACGGCGGCGTTTACTACTCTGATGGAACCGTCGCTGCCGGACCGCCGCCAAAGCCGTTGATCCGGTATGATGTGCGGACCGCAAACGGCCAGGTTCAAATCAAAACGATGGAAATTCCGATCACCACCACGTTATGAAGCCACTCGTGATCGGTTGCCCTGTCATTCCGAGCGAAGCGAGGAATCTCTGGATCATTCTTCGCGGAGCGCGGGCAGAGCAAAAGAAATCAGAGATGTTTCGCTTGGCTCAACATGACACATGCAAGCAAGCGATTTGAACCCTAAACACGGCCGGGATCAACGATCCCGGCTACAGATGCGATGAAACGGCTGATCGTCGGGACGTGGCAATGGCTCGATGACCGGCTCGGGATTTCGGCGTTGATCGGCCCGAGCTTAAAACATCTCATCCCGCATGATGCCCGCTGGTGGTACGTCTTCGGCAGCGCCACGCTGGTCGCCTTCATCGTTCAAGTGGTAACCGGAGTGGCCCTGGCTTTTTCCTACGCCTCATCCTCGTCGCAAGCTTACGAGACGCTGCAATTCATCACCGATCAAGCGCCTTTCGGCAGCTTCCTTCGAGGGATGCATTATTTTGGCGCGTCGGCCATGGTGCTGATGGTGGGCGCGCACATGGCGCAAACATTCTTGTTCGGTTCATACAAGTACCCGCGCGAGATGAACTGGACGACCGGCGTGCTGCTCCTCGCATTCACGATCGTGATGGGATTCACCGGGCAATTGTTACGCTGGGACCAAACCGCCACCTGGTCTGTCGTCGTCGCCGCGGAACAAGCGGGTCGCGTACCCTTCATCGGCAATTTCCTGGCGCAATTCATTCTCGGCGGCACGACGATCGGTGGCGCAACGTTGAGCCGCTTTTTCGCCATCCATGTCTTCATCATGCCGGCGCTCGTATTCCTTTTCATCGGCATACATCTCATGCTGGTGTTGCGCCACGGCATCGCCGAGCCACCGGTTGCGGGCCAGGTAGTCGATCCGGCGACGTATCGCGCCGAATACGAAGAACGAATGCACAAAACGGGGCGTCCATTCTGGCCCGAAGGCGCCTGGCGCGATTTCGTCTTTGGCACCGGGGTACTCGTCGTGATCGCGTTGCTTGCATATTTTGTCGGGCCGCCAAAGCTCGACGCCCCGCCCGACCCGAGCAATCTTAACGCCGATCCGAAACCGGACTGGTATCTGCTTTGGGCCTTTGCGCTGCTCGCGTTGATCCCGCCGCAGGTCGAAGGCTACGTGATGATTCTCGCACCGGTGATCATCGGCATTGTTTTGCTGGCGGCGCCGATGCTGAACAACAGAGGTGAGCGCGCGCCGTCACGGCGGCCGTGGTCGATTGCTGTCGTCCTGCTCAGCGTGATCATGATTGGCGCACTCTGGATTCAGGGCGCGAGATCGCCGTGGTCACCAAATTTCGACGCGCAACCGTTGCCGGAAAAAGTAGTTGGCGCAACGAGCGGCCCTGTTTTCGAGGGCGCAAAACTGTTTCACGCGAAAGGCTGTCTGAATTGTCACCTCATTGATCAGTACGGCGGCCGTCGCGGGCCCGATCTCACTTACATCGGCGACACGCTTGCTGAGAGCGACATCGTAATCCGCATCGTGAACGGCGGCGTGAACATGCCCGCCTTCGGCAAATCGCTCAAGCCTGACGAACTCGCCCAGATAACTGCTTTCCTTCAATCGCGCAAACGTCCACTTCCATCGCAACATCAAGCCAATCAGACCGCTTCGTCCGCTGCCTCCGCAACTGAATGAAAGCTCGTAAGAGAAGCATAGCGACGCTGGCAGCCGACTAAACGCTCAGATTTGTGAAATGTCTTTCCTTAGAGGCTTCAGAAAGAAGTGAGACAAAAGAACACCACCGAAAATCATGCTGGCACAAATCGATCCGTCAGTTCTTCCTGCTTTGCGAATAGCCGGAACGTTCTTCCTAATTATCAACCTCACTGGTGGCACGTACATCTTTGGAAATCGCCACCGATTTTTTGACCAGGATACGGACGTGGACAACGACATCCCCACCGTTCGCAAGCTGCGGATGGAGGTCGTTATGATCCCCTGGTTTGTTTTGACTACGCTTCTTGTCGTTCTTCTAATCTATCTCTGGTCGGCTTGATAGTGGCGGCCTCCGGTTCGCCGCGCTGATCTGGCCTCCTATCGCAAAGCAGCGAGGGAATTATCCACTTTAGTGGTCGCGGTTCACTCGACCGCCATGCGTCTTTATGTCAAGAGATCGCCAGAAAAACCAAGATTCTCTAAAATTTCGCCGCCCGAAAGCTTGAGAAAGAAGTAGCCGATTAATGATGGACCAACGAAAAGCCCGGCCGCTTAAAAATTAACCAAATTGTCGCATGACCATTGGCACGAGAGGCCGTCGATTCCCTTATATTCACCGTCTCTACGGTGACAACAAAGGGACTCTTCGTTCGAGGACGAAGATTTTCTACTGACCGTGAACGAGGAGGACGTCAACCCGTGAACCAAGTGCTTCCGATCGTTTACCTGGCGAGACACGGGGAAACCGCGTGGACGCTCTCAGGGCAACACACTGGACTTACGGATCTGCCGCTCACGGAGCGTGGCGAACGCAATGCGCGCCGGCTGCAGGAACGATTGCGTGGACTGACTTTCGCCAAGGTGTTTACCAGCCCGTTGCAGCGTGCCAAGCGGACGTGTGAGTTAGCTGGCTTTGGACCTGTGGCGGAAATCGACCGGGATTTGGTCGAATGGGATTACGGCGATTACGAGGGTCGCCGTACCGTTGACATCCACAAGGAGCGCCCCGACTGGGAACTATTCCGCGACGGCTGCCCAGGAGGGGAATCGCCAGCGCAGGCCGCGGCGCGGGCCGATCGCGTGGTGAGCCGGGTGCGCGCAGTGCCGGGAGATGTGCTACTGTTCTCGAGCGGGCATTTCATTCGGGTACTGGCGACGCGCTGGATTGGGCTGGAAGTGACTGTGAACGCCAAGCGGTTCATGCTTAGCACAGCCAGCCTGAGTGCGGTGGGCTATGAGAACGAGCTGGCCCGGCCGGTGATCCGATTGTGGAATGATACACATCATGTTGGCGACTAGCTCAGATAGCTGTCACACCGGAACACTAGCGCGAGAAACGCCCGGGCCATTTTTTAACAAGCACATGCCTTGATAAAACAAATGAAAACAAATCGAAAATCCGCAGCAATGCAGAAAGCGAGCACCGCCCGTAAGAGGAGTAGCCAAATCACCGCAAAGAAAAGAAAGAAAGTCGGCGTTAATGGAGCACGCCACGCGCAGGCAACAGTTCGCTCCACAACCAAGGATGCGCCGCTCAGTCGCGATGAGTTGAACAAGATCAATGCGTACTGGCGGGCCGCGAACTACTTGTCAGTCGGACAAATCTATCTTTACGACAATCCGCTCCTGAAGAAGCCGTTGAGCAAGGAGCACATCAAGCCGCGTCTCCTGGGTCACTGGGGGACAACACCAGGCTTGAACTTTATCTACGTTCACCTGAACCGGCTAATAAAGGAGCACGACCTTGATATGCTCTACATCACGGGCCCAGGGCATGGCGGTCCGGGCCTGGTCGCTAATGCCTACCTCGAGGGAACCTATAGCGAAGTCTACCCAAACATCTCCCAGGACGAAGAAGGTATGAAGCGCCTCTTCACCCAGTTCTCCTTCCCTGGCGGCATTCCGAGCCACGTGGCTCCAGAGACGCCGGGCTCGATACATGAGGGCGGCGAGCTCGGATATTCGGTTTCGCACGCGTATGGCGCGGTTTACGATAACCCAAACCTGATTGTCGCCTGCGTGGTCGGCGACGGCGAGGCGGAAACCGGACCCCTCGCCACGAGCTGGCATTCCAACAAATTCCTGGATCCTGTAACCGACGGCGTTGTCCTCCCGATCCTGCATCTGAACGGCTACAAGATCGCCAATCCCTGCGTGCTCGCCAGGATCAGCCATGAGGAACTGGAGAGCCTTTTCCGCGGGTATGGCTACACGCCATATTTCGTCGAGGGGAACGAGCCCGAGAGGATGCATCAACTGATGGCAGCGACGCTCGACACGGTACTAAGCGAGATCCAGCGGATTAAGGCTGACGCGCGTCGGAACGGCTCCAACGGCCGACCTCGCTGGCCCATGATCGTGCTCCGCTCGCCCAAGGGCTGGACGTGCCCGAAAGAGATCGACGGCAAACGCACTGAAGACTATTGGCGCGCTCACCAGGTGCCAATGGGCGAAATGCATGAGAAGCCGGGCCACGTGCGCATACTGGAAAAATGGATGAAGAGCTACAAGCCCGAAGAGTTGTTCGACGAGGGCGGCAAGCTCATACCAGAGCTGGCCGACCTGCCACCGCGAGGCACGCGCCGGATGAGCGCCAACCCGCATACTAACGGCGGCCTGCTCCTGCGGGACCTACGGATGCCCGACTTTCGTGACTACGCCGTCAAGGTTCCTTCACCGGGGGCTGTCACTGCTGAGTCGACGCGAGTGATGGGCCGGTTCCTCCGCGACGTGATGAAGCTCAACATGGAGAGCCGGAACTTCCGGCTGTTCAGCCCGGACGAGAACAACTCGAACCGGTGGCAGGACGCGCTTGAAGTGACTAACCGAGCCTGGATGGCTGAGACCTATCCATGGGATGATCACCTTGCTCCAGACGGCCGAGTGATGGAGATGCTGAGCGAGCACCAGATGCAGGGGTGGCTGGAGGGCTATCTCCTCACAGGCCGGCATGGGTTCTTCTCCTGCTATGAGGCATTCATTCACATAATCGACTCGATGTTCAACCAGCACGCCAAGTGGTTGAAGGTGTGTAATGACATCCGCTGGCGCAGGCCAATCGCTTCGCTCAACTACCTCCTATCGTCGCACGTATGGCGGCAGGACCACAACGGATTCAGCCATCAGGATCCCGGCTTCATCGATCACGTGGTTAACAAGAAGGCCGAGGTAGTTCGCGTGTATCTGCCACCCGACGCTAACTCTCTCCTTTCGGTTACTGACCACTGCTTGCGCAGCCGAAACTACGTCAACCTGGTCGTCGCCGGTAAGCAGCCGGCTCCGCAGTGGTTGACAATGGACGAGGCGATCAAACACTGCACCGCCGGGCTGGGAATCTGGCAATGGGCCAGCAACGATCGTGGCGGGGACCCTGACGTCGTGATGGTTTGCTGCGGCGATGTGCCTACGCTTGAGACTCTGGCAGCCGTCGACCTCCTCCGTAAGTATGCTCCAGATCTCAAGATGCGTGTGGTTAACGTCGTGGATCTGATGAAGCTGCAACCGCCGAGCGAGCATCCGCACGGCCTCTCCGATCACGAGTTCAACGCATTGTTTACCACAGACAAGCCAATCGTCTTCGCGTTCCACGGCTACCCGTGGTTGATCCACCGATTAACCTACAGGCGAGCCGGCCACGGGAATCTACACGTGCGCGGCTATAAGGAGGAAGGCACAACGAGCACTCCGTTTGATATGTGCGTGCGGAATGACCTCGATCGGTTCCACCTGGTAAACGACGTGATCGACCGCGTTCCGAAGCTGGGCGCGCGAGCCGCCCACGCCAAACAGGCGATCCGCGACAAGCTCATTGAGCACAAGCAGTTCATCTGCCGGCACGGCGACGATATGCCGGAGATTACCGGCTGGAAATGGGGCCAAGCCGCGGCGTCGGCTGAAGGCACCACTTCAACCGAAGGTGACAACGTCTGAGCGGCAAGAAGGCGATGTGAACGTGTTCGCGACCAGACAGGAGGATGATATCATGGAACAGGTTAGCAAAGTAATCGAACCGACGAGCGCAAAACCACCCGAGCTGGACGAGCTTATAGAAAGATACGGGTGTGGCCCGGTCCAGTTCACTGGGACGGAGGATGCCCTCTACGAACGCCACCTCGTATTCGACAACGTTTTGGAAGCAACGGAGATCGGCGCCCGCGAGCGCTTTGAAGCGGTCGCACGCTCGGTGCGTGATGTTCTCTCCCAACGATGGATTCGAACAGAGGAAACCTACGATCGCAACGATCCCAAGCGTGTTTACTACCTTTCGATGGAATTCCTGATCGGTCGTTCGCTGGCTAACAATGTAACCAACCTTCTTCTTGATGACGCCACAAAACGGGTCCTCAAGGAACAGAGGGTCGATTGGTACGAGTTACTGGAACAGGAACCCGACGCAGGCTTGGGGAACGGAGGTCTTGGACGCCTGGCGGCCTGCTTCCTTGATTCGATGGCTACGATGGAAATTCCGGCCATGGGTTATGGCCTCCGTTATCAATATGGTATGTTCAAGCAAACCATTCAGGACGGCTGGCAACACGAAGTTCCAGATAACTGGTTACGTCGTCCTGACCCTTGGGAGGTCCCTCGTCCGCACGAGACAGTGGCGGTGCCACTGAACTGTTCGTTCAAGCTAAGCGGCGGAAGTTTACAAGCTGTAATTGGGCAAACATCCAGTCTAATCGGAGTCCCCTTCGATCGGCCGGTGGTGGGTTTTGGTGGCAAGACTATCAATACGCTTCGACTCTGGGAAGCAGCGGCATCTGATTACTTTAACTTTCAAGAATTCAGCAGCGGCGATTTCGTCGGAGCGCTAGCCGAAACACTCCAGGCCGAATCGCTGACTCGGGTGTTATATCCCGACGACCACACGGCCAAGGGCCAGGGACTGCGCTTTGTGCAGGAGTATTTCCTCGTTGCCTGCTCGCTGGCCGATCTTATCCGCCGCTTCCGTAAAACTAACAAGGATTGGAATACGTTACCGGACAAAGTTGCTATTCAGCTCAACGATACGCACCCGACGATGGCGGTGCCTGAGTTGATGCGGATTCTGCTCGATGAAGCGCATCTCGGTTGGAACGAGGCTTGGGATCTTACCCAAAGGACCTTGGCCTACACCAACCATACGCTACTGCCCGAAGCTCTTGAGAAGTGGCCCGTCATCTGGTTTGAGCGGATGCTTCCGCGTCACCTGGAGATCATCTACGAAATTAATCGCCGCCTGATTGATGAGGTCCGAAGACGTTTCCCTGGAGATGAGAAACGAGTCCGAAGGATTAGCCTTGTGGAGGAGGGCGGCGAGCGCAAAATTCGGATGGCCAACCTTGCTATTGTCGGTTCGCACAGCACCAACGGTGTCGCGGCGATCCACTCTCAATTGCTGCGCACAATGACGGTTAAGGACTTGGCCGAACTGTATCCCGAGCGTTTCAATAACAAAACCAATGGTGTCACGCCACGCCGCTGGCTGCTAATGTCAAACCGTGCACTCTCAAAAACCGTTACCGACGCGATCGGTAATGCCTGGGTGACCGATCTCAATCAGTTAAAGAAGCTCAAACCGCTAGCAGATGACAAGGGGTTACTTCAGGCTTTTCTAAGCGCCAAACGTGAAGCTAAAGTACAGTTCGTTGATTGGTTCAAGCGGACCACAGGTCAAGAATTAGAAGCCGACACTATTTTCGATTGCCAGATCAAGCGTATCCATGAATACAAGCGCCAACTACTGAACGCACTTCGGATCGTGGTGATTTACAATCGGCTGCGCGAGAACCCCAATTTCGAGACGGCGCCGCGAACTTTCTTCTTCGCGGGCAAGGCAGCGCCCGCCTATCAACTGGCCAAGGTAATTATCAAGTTCATCAATAGTCTCGCAGAAACCATCGACAATGATCCGATGGTCCGCGGACGGCTCAAGGTTCTGTTTCTCCCCGACTACTCTGTTTCAATGGCAGAGAGGCTGATTCCGGCAGCTGATGTCTCCAATCAGATTTCCACAGCCGGCTACGAAGCCAGCGGCACCAGCAACATGAAATTCATGATGAATGGCGCGTTGACCATTGGCACACGTGATGGCGCGACGATCGAGATGGCAGAAGAAGCTGGCGAAGAAAATTTCTTTCTGTTCGGCCTGACGGCGGAACAGGTGGCAGGTAGCCGCGGCTGGTACAAGCCGCAATGGCATTATGACAATGACCCGGAGACCCGCGCAGCATTGGACCTTATTTTCTCCAATTATTTCAACCGCCATGAGCCAGGAATCTTTGCGCCACTGCGCGAGGCGCTTCTGACCCAAGGCGACTACTATATGCACCTGGCGGATCTTAAGTCCTATCTACATGCAGACCAGCAGCTATGTGAACTGTACGCTGACCCGGCAGAATGGTCTCGCAAGGCAATCTTAAACGTGGCTACCTCCGGAAAATTCTCAAGTGATCGAACAATTGCCGAATACGCGACTGACATCTGGAATGCAAAGGCGTGCCCTGTTTCCTAGCGGCCAACTGTGAAAGGCACGATACAGAGACATGCCAATCTCTCCACTTGCGGGCAAACCGGCTCCAAAAGAGCTGTTGGTGGATCCGAGCCGACTTGAACATGAATATTACGAGCGCCGTCCCGATTTAGAAGATCGGAACCAGCTGGTAAGCTTTGGCACAAGCGGGCATCGAGGATCGCCGCTACAAGGGACATTCACCGAAGCGCATATCCTGGCCATCACACAGGCCATTTGCGATTACCGGAGCAGTCAGGGTTACGATGGCCCACTTTACATGGGCAAGGACACGCATGCGGTGTCCGCGCCAGCCGAGCGCACCGCGCTCGAGGTACTGGCCGCCAATAAAGTGGAGACGATCGTCCAGAAAGATGACGGCTTTACGCCGACGCCAGTGATCTCACGAGCCATTCTGGTTTACAACCGCAACCGTAAAGAACATCTCGCCGACGGGATTGTCGTCACGCCTTCGCATAACCCGCCAGCTGACGGAGGCTTCAAGTATAACCCGCCTAATGGCGGCCCAGCTGATACAGACGTAACGCGATGGGTTGAACACCGCGCTAATGAGCTGTTACGCGACGTGACGAGTATAAAACGCATACCGTTTCCCGCAGCGATGAGGGCTGACACGACACACCAGGAAGATTTCGTCATGCCCTACGTCGAAGATCTGAGAAACATTATCGATATGGATGTGATCCGCGGCGCTGGTCTAAAGTTAGGCGTGGACCCACTCGGCGGAGCTGCCGAGCCGTACTGGGAGCCAATCAATTCCGTCTATCACTTAGACATCAAGGTCGCGAACCCAACAATCGATCCGACTTTCTCGTTCATGACGGTCGATCATGACGGTCAAATACGCATGGACCCGTCAAGTCCGTATGCGATGGCGCGCCTCGTTGATCTCAAGAATCATTATGATATCGCCTTCGCCAACGATCCGGACTCCGACCGGCACGGCATCGTTACGCCTTCCTCCGGGCTAATGAATCCGAATCACTACCTGGCTGTCGCCATTCGCTATCTGTTGACACATCGGCCTGACTGGCCGGCTCACGTCGCAGTCGGTAAGACTTTGGTCAGCAGCAGCATGATTGATCGTGTGGTCCATCAGCTAGGGCGCTCCCTTTGTGAAGTGCCCGTAGGCTTCAAGTGGTTCGTGACGGGGTTATTCGATGGTTCCCTTTGTTTTGGTGGCGAAGAAAGCGCTGGGGCAAGCTTTCTCAGAAAGGACGGCACTGTCTGGACCACCGACAAGGACGGTCCAATCATGGGCTTGCTCGCAGCAGAGATTACCGCGCGGATGGGTAAGGACCCGGGCGAGCTATATCAAGAACTAACAAATGAGTTTGGTACGCCATTCTACACGCGTATCGATGCACCAGCGACGCCAGATCAGAAGGCGCAGCTGCAAAAATTGTCGCCCGACGCGATTGCGAATGATTCGCTGGCTGGCGAGCCGATCACAGCAAAACTGACTTCAGCTCCAGGCAATGGCGCCCCGATCGGCGGTCTCAAGGTTGTTACCGAAAGTGGCTGGTTCGCAGCCCGGCCTTCCGGCACGGAGAACATTTACAAGATCTATGCGGAGAGTTTTAAGGATCAAAGGCACCTGGCCGCGATCGTAGAAGAAGCTCAGGAAATTGTGGACGACGCGCTATCGTCTGCTTCAGTTCTTCAGGAATCGGAGGTAGGCTGATGAGCAACGACGGCCGTGCGAATGTGCCTCCGTTCCCATCACCGTATCGCGCCTCTGGCTTGCTTCTGCACGTTACATCCTTGCCTTCGCCCTATGGCATTGGCGACGTGGGGCCAGCAGCGATGGCGTGGATCGATCGACTTTACGAAGCAGGACAGAGCTGGTGGCAAGCGTTGCCTTTGGGTCCGACGGGCTATGGCAACTCTCCTTATCAAGCCTTGTCATCCTTTGCCGGAAACGGTCTTCTCATCAGCCCGGAGTGGCTTATCGAGGACGGCTTGTTAGACCCGAGTGACTCCGCTGCACCATCGTTTTCTCGATCCGCCGTCGATTACAACGCGATTTTCCAGTTCAAGTATCGATTGCTCGAGAAAGCCTGGACCAACTTTACTAAGGCCAGGTCTGCTGAGTTACAAATTGCTTTCGACAAATTCTGCCAAGAGCAGGCGCACTGGTTAGAAGATTACGCGCTTTTTCGAGCCCTGAAAATCCGTTACAAGGGCACTTATTACCTCGAGTGGCCAAAAGATTTGGTGCAGCGGGCAGCGACGGCTTTGGTGGCGGCCCGGCGTGAGCTCACGAATCAAGTCGATCAAGTTCGCTTTGCTCAATTCCTGCTGTTTCGTCAAGGGGCGCGGCTTGAAAGACATGCCAGAGCTAAAGGCGTGCGCCTGATTGGCGATCTCCCTTTTTTTGTTTCTCCGGACTCGAGTGACGTTTGGGCCAACCCGGAGTTATTTTTGCTGGACGACCAACGCAGGCCACGCTTCGTGGCCGGCGTACCCCCTGATTATTTCAGCTCACAGGGGCAACTCTGGGGCAACCCGGTCTACAACTGGGACGCGCTGCGGCAAACCGGCTATCGTTGGTGTATCGATCGTTTGCACGCTCTGCTTGCGCACGTGGACGTGATTCGTCTCGATCACTTCCGGGCGTTCGCGGCGGCATGGCATATTCCAGCGGGAGCACCCACGGCCCAATCCGGCCAGTGGGTGCCAGGTCCAGGTGCTGATTTCTTCAACGCGGTGATGAAAGAGTTAGGTGGACTACCGTTCATTGCCGAAGATCTGGGGTTAATCACCCCTGACGTCAATGCGCTCCGCGACCAGTTTCAGATACCTGGGACGCGTGTCCTGCAATTTGCCTTCGACGGCAGCGCAACTAATCCGTACCTCCCTAACAACTATCCTTCGAATACGGTCGTATACACCGGCACGCATGACAATCCGACAACTCGTGAATGGTACGAAGACTTGCCAGCCAATCAGCGGCAGAATCTGTGGCGTTACCTCAACTTACCCGAGAGTGATAGCCGCGAGGTTGCCTGGAATTTAATGCGTCTGGGGTGGTCGTCTCCGGCTGCGCTTGCCATCGCTCCGTTGCAAGATCTTCTCAATCTCGGGGCCGACGGTCGAATGAATATTCCCGGTCGCGCGGTAGGCAACTGGGGCTGGCGCAGCACCGAAGAGTTGCTGTCGGCCGCTGATTTTCATGCGCTGCAAGATCTGACAAGCAGTGCAAACCGGCTGCCTGTGGTTCAAAAGCCAGCGATCGAGATGGCGGAGGCTGTGTTATGACTTCCAACTCAGTTATTTCTCAAATTCCTCACGAGGTAATAAAATGAAGGCAACCCAACTACTCCATAACCTGGGTCAAAGTCTGTGGCTCGACAACATCACACGGGAGCTGATTGATAGCGGTACACTTAAGCGCTACATCGACGAGCTTTCCGTGACAGGGCTCACTTCGAACCCAACGATCTTCGACCACGCAATTAAAAACAGCAGTTCGTACGACGCGGCGATCCGCAAAAAGCTTGATGAGGGTAAGTCCGGAGAAGAGCTGTTCTTCGAGCTGGCTCTTGAGGATCTCACGCGGGCCGCCGATCTGTTTCGACCCACCTTTGACCGGACTAACGGTGTCGATGGATGGGTGTCATTGGAGGTATCGCCTCTGCTGGCGCACGACACGGCCAGCACCCTCGCCGCGGCTAAGAGTTTACACGCTCGGGCCGGGCGCCCAAACCTGCTAATCAAGATTCCTGGAACCAAAGAGGGCCTGCCCGCAATAGAAGAGTCGATCTTCGCAGGCGTGCCTATTAACGTCACGTTACTGTTTTCACGCGAACATTACCTCGCGGCGGCTGAGGCTTTTTTGCGCGGGATCGAGCGACGAATCGATGCCGGGCTCCAAGCCGACATCGGGTCCGTGGCCTCGGTTTTCGTCAGCCGTTGGGATGCCGCAGTTGCAGATAAGGTGCCAGCCGCGCTGAAGAACAGGCTCGGTATTGCAGTGGCAAAGCGTACTTACAAGGCCTACCGCGAGCTGCTCGGCTCACCTCGTTGGGAGCGGATCTACAACGCCGGAGCCCGTCCCCAGCGCTTGTTATGGGCGAGCACAGGAACCAAAGATCCCGAGGCCCCTGATGTACTGTATATCAAGGCGCTTGCTGCGCCTTTTACAGTAAACACCATGCCCGAAGGAACTTTGAAAGCGCTCGCGGATCATGGAGATATTAGCGAGATCATGTCCGCCGACGGCGGCGATTGCGAAGCAGTGCTGGACCAATTCGCGGCGGCTCGCATCGACATTGATGAGTTGGGCGCAAAGCTCCAGGATGACGGAGCCAAATCGTTCGTTAGTTCCTGGAACGATCTGATGGAGGTTATCGCTTCCAAGAGCGCAAGCCTGGCAAAGACTGGATGAATATGAATGTCCTGGTTGTCGATATTGGCGGAACACACGTGAAGATTCTGGCTACAGGACAAAAGCAATTTCGGGAATTTTCGTCGGGCCCCAAGCTAACCGCCAAACAGATGGTTGCAGGCGTTAGGAGGCTCGCGAAAGATTGGAAATATGGCGCGGCTTCGATCGGGTATCCCGGGGTTGTCATCAGAAATCGGGCCGTTGCGGATCCGTATAATTTGGGAAAAGGATGGGCCGGGTTCGACTTTGAAGCCGCGTTCAAGTGTCCGGTCAAGGTAATCAACGATGCCGCCATGCAAGCTTTGGGAAGCTACAAGCATGGCAAGATGCTCTTCCTGGGACTAGGAACTGGTTTAGGTTCCGCCATGGTGGTGGATGGCATCGTGGAACCGATGGAGCTCGGCCACCTCCCGTATCGGAAGCGCACCTTTGAAGACTATCTTGGGGTCGCTGGACGCAAGCGCCTCGGACAGAAGAAATGGGAGCAGGCCGTTAGAGACGTTATAGCCCGTCTGACCGCTGCGCTCGAACCTGAGGATGTGGTCCTGGGAGGGGGAAACGTCAATAACCTGACAAGGTTACCGCCAGGTTGTAGGATCGGCGACAACGCCAACGCATTCGTGGGAGGATTTCGCCTTTGGCAGAAAACCAAGCGACACAATCGCTCAACATCCCGAAGGAATCGTCTTGATCGGCACAAGCAAACCTAGAGTACCCCTCGTGCACACAAACTTCCAGTCGGCGCGGGCGGCGATCACGTCGAGATCACGCGGGTTTTCGAGATGTTGAGTCCTTTTTTTGAAATTTCCGTCTTGGAATGCTTGAGAAAGAGAAAGAAAATCAAAACATCGATGGCGAAAACCGTTAGCCGCATTCTGATCGTAATGGTCATAGTTTGCTGCTGGGCGGCTGTGGCGCGTTCTCAAGATGTTACCGAAGCGCCCGCCGGTACGCGTTCCTTGGGACCGTTGCCCTTCCAGTTGGTCCTGCCTCGCGAGCACCTGTTCGGTGAATGGTTAGGGACGCGCACCTGGCTGGAGGACCACGGCATCACTCCGACCTTGACGTTCGTCACCGACTCGCTCGGTAACCCGACGGGTGGCAGCGAACAGGGCTTCACAACGGCGAACAATGTGGGGCTCGATCTGAATTTCGATTTGGAAAAACTGGGCGTTGTCGAAGGCGGCTCGTTTCTGCTCTCAATGTCGTACCGTTTCGGCGGCAGCTTGTCAGCGAACTATATTCACAATGTTTTTACGGTTCAGCAGGTCTTTGGCGGCGAAACGTTTCATCTGATCAACATAGCCTATCTTCAGAAACTATTTGATGATCGCGTTGAACTCCGACTCGGCCGCATCGCTACAGGCGACGACTTCCTGGTCTCGCCGTACAACTATGTCTTCGTACAAAATGGCTTCGACGGAAATCCGGTAAGCATTTTCTTCAACTCCCCAGGTATGACCGCCTATCCCAATGACACCTGGGGAGCTCTTGTCAAAGTAAGGCCGACCGCGAGGACCTACATCATGGGTGGCGTCTATAACGGTGACCCATCCATTCGCAGCAACGATCATAACGGCGCGGATTTTTCGATGGATGGACCGCTGTTCGCAATTGGTGAGGTTGCGTATCAACCCAACAGCTTGCCGGGTGATCGAGGCCTGCTCGGCAATTACAAGGCCGGTTTTTGGTACGACAACAGTCTATACACCGCCTTTAGTACCGGCGCAGTGAACCGCGGCAACTGGGGCTTTTATGGCATGTTCGACCAAGTTCTCGTTAGGTTCGGCGAGTCAGCCAGCCACCGCGGCTTCGGAGTCGCTGGCTCTTTCTTAGCGTCGCCCGACCAATCCATCAGCCAGATGCCTTATTTTTTTACCGCCGCTCTCGTTACGCGTGGCATTTTCCCATCGCGTCCGAGAGACATAATCGGTTTGGGCGTCGTCTACGGCGATTTTAGCAATGACCTGCAGGATTTTCAGCGGCGGGCGCAACAACTGAATCCAACTGTTGGAGTGCAGTCACACGAGACCGTGCTGGAGTTGACTTACCGCCTGGCTTTGCTCAAGAGTGCGCTCTACGTGCAGCCCGACCTGCAGTATGTTTTCCGGCCGGGAGGTACCGGCCGGATTCCTGACGCCCTCGTGCTCGGTGCTCAAGTCGCGGTTAATTTCTGAACTATTATGGCCGCCAGCAGTCTTTTTCCCGTCTACCAAGATTCTCTGAAATTTAGATAGTCAACAGCTTGAGAACAATGGAAAGGAGAAGAATTCGGAATGGATAATGCCGTTTCTCCCGCGACGCTCCACGCCAGGCGACATGGTTCTGCTTATGTAATCGCGCTTTCCTGCGTGGCCGCGATTGGTGGCTTTCTTTTCGGTTTCGACAGCGGCGTCATTAACGGGGCCGTCGACGCCCTGGCAAAGGCATTCGGTACGCAGGCAGTAGGCACCGGTTTCGCCGTGGCTTCGGTCTTGCTTGGCTGTGCCATAGGTGCATTCGGCGCAGGCAGGCTTGCCGACGATCTCGGTCGGCGCCCGACCATGCTCTTGAACGCAATCCTCTTCCTACTAAGCGCCGTCGCGACAGGAGCTGCTAACTCGGCTGGAGTTTTCATCGCGGCAAGGATTGCTGGTGGCATAGCGATCGGCGCTGCCAGCGTATTGGCACCGATGTACATCGCCGAAGTCGCTCCCCCGCACATACGTGGCCGTCTGGCCTCACTACAGCAGATGGCGATTGTGACTGGACTGTTCTGCGCCTTTCTGAGTAATGATATCCTGGCCAGGTTTGCTGGTGGAGCTAGTGCGATATTCTGGGCTGGGGCGCCGACCTGGCGCTGGATGTTTTGGATGGAAGCGGTGCCGGCAGCAGCGTTTCTGTTAGGTATTATGCTAATCCCTGAGTCGCCGCGCTACCTTATTTTCCGTGGCCAGCGTGATCGAGCACGTGAAATCTTCGCCCGTATTGGCGGTGATGCCGAGAAACTGGTTCGGCAGGTCGAGGAAAGCCTGAAGGGGGAGCATCGCCCACGTTTGTCGGATCTTATCATTCCAGGCACGAGACGTATCGCCCCAGTGCTTTGGGTGGGAATGGGTTTAGCCGTCTTCCAGCAATTCGTCGGTATCAACATCATCTTTTATTATGGCGAGATCCTGTGGAAAGCAGCAGGGGCAACGGAACAATGGGCCCTGCGCATTAACGTACTCACCGGCTTGGTTAACATACTGGCAACGATCCCAGCCATCCTCCTCATTGACCGTATCGGCCGTAAACCGTTGTTGTTGATCGGATCGGTTGGGATGACTTTGACCCTCGGCGCCATGGCAGTTGTATTTAACACAGCCAGCGTGGGTCCTGACGGGAAACCGTTGCTCAGTCATATCGCGGCGGTGTGGGGACTGACTGCTGCCAACCTGTACATTGTTGCCTTTGCCATGTCGTGGGGACCAGTGATGTGGGTGCTGCTAGGCGAGATGTTTCCCAATGAAATGCGGGGAGCTGCTCTTGCCATTTCCGGTGCCACTAATTGGATCGCCAACTTCACGGTCACCGTAACTTTCCTGCCCCTGTTGGGCGCAGTCGGTCTGGCGGGTGCGTACGCGTTTTATGCCATAGCCGCAGCAATCTCGCTGCCATTTGTGTGGGCTGCTGTGCGTGAGACAAAAGGCAAGACCCTGGAACAAATGAAAGACACAACGAATCTAAATCAGGCCTTGGACTCTATAAGGCAAATGGAGGTCTAACAATTCACCATCAGAACAGAGCGAAAGGAATCTAACAATGGATCCACAAACACAACTATGTACTGAGCGTCCCGCGTGGAAGGCCCTGGTCGCTAATCATCAGAAAATTCGGGACCTGCATCTGCGAAAACTTTTTGCGGATGATCCGACCCGCGGTAAGCGCATGACCGCTGAAGCAGTAGGTTTATTTTTCGACTACTCGAAGAATCGCGTCACTGATGAGACTTTGAAGCTTCTTTTGCAACTCGCCAATGAGTCGGGACTGCGCGCGCGGATCGACGCCATGTTTCGGGGCGACAAGATCAACATCACCGAAAACCGCGCTGTTCTGCATGTAGCTTTGCGAGCACCGGAAGGAGAATCGATGGTTGTTGATGGCGAGAACGTCGTGCCCCAAGTCCACGCCGTTTTAGACAAGATGGCCGACTTTTCCAACCGCCTCCGGACCGGCGCCTGGAAAGGGTACACTGGCAAGCGTATTCGCAATGTTATCAACGTTGGCATTGGTGGCTCTGATCTCGGACCAGTCATGGCCTATGAGGCATTGAAGCATTACAGCGACCGAGCGATGACGTTTCGCTTCGTATCCAACGTAGACGGTACGGATTTCGCTGAGGCGGTTTGGGACCTCGATCCAGCCGAAACGCTTTTCATCATCTCTTCCAAAACTTTCACAACCCTCGAAACCATGACGAACGCGCACACCGCGCGCGATTGGTTACTTGCGGGTCTCGGAGGCGATGAAAAAGCGGTCGCGAGACATTTTGTTGCAGTTTCTACCAATGCTTCGGCAGTAGCGAAGTTCGGTATCGACACTGCCAACATGTTCGAATTTTGGGATTGGGTTGGCGGGCGTTATTCGATGGACTCGGCGATCGGCCTTTCGACCATGATCGCGATCGGGCCGGATAATTTTCGCGCGATGTTGGACGGCTTCCATCAAATGGACGAGCATTTCCGTACCACTCCTTTCGAGCGCAACCTGCCTGTCCTCATGGGGCTATTGGCTATCTGGTATAACGACTTCTTCGGCGCAGCGACTGTAGCAGTCCTTCCCTACGAACAATATCTGAAGCGATTCCCAGCCTATCTCCAACAGCTGACCATGGAGAGCAATGGCAAACATGTCACACTTGATGGAAGCACAGTCACCTGCGATACCGGCCCTGTCTATTGGGGGGAGCCGGGAACGAATGGCCAGCATTCGTTTTATCAATTGATCCATCAAGGAACACGACTCATTCCTTGTGACTTCATTGCGTTCTACCAAACGCTAAATCCGCTCGGCCGGCACCACGACATTCTCCTGGCCAATGTGTTTGCCCAGGCCGAGGCACTGGCCTTCGGCAAAACAGCCCAGCAAGTTAAAACGGAAGGCACACCGGACTGGCTCGTACCTCACCGGGTTTTCGAGGGCAACCGCCCGTCGAACGTGATTCTCGCCGATCGGCTTACCCCGGAAACTCTCGGTAAACTGGTCGCTCTGTACGAGCACAGCGTCTTTACACAAGGTGCGATTTGGAACATTGACTCGTTCGACCAATGGGGTGTGGAATTAGGCAAGCAATTAGCCCAGCGGATTATCCCGGAACTTGAGAGCAAAGACAAACCGGCTCTCGCCCACGATAGCTCAACCAACAACCTGATTAACCAATATCGAAAATCGAAGAATATGTTATGAAATCGATCGGATTGAATGAACAACAACTACAGAAGATCAAGTCGCAGCCCGGCTTCATTGCTGCATTAGATCAAAGCGGCGGTAGCACACCAAAGGCACTGGCTCTTTATGGTATCAAGGAAGGAGCATGGTCTAACGAGGATGAGATGTTTGCGATTGTACACGAGATGCGCACTCGGATGATTACCAGTTCTGCTTTCAACGGAGAGCGCATCATTGGCGCCATCCTCTTCGAGAACACGATGGACAGGGATATCCACGGGCAACCTACGGCTAACTATCTCTGGAACGTAAAAGGCGTGGTGCCGTTCCTAAAAGTGGACAAAGGCCTCGAGGCTGAGAAGGAGGGCGTCCAACTGATGAAGCCCATCCCCGCGCTGTCTGCGCTACTCGAGAAAGCTAAATCGAAGCGGATCTTTGGAACCAAAATGCGCTCGTTCATCAAACAGGCCAATCCAGCAGGGATCAAAAACATCGTGGACCAGCAGTTCGAATTGGCTGCGCAGATCATCGCCGCCGGTTTGGTTCCAATCGTCGAGCCAGAAATCGACATTCACTGCCCGGAAAAGGCGAAGGCCGAAGAATTGCTCAAGGCAGCTATTCTCGAGAAGCTCAATCAACTGCCATCAGGTCAGTTGGTCATGCTGAAGCTGACACTACCCGAGGAAAACAACTTTTACGCCGAGTTCGTCAAACATCCCAAAGTTTTGCGGGTCGTTGCGTTGTCGGGCGGTTATTCGCGGGATGAAGCCAATAATCGTTTACGTCGCAATCGCGGTGTTGTCGCGAGCTTCTCTCGCGCCCTCGCCGAAGGACTATCGGCTCAGCAATCCGCCGCTGAGTTCAATGCCACGCTAGACAAATCCATTCAGAGCATCTTTGAGGCATCCAACACTTAGACCTGGCACAGCAACATCAATTAAACAAAGGAGTAAGAATGCAACTTGGAATGATTGGACTCGGCCGAATGGGCTCAAACATGGTTCGCCGGCTACTGAAGAATGGACACCAATGCGTGGTTTTCGACCGTTCACCTAATGTAGTCCACGAACTCGTCAAAGAGAAAGCAACGGGAACTACGTCCATGGCAGATTTGGTAACCAAGCTCGACCGGCCGCGAGCTATCTGGCTGATGGTTCCGGCCGCGGTGGTCGATGAGACGATCGGCGAGCTATCACCGCTACTTGAAAGCGGCGATGTCATTATCGACGGCGGTAACTCCTACTACGTGGATGACATAGAGCGGGCGAAGGGGCTGCGCTCGTTGGGTATTCACTATCTCGATGTCGGGACGAGCGGCGGCATCTGGGGCTTGGAGCGTGGCTACTGTATGATGATCGGTGGTGATACGGAGATCGTTCAACGCCTGGATCCGATCTTTGCCGCGCTTGCGCCTGGCATCGGCAACGTGGCGCGCACGCCTGGCCGCGAGAAACTCGGCGGCACAGCCGAACAAGGTTACTTGCATTGTGGGCCTAACGGCGCCGGCCATTTTGTCAAAATGATTCATAACGGCATCGAATACGGGATCATGGCCGCTTACGCCGAGGGTATCGGCATCCTCAAAGCCGCTGACGCTGGGAAGAGCAAGAGTGAGGTGGACGCCGAGACTACGCCGTTGCGCGATCCGGAGCACTACCAGTATGAGTTCAACCTGGCTGATATTTCGGAAGTTTGGCGGCGCGGCAGCGTCATCGCTTCGTGGTTGCTGGATCTAACCGCGACTGCACTCGCGACAGACGCCCAGCTAGCGAAGTTCGGCGGCAGAGTTTCCGATTCCGGCGAAGGCCGTTGGACGATCAAGGCGGCCATCGACGAAGGAGTGCCGGTGCCGGTGTTAACGACCGCCCTATACGAACGGTTCTCATCGCGTGGTGACGCTGATTACGCCGACAGGCTGCTTTCCGCGATGCGCTTTGGTTTCGGCGGTCACTTGGAAAAATCTGTCAAATGAGGGATACAGAATGAACGTTTCACGTTCGGACGCGCTGGTTTTCTTTGGTGCCAGTGGCGATCTCGCTTACAAGAAAATTTTTCCGTCATTGCAAGCGATGGTCAAACGCGGCCACCTCGACGTGCCGGTTATCGGCGTAGCCAAAGCAGGTTGGAATGTTGATCAACTCCGAGCCCGAGCGCAAGACAGCATCGAGAAACACGGCGGAGGAGTCGACTCGGAAGCCTTCGGCAAATTGTCTGCGCTCCTGCGTTATGTTGATGGTGACTACAAAGACGCGGCTACGTTTCAGGCCATCCGGAAGGAGCTAGACTCTGCGCAACGGCCTGCTCACTATCTTGCCATCCCCCCTGCTCTGTTCGGGCTGGTCGTCGAACAATTAGCCAAGGCAAGCTGCACCGATGGAGCCCGCGTCATCGTCGAAAAGCCCTTCGGCCACGATCTGCTCTCGGCGCAGCAACTCAATCGGATTCTGCTCAGCACTTTCGATGAACAGCACATCTTTCGGATCGATCATTACCTGGGAAAACGAGCAGTCCGAAACATGGTCTTCTTGCGCTTCGAGAATGCAATTCTGGAGTCGTTCTGGAATCGCAATCAAGTCGAGAGCGTGCAGATAACCATGGCAGAAGCCTTCGGAGTTCAAGGTCGCGGGGCATTCTACGATCAGACCGGCGCGATCCGCGATGTGGTTCAAAATCACCTGTTCCAGATCCTGGCAAACCTGGCGATGGAACCACCGGTGAGAACCGATAGTGAAACGATACGCGACGAAAAGGTCAAGGTCCTCAAGGCCATTCGCGCTCTCGAACCAAAGAATCTTGTGCGCGGTCAGTTTCGTGGTTACCGCAAAGAAAACGGCGTAGCCCCGGATTCCAAAGTCGAAACCTTCGCCGCTTTGCAGTTGAACGTGGATTCCTGGCGCTGGCAGGGTGTCCCGTTCTACATCCGGGCTGGAAAGTCGTTACCGGTAACATGCACAGAGATCGTCGTGCGCTTGCAGGAGCCACCCATCGTGTTTCCAACGTGCTGTCGTGTCCCCAATTATTTTCGATTTCGAGTTAGTCCCAATGTTACGGCGGCTTTTGGACTAACGGTCATGGATCAACAAGAGAAGATGATTGGCGAACAAACCGAGTTGGTCGCGAGTCGTTATCCTGGCGCAGAGGATATGGATGCATACGAACGTGTGCTCGGTGACGCGATGAACGGAGACGCTACCCTCTTTGCCCGGGAGGACTATGTAGAAGAGGCCTGGCGCATCGTCGATCCGATCCTGAAGGCCGACACTTCAGTCTACGAATACGAGCCTGGGAGCTGGGGTCCAAGCGAGGTTGATCAGAAGGTGTCACCACCTCGCGGCTGGGAGAACCCGGTCGCAAATACCTCAACGAAATGAGAGAATTGTTGAAAACTTGGTTTTCAATCCACGAAAGGAGAAAACATGCGAATTGGCGTTGCCAGCGATCATGGTGGATTTGATTTGAAGGAAGAGCTCGTTAAGCAACTCCACGAAGCGGGACACGAGGTCGTCGAGTTCGGTGCCTATCAACTGAATGAAAGCGATGACTACCCAGACTACGTCATCCCTCTCGCGCAAGCAGTCGCTGCTCAGGAAGTAGAGCGAGGAGTGGCGATCTGCGGGAGCGGCGTAGGCGCGTCGGTGTGCGCAAACAAAATTCCAGGCGTGCGGGCTGCGTTAATTCACGACCATTTTTCGGCACGGCAGGGTGTCGAAGACGATCACATGAATGTTCTTTGTATGGGCGGCAGGACTGTGGGGCCAGCTGTCGCGTGGGATCTGGTCCAGACGTTTCTCGCCGCCGAGTTTAGTCAGGCACATCGACATTTGCGTCGCCTGGCCAAAGTAGCCTCCCTGGAAACAGCTAACGACTATGCCAAAATAACTGGGAGAGAATTATGACGGATGAGGAAATGATTCAGTTAGCGATCAACACAATTCGTACGCTCTCGATTGATGCGGTCCA
>Ga0207697_10000196_pt1 | contig 32121 bp, 29 predicted proteins | sample KBSSwiS5withPhiX_FD_184293 | JGI IMG/M metagenome (GOLD analysis project Ga0207697, IMG submission 184293) | Switchgrass rhizosphere microbial communities from Kellogg Biological Station, Michigan, USA, with PhiX - S5 (SPAdes) (version 2) | ecosystem: Host-associated > Plants > Roots >... | reverse complement strand
AGAACCGTGACGATTCCGTTTTCGCGCAACGCATTACCCAGCATCGAATGCACTCGCTGATAAATTACGTTCGATGGCAGTGTGAAGGTGCCATCCTGCGCTCCGATCATGATCGAATAAGTCAGGTCCTCGCCGTGCGGCACAATGCCCCCACCTGTCCAGCGGCGAACTACGTCGCGATTCCCCGCGATCTCGCGGGCCTCAGCAAATCTTACGAAGTAACCGAAGGAAACCGACGGTGCGTTCCAGCGATAAAATCGCAGAATTGCAGGCCGTGCCGTTGGGAGAAGGACTTCGTCGATCGCCATGTTGAGCGGTCCGGGACGCGGCGTCGGATCGTCAATGACAATCAGTTCGTGAAACACAGGTTTCGATTTCCTCGAGAATTTTTCTGGCTGCAATGGTCGGATCGGGCGCAGCCGTGATCGGTCGCCCAATTACAAGATAGTCCGCGCCGGCAGCGACGGCCTCCGCAGGCGTCATGATACGTTTCTGATCATGTTCCTCGCTTCCGCGCGGGCGAATTCCTGGTATGACCAGTTTCAAACTTTCGCCAACTGCTTTTCGCAATGCGCCGATTTCCTGTGCGCTGGCAACAAGGCCGCCGATGCCACAATCCGCGCCGATTTCTGCCAATCGAACGACTTGCCGGGAAACGTCTTCAGCCATTCCGATTTCGCGCAACGTCTCACTATTTGTGCTTGTCAGCACCGTCACACCCAGAAGTAACAAATTCTCGGGCGCTGCGGCCACAGCGGCACGCACCATCTCGGCACCGCCGCTGAGATGCAGACTCAGCATTTGGACATCCAGCTTCGCGACCGACTGGACCGCTCGTGCGACTGTGCTTGGAATATCGTGAAGCTTGAGATCGAGAAAAACGTGGGTGCCCGTTTCTCGAATCGCGCGCACGAGATCTGGTCCCTCGGCCGTGAAAAGTTGTAATCCAATTTTCATCCATCCGGCGAACGGTGCCAGAGTCAACGCCAGAGAAATTCCTTCTGCGCGCGTGCCAACATCCAGCGCGATAATTAAACGGTCGCGCGCGGAAGGTTTCATCTCGTCAATTTCGGCTAATTTGTGAGCAGAATGCAAGGTATCGAAGAATTGGCCCACGCGAAGGTGAACCTTTTTCTGCGCGTGCTACGCCGCCGCGAGGATGGCTTTCACGAAATTGAAAGTTTTATGGCCCCGATCACGCTCTGCGATTCACTTGAGCTGAAATCCGCGAATGCATTCGAATTTCGTTGTGATGAGCCTGGCCTTGCCGGCGATGACAATTTGGTCGTTCGCGCCGCCCGCTTGTTTTTTTCCGAGACAAATCGCGCGCCGAAGGTTCGACTTACGCTTCGCAAAGAAATTCCGCACGGCGCTGGGCTGGGCGGCGGCAGTAGTGACGGGGCCGCAGCCTTGCGCGGGCTCAACCGCTTCTTCGACACCGGGCTTTCGAGTGAAAAGCTAAGGACTTTGGCGGCGCAATTGGGTTCAGACGTTTCGTTTTTTGTGAATGAAACTGCTGCGACTTGCAGTGGGCGAGGGGAGATCGTGAAGCCGGCCTCTTTGCGGGTACCATTGAGTTTGTTGCTGCTGAAATCCGAATTCGGGGTCCCGAGTTCCTGGGCCTATTCACGTTGGCAGGCTACGCGCGAAGCTGCGGCAGAAATCTATCAATCGCAAAAATTCGGCGACATCACTTTTGTGAACGATCTGGAACGCCCTGTGTTCGAGAAATTTGTCTTTCTCGCACACGTGAAATCGTGGTTGCTCAAACAACCGGAAGTTGGTGCTGCGTTAATGTCGGGGTCAGGTTCGACGATTTTCGCGGTTTTGCGGTCCAATGTAAATGGCGATTTGGTTGCTAAGCGGGCAAAGTCCGAGCTCGATCCCGAATTGTGGTCGTGCGTCTGCGACACACTCTGATTCCGGGTAGCGCACGCGTCCCGCCTGCTGGCGAGCGCGTCCTCGCGATCGCGAACTTTGCGTCTGCATCGATCCGCTCGACGTGATCGAATCGTCAGGAAAAGTCTGTTTCGGCGAGACGCCGAAACCAACACGCGAGGCGCGTGCGCTACCTGGCGGAATTTGCTGCCGCGATTATTCTTATTCCCCGGCGCTTCGTCGCAAACTCGCGATTGCGTATTCGCGATTGAGTTTGGCGATAAAACTTGCGCTGATTTCCGCGGGGCAAACCGCTTCGCATTCGTAGGTGTTCGTGCAATTACCGAAACCTTCTGCGTCCATCTGCCGCACCATTTTTGTCACTCGCGAGGTCCGTTCCGGTGCGCCTTGCGGCAAAAACGCGAGATGCGAAACTTTTGCGGCGGTGAAGAGCATGGCCGATGCGTTCGGACAGGCCGCGGCGCAGGCTCCGCAACCGATGCACGCGGCCGCTTCCATCGCCAGATCCGCGTTATGTTTTGGGACCGGAATTGAATTCGCCTCCGGCGCGGAACCGGCGCGCGCCGCGATGAAACCACCAGCCTGGACGATACGATCAAGCGCGCTCCGATCGATCACCAGATCGCGCACCAGCGGAAATGGCTTCGCTCGAAACGGCTCCACCATAATTGTTTTGCCGTCATCGAAAGACCGCATGTAAAGCTGGCAGGCAGCCGCGGGGTGTTTCGGACCGTGCGCTTGTCCATTAATCGTTAGGGCGCAGGTTCCGCAAATTCCTTCGCGGCAATCGGAATCGAAGGCAATCGGCGCTTCGCCACGTTCTGTGAGCTCGTCATTAACGATATCGAGCATCTCGAGAAATGAGGTGTCGGGGGAAATATTGCGCGCCTCATAAGTGCCGAACCCGCCTTTCGATTCGGGGTTCGCTTGTCGCCAGATCTTCAAAAGAAATTTCACGGTTGAGCGTTGAGTGTTGAGAGTTGCAATTCGCCTAACCAATTGAAGTTATGCGGACGTAGTGAGCGATCGACGCAATCCGCTTAGCATCCGACTCTGTTCCTCGGCCGCGGCGTAAATGATGCGGAAGCTTGCTTCGTTTAAAAACTGCTGTCGGCGGGCAATGCACGATTGCGATACAACTTCGAACAGCGAACCAGCTGCGATTTCAATAAATCGCGCAAACTCATTTTTAGATGATCGCGACGAGCCCTCGGCAATATTGGATGAAACCGAAGTCGCTGCGCAACGGAGTTGATTTGTCGGTCCAAATCGTTCATCCGATGGAAAACGTCGTGTCTCGAAGTAAATTAAATCACCGAAATCAATCGCTTTTTGCGAAACTTCAAGTTTTTCAAAGTTAAACATTTTGTTTGCCTCCCTGGTTTCTCTCAACTCTCAACCAGCGACTCTCATCTATTTGTAACTCCTTTGCGTAAGATGCACCGCCTCAAAATGCAGCGGCTCACGATGCAATTTCGGACGCTCGACTTTTCCATTCCCCTGAAATTCCCACGCAAAAACGGCCGCGAAATTTTCATCGTCACGCTGGGCTTCGCCGTCGGGCGTTTGATGTTCTTCACGGAAATGGCCGCCACATGATTCGTCGCGCTCAAGAGCATCGATGCACATCAATTCGGCGAATTCGAGAAAATCAGCGATGCGCCCGGCGCGTTCGAGCGATTGATTATAGCTTTCGCCTTCGCCCGGAACGCGCACCCTTTTCCAAAATTCGTCGCGGAGTTCCGGAATCTTCCCGAGTGCTTCACGCAAGCCGGCTGCGCTCCGCGCCATGCCGCATTTGTCCCAAAGCAACAGGCCCAGCTCACGGTGGAATGAAGTCAGGGTCCGATCGCCATTCACCTCCAGTAATTTTTTCACGCGCGCGCGGACTTCGGATTCGACCCGCTTGAATTCCTCATGATCCGTCGAAGGGCGCTTGCCGATCTGTCCGGCGAGATAATTAGGCAAGGTGTAGGGCAAAACAAAGTAGCCATCGGCTAAACCTTGCATGAGCGCGCTCGCTCCGAGGCGGTTCGCGCCATGATCGGAAAAATTCGCTTCTCCGATGACATGCAGGCCGGGAATGTTGCTCATTAAATTGTAATCCACCCACAACCCGCCCATGGTGTAATGCACCGCCGGATAAATTCGCATCGGCGTTTTGTAGGCGTCTTCTGCCGTAATGTTTTGGTAGATATCGAAAAGATTTCCGTAGCGCTCGCGAATGGTATCTTCCCCCACACGCGAGATAGCGTCGGCAAAATCGAGAAAAACCCCGCGTCCCCCAGGTCCGACACCACGTCCTTCGTCGCACACTTCCTTGGCCGCGCGCGAAGCAATGTCGCGAGGCGCGAGATTTCCGAAGCTTGGATATTTTCGCTCAAGATAATAATCGCGGTCCGGATCCGGAATATCCTTCGGCGGTTTGGCGCAATCTTCAGCCCGCTTCGGCACCCAAACGCGTCCGTCATTACGCAGCGATTCAGACATCAAAGTCAATTTGGATTGATGTTGACCGGTGACGGGGATGCAGGTGGGATGAATTTGGGTGAAGCAGGGATTGCCAAAGAGCGCGCCACGTTTGTAAGCGCGATAGGTGGCGGTGACGTTGCAACCGCGCGCGTTGGTCGAAAGAAAAAAAACATTGCCGTAGCCACCAGTAGCAAGAACAACGGCATCGCCGGCGAAGGCCTGGATTTCCCCGGTGCAAAGATTGCGACTGACGATCCCCTTGGCATGACCATCGACCAGAACGAGGTCGAGCATCTCGGTCTGAGGGAACATTTCCACCGTGCCGAGCGCGACTTGCCGGCAGAGGGCCTGATAGGCGCCGAGCAGAAGTTGCTGGCCGGTTTGGCCACGGGCGTAAAAGGTCCGTGAAACCTGAGATCCGCCAAAGGAACGATTGGCGAGAAGGCCGCCATACTCACGCGCGAACGGCACGCCCTGCTCGGTGCATTGATCGATGATGAGATTGCTGACTTCGGCCAACCGGTAAACGTTCCCTTCGCGCGAACGGAAATCGCCGCCTTTAATCGTGTCATAAAACAATCGGAAAACGCTGTCGCCATCGTTTTGGTAATTCTTGGCGGCATTGATCCCGCCCTGCGCCGCAATGGAATGGGCGCGACGCGGCGAATCTTGATAACAAAAACATTTCACCCGATAACCAAGCTCGCCCAGAGTGGCCGCGGCCGACCCGCCGGCCAGTCCCGAGCCGACCACAATGATCTCAAATTTTCGGCGATTATTCGGGCTAACGAGACGTGAATCGTTCTTGTGGTTCCGCCATTTGTACTCGAGCGGGCCGGGTGGAACTCTGCCGTCGAGTTTTCCGATCATAGGTGCTGCGCCGGTTGGATGAGGCCGAGCAAAACCGCGACCGGAATGGCAGTGTAACCAATGAAAAGAAGCCAGGCGAAGACGCGTGCGCCAAATGCGAGTTGCGGCGTCAACTTCTTATCATTCAGGCCAAGCGATTGGAAAAAACTTGAAGCGCCATGGGTGAGATGAAGGGTAAGCAAAAACAAGCTGATGATGTAAAAGGCCGAGACGTAGATGTTTTGGAATCCGTAAACCATCATCGAATAAACGTCATAATGATTGAGCGGATCGTTTTTCAACATCGGAAAACGGGCATTGAATTTCCGGCCGGTAAAATGGAGCAGGTGAAAAACGATAAAGACGAGCACGACCAGGCCGCTCACTACCATGTGACGTGAAGCGTAACTTGCCTTGATGTATTCCGGTTTTTGGTAGCGTTGCGGGCGGGCACGCCGATTGTCGAGTACGAGACTGACCGTAAAATAAATGTGGAGGAAAACCGTGGTCAGCAATGTGATGCGTATTAGCCAAAGGAGCGGGCCGAGGTCGCGCAGGTGTTGCGCGTAATCATTAACCCACCGCGGCCCGAGAAAAATTTGCAGGTTTCCCAGCAAGTGTCCAATGACGAACAACATCAGAATCACCCCGGTAAGGGCGACGATCATTTTCTTACCGATGGAGGAGCGATAAAACGCAGAGAAGGCGGTCATGAAAGCAATACAGTTGTCCTTTTTAATTTAGCGTTCAATCACGATCGCGCAGTTACGCACAAACTGGCGGCCTCTGTTCCATTGCCTGCGTCGCAGCTCGTGTCATAATTCGCAGGTCATGTCCACTGTTTCAGCCGAATTGCCGCGACGTTCCTTTGGTGAAACGATGCGCGCAGATGTCTGGTGGACGCAGCCGTTGCTGGTGTTTCTTGGCCTTGGCGCATTTATTGTTTACTCGACTTGGGCGGCGTTTCAGGGAGCCCATTATTTTTTTGGTAACTACATCTCACCATTTTATTCGCCGGAAATCGTTGGTAATTCACCCCATAGCTGGTTTGGGCCAAAACCGAGTTGGTGGCCGGCCTGGCTTTTATTCTCACCTGCGCTCCTGATTCTCTGGGCACCGGGCGGGTTCCGGCTCACCTGCTATTATTACAGGGGCGCTTACTACAAGGCATTCTGGGCCGACCCGCCAGCCTGTACGGTGGGCGAGCCGCGCAAGACTTATTTGGGCGAACGTTCATTCCCGCTCATCATGCAGAACGTCCATCGCTATTTTCTTTATCTCGCGCTGGTTTTTATAGTGATTCTTTCAATCGACGTTTGGAAGGCACTTTGGTTTACCGATTCGGCCGGTAGAACTTCCCTTGGTGTCGGTCTCGGCACGATTGTGCTGGCTATTAACGTCATTCTGCTTGGCGGCTACACCTTTGGCTGCCATTCGCTCCGACATTTGATTGGCGGATTTCGTGATCAACTTTCACGGGCGCCGGCCTGCTACCAGGCCTATCGCTGCGTCAGTTGTTTCAACCGCCGCCACATGCTCTGGGCATGGATGAGTCTGTTCTGGGTCGGCTTCTCCGATCTCTATGTGCGCCTTTGCTCGATGGGCATCTGGCACGATTTCAGAATCGTTTAAGCGATGAGGCGAGATGCGTTGAAGCGCCACCCCGTTCGTCAAACGCGTAGCTGATGCAAGCGATTGGCCCGCTTGCTGTCATTTTGGTTGCTGCTTTTTCTGACGGAGGTCAGCACATCAATACCATTGTCGGACGTAGCGACCGCGACGAGCTACTAGCATGGTTGAATAATACCGCACGGCATGAGCGCCCAGAGAGGCGCGCACCAACCGCTTCAACTGTTTAATTCTTCAACGAATCCATGGCCGATTACGAAACTTTCCAGCATGATGTCTTGGTAATCGGTGCTGGCGGCGCTGGTTTGCGCGCGGCCATCGAAGCGTCGGCAGCGGGAGTTTCGGTCGGTCTTATTTGTAAATCGCTTCTCGGCAAAGCACACACGGTCATGGCGGAAGGGGGGATCGCGGCCGCCCTGGCCAATGTCGATGAGCGCGACAATTGGAAAGTGCATTTCGCCGATACCATGCGCGGTGGACAGTACGTCAATCAATGGCGCATGGCCGAGTTGCACGCGAAGGAGGCGCCCGATCGCGTGCGCGAGCTCGAAGCATGGGGCGCGGTTTTCGATCGAACAAAGGATGGTCGTATTCTGCAGCGGAACTTTGGCGGTCATAAATACCCGCGACTTGCGCACGTGGGAGATCGGACCGGCTTGGAAATGATCCGAACGCTACAGGATCATGGAGTGCATCAGGGCATCGACGTCCACATGGAACGCACAATCCTCACCTTGTTGAAACAGAGTGGACGCGTCGTCGGCGCATTCGGCTACGATCGTGAGCGTGGCCGCTTTTTAGTTTTTCGGGCGAAAGCAATCGTGCTCGCAACCGGTGGAATTGGGCGCGCTTACAAAATCACAAGCAACAGTTGGGAATATACCGGCGACGGTCATGCGCTCGCTTATCTAGCTGGAGCGGAATTGATCGACATGGAGTTTGTTCAGTTCCATCCCACTGGAATGGTTTGGCCACCGAGCGTGTGCGGTATTCTTGTCACGGAAGGCGTGCGAGGCGAAGGCGGAATCCTTACTAATAAAGAGGGCCGGCGTTTCATGTTCGATTCGATCCCCGAAAACTACCGCGCGCAGACGGCTGATAACGAAGAAGAAGGCTGGCGCTATTGCCAGGGCGACAAAGACGCGCGGCGTCCTCCCGAATTACTAACGCGCGACCACATTGCGCGTTGCATTGTGCGCGAAATCAAAGAGGGCAGGGGCAGTCCCCACGGCGGAGTCTTTCTCGACATCGCGTGGATCAAGAAAAAAATTCCGAACGGGACCGAGCACATCAAAAAGAAACTGCCGAGCATGTATCACCAGTTCAAACAGCTCGCTGATATCGATATCACGGAACAGCCGATGGAGGTTGGCCCAACAACTCATTATGTAATGGGTGGGATTCGCGTTGATTCCGATACGCAAATGTCACGTCTCCCCGGGCTGTTTGCTGCCGGCGAATGCGCGGCCGGAATCAACGGCGCAAATCGACTTGGCGGAAATTCCTTGTCCGATCTTTTAGTTTTCGGAAAACGCGCCGGTGAGTTCGCCGCTCAATTCGCGAAGGAAAATCAGCTCGGCGATATCAATGGCAATGAAATTGAGGACGTCGCCCGTGAAGCATTGCGCCCATTTGAGCGAAGCAAGGGCGAAAACCCCTATACGCTGCAACGCGATCTCCAGGAGACTATGCAAGACAATGTCGGAATTGTGCGCAACGAAGCCGAAATGACGTCTCAACTTGAATACCTGAGAAAGTTTTGGGAGCGCGCTAGCCACGTTGGCGTCAGTGGCAATCGTGAATTTAATCCCGGATGGCATACGGCCCTTGATTTAAGAAACCTGCTGACTGTTTCCGAAGCAGTAACGCGGGCGGCGCTCGAACGAAAGGAGAGTCGTGGTGCCCAATTTCGAGAAGATTATCCAGAAAAGGATGCGAAGTTCGCGAAGGTGAACACCATCATCTGGCGCGGCGATGACGGAAGGATGAATGTGCGGCTCGACTCCTTACCGGAAATGCCGGATTATCTCAAACAGGTGATTGAGGAAATGAAGTGATCTTGTGGGGTGGCAGCAGCAGCAGTGGATTGGGTAGCGCGCGCGACCCGGAAATTTCAGAATGAACGTTCAATTCAAAATCTGGCGCGGCGATGCGAGCGGCGGGAAATTTCGCGAATACGCGACAGAAGTCTCCGAGGGCATGGTCGTGCTCGATGCTGTGCACGACATTCAGCGGACGCAGGCGAACGATCTGGCTTGTCGCTGGAACTGTAAGGCAGGCAAGTGCGGGTCGTGTTCGGCGGAAGTAAACGGGATGCCCAAGCTCATGTGCATGACACGAATGAGCGATCTGCCGCTGGATCGGCCGATTACGATTGAGCCGATGAAGGCATTCCCAATCGTGAAGGATTTAATCACCGATGTGTCGTGGAATTTTCGGGTGAAAAAGAAGATCAAGAAATTTAAACCGCGTCCTCCTGATGCGCCGGACGGGACCTGGCGAATGCAACAGGAAGATATCGATCGGGTGCAGGAGTTTCGGAAATGCATCGAGTGTTTTCTTTGTCAGGATGTCTGCCACGTCCTGCGCGATCATCAGATGCACGATCGCTTTATCGGGCCCCGTTTCTTGATTTACGCGGCCGCCTTGGAGATGCACCCGCTCGATACCGAAAATCGGGTAGCGGAATTGCGCGAAGCCCACGGGATCGGGTACTGCAACATCACGAAATGCTGCACCAAGGTTTGTCCGGAGGAGATTGAGATCACGGACAACGGGATTATTCCGTTGAAAGAACGAGTGGTGGATGAATTTTATGACCCGCTGGGATGGTTGTGGCGGACGGGTAAAAGGAAACGTGAACCGTGATTCAAGAATGTGAACCGGTTTGTATTTAACGAGTTAACGATTTAACGAATGTCCGAACTCAAACAGCTTTCGCCGCATGCCATCCCCTCCGCTTTAGAGAAAGCTGAACGCTATCGCCTACTAAACGAACCAGCCGAAGCGGAAAGCATTTGTCTTGACGTGCTGGAGGCTGATCCAGGCAATCAGCATGCACTTATTACGCTACTGCTCGCCATCACCGACCGCTTCAGCAAAGGTTACGGGGTGAGCGACACTCAGGCGAAGGAAATTCTTGGAAAAATCAAAGGGGACTACGAGCGCGCTTATTACAGCGGAATTTTGGCCGAACGCCGTGCCAAAGCCCAGCTCGCGCGAGGAACGCCTGGATGCGGTCACTTGGCCTATGAAGGCTTTCGGGAAGCAATGCACTGGTTCGAAAAAGCGGAAGCGCTTCGTGCGTCTGGAAACGACGACGCTTTGCTACGGTGGAACACTTGCGCCCGGATGATGGCGCGGAATCAGCTCGCTCCGCAAGAACATGAGCAGGTCGAGCCTCCGTTGGAATGAGTAGGATCCTGGCTTGACAGTCAGCCCGTTCTCCGTCACAGCGAAGTTAAATATCTACGTTCGCCAACTATAATCGCCCCGTTCTACATTAAGGTTGGGATTGTAGTAGGGGTCGCCCTGCTCAATCACTTCCCTCCATCGGTCTAGCAGCAGTTGGCGGTCGACCAGATCATCAGACTTCTGTCGAGAATGCGATTCGTGGTGTATCAGCAAAGCGCGAGGTGTCCAGATGATACGTAAACCGCGGCTGCGTAGGCGCAGGCAAAGATCAAGATCCTGGTAGACGTTACGGAAATCTTCATTAAAGCCCCCGATCGCTTCAAAAGTTAATTTTCGCATCGCCATGCACGCTGCGGTAACGGCCGAAACCTCGCGTGGACCCGACAAATTACCGCCGTAACCATCTGAGTTCACCGTGAAACCGCGCATCATGTGGTCGGCCGTTCCACACATTCCCAGCACGACGCCGGCGTGTTGGACCCCGCCGTCTTCATGTAGGAGAAGCGCGCCCACAGCGCCGACGTCTTGTTGCTCGGCATAGTAAAGCAAATGATCCAGCCATAACTCGGAGATGATCTCAGTATCGTTATTAAGAAAAACCAGGTACTCCCCGGCTGCGTGACGCACGGCCGTGTTGTTGGCGCGGGAGAAGTTGAAGGGATTGGGTATTTCAATACGAACTGCAGGATATGTGCGCATTACTTCCAACGCTTCTTTATTCGTTGTATTATTGTCGGCGAGGATTACTTCGAAGTTCGGGTAGCGGGTGTTTTGGTAGAGGCCGTTGAGGCAGCGCGAAAGCAGTTCTGGCGAGTCCTTCGTCGGAATCATGATACTGATCTTCGGGAAGCTCTTGCGCGGTGTTGGTACTATTTTCAGCCGATGGGGAGTTGCTCCTGATTCAGCCCGAGCAGGCAGTCCCATTCGTTCCAAGTGCGCACTCAATGCCTTGGCTTCAAGCGTCATCAGGTCTGCTTTGCGATCAGAAGCCGCGCCGATACTTCTGACTATTTTTCGGCTATGGTAAAGTACCCTCGGGATATGCGTAATCCGAGCATCCGTCTCGCTTACTCGCAGCATAAAAGCGAAGTCTTGAACACCGTCCAATGCCGGATCAAATCCAACACTTGCAGCCAGTTCGCGCCGGAGACAGAGGAGATGGCCAACATATATTGCGCCGCGAAAATACTCCGGTGACCAGGCAGGTTTGAAAAACGGCTCTGTCAAGAGACCACTTGCATCGTCGAGCTTGTCCTCGTCCGAATAGCCAACATCAAAGCCTTCCCGCAACTTCCCAGCCATGGCGGCCAGCGCCTCTGGATGGAGCAGGGCGTCATGATCGAGAAAGCAAACAAACTCGCCTCGAGCAAGCTCAAGAGCCCGATTGCGCGCCGCGCTCACGCTAGCGCGCGTTGCAAAGCTCACCTTAAACGCGTCATGCGCTTTCCCCAACGATTGTAGCATCTCACCTACTTCGGGATTGTCCGATCCGGCATCTGACAAACACCATTCCCAATCTGCGAATGTTTGATTAAGCACGCTTGCGGCAGCTTCTGCGAGCCAGCGCGGCCGTGTGTTGAAGGTGCAAGTAACAATACTAATCAGCGGCAGTTTTGATTTTACGCGGCCGGCATGATGAACAATCAGGGGCCTGAGAACGGAAACAACTTCATTTGCACGCACGCTGGGATAGACGATCGGAAGCTGGTGCCCATATCTTTTGTCTGTCGCACTGATCCGACCGGAGCGAGCATCTTCGCTCGAAACTTCACGAGCGACAGAGCTGCCATCCTCAGCCGTGATCTCGAGCGCACGTTCGACAAAGCACTTCCACGAGGTACCCTGCCCAATCGCTTCCAGCCGCACTGACGAAGTTCCCGGCGACAGTGGGATGTTTATCGAGAACCCACCGTAACGAGCCCCCGGATAGTCCGGCACCTTCTGGGCCACGTCTTCTCGAATTAACCCGTAGCGGCCCAAATAGGATTTGCGGCCAACTCTCGCCCGGACCCCAACTACCTGCGGCCCACCATGTGCGAAACACCATCCGCTTATTGTTAAAACCCCATTGGAAGGGTTCCAGCCATCTGGACAATCAAGAGCATAAACAAGGTCGGACAGTTCTCCAATTGACCCGGCGACGTGTTTGGAAAAGCGTCGCTGTAGCTTCCATAGCGGCTTCGCTATCTTCCAGGCCCACGAGTGTTCAACGCTCTCAATCCAACGGTCGCGGTCGTTCAGACGAGCAGCTAAGTCTGCACGCCGGACCTTATTTTCCCAAGCTTCGTGTTCGGCGCGGCGCAGTTCCCAAGAAAGCGAAACCAAATTCGTATGACTGCATTCGTCCGCCTTTTGAAGGGACAGCCTTTTCTCGCGAAGCTTCGCTTCGGGCAATGCTCGATCTTCCTCTATCGGTTGCACTTTCTATTTGATGGTGTGAGCCGACGGTTCCGGATGGGCAGAAGCTTCGGCGATGTCTTTCGCGCGTCGGTCTTACGCGAATTCAAGTCTGAAAAAGCAGCGAACACCGATAAGGAACATGGAAGAAAAGCTGAGGCATTGAGTAAAAGCTTAACACGCGAAAGATGGTAGTGCGGAAGTGGGAACACCGTGAAATGCGCCTCCGGCGATAAGCTTTTCAAGACCACCATTGTTTCGGCAGAATACCTCTTGGCGCATGAGAAGCGAGCAGTTTAGGCGGACGCTCTCTTGCCTGCTATCTGTCATAAGCATTTATCTGCCCAATTCGCTCTGTAGCAAGACGGAAGGATCGCTGATGGCTGGGACCTCGTCACGATCTCCACTTTGCGACAAACGCCGGGGGCCAACAATCAGCGCTAGATGAAAACGCCTGTCTGGTATGGGCGAGAATGAAACGCCTGTGCCGGAGTGCGTATCTCTATCGTTCAAGGACATTTGGCGGACACGAAATGGCGAAACGCGACAATACGAATTGTAAGCAATGGCCGCCCATGAGAGCTTGCAAATACGAGAACCTCGACTATTAGTCGCGGTCTCTGTAGGTTATGCTGCATGTGCGGCTTAAGTGATCAGCGGCTTTCCCGTCCAGAGTCATGTCACATCATCATTTTCTCCCTTGGCTGATTTCGAGAGCGTGGCATCTGGGACGGTATGCGCACTTTCTTTGTGAGAGCGCGGCTCGGGTCGTTCAAGTAGGGCTGCGCCACGGTCAACGAGCGGTGCGGTTTCCCCGCCAACGCCACCTGATAGCGAGTTCTCCTTACGAAGGCTCGGAAAACCAAAACCTGCTGAATCTGCCAAAGAGAACAAGCCGGCACATAAGACGCGAGGTGATCGCCCCTGGGCGAAGGTCAATTCCACGTCGCGATAATGGCTTCATGATTACCTGTCCTGCCAGGTCGGGAAGTAGCATGCTGGTTCATCTACTTCGATCTCATCCTGAGATTTGCGCACATGATGAGGTATTCTCTCCAGACAAAGTAAGAGGACTCTCTGGCAAGTACCTCCAGAGAAGCAGAGAGGACCCGGGTTTCATCGAATGGCTTTCTGCCGAAAGATACCGAGATCCCATCAGATTTCTGTACAAATTCGTCCTTGATCCGGACGGAAAGAAGGCAGTTGGGTTTAAGCTTAAGCATGATGAGCTCGTCTTGCCGGGATATGAGACTGTGCGGAACGAGATCGTAAGTAACCGCAAGTTGCGGATTGTGCACCTAAGACGCAACAATTTGCTTCGTCGATATTTGTCTCACTACATTGCGGCGAACATCACACGGGTCACGTTAGCCGTAGGCGAACAATCAATTCCCGAGCTACCTCCAATCCGGCTGGACCCTGTGGATTGCGAAAGAGATTTTGAAACGACACTCATCCGACAAGCAAAGTTTACCGTCCTTTTTGCAGGCCATCGAAGCTTTTCTATATCGTACGAGCAGTTGATCAGTGGTGAACGCGGCCAGCTTGATAAGCTTCTTCGCTTCCTTGGTGTATCAGCGCGCGAGTTGACCACTACGACGCGGAGACTTGGTCGCGATAATTTGCGTAGTGTGATCACCAATTATGACGAACTGCGTGAATATTTCTGTGGAAGTCGTTTTGCGGAATTTTTTGAGGATTCGATAAAGCGAGAATAACTCCCGGGCGACAGCGCATTTCATTCCACCATCGTGCATCTGCCAAACGCGGTTGCTGTCCAGCCAGGACTGACTATGCAAGCAGTGCGGTCAAAAACAGCGTTCAAACTATCTCCCTTGCAGTAAGATTGACCTGAATATTGGGAGATACCGAAAATAATCGGGCGATTATCTGGAAATACGTCTAAGTGGCACGATGTGCTCTGTCATTACAGGATCATTCCTGAGGCGAAATCCTCTCAGAACGAACAGATTTACATAGGTGCTGTCTTCGATGCATCCACCTCTGCCAGGGCTTGAGGCGGCCTGGGGATTCACATCTGAGTTGTTCGAGCTGCTTTTCCAGCGCCGCAATTTTTCGCAACGCCCTCCGATGATACTTGTTCACGTTCTGATTATGGTGAACTCTTTTCTCGAACTCCGCTTCCAGTTCAGCAGCGATCGCCCCTGAAGGAGGGACCGGCGTGCGGTCATTCATCAACTCGGCCTCAAGCTGCCGTGCCTCCACTTCTTGACCGGTCTGTGGATCGACAGGAGTAAAATCCGGCGGCACATTGGAGCTGTTGATACGGTGTTGCAGGGGCTCAAGGCAAGCCGGCTCATAAGGCTCCTGGAGGAAGTCGAGCAACAGCCGCAAGGTGCGGGCCGAATCCCCCACGAGATCGCAATACAGCATTCGGTAAACCACTCTTGAACCGTAAGCCCGCTCCGCCTTGAAGCATGCGCGAACGGTTCGCAACCAATAGTCATAGGCTTGCTGCTCGTTTTCCACCAAAGCTGGCCCACCGGTCTGTTTGAATTTGAGCATCGAGCGCACTACCGACTTAACGTCCCGTAAGAGATGGATGAAGACAGCCCCTGGAAACAATTTGCGAAGTCCGCAAATATAAAAGGAATACTCGGGCGTTCCATCAACCCAGCGGCCTTTTGGGTCAGAGTCGGACCGTTCGGTTTGAAACGCAGGCAGCCTCAGATCTGAGGCAGGGGTGGCCATGGCCTCCTCGAGGGCGATTCTCCTTCGCTCGTATCTATGCTGAAGTATGAGATTGTTGATAGCATCGCCGAAGCAGTTGAAGAACTCTGGCCGCTGCACACCAAGAGAGCCGAGTTGGGAACGTTCGCCGCGATGTGTCCCGCTCTGGTATGCGGCCTCAATATCCAGGGCAAAACGGCCCAGCCAATCTGATTCTTCCTGTACGAGGATATTCGAATGCTGACCCAAACACCAAGTCAGAATACTGGTGCCGGAGCGGGGGGAGCCGACTATAAAAATAGGTTTATTCATAAACCCGCGTAGTATCCAACTGTATATTCATGGAAGCCATCGCGAGCAACACTTACCTGACCCGATTGTCACCTCCGTTCAAAAATTTGAATTCGCGAAAAGGAAGGTTTGTTAAAGCGAAATCCTTCTCCAGCCAGCGGACAGTTTGAATTCGCTCTAACGCGCATGGCGGAGGGGCTTTACAGCGCTATCCCGCAGATCTCTGTTCTCATCAGGCCGCCAATGCCTTAGTTGCTATTTCCATTGGACGGGCAGCGCGGCCATATTTTATGGGCGCACGCCAGCAGGCAATTTTCTCGCTGTGATGGGTAAGCTCCAGGGCTGCGGCCACCAAATTCCATGCCGAAAATCCGGAGCGCTATGGACTGCAACATCAACGAAACCGGCGGCACTCAAGAGACGCAGTAAGCCAGAGTAGGAGAACACTCGCATTTCCAGAGTTGATCCGCGTCCGCCGTGAAACACCAGATTTCGAAATGTTTGTTTCACGCCCGATTTAGTAACGTTATTGAGCTCATAGCTCCCGTCGCGTTCTACGATTGTAAACTGGTGGAGCTCTGGGAAGTGCTCGATCGTCTCCGCTTGCAGCCCGTAGGGCACGGTCAGGAGCAGGAGTCCCCCCGGTCGAAGCATCTCATATACGTTTTCAAAAGCCACCTTTACCGGCGGAACTACATGCTCAAATACTTCAGCCGATATGATAAAGTCGTACGCCTGGCGCCATTCGGGCGCGACAGTATTGGAGGCGATATCGAGACGCGGTTCCTGATGGAAATAGGTGTTTTGATAATCGAACTTTTGCTTTAGCTGTGATGCATAACTCTCTGGGTCAGTCAGTCCCAAACCCTTCAGGTCCTTGCGAATCAGGAATTCGGGAAGAATAAAGTTTTTTTGAAACAGAGACTCGGACAGAGTTCGGATGATGGCACGAATGCGCGGGCTCGAGCTGCACTTTGGACATGATCTGACCTCGCGTGCAAGCGATGCTAATTCAACTGTGCACAGTGCACCACAGACGTTGCACTGAAAAAATAGCGTCCCTGGTTGCACCAAGTTCCTCTCTTCAGTGGGTCTCTTTTGCTGGCGTCTGAACGATCGCGCCGGCAGTGGATAGCTCCCCATTATCCGCGGTGTGTACCATGTATGTCAGCGCAGCATTATAGGCGCGAATGTAGCCAGTGATACGATTGCGTGGGAACTTATTGCCGTAGAAAAACCGATTTAGCAGATTACTCGTCGAGAATCCTCGCGCTATCCCACAAATGCGCTGGCTAGGGTCTAGGATAACAAATATCCGAGGAGCTTCGCCGTGGGCTTTTAGAAATGAACCTGTTATGCGTGCCGCAGGTTCGCCATCATCACACTTCAAATAAGCGTCTATGTAACAGTCTGCCTGGATTGACGTCGCTTTATCATTAGCGATAAACACCTGCGATGACTTTTTTCCTATCCATTCGTGGACTCGGCTAGCAAACATATCCAGGCGCCGCGCACGCAGGAGCGGGGCGACGCGATAAACCCGCTCGGGGTAGCGGGACAAGAATTGGGCGGCTTCATCATCGTGCACACCATTGATCAAGGACGTAGCGGCGGAGTCTGAAAGCAGATGCATGTACCTGGCCCAGGCGGCCCTCTGGTAATGATCGGGGAATATGACAATTGGCAGTGCCAGCAGGAGCAGAAAGCTGGGCCATCGTAACCACTCGTGAGCGTCTATATGCCGAATCCAAAGGAGGGCCAAACCGCCCCAAAAAAGCGAACTCCAGAATGTGTAACGCGGCGCGAGCACTTCCCCTGGCGAGATATGCATCTGAGCGGTCCGCCCAACGACTATGAAAGCGATGGCAACGAGGTTAAAGATGACCACGCCCAAAGCAATGAGCTGAAGTTTGCTTGGACTCAAATCGCGGCGAAGGAGTCTCGGAACACTGCCCACGGCGGCCAACGTGATGCCGATTGCTCCGCAAACGATGTGAATCGGAGACGATAGTGACGCTTCGGAAGGAATTTTCGCTGAGCTCCACGCTGTCGCGGCATAAAAGCACGGTGCTCCGATCAGGCTGCACAATCGACGCAGCCCGGTGCCGATAGATATAGCATTTTCCGGCAAAATATTCGGCGCTGCGCCGGGCAGCATCTTGTAGATAACGGCGGCTATACACCCCACAAGGGCGATGGTGGTCAGATACCTCAAAGGGAGACGCGCGCTCCACCCTAGACACAGCAGAGTGGGCCAAACAGCAAAGCCGCTTCCGTAGCTGAATGACGAAACCAGGCCAAACGCCACTAACAAAACCGTTGGCCTCCAACGGGAGACAGTCCGATTCCGCATGCACGCCAGAGCGTGAAACGAGACAAAAGCTCCGACGACTGCGAGCCCGCATATGCAACTAAAGGGTCCAATCGAAGTGATCCATGCTTTGTTCATCCAAAAAACAGCTGCGATAATGAGGAGCGTAGCTATGAGTTTTGCCGTTCTGGTGATGGTTTGGTCCTGCCAGGCGGCCGTGATTAAAAGGAGTGCTGCTGCTACAAGCAGAATTAGCCCAAAGATGAACAAGAGCTGCTGATTGTTATGGAAAAACCTGATATCGATCAACCACACCACACTTGGGAAAAATATTGAATGGTTACCGTATTTCTCTATCGCGGCTCTGAAAAACGGCTGTGTCAACCCAAGGCCGTAAAGATGCCACATGTCCCATATGGTCTCAGTTACGTGACCATTCCAAAGGAACAAGATTCCCGAACCGAGAAAAAGTAGCGCGAGGGTTGCTGCTACGATCTGGAAGGTACGCTCAACAATTCGACCAAACTTCGGTAGAAGTTTTTCTGAAATGGGACGAATGCCAATCAAGCTGGGTAACTACAAAGCGGGGTCAAGGCAGAAAAATACGGTAAGTCATTTCGTGCATTCGAGGACCACGGTGACGTATGGAATTCGCATCGGCCTTCGCTGTATGGACGCCTTAGCAGACTTGAATACCGGTGTGAGAAGATCATGGTATGCCCGCTCTGTTCTGATATACTGGCCTCGATCCTTTGCCATGATGTAACGCGAAAGCATTCCTTGCTCCGCGATCCAACATGCCTCCAAGCATACAAATCTACCACCCCTTTTTAGGGCACAATGAGCGAAGCGGACGCACTCTGAAGCCCGCGCGTCATCCAAGTGATGCAAGATACCTATTCCCAAAACAAGGTCAGCCGCGCGAAGACGCGAGTCATTTCGCAGCGAAGTGATATCGCCGGCGAGAAACATCGCTCTGTCTCCGTACTTTTGTTGGGCAAATGCGATGTAGCTTTTGTTGACATCGAAGCCGACGTAATCGACCCCGGGTAGCAACGGGACTATTTGTCCCGGGCCGCAACCGATGTCGATCACCTTGTCTCCTGGTTTGGCTGGAGCATAAGTTTCTATAAACCATTTTCGCAAACTGTTACCACCTATCACATCTTGAAAGACGTTGTACAACGCCGGTAGTCGCAACCATTTTTGGATTCCCATTCCCTTTTGCAACCTCGACGGATCAGCGGAAACAAATGCTTGCGTTAGGGTAACTGCCGAACTTCCGCCGCCGCATGAGTGCTGATCTACGGTACCCGGAGCAAACGTGCGGCAGCCTAATCGGTTTGCGAACTGCACGGTAGTGATATTCCGCCGTTGAACGATTCACGTCGGGACAGTGTGCCCGAGTCGACCAGTCGCGAGTATCGATGTTCCGAGAGGGGGGGAGAATGGAATGCATGTTTCGATATGGTGCAAGGTTTCGAGGACGCGTCGCACGAACGGATTTGCTGGAACAAAGCCTGCGCTGATGGTCCGCTCTGCTGGTGTAAGATTGAGAATGACTTTGCGGAGCAAAAGAGCTGGGAGAAGCAACATGCCCCATTGCGCAATGTTTATTGGAGTCACATTCGTTTTACTAAACAGCATTCTAATGTTACGGACACTATAACGGCGTTTGTGTCCGGCCACTTCATCATAGCGGCTGTGTAACTTCATATGCGCGGGAACATTGATTGCAATGATTCCACCAGGCTTGAGGTGTTCAAGCGACACCCGAATGAATTCCAAATCGTCCTCGACATGCTCGATCACATCCATGAGAAGCAACAGATCGTAGGCGCGAAGCATCTCGGGATTTCTGTCAAACATGTTATAGAGAAGTAGACGTCCTTTACCGCGCTCCGCCCTTCGCAAGGCGTCGCGGTGCAGATCACAGCCGTCAATGCGGATTCCGAGATCGCGTTCGACCATGGAGGCGACGAGTCCATGCCCGCAACCGACATCCAAGCCAAGCTCACCACAAAAGTGCGCACGTTTTAGCTGAGAAAGCAGAACCGAATGGCGCCACTTGATCCAAAAATGATCCGCCGTCGCGAGCTCAAACCATTCGTCTGCCATCGAGACAGAAGCGGGCTGTGAAAGAAATTCAATTGCGCTCATCCGACGAAAGTTGTTCTCCGAAGTTGATCGTTCGTTCAATCACAAATGGTGGACGGCCTTTAACCTCCAGGAACATTTGTCCAATGTACTCTCCAAGGATGCCAAGGTAGAGAAACACCAGTCCGTTTGAGAAAAGGAGAAGGATGACGAGCGTGGAGAATCCGGGGGCAGCAAGACGAGTGTTAGTGAAAAGCGCAATTATTGCATAGATCAGGGCGGCGACAAGCGCGCCGAGGCAAAGGAGCGTGCCGCCGATTAATCCAATTCGCAGGGGTTTGGTTGAAAAAGAGGTCAGACCTGCTGAGGCAAGTTTAATTAGCTGCCAAATGGAATATTGCGGCTCGCCGGCTGCGCGAGCGGCGCGTGGGATTGGATAAGGCCTCGCTGGTAGACCAAGCCAGGCTCTTAGCCCGCGCACAAAGCGCAACTTCTCCGGGAGAGAGAGCAGCAGTTTCACGGTTCGCCGCGTCATCACGCAAAAATCGCCGCTGTCTAGATTGACCGGCGTATCGGCGAGGAACGTGTAAAGGCGATAAAAGACATAGTAGCAGAATCGTTTAACCCGTCCTTCCGGACGGCTGGCGCGAACCGCGTAAACAACGTCGAGATTTTCCTCCCGCAGAAGCTTATACATCTGCATCAAGACCTCGGGTTCATCCTGCAAATCCGCATCCATGATTCCGACATAGTCTCCTGAAGTCAAACCGAGGCCGGCAGAGACAGCGTACTGGTGCCCAAAATTCCGCGTCAGGACCACCAGCTTAACGGCGGGGTTCTGACGAGACCAGGCTTCAACATATTCGGTGCTTCCGTCAGTAGAACCGTCGCTAACAAAAATCAGCTCCCAGAAGTCAGGTCTTTTCGGTAAGTTCTCAAACCGCTGGCGCAGCAGAGGTAGTACCCGCTTCTCGTTGAGAAATGGAATGACAATGCTGAGCTGAGGTTCAGTCATCCTTGGGCCGAGCCCTGTGCGGTGTTCTTAAAGCTGGAAGCCAGCGCTGATTGCGTCCTCGTGGAACATTCGTACCGTGTCCAGTGAAAGTTCGGTGTGATCCATACCGCCGAGCTTCAGAACTTTTGCCAGTATTTCGTGGGGAACCGTTACAATGTCGCAGCCGCACTCCGCTGCCTGGAAGATATTCAATACCTCCCGCACACTGGCCCAGAGCACTTCGGCGCGCGGTAGAGCCCGTAAAATCTCCAGCGAATCTCTCATTAATGGCATTGGGTCCACGCCGGTATCGGCAACTCGTCCTGCAAACACGGAGACCACCGCTGGCACATTGGCGTCAAGGACCTCGGCCACGGACCGCACTTGCTGGCGTGTCAAAATGGCTGTGATATTAAGTCGGACGCCATCGGCTGCTAGCTCCTTTATTATTGGAACTGCTGAATGCCCCCGCGTATTTGTGATTGGCACCTTGACGTAAACATTTTCCTGCCATCCGCTTATTTTACGGGCCTGCCGTTGCATCTCCGGAAATTCATCAGAAAAAACTTCGAATGAGATCGGTTTGTCTCTAACTACCTGCAGCACTGATTTTGCGAAAGCTTCGTAATCGGAAATGCCCACTTTCCGCATCAAAGTTGGATTGGTGGTCAGGCCTCGGATGAACGGTTCCCTGTATAAATGTATGATGCCCTTTCGATCGGCCCCGTCGGCATAAATCTTCACTGCGAGCTTTTCCAGCAGAGTGACGCTCATAACCGTGGACGTTAAACCTTCGCGGGGGACTTTAGCAAGGAAGAGCTCTTGGCCAGCGTAAAGAGGGCTTCTACGGCCGCTGCAAAGGACCTAACGATTACGTCTGGCGGTTCCACAAGGGTCTCGCTGTAGCCGCGATCAATCAAGATCGCGCGACAGCCAGCCGCCTTGGCGCAGCCGATGTCGCGCCAGCGATCACCAATGACAAAGCTTCTGCTCAAATTGATTCTCATCAATTTCGCCGCATGAAAAAGCATGCCCGGCTTGGGCTTTCGGCAAAGGCAACTCTGTCCGTATTTCTCCCCGGCATGGAAACAAGTTTCAAACCTATCAAGCATTGGAATGGCAGCAGCAATGGTCCGATTGATTTGATCAACCGCTGCGCGAGTTTGTAGGCCACGACCTACGTCCGGCTGGTTACTAACGACTACGAGGAGGAATCCTGCTGATTTCAAGTGCGCACATCCGCTTAGAACATCTTCGTAGATCTCGACATCTTCTACCCGTGCCGGTGGGTAAGGGCGTCGCTCGCGAATAACGGGTTTATTGAGGACCCCATCCCGATCGAGAAAAACGCAATTCTTCTCGCTCTCAGCTAAATCGCGCTTTCCCACTTCGTCTGGCTTGTTTTCAACGACGGATGACTCACGAACAAATGCCACAGCATGGCCTGGAAAGCTTCCGTGTGTGGCGTCACGTTGTCGGGATTAACGGTTGGTATACAGATTACCACATCGGCCACTTTTCCGGTATGGCCTCCATCACGTCCGACAAGCCCAAGGATGGAAGCGCCGCGCTCCTTGGCCAACTGTAGTGCGGCGACAAGATTGGCGCTGATGTTTTTTCCCACATCGCCGCCCCCTACTGACAAAACAAGGAGGGCATCGTCCTTGTTAAGACGGCTGCCTTTAAGCCACTCTGCAAACACGGAGGGCCAGCCTTCATCGTTGGTCCGGGCGGTCAGTTCCGAGACGTTATCAGTAGGTGCATAGGATTCAAAGCCCGCAATCTTGCGGAAGTCATTCACCGCATGCGAGGCATTTGCGGCGCTGCCCCCAACGCCGAGAATGAAGAGGCGACCGCCCCGGGCGCGGACATCGCCCAGCAGCCTAACTGCTCTCTCACAAGTCTCGGGGTCAAGCTGAGAGATGATTTGCGCCGCTTCTTGCAAATGCTGGTGGGAATAACTCATAAGTTCATAGCGCCGCCATGATTGCTCAGCAACGCTTCAAGTTGGGCTAACCCGCTGGACGATCCAATTTCATAGAAACGTTTATTAACAACGAATGCTGCGAGTTGCCTCGCTTGCAGAAGATGATTATAAATCTCGCTCAAGTCGAAGGCGCGCTCGCGGCATTCGCTCAAAGCGTCCGCCCGCAGTACACCCAGTCCGTAATCAATATACCGCATTTCCGCAGTCAGCTGCTGCTTGTCATAACGCAAAATCTCCTTTCCATCGAACGTAATGTTGCTTGGTTGCCAGCGGTTATCATTCCGGAGTATGGTCATTAAACCCTGTTTCCGGCTCCGCAGAAATGCGGCTGCAACTGCACGGTAATTGATTGGCAGATAGGAATCGCCGTAGAGAACAAAGAAAGGACTGCTTAGCTTGCCCAATGCTTTTTTGAGGGCCCCTCCGGTGCCAAGGAGCTCAGGACCATCGAACGAATAATCGATTCTCATCCCGTAAGATGTGCCGCTCCCGAAGTCCGCCTGAATTTGTTCGCCAAGATAACCAACACACAAAACGACGCGGCAAAGTCCGCGCGAGCGCAAGAGGCGAAGTTGGTGGCCCAAAAACGGTTCTCCAGCTATTTTTAATAGCGACTTGGGTACATTTGCTGTAAGTGGCCGCAGCCGTGTTGCCAATCCGCCAGCCAAAATCGCGACACTCCATTCAGCCAGAGGAGGGACAGGAAGCGCAGTAGTCACTGATTAACAATTTTCGTCCCTTCGAAGTCAAAACGGAAGCGCACCTCTGTCAATCCTTTCTCGCGCAGGGCATGCCTCAGCTGCGCTTTGTCCGCAGCATAAAACATCAGGAATCCTCCCCCGCCGGCGCCGATGAGTTTGCCGCCGAGCGCCCCATTAGCAAGGGCGAAGTCGTACCATTCGTTAATTTGCGAGTTGCTCATGCCTTTTGACCGTTTTTTCTTTTCCTGCCAATGCACATCCATGAGCCGTGCGAACTCGTGCAAATCATCACCTTCCAGAGCAGCCTGACTTTGCCGACCCAGTTCTTTGATGAAGTGAAGATTCTCCAGCATCTCTGCATCACAGCTTCTACTCTTTTCGTCTTGCTCGCGCAGTATGTCCGACGCGGACCGCGAATAGCCGGTAAAAAACAGGAGAAGATTGTCCTCAAGGTTGAACAAGGTCTCTTCGGAAATCTTTAAGGGCCACGCTTCAACCCGTTCATCAGGATGGAACTGGAAACAGGTAATCCCACCAAAAGCTGCGATGTACTGATCCTGTTTTCCGATCGGCTCGCGCAGTCGGGTTAGTTCGATTTCACAAGCCTGCTCGGCAAGTTCAGCCGGATGAACCAGATTCTTTTGATAGGCGTGGAAAGCTTTAAGCAAAGCGGTCGTGAAGCTGCCCGATGAGCCGAGACCGGTACCGGCCGGTATGTCAGCCATGCTCGTAATTTCCAAATGAGGCGCCTGAAGGCCGGTTAGCAGCAGAGCTTCTCGGATGATCGGATGCTCGATTTCGTGCACGCTAAGAACTCGTTCGAGTTTGGAGTATTTGATGATCAGTTCCGGAACGAAGGTCTGATGCAAGGTGATGTACACATACTTATCAATCGCCGCGGCAATGAGAAAGCCGGAATGCTGGCGATAGTAGGAGGGCAGGTCGGTGCCGCCCCCGCCCAGTGAGATACGTAAAGGTGAGCGAGTAATAAGCATTAGCCAGAACAACCGGACTGCGCGTATAACTTTTCCACTATTCCCAGGGTGTTAAAAGCTTCCTTCAGCCCGGGTACCGGCGTGCGTAACAGGCGAATGTCTTCAAGGAACTCGTCCATCTCATCGTTCCAGGAAGTGTCCTGGCCGGGAAAGTCCCACGTTTTTGTTTTCGGCGGACCCATCTCAGGTAGCATCTGGTAAAATACAAGTCGCTCGCTTCCATAGCTGCCTCCAAGTCCGTCAATGTGCAGTTTGCCAGTGAGCCCATAGATTTCGAACGAGAACATGTTTTTCCACTCCGTGCAGCTTGCGTGCAGCCATGCGGTCTGCCCGGCCGCAGTTTGGAGGCTCAGGAAGGCGTTGTCTTCCACAGGCATGTTCCAGAAGTAAGTTCTTGTGTGACCTTGCACGGAAGTAAAATCGCCGCCTAGAAACCAGCTGGCCAAGTCTATTAAATGCACGCCCTGATCGATTAGTTCTCCGCCGCCTGAGATTGCGCGATTGGCGCGCCATTCCTGTTCGTAACCGACGCGGCCGCCGTGTCCGTAGCGGCCGCGGATGAACATGAGCGGGCCGATCGCGCCGGCAGCTATAAGCTCGTGAGCCTTCTGCATAGCTGGATGATAACGATGGTTGTATCCAACTCGGACGCAGCTCTTGCTGCCCTCGGCTAATTGTAGTAGCTCAGTAATCTGAGATGTGCTGACGGCTCCCGGCTTTTCAATGAGCACGTGTTTACCAGCGCGGATGCCACGACTGGCTATTGGAGCAAGGTAGCTATTTGGCGTCGCCACAATAATCGCATCTACTTCGGGGTGTCGAATCGCCTCGTCAACATCTGTAACGGCACGACCTGACCCAGCGGTCTTAATTAGTCGGTCGGCGCGTGCAGCATTCTTATCGCAGACAATGGTAAGCTGGCCCGGTTGCAACGTCGCGACCCGCTTGGCACCGATGAGTCCACAGCCAATTAGCGCGCAGCGTACTTCGGGCTGATGCATGCTTGTCAATTCCAGCTTTGGCTTCGATCTTCCGGAGTGATTCGCCGCAGCGCATAGATGTCGCTGGAATTTAGCTCATCCTTGTATTTGTGTAGTGCGGTCCACGGGTCCCATTGCGCGCTGATGAGCTTGCCCGTAATGCCGTCGGCTTGATCCGAAGCAAGATAAGCGCAAAGATCGGCAGCAAGCACAACTGGAACACCTCCGGTTTCGGATTGCTTTAGAGCGCGGGCATAGAAATCTGCGCCGACGCGTTCAGGACCGGCCTCCAGAATCTCCTGCAGAAGCCGCGTATTTAAAGCTCCGGGAGCGACACTGTTTACATCGATGTGCCAGGGGCGCAATTCTTCGGCTAACGTCTCCGTGAGTCTAACTACCGCAGCTTTGGATGCGGCGTAGGCGCTGAGATGGGGTAGTGGCCGGGTCGCGCCGCCCCCGGAGAGGTTAATGATCTTGCCGCGGCCGGACTTCTTCAATCGCGTGATGGCCTGCCGGCACGCAATGGCAGTGCCAATAAGGTTAATTTGGATACACCGCTGCCATTCCCCCCAGTCGATCTCCTCCATCCGTCCCTTCGGACCATAGACACCCGCATTGTTCACCAACACATGCAGTGACCCCATTTCGCTATCGCAGATCTGAAACATCGCTGCGACTTCCCGCTCCGACGAAACGTCGCACCTTTGCGCGATGACCTTCTGTTCACGACCCGCAATGGCGCGCAAATCAGCTTCGGCTAAACCAAGCATTTCGGCGTCACGGGCGCAGAGCAAGACACTGGCCCCTTCTTGCACGAAACGATGCGCGATGGCTTTTCCGAGTCCTTGACTGGCGCCCGTGATGATCGCATTTAGCTGCTTCAGTCTCACGGCGTTCCCAAGGAGAGGTATCGCACCTTCCGCAACGAATCTTCAGGTAATGAGACCGCATGGTTCACATCGATAATAGCTGTTCCGTCCTTCTTTGTCTGGAGTAGACTAATCCAATCAGCCTGAATGATCTCTGGCCACGGTGTCATTATGACGATCGCATCAGCACCGATGATAGCTTCTGCCAAGCTCAAGTGGAGGGTGGCTGCCGCGAGACTATCCGGTAGAGTTTTTACTACTGGATCATAGCAGGAGACCTTGCAGCCGCGCGATAGCAGACGGAGACAAAGCTCAATCGACGCGCTGCGGCGCAAGGTATCTGTTTCAGGCTTGTAGGTTAACCCGAGAACCGCAACTCGAATCTCATCCAACTGAGGGAAGGTCGCTTCTAATCGACACATCGGCCACTGCTTCTGGACCTCGTTACTTACCAGAACTGCGTTGATCAAAGGAATTTCGCGTTTCGAGCGTTGGCCAACGTTCGTGAGAGTAACTACGTCACGGGCCAGAGTTCCGCCGGCAAAAGCCGCGCCCGGTCGAATGTACGCTTTGGGTCCAATTCTTGCGTCAGAACGTAAAGCTCTTTCCAGCTCGTAAGCCTGGGCTCCCGTTGCCTCGCAAAGCCGCGCGAGCTCATTGGCAAAGGTGACAGAAACCGCTAAAAAAACGTTGGTCGCATGTTTCGTCATCTCAGCCGATTCAGGCCGCACCCACAAGATCCGGTCCGCGGCGAAAGGTGCGAATAGCTGCGCTAACTTGGCTCGTGGTGAATCATCCCGCACTCCTGCGATTACGCGGTCGCGCTGGCGAAAGGTTTCCAACGCATTGCCTAGACGCAGGTTTTCCGGACTATAGGTAAAGTGAAGATTCAATTCTGTATACTTCGCTTCCAGGTTAGCGCAGGTTCCGACAGGAAGCTGTGAAGAGATAAGGACAATCGAGCCTTCCGGAAGGTAGCGGAGACATCGTTCGAGACGTTGCAAAACGAAATCGTTATCAGCAGTGTCATTCTCGTCTACCGGCGTGTCATAGCAGACCCAAAGCAGATCGGCTGACCGTAAGGATTGCCTAATGTCGGAAGTGAAAGAGAGCGTTCCTGCTTGAAGTTGACGGCTGATCAGCTCATCCAGACCGGGTTCAAACAAAGGCGCTCGACCCTGCCTAAGATTGCGTACAACTTCCTCGTCAAAATCAATGCCAATGACTGGGAGATATTCGGCGCAACACGCGGCCGTGACACAGCCGAGGTGCCATAAGCCCAGAACGACCACGTTCATCTTTTGGTTAGCACCCAATGATTATGCCGCAGCCATTGCAGAGTTTTAATAACCGAGTCACGGATCGTTAGTGTAGCTTGCCAGCCTGTGCTTTGAATTTTCGCCGTGTCGAGAAAGATAAAGGGATTATCGCCGACCCACCCTCGGTCGCCGCCGGAAAATACCAGGCGAGGTCTCACGTGGAGATACTCTGTTATCCAATTGATCGAATCGATTACGTGGCAGTATTCGGAGGTACCGAGGTTGTAGATGTTGACGGCCTGAGCGCCTAGTCGTCCTCCATCCACGTCAATGGCGTGCAACATGGCTTCGATACAATCGTTAATGTAGAGGTAGGATTTACGCTGGCTTCCATCTCCCAAGACGTCGAGGTGATCAGGATGCCGAAGGAGCTGTCGATAGAAATCGAAGACATGGCCATGCGTGTAGCGCTCACCTAGAATGGAGACAAAGCGAAAAATATAGGCCTCGAAGCCGAACCCCTCGCAGTATGCCTCGATTAGACCTTCACCCGCTAACTTTGATGCTCCGTAAAGTGAGGTCTGAACCGGAAAAGGCGCTTCTTCCGGCGTAGGAATTATCTTAGCCTCTCCGTAAACGGAGCCGGTGGAGGAAAAGGCAATCGTCTTAATATCATTCGCCTGCATCGCCTGCAGGATATTGAATGTGGCCGTTGTGTTTTGCTCGAAGTCTCTGGTTGGATATTGCAGTCCAAAACGAACGTCAGCGTTGGCCGCAAGGTGAAACACCCGCTCGCAGCCGCGCATTGCTGTCGTCAGTCCGGAAAGATCCAGAACATCTCCGCACACCAGCTTGAAATCAAGATTCTCCTTCGCTTGCGCCAAAAAGGCGTGTTGTCCGGTGGAAAAATTGTCCCACCCGATCACCTGATCACCGGAGGCAAGCAAGCGATCAGTCAAATGGCTGCCGATGAAGCCTGCGGCCCCGGTGACAAAGCTCTTCACTGCGAGGCTACTAGTCGTGGAGCGGCGGCACGCTCGCGTTCGATTTCCTGCAAGGGATCAAATTTGCTCAAACGCAGCCTTAGTAAGACACGCAGCCAGGTTAATGGGTCTCGAACGATCGACACCTTTTTCCCCTCCGTAAAGGATCGCGACCGATAATTCACCGGGATCTCGACGGGATGATAACCCTTTTGCAGGAATCGGATTACCAACTCCCAATCAAAATCAAAACGATCACACTCAAATCGAATACCGTAGAGGCAATCGCTGCGAAAAACTTTGTACATGGTGAACGGGTCCTTCAGCCTGGCGCCAAAACAGAGGTTAATCAGGGTCGTGAAAAACCAATGTGCCTGGTTCAAAACGGCTGCGATAAGCGGCTGATCTTCGAACTGCCGCATTTTCCACGTGCTTCCTCCATGACGCGCGCCCAGGACGAATGCGGCACGATTCTGCAAAATGGGCTCAAGCAATGCCTCGTAATCTTCGAGGTCATATTCCAGGTCGGCATCCTGGATGATTACCACATCTCCCGTAATTACTTTCAATCCCGCTCGAACAGCGTGACCTTTTCCTCGAGGGGCAGCCTCCAGTATTATTTTAACCCCGGCCCGACCGCGGTACTTCATAACCTCGTCACGCGTGCCGTCGCTGGAGTTACTTTCGACCACGACGATCTCAACCTCCAACCCTTCGAGCTTCTTAGCCAACAGCCGGTTGAACGCGGTTGGGAAGGAGGATGCTTCATTGTAGACAGGCATGACGATGGAGAGCCGTCGCCGGCTCGGCCTTTCGTGTTTGCGGGCCAATTGCACTATTCCACTCGCTACAAGTGGAAACGATTTGTGAGCCAGCTTTGCTGGAGCAAGTCGGCGCAAAAAGCGTACGAACGGGGACAGGCCGGGAACCTTATATCGGGCAAAATGAGCAGCAATGTATTCAAGGTTGAGTATTTTTAACCCGGGCTGTTCGATGATTTGCCTGAAACCGCAGTCGATCAGCAAACTCTGCAAGGTGGAAGAATTAAAATAGAAGAGATGCTCCGCCTTAAACTCCATCCACCTGCTCCTAAGCAACCGCGCCGACCAGGAGCCCAACGATGGAGTTGCAACGAGAATTGTTCCACCCGGCCGCAATAATGTGTGGACCCGCTCAAGAAGTAAACGGGGATTGCGGACGTGCTCGACTAGATCTGAAAGGATGCATACATCGTAGGTCGCTGTTATCGGAATATCAGTTACCTCGCCTCTGATTATCTGTGACGTCGGTTGGCCGGCAATCTTGGTCGAGGCGACCGCGCACGCGTCCGCGGAGTATTCTACACCGGTCACGGCAAAGCCTCGTTTGATTGCGCGTACAAGAAAGTCGCCCTGGCCGCAACCGATGTCCAGGAGCCGCCCACCAGTTTCGCCGCGATACCGTTCCAGCAAATCAAGGTAAAGATCGGCAGTCTGCTGCTTTAGATCTTCCATTCCTCGTTGAGTGCTTACGCTCGTTCCGCCGAAGAAATAGTCACTACTGTAGATGCGGGCCAGCTCCTCATCAGAAGGCTGGGGGTTGATTAGTAGCAAACCACAATCATCACAGCGAACTACTCGGTAGCCACAAACTGAAAACAGGTAGTGCAAGCGATTACTCCGGCAAATAATGCAGTCCTTGATTGCGGGATAGCTTGGGCCTGCGTCCTCGATTAGCGTCTGCTCTTGAGTGTGCGGAATTACCATATCGCTGTGACACGAGTACGATTGCGACGGGCCGGCACGTATGGCACCCAGGCCGCGATAGTTAGAATCGCCAGGAGGGAGATCGGCTGAACGTAGCGAATACTTGGATTCACGGTGAAAAGGCTGATTACACAGACAAGCACCGTCGCATGGATCAGAATCAATGGGCCGTCTATGCTACCGGGTCGTATTAATACCGTAATAAGCGCGAAAACAGGCAGGACTAAGGCGAGCAGGCAATAATACCGCGCCGCCAAAAAATATTTCTGCAATAACGTTGGTCGCGCCGCCGCGGAGACGGACGGTGTCTGTACCAAATGAAAGTAAGTAGCAAGCACGGCCGTGTCGTTCGGAGTAAGTGGATGTCCGAGATCCAGCTGCGCGTATTTGAGCAATAAAGCAGGCTGCCAGAACTCGAGATAGGTTTGTCCGGCTAACCTTAGGATACCAAGAGGATTGCGGCGAAGTGCGCGCACAGCGGTCTGTCGCGCAATTTCGTTCGCTTTCACGAGCTGTTTTTCCATTTGTTGCCAGCGATCTACGAGAAAATCAGGCGAAAAACGTTGATTATTTCGCAAGTCTAAATCTCGAATGTGATAGGCCTTTCCCTGAGCGATCACCTGCTGTAAGCGTGGATCGGGGGCATCGGAGGGATCGAGTGCAGGAGCCCAGGCGGCGAGGAGGTGGAGACCTGTATCGTAACCGTAAGCAGGGTAGCGCTTCGATACTTTGCCGTTTAACTCTTTGTAGGCATGATGAAGAACAAACATCAATGCGCAGCTGAGCACGATGTGACCGAGTAAGCGAATTGCCGGGACATGATGCTGGACATATGCCGTCTCAAGATCGGAACGCGAAAGCGGCAGAAATGCCAGCAACGGAAGTAAGACAGCATTAACCTGAACTAGTAGCAGGTAACTAATGCGAAAGCCAATTAGAAGCGTCGCAATTGCCTGCACGAGGACTAAGTCTGCTATCTTCTTCCTTTTGAGGTATCGGAAGCATACATAAAGCATGACGGCATAGATGAGCAGACTGATTGTCTCAGTCATGACATAGCGCTCCCAAAGTAATTGGAGAGGATCGAAGCAACAGGCCAATCCGGCCGCGAAAGAGAGTAGCGGAGGCAATCCAAATGCCCCTCTACATATTGCCGCCACCATGATTGCAGTCATCGCCCCGACCAAGGTTTGAAAGATCAGCAGAGGAGTAAGGCTGCTCGTCCAAACAGCAAGCCAACGAATTACATATCCGTAAAAGAAGGACCGATCCGGCGGAATCCAGCCAGTGACGGCAGTCGCGATGTAGCTCCTCGAATCTCCCATATAAAACTTGGGGGACGGATCGAGCATGAGAAGCAGGAGTTTAGCGCATATGACTACCAGACAGAACCAGCACCACTGGGGAGGTGATGAATCGACACGGCTTGCGAAATGACTTCCCAGCAATCGCTGCCAGTGCGACAGGCTCTTTTTCCAGTACCTGGTAGCCGTCACGGATTCAGACTCACGAGGGATGCGTACGGGTTTGAGCACCAGGCTGATGCCGTTTTGTTAGA
>Ga0207697_10000190_pt1 | contig 32223 bp, 24 predicted proteins | sample KBSSwiS5withPhiX_FD_184293 | JGI IMG/M metagenome (GOLD analysis project Ga0207697, IMG submission 184293) | Switchgrass rhizosphere microbial communities from Kellogg Biological Station, Michigan, USA, with PhiX - S5 (SPAdes) (version 2) | ecosystem: Host-associated > Plants > Roots >... | reverse complement strand
TATTCCCGAAGTGCACCACTCTGGCCTCGCCGCCTATGTTAAGGAAAACTTCAAGCATTCTCTTAGTTTCGATGACCTGGATTGGTTGTGCGAAACAACTCATTTGCCAGTGGTGATTAAGGGCGTGTGCCGCGGCGACGACGCACGCGAGGCGGCGAAGCACGGCGCGCGAGGAATTGTCGTCTCCAATCACGGCGGCCGCCAGCTCGATACGGCGCCTTCGACTTCTGAAGTTCTGCCTTACGTGGTCGAAGCTGTTGCCGATTCTTGTGAGATCTATGTCGATGGTGGAATTCGCCGAGGGAGCGATGTGCTCAAGGCAATTGCGCTCGGAGCACGGGCGGTGCTGGTGGGCCGGCCAATTCTGTGGGGGTTGTCCGTCGACGGAGAGAAAGGCGCCTTGCACGTCCTCGAGATCCTGCGGCGGGAACTGGATGAAGCGATGCTGCTCTGCGGTTGCACGAACCTCAGTCAGATCAACCGCACCTTGCTCGCGCCTTAAAACGGATCGTCTACCTGCTCTGGCAGTCGGGTCCGTTACTGTCCGGCAGCGGTTAGTCTTGACTTCAAGCCTCGGTTTCTGCTAACCGAAGTTGGTTTTACAAGGAGTTAGTTCATGATAATCCACCGCAACACTCTTACCTTTGCTCTCTTCGCGCTCGTGCCGTCTATCTGGGCTGATAGTTGGTCGCCAATCTCAATCGGGAATGCTCCAACACCGCGCGCCGCTCATTCCGCTGTATTCACCCGGATTGATGGCACCGATCAGATGATTGTCTGGGGCGGCCAGGACTCGGGCAGTTTGCCCTACGCAAACACAGGCGGCCTTTGGAAACGCTCGACCAACAAGTGGACAGTTACGACAACCGACAACGCACCCACCGGACGTCAGGGCCATCCGGCAGTCTGGACTGGACATGAGATGATTGTTTGGGGTGGCGATGATGGTGAGGGCGATACCTTTGCAAACACTGGCGGCCGTTACGATCCAGTGCAGGATGTGTGGCGTCCCACAAGTCTTACCGGTGCGCCGACTGGGCGTTTTGCGCATTCGTTCATTTGGACTGGCGATCGATTGATTGTCTGGGGCGGCGCCATCAGTTTCGGCGGCGATACGAATACCGGCGCGCTTTACGATCCAGTCGCGGATACGTGGACACCGATTACCACGGTTGGAGCGCCGTCGGCGCGCAACAGCCACGTCACCTTATGGACCGGATCGCAAATGTTCGTTTGGGGCGGCATCAGTGCGGGCAACTATATTGCCGATGGCGCGCTCTACGATCCGCGGTCCGACATTTGGACGCCGGTTTCGAGCACAAACGCGCCGTCGCCCCGGCTTTACGCGGCCTCGGGTTGGGATAGCACAAACGTGCTGATTTGGGGCGGCGTTGACTCGCGCTTTCGTCCACTTCGTGACGGCAAACTTTACAACGTGCGAACAGGTGTTTGGAAGACGGTTTCCCAGACTAATGCCCCTAGCGGGCGACTTGGTCCTACGACGGTATGGTCGGGCAAGGAATTTCTCGTTTGGGGCGGATCGGATTCTGCTGGAAATCCCATTGGCACCGGAGCGACATACAATCCCGTCCAAAACGCATGGACGGCGATGACCACAGTTGGCGCTCCCGCGGCACGCTCCAGTCAGACGGCCGTTTGGAACGGCTCCCGCATGATTATCTGGGGCGGCTCGGGCGAATGTTGTAACAATTGGTTTAACGACGGCTTCGCCTACCAGCCGTAAGCGCGCTCTATTTTTCCGTCGCTCTTTCGGCAACGGCAAAATGAATTAGTAAATCGCCGGAGCGATGGAATCATCTCGGCATGTCTGCTGAACGCGATTACGTCCTCGGGACGCACGAAGAGGAGATTTCACGACTTGGGTTACAGCATCGGATCTGGCGTCCTGTTGTTTCGGAGTGCTGGCAAAAAGCCGGAATTACTATCGGCTCTTCCGTCCTGGATGTGGGTGCTGGCCCCGGCTATGCGACGACCGATCTGGCCGAGATCGTTGGACCGAATGGAAAAGTTGTGGCCGTCGAGCGTTCGAACAATTTTGTCCGCACGCTCGAAGAGAGGTGCCAGAATAAGTCATTTCGAAATGTCGAAATCCACGAACTGGATTTAATGACGGATAACTTGCCCCGAGGTCCCTACGATTTTAGCTGGTGCCGCTGGGTGGCTTCCTTCTTAACCGATCCAGCGCTACTCATCCGGAAACTTGCTGCGGTTCTGCGACCGGGAGGGCGCGCGATTTTTCATGAGTACGGACACTATCTGACCTGGCGGTTCATCCCCAGACTGCCAAGTCAGGAGCGTTTTGCCGAAGAGGTGAAGGCGAGTTGGGCTGCAGCTGGAGGGAAGGCTGATGTCGGTTTGGACTTACCTGCGTATTTGACTCAAAATGGTTTTGCTGTTCGATCGGTGCTCCCTCGAATTTATTGCGTTGGGCCGGGTGACTACATGTGGCAATGGCCAGCCTCGTTTATCGGCATAGGTTTGGCCCGGCTACAAGAGCTAGGGCGCGTCGACGCTGCCTTCGCGGATAAGGTCCAGAAAGAATTCGACCAAGCCACAGCCAAACCGGATTCGCGACTAATATCACCGCTCGTCCTGGAAATCATCGCTGAAAAGATAGCCTAAGAATTCACGGCTCTGGCATGCCTTGGACGCTATCTCATCCAGCGGCCGTCCTACCTTTGCGTCGACTAGGTCCGCTGTCGCTTGACTTTCCCGCACTTGTAGTCGGCAGCATGACTCCTGACATTGGTTATTATATCGGCTGTTTCCCGCTCGCCGACGTGGCCCACACCCTTCGCGGCAGCTTTGTCGCCTGTGTACCTACCGGAATAGTTATGCTTGTCATTATATACATTTTCTCGAGGCCGGTTTGTTATGCACTGCCGCAACCGCACAGACAGTTGCTGCAACCCCTTTGCCCTAAGTTTCCAAAAACTCCGGTCGCCTGGTCAATTACTTTGCTCTCGGTCCTTTTAGGCGCGTGGACTCACAATTTCTGGGACGCCTTCACGCACAGAAATGGCTGGTTTGCCGAACGCATTCCATGGCTGCAACAGCCGATCATGGCCATTGGTTCAACTACCATCTACAGGGCCCTTGTTTTCCAGCATCTTAGCACGCTTGCCGGTCTTGCGATTATGCTGGTCGTCTATGCACACTGGCTGCGCCGTCACCGCTCAACCGGGATCGCTGGGGCTGAGACGGACGCTTGGCGTTATTTTTTTTGGTTCGTCATTCTTGTCCTCGCGCTTGTCATCTCACTCCCGGCTGCCGTCCACTATGCGACAGCAGCGTCATTTCATGGCTTTCTCTTCTTTGACTCCTTCATCTTCCGAGCTGCGATTTACACACCCCGGGTTGCCGTTCCCCTGGCTCTGGTCGGAACGGCGATGATCTATTCGCGACGACCAAAGTAGACTTTTTCGCGATCTGGTTCAGGTTGAAAACGTTATATTCATGAGATCGAAATACGATGTCGTCATCCTGGGGGCTGGCCATAATGGGCTGGTCGCGGCCACCTACCTTGCACGCGCCGGCCTCAGCGTCCTCCTGCTGGAAAAAAACGATTACATCGGCGGAGCCACGACGTCCCAAAAACTGTTTCCTGACTACGATGCCTGGCTTTCGCGCTACTCTTACCTCGTTAGCCTTTTTCCCGAAAAGATCAGTCGCGATCTTGGTTTGGACCTGGACCTGCGCCGTCGCACGGTCGCGTCCTACACGCCATATCTGAAGGATGGCAGGTGCGGCGCGTTGCTCCTGAGCAACGAAACCAGAGAGATAGGTCGACAATCAGTCATCGAATTGACCGGGAGCGACGCGGAGTTCGAGCGCCTGCAGAAGTTCTACGGGATGGTTCGGTTCTTTGCCGAAAATGTCTGGGACACCATGTTAAGTCCCCTCGAATCTCGAGAAAACTTCCGGCGCCGCCTCGACGAGACTGAGACGGGACGCGAAGCATGGCGTAGCCTGGTGGAGGAACCCCTTGGCCGCGCACTGGAACGCTATCTTGAAGATGACGTAGTTCGTGGATTGGCTTTTACCGACGCGAAGATTGGTGTTTTTACCCATGCGCACGATGAGACTTTGCTGCAAAACCGTTGTTTCATTTATCACTTAATCGGAAACAAGACCGGCGAATGGAAGGTGCCAGTCGGTGGAATGGGTAATGTGGCGGGAACCCTGGAGCGAGCGGCGCGTTCGCATGGCGCGGAACTGCTCACAAAAGTCGATCTGCGCCAGCTTGATCTCACGCGAAAGAAAACCGTCGAATTTGAGGTGGACGGTAGGTCGCAGACGGTCGAAGCACGCTTCCTTCTGGTCAATTTCGGGTTGAACGTGCTGGCTAAGGTGCTGGGCAAGCCTTACGAACCGGATGCTACCGATGAAGGGTCGGTTTTTAAGATCAATATGTTAGTCCACCGTCTGCCCAAGGTGAAGGACCCTTCGCACAAGGCAACAGATGCCTTCAGCGGAACGTTCCACATCAACGAGAGGTACTCCGAAATGGCAACCAGCTATCGCCAAGCTGCTAAGGGGCAACTACCGGATAAGGTGCCAAGTGAGATTTATTGCCACAGCCTGACTGACGACAGTATTCTGTCGCCTGAGCTGCGGTCCAAAGGCTATCACACTTTGACTCTCTTTGGCTGCGATACGCCCTGGCCATTATTCGCGCAGAACAATGATGCGATGCGGAAACAAGCTGGAGACAGATTTATCGCAGGTTTGAACAGCTTTCTGGCAGAGCCGGTGCAGGATTGCCTCGCACTAGCGCGCGATGGTAGCCCTTGTATCGAATACAAGAGCCCGGTCGATATCGAGGACGCGCTCGGTCTCTACCACGGCAATATCTTTCAGAATGCACTTACGTTTCCGTTCGCGGAGAACAATGACGATGCGGGCACGTGGGGAGTCGAGACCGAGTATGAAGACGTCTATCTTTGCGGCTCGAGCGCGCAGCGCGGCGGCGCGGTTAGCGGCATTCCTGGGCACAACGCCGCGATGAAAGTACTCGATCGGGTCAAGAAAGGTTAACGCGTTGCGGCGAAGAAGGCCGCGGAACGGGGAGCTATTTTTACAGTCATCCGGCCATCCTTAACGGTCGCGATCGCACCGCCAAGCTCGTCGGTATAACTGCCATCGGCCAACTCCGGCCCGACCTGAAACTGCCGTTCGACTGTGTTCGCCGCGCGGTTGAAAACACAGAGAACACGATCGCCAAGCTGGGCACGAACGAAAGCGAGCATATCCTTCTCCACTACGACAGCACGATGACTACCATTGCGCAGCGCAGGATGTCGGGCCCGGATCTGCGTGAGGTTTTCGAAGTTATGCAGCACTTTTTGCTCGGCTGGAGTGACGTCATTATCAAATCGCATATCACGGCGGTTATCCGGGTCTCCCGCACCAGTCATCCCTAACTCATCTCCATAATAAATCATCGGCACGCCGTCGACTGAAAGGAGAAACGCCTCCGCCAGTTGGATCTTGGAATAACTCGCCAGGTCATCTACCTTGGGCGGAGCCGACCAGCCCACCTCTTCGTCTTTCGCGCCTTTCGGATCCGGCAGATCCCCATCCGCGTAAGCCATGAAACGTCCTTTGTCGTGGTTACCGATTAAAGGTGACATCAGGCTCTCTTTGCCAAACGTGCTCTCGGAAGCTTCCAAGGATGACTCGAGCAAATCGAGGCCAATTTTTCCATCTGCGAAGCAATCCTTGATTGAGTCGTAGAGTGGGAAATCAAATTGTCCGTCCAACATGTTGGGACCAACGAATGAGGCAATACCGCCGCGATCCATAAACGTTTCGCCCACCAGATAAAGGGCACGGCCCCGCTTCGCTTCCACCTTCTCGCGCAAAGCAGAACGAAACTGCCACCAAAACTCCGGCGGGATATGTTTGACCGCGTCGAGGCGGAAGCCATCGAGATCATATTCGTTCGCCCACCAGGCGGCATTGTCGATCAACGCACTTACCGCCGCCTTGTTGGCGAAATTAAAAGTCGGCATGAAAGGTTCAAACCAGGTTGTGAACTGATAGTCGTCCCAACGGCGCAGGTTTTTCGTCCCGTCCGGCAGGTCGAGCGATCCAAACCAATCCCGATGTTCTTTCCACCACGGATGCTCGGTATGCACATGGTGCAGAACGAGATCGGCAATCACTTTCAAGCCGTTCTCATGGGCCGTCCGGACGAGTGATTGAAGCGCGCGGGGATCGCCAAAATGCGGCTCTACCTTTGTGGGCGAAACCGGCCAGTAGCCGTGATAACCGGTATACCAGCGGTGCGGTTCGGGATATTCCTGATAGGCCACGTTTGGGTTCTCATTCAACGGCGCGATCCAAATTGTGTTGATGCCCAGTCTTTTAAAATAGCCGTCTTTGATTTTCTCTTCTATCCCACGCCAATCGCCGCCATGGAAATTTGCTGGCGCCTTCACCTTCTCGTTTGCAACGGGATGATCGTTGCTCTTGTCACCGTTCCGGAACCGGTCGGTTAATGCGTAATACATGATCGCATCCTGCCACCGAAATGTAGTTGCATCGCCTAGCGAACAACGAATCACATTGCTCGCTCTCAACCCGGCATCAACAGCGATCACCCGTATCCACGATCCCTCAGGCAATCCAGCCACGGGTATCGTGCCCTCCAGTGCATTGGTCGTGGTCGGTAACACACGGCTGGAACCATCCGGCACCTCGGCAATGGCGGAGATCGATCGAATCTCAGCAGCGTCGGCTCCGCGAATAACCAGTTTGTCTTGGGTCAGCTCGTCGGCGTAGATCGAAAGCTGCTTCTCATATTCAGCCGAACCGATCTTCACAACCGAGTTGTTGCCACCAAATCCATCCGATTCATGCAAAGGGTTGCTCTCATCGGGCGTCCATTTGTCATCCACGACAAACTTATAGGTGTAGGTCCCGGGCTCGAGCGGGACGGTCTTTCGAAACACACCGCTCTCGTCAGCCTGAAGTTCGATCGAATCCTTCGCCCATCCGTTAAAAGACCCACTGACACAAACCTTCATGGCCTGGCCCGCTGGACGGTAGACAAATTCGTGTTCCTGCGGACTGCGGACCGCGAGCGTAATCACGCCCTGTTTCGTCGTGTCGCCATCTTTAATCTCGAAAGGAAAATCGATAAGACCTCGCGCGGCAGACTCGACCCTGACCTGTAACTGCAGGGTCTTCCGATCAAAGCTCACCTGAAGAGCATCGGCACCGACGGTAATAAATTGCGAGGTTTTGGTTGGCTGATAAAATCGGTGGAAATCCAGCGTAATAGTCGATCCCGGTTTGACATATTGCACCGGAACGGGACCGAGAAAAACATCGTCTGCCCGAACCGTAAGCGCGCAAATGACCGCGCAGAGAAGCCTACTCGTTAGACGCACTGATTTCAAAAAAGTAAGCGGTGAGCGGCTCGAGAGGGGGCAACGCCAGTCCGTCCGGACTGTCGAACGATGGCTGGTTCACAACTATCTCCAGGTTACCTGCAAGTCGTTCTGTAAAGCGAAGAGCAGACTTTGCATCCGGTATTAAACTCAAAAACCTTATGGCATCTTCCGGAACGAGCACGCGCGTTTCCTTCAACTTTTCCTTCGGATGCAAATTCACGGCCACAAGAAAACGTTGTCGTGAAATTGGATCAAAACGCAGGAAGGCGTAGAGCCAATGGCCCCCGGCAGGTTCGCTCCCTACCTGGCCAAAGTTAGGATTTTTGTTATTGGCCGGGTTCAAGGGAAAGAAGCTCCCGTCGCGAAAGGCGGGCTCGTTAATCAGTGCCAAAAGACGCCCGTAGCTATCGCGCAACTGTTTTTGGTCGCCCGACAATTTACCGCCGTCATAATTGTGTCCGTTCGTCCACTTCACTAACTCCGGCATCGACCAGTAATCGAAGATTGAAGTCCGCCCGTCATCGCCGCCAAAACCCTCCTCGCCCGCGGCCGGTTCACCGACTTCCTGACCGTTGTAGAGCATGACCGAGCCGCGACCGATACCGTAAAGGATAGCGGTTACCGGTAATCCGACGTTCATCCCAACGCCTCCCCAATTTCCGCGACTTACGAGGCGCACTTCGTCGTGATTCTCCGCATAGCGAACGGAGTTATCGAAAACGAAATCATCGAAACGTGCCTGATCGATGTCGTTCGCCCAGCCTGGGCCATCGTAAATGTTCTTGATCGCTTTATAACTCGGATCGTCGTAGACGGCGTCGAATCCGGCATCGAGCAGGTCGAACAAGACATTCGATTTGCCGTCATGGAGAAGTGAAATGACTGGATCGCTTCCCGGAACCTTCGCGGGATCGCCGTCGTACGCTTCACCCATGAAGAAAACGTCTGCCGAACGGGCCCGGGCTCGGCCTATAAGCCATTTCCAGAACTCCGGTGGCTCCATGTGTGACATATCACAGCGAAAGCCGTCGACTCCCATGGCCTGCCAAAAAGCGATAACCTGATCCATTTTTGTCCAGGTATCGGGGACGGCTTTGTCGGGAGTCAGTGCATTTGGATATTCACGGCGATGTTTGGCAGGGTCAGTGAAATCGAAACCATAATTCAGTTTCACCGTTTCATACCAGTCTTCGAGACTTGGGGTCCAACTCACAACATTATTGCCGGTAACTCGACCAAAGCTGGTTTCACCGCTGAACAGCCCGTCGCATTTCATTCCTTCCAGTTTGCAGGTGGGACTAACCGCAACTCCATCCTTGCAGGTCGGCAAACGGAGTGGCGGACCCATGGTGTCGGGCGGCAGATAGAAAAAATTGTTCCGAGGATCAAAAAAGACCGAGCGATCGTCATTCTGACCAAAATCAACCTCCGGCCTGACATCGGAGTGATAAGAACGGGCCACATGATTTGGAACAAAATCGATCAGCGCTTTGAGCTGATGCGTGTGCAATCGCCGCAGGAGCACCTTGAATTCCGCCAGGCGCTTCTTCGGATCAACCGCATAGTCAGGAGCAACGTCGAAGTAATCCTTGATGGCGTAGGGACTGCCGGCAATCCCCTTAAGCAAATCCGGGTCATCAGCGGGTTGCCCTATTGCAGAGTCATCGGACCCGGTCGCCTGTTGCAAAACACCAGTTAGCCAGACGTGCGAAAACCCGAGCCGTTGCAGCGCGGCGAGCGCGGCGTCATTGATGTCGTTGAATTTGCCGACTCCGTTTACTTCCCTGGTGCCGTTCTTTTGCCGAGTTTCATTCACATTGCCAAAAAGCCTAACGAAAAGCTGATAAATACGCGGTCGGGTCTTATCCCGGCCGAGACGGCCACGGACGGTTACGGCTGGCGCGGCTTTGTCACGAAAGTCGATTTCGCAATAGTGCGGGATGTATTTGTCGCCTTCCCCGGAAGTGACGGCAGGATCCTGAGACCCAAGCATTCGGCCCCAGGTCTTTCCCGCCCGAAAATCCTTCGCATAAACAACCAGATCGAGCCGGTCCTTGAAGTCCGCGAGAGGGATGCGAAAAACGAACCGCGCCGAATCCCAAATTACGTTATCAGGCGCGGAGCGTCGGTCGCTCCACTTCCACTTTTCCCAGCGACGCTCCAAAATCTCACCCTTCGCTTCCGCGAACTGCACCAGGTAGAGGCGATCCGCTTGAAAAGGCAGGAAGACTGTGGAGCCTTCGAAATTTTCGGCGAAAGGAATGACTGCGGATCCGAGTTCGCTCCCCGCCCGAAGGGCGAAGAATAGCGTCGTCCCCGGCACAACCGCGGGTTGATGAAATTCGATCTCAAGCTGCTCGTCGGCGATGGAGAACTTCACGACCGGATTCTCGACTGCCAATACGCTCGAGACCATGGCAATCCACACCAGACTGCTAAGAAAAAATCGCGCCATCGTCCAGCGAGCACGCCTATGCCAAAGGGCTTTCCGGCGGCGTCATGGTCGGCACCATCCCCTCCTTCTCGACCACTCGTTCAATCTGTTCATCAGCGGCAGGAACTTCCCTAACGAACTGAACGAGGAACGCCGCGAGAAGAAGGAAGCCGCCACCAACCATGACGGCAGCCACCTGATTATTGTGCAGAACGCTGCCCATCACCTTATCAAAGCAAAGCGCCGCCGCGATTTCCGGGAGAACGATGAAGAAATTGAAAATCCCCATGTAAACACCGGTCTTGGCCGGTGGAAGCGAGCCCGCCAGCATCGCGTACGGCATGGCGAGAATGCTGGCCCAGGCGATCCCGACCAAGCCTAACGACACGTGCAGCCAGCCCCGGTTTTCGACTCCGTGAATGAATCCGACCGAAATCAAACCAGCCGCGCCACAGAGCAGACAGAGCGAATGCACATGGCGGCGATTCACCCGCGCGGCCATACTGAGAAGAACGAAAGCAAAGAAGAATGTGACCGCGTTTTCGGTCAGATAACATAGGCCGGCCCATTCATTGCCGGCTCGATAGAGCGGCGACTGCGGGTTCGGCGCGTTGAAGACGTGATTTGAAACCGCCGGAGTAAAATAGAGCCACATACAGAAAAGGCCGAGCCAGGTGGAGAGCTGGACGAGCGCGAGCTGTTTCATGGTTGAAGGCATTTCGCGAAGCGCTGTCATGATCTCGCCGGCCGTGGCAGCAATGCCCGCATGTTGACTCTTCGTTAGGCGAAAGGCCGCGATGTCCGGCGGCGGATATTCCGCCGAAGTTACGACGGTCCATAAGACGGCCGCGAAGAATACCAGCGCGCCGATATAGAACGAATAGCGCACGGTGATTGGGATCGCGTGCCCGTAATCTGCGGGGGCCGTGACGTGAAACCAATTGGTCATCATCCAGGGCAATCCAGACGCGATCACAGCGCCCAGGCCGATGAAGAGGCTCTGCATGGAGAACCCGGTCGAACGTTGCTCCTCGGGCAATTTGTCGGCCACGAAAGCGCGGAAAGGTTCCATGCTGACGTTGATCGACGCGTCGAGAATCCAGAGGAGTCCTGCCGCCATCCAAACCGCGCTTGCGTTCGGCATCGCGATCAACGCAAGAGAGCTAAGAATCGCGCCCGCCAGAAAATAGGGACGGCGACGGCCGAGTCGGCACCAGGTCCGATCGCTCATTGCACCGATAATTGGCTGCACAAGCAGTCCGGTAAGCGGCGCGGCGAGCCAGAGTTGTGCGATCTGATCGGGGCGCGCGCCGAGATACTCGTAAATCGCGCTCATGTTCGCCATCTGAAGACCCCAGCCAAACTGGATTCCAAGGAAGCCGAAGCTCATGTTCCAGATCTGCCAAAACGTGAGAGGTGGTTTTTGCATGAGCGCGGTAAAAAGCGACGACGTTAACGGACCGCAAGCCTCCAACGCAAGGTTGGAGTTGCATGTTTTTGCCAAACCGTTGCTGGGGCTGGGATCGTTGATCCCCGTTGCCTATATGCGCCACGGCTTACCGGGATCACCGATCCCGGCCACAACTGCAGCGATAGATCTGTCTTATTAAGCGAGCGCTTCGAGCCGGTTGAGCAGATCTTTCTTGCTCGTCATCCCGGTAATCTGGTCGCGCAGCTCGCCGCCTTTGAAAAAGAGCAGCGTCGGGATCGCTTTGATTCCGTAACGCACTGACAAACTCTGATTTTCGTCGACGTTGACTTTGCCGACTTTGACTGTCCCTGCTTTTTCCCGAGCAACTTCATCGAGCAGCGGCGCGATCATCTTGCAGGGTCCGCACCACTCCGCCCAGAAATCAACCACCACGGGTTGCGCGCTCCGAGTGACTTCGCTCTCAAAATTAGCTTCGTTGATCGTTACAGCGGCAGAGTTTTCCATGAAGTTCTAAGAAAGGTAGGTCCAAAGTTGAATAAGAAAAGTGAGTGCAGAAATGCCGAGGAGCGCCCAGCAAAGCGGCATTGGGATCGCATCAACCAACGCCGGCTTCGGCGGGTTCGCAACTGCGGGCGGCGCGGTCCGAATCACCCCTGCCGGAGTTGAACTCGAGGGCGCAGCGGGCGTTAACCTCACCGTCGCTTTCATCGGCGAGTCCGGCGTCGCTGCGATGCGGGCTGTCTCCTTGCGTGGCGCGACGGGCGCATTCCGATTTTCGATCGGGGGCGTAAGCGCGCCGGGGGTGAGCGGCGAAGGCGGTCGGGTTGGCGGCAGTGGTTTCGCCGGCGGCACTGACGGTTTCAACGCCGAAGGCGACGGCGCTGCTGGTTTCGGAGCCGAGGGAGGCGGAGGCAGTGGCGTCGGGGGCTTAAGGGTCGAAGGAGGAGCCGGCAGCGTCGGAGCAGAAGGCGGCGTCGGCAAGGATTCCAGCGACTTCAAACTTGAAGGAGGCACAGGCGGTTTTGCAGCAGAAGGAGGAGGCGGTAACGGAGGTTTGGGCACAAACGGCGGCGGCGAGTTCGGTTCTATCTTGGCCGACTCCGACTTGGGCGGCGAAATCGGGGGCGCGCCCGGCGGACGGACGGCGTTCGAAGAAACAGGCGCTGGTGGGCGAACCATCGGCGGAGTCGGCGGCCGCCGGACCGGACCGCCACTAGGAGGCAGGACCGGTTTGGGAGCAACCAAGGGCGGAGGAGGCAAGACACGGGGTGGAACGGGCGAAGCGGAGGTTGTTCCGGGAGTCGGAGGCCGAGCGGGTAAATTAATCCGAGTCGTATCCTTCGCGACCGGAACGGTGGGTCGTTGCGTCGGTCGCGGCGGCAACGTAATGCGCACCGTTTCCTTTTTTGGTTCGTTCAGATCGGCCATATCACTTTGATGCAATTCCCCGGTTTTTAGCCCTGAACGCAACTCTCTGTCAGGACGCGGGAAAAGTGTCAACCATGAATTCTATTTCCGCACAAAGCAGGAGAGAATTCAACGGTCGCGTATGCCGTCATTCGGCCAAGAAATCCCGAGAAGTCCGCTCTTCCTAATTCCTATTTCCCGCAACGAGATCGTAACCGCGCGCGCCGACAATTTTCCGCCTAACGAATTCTCCAACCGGCGCTGCCTCCGAAAGAATGACCCGCGTATCAACGTCCGGCGCGTCTGCTTCCGTGCGAGCAATCAAGGGTTGATCAACGAGCAGTTTCAACTCGCACCCAACTTTCGCCGCCGCGATTTCACGCGCGATCTTTTGTTGCGACGTCATCGCACTGCGATACCGCGCATTTTTCTTCGCGGCGGATATTTGCCCGGGCATTTTCGCTGCGCGCGAGCCTTCTTCCTGCGAGTATTTGAAAATACCGAGCCGCTCGAATCGCACCCGCTCGATGAATTCGAGCAGCGATGCAAATTCGGCTTCCGTTTCGCCCGGGAACCCAACAATGAAAGTGGTGCGAAGAGCAATCCCTGGAATGCCGGCCCGGAGCCTAACAATTAGATCTTCGATGTGCGCGCGCGAGGTTTCCCGGCGCATCCGGCCGAGCATGGCTTCATCGATGTGTTGCAGCGGCATATCCACGTAGCGCGCGACTTTGCGGCAACCCGCAATGGTTTCGATCAATTCATCGCTCCAATGAGCCGGATGCGTGTAAAGCAGGCGCACCCAGAAATCCCCTTCGATTTCCTCAATCTCGCGCAGGAGCGCGGCCAAGGTCGGGCCGCGGGAGGAATCGACCGGTTGTCGGGGACCGGCTTTGGCCGACCACAAATCCATCCCGTAATAGGTTGTGTCCTGACTGATGAGATTGATTTCTTTGACACCCTCAGCGACTAGGCGGCGCATCTCCGACAGGACCGAAGCGGGCGGCCGACTGCGATGCCGCCCGCGCATTTGCGGGATAACACAAAAAGTGCATGGATGGTTGCAGCCCTCAGCGATTTTCAGGTAAACGCTGTGCGCCGGGGTCAGACGAAAGCGAGGTGTATCCCACTCGGGAATGTAGGTCGGACGACCCGTAACAAAGTTGTAGCCGGGATGTATCATCTCGGCCGGGCCAGGCCGACCCGCACAAGCACCGTGATCACCCGTTCGGGTTAAAACCTCTTCGATAATCGTGCCGAGCTCGCGTACCTGATCGAGCCCAATGAACGCATCCACTTCGGGCAAGGAGGCACGCAACTCCGCGGCGAAGCGCTGCGACATGCAGCCGCTCACGATCAGCTTTTGGTTAGGCCGCTTGCCCAACCCGCGTTGCTGATGCGCTTCCAGAATGGCGTCGATCGACTCCTCCTTGGCCGAGTCGATGAAAGCGCAGGTGTTAACCACGAGCACATCGGCGTCGTCAGCGTTTGGGGTGATCTGCATGCCGCGCTCCAGCACGCTGCCGAGCATGATCTCGGCATCGACGAGGTTCTTTGCGCAGCCGAGGCTGATCATCCCGACTGTCGTTAGGCGAGGTTCTGTCGGGGCGTTATTCAAATTTTACGTCGTCATCGCCGGGGGCGATAGCGGCTCCGTTTTTTGTGATTTGCACCGCGCCGCGATCCAGGACTTTCAGCGTGACTCGTTTTCCACGGAAGGAAAGCGGCGGGTCGGATGGGTCCAGCCAGCCGTCAAACGCTGGCTTCGATTGACTATCGACCGTCACGCGGACGTAGGTTTTGCGAAGGGGAGTGATTTGCACGCGATGAACAGATGGTGACGGGACAACCTTCGGTGCGTCTTCAGGATGGACCGGCTCGGCCCGACGCACTTCCGGCTCCGCCGCTGCCGGAACAGCGGTCTCTGCAGTAGGCTCTGGCGTAACTGAAACGAGAGCTTCGCTGGCGGGTGTACTTTCGACTGGCAGCGCCCGCGGCGCACTGATCTCGGGACTCGGCGACGCCGTGACCGAAACGGCAACCGTAGCACTAGCAGCGGGACCGGGTGCACCGGAGGGCGTGATGCGCTGGATATTGAGCAAAAGCTTCACCATGTACAAGCCGAGCACGAGCACGCCGACCGCAATGATAAACGGCAGCAGCGCTGGTCGGCTCGCCGTCTGTCGTCGCACGATTGGAGGAGGCGGGGTGTTGGGCGCGTCCTGCAAGTACGAATACCCATCCACACTCACCTCGCGCGATGTTTCAAAAGCGTCGAGATAAGGCGTGACATCGACATCAAGAAACTTCCCGTAGATGAGAAGAAACCCCTTGGCGTAGGCGAGACTGCTAAAACTCGAAAAATCCTCGGCCTCGATCTCCTGGATGCGGGCAGCACGAATCTTCGTCACGCGCGAGGCTTCTTCGAGCGTGATTTTCTTTGCGAGACGGGCCCGCTGCAATTTTTGGCCGAGAGGTTCCATGGAAATGGCGGATCAAACAGCGGCGTCCAGATCGACAAGAATCTCACGCGGCTTTGCGCCTTCGCCTGGCCCCAATATGCCGCGCTGTTCGAGAATATCAACGATCCGTGCGGCGCGGGTGTAGCCAAGGCGGAGGCGGCGTTGCAAGAGAGAGGTCGAGGCGCGCTTTTCCTGGCGGATTATTTCGAGGCATTTCTCGACCAGCTCCTCGTCTTCGTCTGTAACTTCCTCCTCCGGAGGCGCGGTTGATTGCAATTTCTCATGCATTGCGAGGTCAAACGCGGGTTTGCTTTGCGCGGAAACGAATTCGACCAGGCGATGAATTTCATCATCGGTCACGAGGACGCCTTGGGCGCGAATGAGGCGGGAAGTGCTCGGCGGCAAATACAACATATCGCCCTGGCCTAGCAAACGATCGGCGCCGTTCTCATCGAGAATCACGCGGCTGTCGATCTTCGACGCCACCTGAAAGGCAATGCGCGAAGGAATGTTCGCCTTGATCACGCCGGTGATGACATCGGCACGCGGTGTTTGCGTCGCGACGATGAGATGAATGCCGGCGGCGCGCGCCATTTGCGTGATGCGCGCGATTGCGCTTTCCACATCGGCCGGCGCAGTCTGCATCAAATCCGCCAACTCATCGATGATGATGACGATGTAGGGCATCTTGTCGGGAATGATTTCGTCGTCGCGCAGCGCGGTGATTGTAGCGCCCGCTGTCTCAGCGGACCGCTTGGCTCGTTGGCCAGAATCCTCATTGTCCGAAGAGTCAGCAGACGCTACATCATCCAATTCCTTCTGCGTCTTCTTCGGCGGCCGGGCATTGAAGCTGGTGATGTTACGGACGCCGACCTGCGCGAAAGTCCGGTAGCGTTTTTCCATTTCATCAATGACCCAGCGCAGAGCCAGGAGCACCTTTTTCGGATCGGTCACGACCGGAATAACGAGATGCGGCAACGTGTTATACATCTGCATCTCCACCACTTTCGGATCGATCATGATGAAACGCAGTTCTTCCGGCGTGAAACGGAAGAGCATGCTGGCGACGAGCGCGTTGATGCAGACGCTCTTGCCGCTGCCGGTCGTGCCAGCGACGAGGAGGTGCGGCATCTGCGCGAGGTCGGCAATGATGGTCTTGCCGTAAACATCTTTGCCGAGCGCCAACGGCAACTTTGCCTTCGTTTCCGACCAGTCGGGCGATTGCATCAGTTCCCGCAACGTGACTTTCACTTTGCGACTATTCGCCAGCTCGATGCCGACCGTGTCTTTGCCGGGAATTGGCGCAAGAATGTTGATGCGTTCCGCGCGGGTCGCGCGCGCGAGGTCGCGTTCAAGACTAACGATCCTGTCGACGCGCACGCCTTTGGCCGGAAAAACTTCGTAGCGCGTAATCGTCGGACCTTTCGTGATATCGCCGGCCGCAACCTGAATCCCGAATTGCGCCAGGGTGTCGATCAACGTCTGCTGAATCTCTTCCAGTTCGGTCGGATCAGCGGCGACGCGCCCTTCGAGATCATGCTGGTCCAACAAGTCCATCGCCGGCAGCGTGTAATTCTCGGGATTGAAATCAGGATTCGTTAGGCCAGTCGGTATTTTTGCTTTGCTGGAAGCTTTCTCGCTGCGCAGTTCTGCCAGCGACGGTTTCTTGCGCGACGGCGGCATTTCGTCCGGCAGCGCGGTCGTATCGACCACCTTCGGCTCGGGACGATTGGCAAACTCTTCCGGCGTAACGAGCGGCACCGCCGGTTCAGGCACGGGCGCACCTTTCTTTCGGAGCTTCTTCTCAATCGCGCGTTGTTGTTTGACGATTTGCTGCTGGCTGATCTCCAGCTGTCCTTTCAAATCCGCCTTGCGCATTTTCCGGTGCAACAGCCAGAGGCGGCCGGCGACGATTCCTTTCCGCATAGCAAGGACCGTTTGCCTAACGATATGAATGGGACGCAGCCCTGTCATCAAAATCAGGCTCGCCAGATAAACTCCGCCTAAAACAATCACCGAACCTTTGCCCATCGCAGAGCGCAGGACATGGCGGCCCAGATAATCGCCAACCCATCCGCCAGCCCCCTGCTTGTTAAACGTACGGGGCCAGTCGCGCAGAAACCAATGCTGCAAACTCAGCAGACAAGCGGCGGAAACGATGAAGAGAAAGATCCACCCAGCTCGCCGGCTGACCTTTAAGTCTGGGTAGAAAAGTTTTGCGCCGCCGAAGCCGAACAGAACCGTCGCGAAAAGATACGAGGCCGCGCCAACCAGAAAATAGCAGATGCCGGCCGCGATCGCCCCGATTGGCCCAAGGAAATTCTGTCCCGGATGCGGCGAGGAAGTGACGTTAAGAGGCGGGAACCAGGTTGGAATTTCCTTCGGAACGTAGGAAATCAGAGCAAGAAAAAGCAACGTCCCGGTCCCGAGCAGGACAAGGGCGCAGACTTCGTTCCAGGCATTGTTTTGAGAGCGTTTAGGCACCGCGGCTGACATTAATCGCGCCCCGCTGTCTTTCAATGTTTTGTAATGGTTCGGGCCCAAGGCGCGACTTGTGGCGATTATGGGGTGATTGGGCGCTTCGGTGCCCCATCGGAACGCGCCTCGTGGATGACTTTGTTCGCGACCGTTCAAAGCACGGATCGCCGCGTACCGGACAGAAATGGTTCAGCCTTGATCTGGCCAAGCGCGTGCTAGGGCCAGGCGCCTTCTACTATCGTCAATCTCGAATTCGCCGCCAGCGAAGGAATCGTATCAACAATTCCACTTGGCCAATGGACGACAACTGTTGCTTCCGTAGCCGTACCGAGCCCGACATGCAGTGGCTCGCTTCCCTGTGAAGCGTACTCTCCTCCACCGCCTCCATTGTTCTGGCGGTAACAGGTATTACCCTCGTAAGTAACGGTTACTCGGGCGCCGATGCCATTACTATTCGATTGTGTGCCAGCGAGCTTGAGGATGAGGAAATGGTTTCCATTTCCGGCATTTCTGAAAAGTCTGTGCAATCCCTCCGCGCCGTCACCGGTCGCCTTCTCACCGCCGATTCCGTCTTTCACGATAAGATCAAGAAAGCCATCGTTATCGTAGTCCGCCCAGGCGGCACACTTATGGAGGGAAACGTTGTCTTGTAACTGCACGCCCTCAGCCAGGGCTCGGTCGGTGAAAGTCCCGTCGCCGTTGTTGTGATAAAGCAGATTGGCATTGTTAACGCCACCTAGCCAGAGTGCGGCGGAGGTTACAAAGAGATCGAGCCAACCATCGTTATCATAGTCGCCCCAGACTGCCGCCCACGTGCCGGTCGTAGCTGCGACTCCGGCAGCCGTCGATACGTCGGTGAAGGTGCCGTCGCCGTTATTCCGGTAAAGTGTGTTCGAGAAGTTCTCAGAGCCGACCGTGCCTCGCGCGATATACAAATCGACGAAGCCATCATTATTATAGTCACCCCAGGCAATCCCTTTGCCATACGGCGGGTGACGCAAAAAATGAGCTCTCCTTGTCACATCGATAAAGGTACCGTCACCTTTGTTGCGGTACAACGACTCGGTCGTGCTGTCGCCGCTAAAGGCTACATCCATAAAACCATCGTTATCGTAGTCTGCGAAGGAACAGATGGTGCCGTAGTCCTTGCCTAACGTGGCGAGATCCAATCCACTCTGCGCTCCCACTTCGATGAAAGTGCCAGCGCCAGTGTTCTTATAGAGCCGATTGACATTCGCATAATTCTTCACAAACAAGTCGAGTTGACCGTCATTATCGTAATCGACCCAAAACCCGCACCGACCACGATCGGTTGATTCGATAATACCAGCTGCCGGACTGACATAGCTAAAGGTTGCATCGGCACCGCCTTTGAAGAGGAGATCGCTCTTGATCGTGTCGCCCTTATTACTTCCTTCCGCCACATAGAGATCAAGAAAACCGTCGCCATCGTAATCGCCAAGGGCGTACCCATGCCAGTCGCCGTAGTCGAGGTCGCCGCTTTGCGTGATACCACAGGTCGCGCGGATATCGGTGAAGGTTATTCCCGCGTTGTTAAGATAGACAAATGGTCCGTGTGACTTGGCCAAACCATGTGTCGGCACAATCAGATCGAGAAAGCCATCGTTGTCGAAGTCGCCCCAGATCGGGTTGCCCCACGAGTGTCGTAGCAGCGAGACGAAATGAACTTGCGTGGTCACTTCGCTGAACAGCTGCGCCAGAGAGAGCGTGGGACATCCAACCGCAAGCGCGAACGCCACGACCAAAGGAGCTGGGAGTTTCCTATGCTGTCGCTCTCGCGCCAAACTGGGGGCTACGATCATACAAAATTGTTATGGTTCGCAAACGTAATTCGAAGCGCCTCGCAGTTTACAAAGAATTGATCGCCGACGTCGATCTAGAAATTAGTACGGGCCAATGTTTTTCGACGTTTCAATCCGCTCGGCTTTCGTTTTGCGTGACAAGAAGTGATGATGCATCGAGAAATGCCTCATGCTTTTTGCGTGAGCCTAACGACAAACGCGTTTGTTCAATCCAGGCCCGGGATTTTCCGAAAAAATCTGGAAATACTTAATGCCGAATCAGCCACTTCCTGCCATTGTGGAAGGATGATGAAGACGCTCTCCTGTTTGAAAAACGTCGGTCACTCTTTCGTCTGTGTTTTTTTGCTCGCAGCCGGTCTTGTTGCTGCCTCGCTCCAGGGTCAAACCTTGCCGCCGCTCGACGCCGTCCGCGTCGCAGGCGGGTTTACCGCGCCGGTCTTCGTTTGCGCGCCTCCAGGTGACACCGGCCGCCTTTTCGTTGTGCAACAGACCGGACAAATTCGCATCATTAATCTTCCCACGCGCACTGTGAATCCGACACCGTATCTCGATATTTCTTCCGAGATCGTTTACGGCGGTGAGCAAGGGTTGCTCGGGATGGCGTTCGATCCTGACTACGCTACGAACGGTCGATTCTATCTCAATTACACCGCCCCGGGCGGAGCCTTCAATCAGGGCGTAACATTCGTGACCCAGCTGACTGTCTCCGTGGACCCAAACATCGCGGATCCCGGCAGCGAATTGACGCTTCTTAGTTTCGATCAACCACAGACAAATCATAACGGCGGCTGGCTCGGCTTCAGTCCGCGGCCGGGGGACGCGGGCAACCTCTATATCGCGACGGGTGATGGCGGGAATGCAAATGATGCAGGACCGGGGCACATTGAACCTGGCGGCAATTCGCAAAACACGACGACGTTGCTCGGCAAGATGTTGCGCATTCACATTGAAAGCACGCCTGGCACTTATTCCATTCCGCTGGATAACCCGTTTTACGGATCCGTTAACGACAAGCAGGAGATCTGGGCTTACGGACTTCGTAATCCATTCCGGAACAGCTTTGATCGCCTCCTCGGTACGATGTTCATTGGCGACGTCGGGCAGAGCTCGCGCGAAGAGATCGACGCACAGGCTGCGTCCGGCCTCGGCGGTGGCGAAAACTACGGTTGGCGAGTGCGCGAAGGCTCGATCAAAAATCCTGTCTATCGCCGCGATCCCAATCCACCGGGTGCCGTGAACCCGGCTTACGATTATCCGCACACCGTCGGACAGACTGTTATTGGCGGCTACGCCTATCGAGGCAGCAAAATCAGAGGTCTGCGGGGCGTTTATGTTTTCGCGGATTACCTCGGCCCGAACACTGGTGATTTTACCGGTCGCATCTTCACTCTTAATTTTAACGGCATCGTTGCTTCTAATTTCCAGGATATCACCGCGGACTTATTTCCAACGCGCGTCGGGAATTTTGATTTACTCAACCCCTCGTCGTTAGGCGAGGACGCGAGCGGTGAGCTCTATATCTGCGACATTAGCGGCGGAAATATTTTCCAGATCATGCGGGGACGCCCTTAGCCAGGGCGAATCCTGTGTTTGCCGGCTGGCGAGCGGCGGAAGCAAGGCGGAAGCAAATATACAATCTGCCGGAACCCCCACGATCAGCCCGGCCATCGAATCTCTTGCTCGCTAGGAGGCAAAACCGCGGCAGCCTTCCCGTTTCGGTTTCGAAATGCGGAAGGTAACGTCGCTCGAATCACTGCCAATAGCGAAGAAGACGAGGAGAGGCGGCTTTGGGTCGGACGATAGCGTCGTTAGGGCGAAGCATTCACGGTTTCGAGCTGTGCGATCGCCCGGTCACATTCGGCAGTAAGTGCCGCTAGATCCTTAGGCCATTTTCTTAACGCGGACACGACCGCTGTTTACGCCAAACACGAAATAAAGGCATGAACTCAAGCACCAGAGACAAAGCAGAAGGCACGGTGAAAGAAGGCATTGGCGCGGTGAAGGAGAAGACCGGCCAGGTAATCGGCAATCCGGATTTGGAGGACAGAGGCACCGCCGAAAAAGTGGAAGGCAAAGTCCAGAAAAAGGTTGGCGACATCAAGAAGGTCTTCGAGGAATAGATCGGCCCACGGCTTTTCATACCAGTTGTCGTTAGGCAAAGCTCCCTCCCTTCGTCGCAGCTGCCGGAAAGGCCGAGGCGATCTCGGGGTTTGCCTAACGACATTCCGCTGGCCGTTTCTGCAAATCGGCTTGCGATTCGTGGCTGCGACGCGCGATACTTAGTCGTTGCAAATCGTCCGCGCTCGACCCACCGCTGCTGCCGTCCTCAGCGCCATTGCGTGGTCAGCCAAAGCAAGTTGGGGCTACCCTCCGCACTGGATGGAGCAGTGGCGCGCCGATTTGACCATCACTCCGGAATTCATCAGTCAGAATCCGACATTTCTGGCAGAGCTGAACGGGCAGATCATCGGATTTCACGCCCTCATCGAGAAGGACGAATCGTGGAGTCTTGAGCACCTTTGGATTCTACCCGGCCAAATGGGCCATGGCTTCGGCAGACGTCTCTTTGCCCATGCAGCTGCTTATGCAGCCGAACGTGGAGCGCTCTCCCTAACGATTGAGGCCGACCCCAATGCCGAACCGTTCTACCGACGAATGGGCGCGATCCGGGACGGAACTCGCGAAAGCCAGATTGATGGTCAGGTCCGACTTCTTCCGCTACTCAGATTTGTGCTGATTTGACTGCTCGCCAGCGCCTAACGACCGATCGCTATTGATCGCCCACGTCGCTCTCGTCGTCCTGTCCTTGTTGTCCGTGCTGTCCCTTATGCCCGCCATGCCCTTCGCGGCCCATCCTCCGGTCGTTTTTGACTTCGTCGAGCTTCTTCTGCTGTTCCGGAGTGAGAAGCGGCCGGATATGGGCAACGGCGTTGTCCATGACGGCTTTCATTTTCTGCATTGCCTCCCGACGGATGCTTTCGATCTGCGGCCGGGCTTGATCGATGATCGGCTGCGCCTTCGCCTTTTGGTCCGGCGTGAGATTCAGCTGATCGGTTATTCTTTCAATGGAGCCGCCACGGGATCCGCGACCGCCCCCGTGCCGGCCCCGGTCGTCTGGTCCGCCCTGCTGGTCCTGCTGGGCAAGCGCTGTGTTGCCGATCGAAAATGCGGCGATGGCAGCAAGTGAAATGATTTTGAGTTTCATATGTTGTGAATGATGACTGATTTTAACTCCAAATGGTTACAAGGAAAATCGGACCGGGCAGCGCGCAGGGGTCGTCCCGTTGCCAGATCTCGAAGAGCAGATATCCCTTCGTGGTGAATCGGCCACGACAAACAGACATTTGACGAGAAGCTCTCGACTGCCCAAGATTCGACTATGAAATACCTGCATTTCCTGCTTGCCTTTCCGACTGCCGTTTCCCTGGCGACCACCGCCGGGGCCGGGTCTACAGAAACTCAACTGGGCCCGCACAGCGCGCAGAAATTCGTTCTCGTAGCCCACGCCGGGCGCACGTTCAACGAGAACGATCCCAACTTCGCGCGTAACGTCGCCCTGGTGATCAAGATTGAGCAGAGGATGACCAAAGAGGGACAGGAGATCACGGCCAGCGGCATCGCGCGCAAGGACGGTCCAACTGGCTCTCCTTTTGCCGTCGATAACTTTCGGGTCCATGTCACCCAGCCGGCCGATTTCTCGACGAAACCGACGAAGACCGCCGGAGCCAACATTATTAAAACGGTTCCAGCGACCGGCGGAAAATTTAAAACGGTGACTGCAGAGGCCTCGTTTGACTCGCCAAACTTCGCCAAGGCCTACGTCAACATTACTGTCCCGGGCGACAAATAAACGTTCCCCTTTTCGTTAGGCCAAGAATCTTGAATTCCCTTCTGATTGCGGCCCAGGCTGCGATCAGAAGGGAATTATTCTGCCGGGTGGCAGGCCGAATCTGCACCGGCGCGGAGATTGCCTTTGCGGTCGCAGCGACCCTCGTGCTTCGATCTTCAGCAATCGCAGCGGATCCGGCAACTTCGATTCTCCTACGGCCGGACGCAGTTTTCGACGGGCAGGAGCTGCATCACGGATGGGTCGTTCTGGTTCAGGGCGACCGCATTCAAAAGGTGGGACTTCCCACGGAAGTGAATCCGCCTAACGACGCCAGAGTAGTCGATTTGCCTAACGATACTCTGACCCCTGGGCTGATCGAAGGTCATGCCCATCTTTTTCTGCACCCGTACAACGAGACCTCGTGGAACGACCAGGTGACGAACGAGTCGATCGCCTTCCGCACCGCCCGGGCTTCGGCGCACGCACAGCAAACGCTTCTTGCGGGCTTCACCACCGTCCGTGATCTGGGAACGGAAGGCGCGGGATACGGCGACGTTGGATTAAAAAAGGCAATCGACCAGGGAATTGTGCCGGGCCCGCGCATGATCGTCGTCACCCGCGCGATCGTCGCGACTGGAAGCTACGGACCGAAGTTGTCCACCGATCTGGACCTACCGCAAGGCGCCCAGGAAGCCAGTGGCGTGGATGAAATCGTGCGCGCTGCTCGGGAACAAATCGGCAAAGGCGCTGACTGGGTGAAACTCTACGTTGACTATCGCTGGGGCGCCGGCGAACCGTCGCGTCCTACTTTCTCCCAGGACGAGATCGCCGCAGCCGTCAAAGCGGCGCATGACGCTGGCCGCCCGGTGGCAGCGCACGCCACTACCGCGGAGGGGATGCGGCGCGCGGCTCTGGCCGGGGTTGATACGATTGAGCACGGCGACGATGGCACGGCGGAGGTCTTCAAATTGATGAAGGAACGCGGCGTCGCATTTTGCCCGACCGTTGCGGCTGGGGATGCGATCGAACAGTATCGCGGTTGGAAAAAAGGAAGTGCTCCCGAGCCGCTGAGAATCCAACAGAAGCACGCCAGCATGAAAGCAGCACGCGCCAGTGGCGTTAATTTCGCAATGGGCGGCGATGTCGGCGTTTTTGCCCATGGAGATAACGCCCGAGAAATGGAATTGTTAGTCAACGAATACGGTTTTACGCCGCTGGAAGTCTTGCGCCAGGCGACGAACGGCAATGCGGCGATCTTTCATCTCGCTGACCGCGGCGCGATTCGAGGCGGTCAACTCGCCGACTTGGTCGCGTTTGAAGGCGATCCGACCAAAGATGTCGCCGCCCTGAAAAAGGTGCGCTTTGTGATGAAAGGCGGAGTTACCTTCCGCTCGCCGTAAAGCGTGGAGGGACGGGCGCCGTCCCGTCCGCGTTTCTTGTCACTCGATATAGCCGAGCGCCTTCAGCCGATCTTCTACCTGAGCGGCTTCCTCAGCGGAATATTCGCCACTCGTGGGGGCGGCTTGGAAGGTCTCCTTCTCGTCGTCGTACCGAATCGGATGTGCTTGAAGATACTCCGGCTGAAATAAGTCCGAGAGGACTTTCCCGTCCATCTCGCGCGGTACGGGTTGACCGAGTAGGTAGAGGAGAGTTGGCGCAAAATCGATCAGCCGCGCGCCAGCGATCTCGGCACCCCGTCTGAAGTGCGGTCCTTTTGCAACAATGATTCCGTGGAGCCGGTGGGTCCCACCCCACTCTGAGCCTTCCGTCGGCCGCTTTTCGGTGACAATGACGGGCGGCTTGTCCGCGTCCTCGGGGAAGCTTGGTCCTGTCGAAAACAGACTGGCTTCCCACCAATCCAAGATCAAATCCGCCGCCTCCGGAGCGTACGGACCATGGACTACATCTTCGCGCTTGAGCACCCTCTTTATGACTTGCTCGCCCGTGCGGGGATCTTTCAGTTCCTTGAGTTTCTCTATGACCTTGTTACGAACGGTTTCGTAATCGGCCGGATCAACAATACCTTGTGGCCTAACTCCTCTAAGGTTAATCCAGATACTCGGCGGCGAAGCGAGAACTTCACTGCAAAACGCCTGCGTCCGTTCAAAGTCGATCTCGGTAAACGAAGTATAGGAAGTCTCAGCCTTATCTCGTAAGGCCGGCAAGAGATCAGCGAGCCAGACCTTTTGCCGTGAGCTAAGGTTATCCCGAAGCAGGTTATAAGCGCCACGCATTAGCGCCCGCGCCGCTTTTTGCAACGGGTTGTCGGTGTTCTTGCGATAATTAAGCAGGCCGATTTGAGCGAGATAACGATTCAGGTAAACCGTCCGGTCTGAGACCGGTCCGCCACCGTGATCGGATACAACGAAGACGGAAGTCTCAGCATCCGCGCGCTCAAGAAACTTACCCAGAGTTGCATCAAGGCGGCTGTAGACATCGCGGACAGCATTACCGAATTTTTCCTTCGCAGCCGGATCGTGCAAAAAGTGCGTCTCGTCCATGAACTGCCAGAAATAGTGCTGGACGGTGTCAATCGACATGAAGACGAACATCATCACATCCTGTCTCCGATTCTGAAGAAGGTGCAGGCCGACCTGAGTCCATTGTTCGTCGAGCTGACGCATCTCATCGAGCACACTGTTGCGTCGCTCGTCATTCGTCATGAAGCCAAGGAATCGGACGTCAAGTTGCAAAGGCTTGCCCACGACTTTCTCCAACTCCTGCCTCAGCTCTGGCGGATGAAGGAAAGGGCTCTTTTCAGAAGGGGTATCCATCCCGGACGTTTGATAACCATTCAATGGTTCGGGTGGATACGTGAATGGGACGTTACAGATGCCGGTAGTAATGCCCGCGTCATTAAGAATTTTCCAAACCGTGCGCGTCCGGCGTGAGGTCGCGTTGCTATAGCTCAAGGCATAGCTATCTGGCTTCGTCTCCATGAAGTGGAAAATGCCATGCTTGCCGGGGTTTTTTCCGGTCGTAAATGAAGTCCAGGCCGGTGGCGTGATCGGGGGAAAAACCGATTCAAACTTCCCGGAAGTGCCCTCACTCATCAGTTTGGCGAGATTAGGCATGTGCCCTTCCGCAACCCATGGTTTCGCGAGATCCCAAGTAGCCGCATCCAACCCGACAATCATTACTTTAGGAGCCTTCATATTGCTAAGTTCGTGTTTCTCCGGTTAGAGGCTGGACCGAGGTAACATCTCCTCCCACAAACACATTACTTTCGCCGACGGGCGTGTGCTTAAGATCAGCTTTCTGCTCCCTGCGTCCCAAAACCTTGAGATACACCTCTTCGACCCGACGAGCAATCGATTGCCAGCTATAGGTCGTGTCGGCGAGCTGTAATGCTTGTTCTCCCAAGTGGTTGGCCAGAGCCGGATCGCGTATGATCGCGAGGATACCTTCAGCGAATTCGCGCGGCGCGCCGGTCGGAACAAGCCAGGCGCTTTCCAAATGGTTGAGGAAGGCGGCCGAACTCTGGTGGCAAACAATCGCTTTCGCGGCCGCCATGTAATTTAGAAGTTTTGTTGGTATTCCCCCGGCTGTCTCGCAAACGCGCGGGACCACCGCTACATTTGCCGCGGCGAGGTACTCGGGAATCTCCTCAAACGGGGCGGAGATGATGATCACGTTCCGCTCTATGCCGAGTTCCGCTGCGCGCTGACGATAGTGCTCCGAATGCGCTTCATTTACCGTTCCCCCCACCAACATCAAAGTGGCTTCGGGACATTGCGAAACCACTTCAGGAAAGCCGGTGATTAGTTCGTCGAGACCTTGGAAACGGTCGAAAGTACCCGTGTAAATCACGAGCGGCTTGCCTTGCAGGTTGTAACGCTCGCGAATTTTCTCGCCGCTCTTTCCGGCAAACATCGAGACATTGACACCGGAAGGAACGACTTCTGCACGATCCTTTGGAATACCCAGCTTGAGCATGAACTCAAAGAGCTGCTGGGTATCTGCGATGATATGATTAGCTAGCCGCGGAACCCAGTAGTCGAGCAGACGACCCATCCACTTCGCCACAATCTTCGGGCGGATAAAATCGTAGGTTGGTAACTCATCGACCATTGTGTTGATCGCATTGTAAATCAACGGCCGGCCAGTGATGAGACGCCCCGGGAATCCGGCCAGGGCACCCTCGAAGTTATGCGCGTGAATGATGTCGGCGCGCAGGTTCCTGACCGTTTCGATTACCTTCGGAACAAGGAGCGCGTCGAAACCAAGACGCTGCCACGAAGGGCCGACCACAATCTTGCGGTTCGCCCCCAACGCGGCAACCCGGTGGATGACAAGGCCATCCACCGGGATACTGTCGTCAGACAGCGGATATGTAACTATCTCGACCTTGTGTCCGCGCTCACCGAGCGCGTAACAAAGTTCGCGAATTGCCCCTGGCGTGCCGTGGTTCGCCGGGAACGGGCACGGCACAAGCATGGCAATCCGAAGAGACTTACTCATCCAGCGCAGGCCTTGACGGCTTTCTCGAGCGACTCAACGACGTAGCTAACTTTCTCCTCGGTCAGACCGAGATACAATGGAAGACAGAAATGCCGGCTGACCACGTAATCGGTTCCCGGAAACTTCTTGTCTGCCGGACTCGCAACGAATTGAGGGTTCGTCTTGAAAACGGGCTGCTGATGAACAGACCGCGCGTAAAGCTCGCCCGAAAGCGAAACACCAAAGCCTTCCTTCAGGCACTTGCGAAGTTCCTGGCGATCAATCTTCTCGTCGAGATAGAGGATATACTTATAGTAGGCGGACTCGATATTGGACGGGATTTTTATTTTCTTAACGAATGGAATCCGGCCTTCACCAATCTTGTCGTCATACCATTTCGCAATCTGGCGCCGCTCAGCCAGCATTTCATTGATACTCTGCATCTGTCTCAGGCCGAATAAGGCATGTATCTCCGAAGGCCGCGCGTTGCGGCCGATGATCTCGGTATAGTTAGGATCGTTTGTAAAGCGACCATGATCCCGCAAAGCTCGACACCACTTGTATACCTCGTCGTCGGACGTCGTAACCATTCCGCCCTCACCGGTCGTCATAACCTTGGTGGAAAAGAAGGAGAACGACCCGGCAATTCCAAGTGAACCCGCTTTCTTCCCATCGATGGTGGCACCGTGGGCGTGGGCCGCGTCTTCCATCAGGAGTAGGTTATGCTTCTTGCAGATCTGTTTAATTCGCTCCAGATGCGGCGAGATAATGCCCGCCATGTGCACAAGAATAACAACCTTGCTGTCAGGCTGAATGCTCCGCTCCAGGTCGTCCGGATCCATTTGAAAATTGTCCGGCTGGCAATCGACAAAGATAAGTCTAGCGCCGGCTGTCACTGCAGCTGTCGCGGTCGCAACAAACGTGTGACTCGGCAAAAGGACGGTTGCACCGCGGACATCGATCGATTTGAGAATCATCTCGACCGAACATGTCCCAGTCATCATCCCGATGGCGTACTTGGTGCCGCAAAACTCGGCATACTGGCGCTCAAACTCGGCGACGTTTTCGCCCATACTGATGAAGCCCCTTTGAAGCATTCCTTCAAAGCGCTTCGTCAGCCAGGCGATATCCTCTGGCGAGTATTTTAGATCAAATCCAGCTACGTTCATAAATTACGACTCCTTCTCCATTTTTTTGCGATACCAATCCATTGTTCTCTTAATACCTTCCTCAAGGCTCACTTTCGGTTCATAACCCAGCATGGACCGGGCCTTGGAAATATCCGCGCAGCGCCGCGGCGATCCGGTCGGTTTGCTCAGGTCATACTCGGTTTCGAGATTCTTGCCCGAAAGCCGAATAATCATTGCTACCAGATCCTTGATCTTAATTTCCTCCTCGGCCGCGATATTAAAAGCTTCGGCGTTGGGAGATTTCTCAACCGCCAACATCATGCCATCTACTTCGTCATCCACATAGGTGAATGAGCGGGTTTGCTCACCGTCGCCCCAGACGATCACTTTATCCTTTGCATCAAGGATCTTGCGAATTTGTGACGGGACCACCGGGGCCGTCTCGAGGTTAAAGTCGTCGCGCGGACCGTAGACGTTGTAGGGGCGAACGATCGCGACCTTCGTCCCGTACTCCATGTGATAGCAGCGAGCCTGCACTTCGGCCATTCGCTTCGACCATCCGTATCCAAAACCGCTCATCTCCGGTTCCCCTTTGAAACCGTCCACTTCAGAAGTCGGAACCCCGCAGTCTACCGGATAAATACCGACTGTGCTGATGCAGAGGAAGCGGTCGACGTTCTCCAACCGCGCCGCTTCCATCATGTTGATGTTCATGAGCGCGTTCGAATAAAACATCTCGGCGTGATGTTTAACGTTGTAACCGACGCCCCGGATTTTAGCGGCGAGGTGCATCACCATATCGCGTCCCTCACACGCCTTTCGGCAATTGCCGGCATCGAGCAGATCGGCCTCCACGACTTCAATCTGATCCCTAACCGCCGCGAGGTTTTCCCATTTGCCGCGCTTCAGGTCGTCCACCACGCCCACTTTGGATCCGGCTTCCACTAGTCGTTCAACCAGCCGCGAACCGATGAATCCGCAGCCCCCGGTAACGAGAACTTTTTTATCTTTCCAGAATGTCATATAGCGAATTTAAGAAATATGCCGTCCCTTGGTCTCACCTTGAGACTGGTTGGCGGTAGATGTTCAAATCACCGAGCCAGGATCGTGCCTGATTCGGTCAGTCCCCGCCGTGGCGGTTGCTTCGAAGAAGCGGCTCCCAAGCTTTTCTTCCGCCCATGCCACCGTGGCACGGCAAGGCTTGACCAATCCGTCGCAAACGGACTGAGAGCAACCGAAAAGCAGCCTCTCTTCATCGTGGACATTGAACGGCTTGATCTCATCACAACTTTACCCGGCTGTCGAGCGAATTCTGCGGCGACAGACCAACCGGCGGCAGGCATCGAGTGGCAAATCACACCGGCTTTTCAGCGTGTTTCTTTGGAATCCAGAGAACCGGGGCAGGAACCGCTGTCGATAAGAAAATGATGGACTTTTCGGTAAAAAAGCACCATATTTCTGTTTCGTTGAATTTCCCACGGTGTTCCCCGTCCCCAAGTAACAACACATAGTATATGCATACTCGCTCCATAACTCGCTCAATAGCCCTTGTTCTGTTCTCGCTTCCCGCGATCACACTCCTCGGCGCTTCGCCGACCCCCAACGTCGCTCCCGTTCATGTGTGGCTGCAGTTCACTGGAAATTACCACCCAAACTCGCGTGACATCTTCAACGCTTTCGAATCCACTGCGGCATCCTCCCCAGTGGTACCAATGAGATTGCCTGAGCCTGGGACGGACAAGGTGAACGCGGGTCCAGCAATTTACCCACTCGAGTTCCGTTCGATTGATGGAAGAAACAACGCGACCAAAGACCTTGGCCAGGCCGGAACGGTCCATCTGCGAAATACGACCGTCGGCTATGCCGATGGCACGGGCTCGCCTGCAGGCCCCGATCGCGCAAGCGCGCGCGTCATCAGCAACACCGTCTGCGCGGAAACGCCTCCTATCTTAAACACTGATAGCGTCTCGAATTTTATTTGGGTGTGGGGAAACTTTGTCGATCACGATATGAGCTTGCTCAAGGTGGCCAGCCCGCCGGAGGAGTTCGATATCGCGGTGCCGACCGGTGACCCAACATTCGATCCCAAGAGCGTCGGGGGCCGGCTGCTTCACTTCCAGCGCTCCAACTCGACGACGGTGAATGGAATCCGGCAGCAGATCAATGCGAATACCGCGTTTATCGATGCTTCGATGGTGTACGGCTCCGATAATTTTCGCGCCAAGGCCGTACGCGCCAATGATGGCTTGGGCCATTTGCTGACGAGCACCGGGAATTTTTTGCCGTTCAACGTGAACGGTTTGCCTAACCAGCCGGAGCGCACCACCCTGCCGGCGAGCTTCTTTTTGGCCGGCGATGTCCGCGCCAATGAGAATACGCCACTGTTGATTATGCAAACGCTCTTCGTGCGAGAGCATAATTTCTGGGCAGACAGCTTCGCCGGCCAAGGTTTGAGCGACGACGACGTTTATCAACGGGCGCGCGCGATCGTGTGCGCGGAGATTCAGGAGATCACCTACCGGGATTTCATCCCGGTTTTGCTCGGCCCCAACGCTCTCACAACTTACGCCGGCTACAACGAGACAGTTGATCCTCGCGTCTCAATCATCTTTTCCACTGCCGGATTCCGGTTGGGCCATACCATGCTTCCTGCAACTCTGCGGCTTTTGAACAAGAGAAATGTCGCCACGGCAGTTGACGTGTTGGGGCAGACAATATTTCAGCCGAACCTGATAACCGCCTCCGGCCTCGAGCCTTGGCTGCGCGGATTGTCCCAGGACTTAGCTGAGGCCAACGATCCATACATTATTGATGCGATCAGAAGTTTCCTCGTGGGCGGGGTAGGCCCGGCCGGCTTCGATTTGATCGCGCTTGATATTCAAAGGGGACGCGATCAAGGGCTGCCGAGTTATAATCAGGTCAGGATCGATTTCGGATTACCGCCCGTGGCGGACTTCACTGGAGTCACCTCCGACACGGTGCTTCAAGGCAAACTCCTTGCAGCCTTCCCAAATGGGCCCGATGACGCCGATGTAATGGTATGCGCCATGGCGGAACCCCATGTGAACGGTGGACAGGTGGGCGAAACCTTCGCCGCGATGCTGAAAGACCAATTTCAGCGCTCGCGGGATGGCGACCGTTTCTGGTACGAATCCTACCTGGACGCGCCCACTCTGGCGACAGTGCAGCTGCAGACTCTGAGCGGCATCATTAAACGCAACTGCCCATCAATCGGAGCTGAAATGCAGGCCGACGTGTTCCACGTTCCGGCTCCGCGCTGACGAGACATTTTTGACTTGAGTTTTTTAACTCGGTCAACCACAAGAATAGTATATGAATGTCCGCCGTCTCCCAGCGGCTGTTGTGG
>Ga0207697_10000189_pt1 | contig 32243 bp, 35 predicted proteins | sample KBSSwiS5withPhiX_FD_184293 | JGI IMG/M metagenome (GOLD analysis project Ga0207697, IMG submission 184293) | Switchgrass rhizosphere microbial communities from Kellogg Biological Station, Michigan, USA, with PhiX - S5 (SPAdes) (version 2) | ecosystem: Host-associated > Plants > Roots >... | reverse complement strand
AAGAAGGATGGGTTCATCGAAGTTTTCTGTCGGAATCCAGCGGCCATGCGACCGCAATCTCCGATTACTCAGCGAAAGAACTTACCGCATCCGAGGGGGAGCGGGGTCGACTACTTCAGGTGCTCGATGGTTGGGCATTGGTGGAGCTTGAAGGGAGTCGAGTGGGGTGGGTACCAGAAGGAGTATTGCATACTTCTAACATCTAACCATTCGATGGAGTTGACCACGGGCCGTCGTACTGCCAACCTTCACATGAATTCAACCCTCCAACCTGTCGCCTCGCGCGCTCTCGCTCGCGGCAGCTCATCTTGTTCTCGTTAGGCGGCTTCCATTGTTCTGATCTCGCGCTTATGAATATCCAACTCCTGCTAGTCCCTTATGATTCCAGCCGGCGCGGTTGGCGCTGTGGGACCGGACCCGAGCACCTCGTCCGTGCCGGGCTCCCTGCTCACCTCCAACGTCAGGGACACATAGTTACCGCTATCCACATCATCGAGGATGACCCGGCGTACCCACCGGCCGAAATCCGAACCGCGTTCGAACTCACCCGGCGATTGGCCACTGCCGTTCGGTCCGCTCGGTCCGCCGGTCACTTTCCGCTGGTGCTCAGCGGCAATTGCAACACGGCGGTGGGCACCTTGAGCGGCCTAACACCCGCTCGCCGTGCCACCTTTTGGTTCGATGCTCACGGCGACTGCAATACGCCGGAGACTACCACGACGGGTTTCCTGGATGGCATGGGCCTCGCCATGACGATGGGTCTGTGTTGGCATCACCTGGGAGCCAGTGTGCCAGGATTTCAGCCTGTCGCGGCCGAGTCCACCTTTCTACTAGGCGCTCGGGACCTCGATCCGCCAGAGGCGGCGTTTTTGCAGGGGTTGGCGATTACTGCCGTCTCAGTCGATCAGATCCCGGAAGGGCTCCCGGGCCTCCTGGCGAGCGTGCCGTTGGCGGATAGCCTCGGCTATCTTCACTTGGACGTGGATGTGCTGGATCCGACCGTCGGCAAGGCCAACCGCCTGCCGGTCCCCGACGGCCTCTCACTTGCCCATCTGACCGCCGCCATTGCCGCAATCCGCGCTCGGGTTCCGCTTGGCGCAGCAGCGATTACCTCCTATGCGCCCGAAGACGACAACGATCAAGGTGTCTGCAGAGCGGCCTTTGCCGCGATTGATGCCATTGTGGCGAACGGCGCCTAACCAAGCGATCGAGCGGACCGCGAGCAGGTATTATAACTTGCCCTTTGGTAGCTTGAATTCTTATCCTGTCGCGATGCGCCTTTTGATTAACTCGCGCTCTTGTTCACCCTTCGGGCTTCCCGTTATGTCGTGGCTTGATTCGCTTGCGCCGCAAGCTCCCCTTCCAGGCGATTCGTCTATGTCGCTCGTTTCCCAACGGCTCTATTGCCAGTCCACTCCATTCGCCCGCGGCCGCTCATCTTGTTCTCGTTAGGTCTTTTGCAAGAACATCCGTCAGTATTTGCAGCAACCGGCAAACGGGCACATCACCAAGGAAGTTACGTGCTTTTGGGACTTGACGGCTCATCCTCCAAGGCGCTGAATCGTCGCCATGAAAATAAAAATAACGCTACTTGCCTTCCTCATCTCGGCCGCTGTGGCCAGCCTTTGCGTCGCCGGCGATGACGCTTTTATGGGGACGTGGAAACTTAACCAATCGAAATCGAGCATTCCGACGGCTACCTATCACAACAACACGGTTGTTTATGCGCAAAGCGGCGACGAGGTAACAATTACCGGAGACGGCGTGGACGCTAACGGGAAAGCAGTTCACCAAGTCTGGACGGGCAAATTCGACGGTAAGGATTATGCGGCCAAGGGCGCTCCGAACCATGACATGCGCGCCTATACGAAGGTGGACGATCACACTCTTACCTACACGCTGGCGAAAGGCGGCACGAAGCTGGGCCATGGGAAAGTGGTCGTGGCGGCTGACGGCAAAAGCCGCACCGTAACAGAAACGATGCCAGGTGCCGACGGCAAGCCAGCAAGCGCGACTTCGGTTTTCGACAAACAGTAGAATTCATCAACTGAAGCATCAGCCACTTCATCTTGGCCTCGTTAGGCCGCGCCCGAAAAAAAAGGTAACGGACAAGAGATGATTCCAGAAGACGAAACCCCAAAGCCAGAGGAGCCTGCGAGAAATGTAGAGTTCCACCATAGGACGCTTTCCGACGTGCAGATGCGGCGATGGGTGAGTTGGATCACGGTGATCGGCACCGGCATCATGTCCGCCTTTTTCTTTGGCTTTTTGATCTTTCAAGCAATCTGGGGCCAGGCTGCGCCCAATACGTGGCTGAGTATCTTGCTCGACAAGCATTACGCCGCGATGGTCGGCACGCCGCTCTCGGCGGTTACAGCGTTTTGCATCGTAACGCTTTTGGAGGTTACGAATGGCCCGATCGAGTTTGAGGCACTGGGCTTCAAGTTTAAGGGAGCTTCAGGGCCGATCATCTTGTGGGTTTTCAGTTTTCTTGCAATCGGCATCGTCTTCCATTTCTTGTGGGGTAACCCCGCCTAACCATGCGATGGAGCCGACCGCGAGCCGGTGTTATAACTAGTTTTCTCATGACTTCCTTTCCTTCCCCTGCCGCGACGCGTGGTGCCGCTCGCGGCAGCTCATCTTGTTCTCGTTAGACGGTCGTTTTACATGGAATCAAAAGACCAACCAACTGAGGACGAGTTTTTCTTGCTTGGAAGCTATTCGCCCCACGAAGCGGCGAAGTTATTGGAATGTTTTGAGAAGGACGGCATCGTCTTTCGCGCGCAGACCGTGAGGCATTCATACCATCCGCGCATGACAGTCGCCATCAGTGTGGATCCGCAGCGAGCGGGCGATGCCGACAAGATTCACCAAGAGCTCTTTGGCGACGGGCTGCCGAACTATGATTCGTCATTTTTCCGGGAGAACCGCAATGTCTAACCAATCGATGGAGCAGAGCGCGAGCAGCCGTTATAACTTGCCTTTTAGTAGTTTGAGTCATTATCCTGTTGCCATGGTCTCCCTCGCTCGCGGCAGCTCATCTTGGTCTCGTTAGACTTTGTCGCCATGCCAAGACGACCGGCCACAGACCCCCAGAGTTTGCGCTATTTGTTGTCCGTCTTGACAGCTGTCGCAGCTTTGGCGACGGCATTCGCGCTTTATTTCGGCTATCAAGCGCGTGAAGAACACAAAAAGAGACTTTCAATCGCCAGCGAATTGTCCGCGAAAAAGGCGGAGTTGGCGAAACTGCGGGAGCACAAGAGCGCTGAGTCCGTCGTTGTTGCTAATCCACCGCTCGCATCGCGCTTAGGCAGCCAAATGAAGGAGCCCTCCGCCCCCTCTCTTTCTCCAGACGGTTCGTTAATCGGAAATCGACTGCTCCACAGCCCCGCAATCCGCGAGATGCAGCGGCGGACTCAACTGCAGATGCTGCGTTCGATATACGAACCTTTATTGGCGCAGTTAAGGCTTTCGCCGGAGCAGCGCGTTCAATTTTACGATTTGCAGCTCACAATCGACAACCCTTTAGCAACTCTGGCAAAGTTTCCGAATGAGGCGCAAAGCGCCGAGGAGCGCGCCCAAATCCAAACGCAAATTCAGCAGATTGCTGGTTCCGCTTCGTCGCAAATCCAGGAGATACTCGGCCCGGGCGGGTATCAGCTCTATCAGGGCTATCAGAACACCCAAGGGGAGCGAACCCTTGTTGAGCAGTTTCGTCAACAGGTAGGCTCGAGTTCGATGCAGATGACAGACTGGCAATCGGGTCAACTCCGAGACACTTTGATCCAGGCGCGGGCGCAATATCCGCCATTCGGCGACGATCCCTACGATCTTGCCGCATCCGACCAAGCGGCACTCGCCCGGGCCGCTTCATTTCTAACACCGGATCAGTTAACTGCTTTTCGCGACTACATGAATAATTTAGAGGAGATTCGCCGAGAAGCGCGACAGTCTATGTCGCCCAGTCAGTGACTGGTTCTCGTCATACAATTGATGGAGCAGACCGCGAGCGAAGCTTATAACTTGCGCTTTGGTAGCTTGAATCTTTACCCTGTTGCCATGCGCCTTGTCGCTCGGGGCAGCGCATCTTGTTCTCGTTAGATACGGCCCAAATTTTCTCGACATCGCCAGGCCGTGCTTGGTACTTTTGCGTTTACCATGAAACTGAAACGTACCGACGCCAGAAAACCGGCTGCGGTGGCAAGCTCTCGTTGGTTAGCTTATGCCACAGCGGGCGCCGCCAGCGCATTTATCTCCACCCAGTCGGCCGAAGCCGCCATCCATTACAGCGGGCCGATCGATAAAAAATTTGGAAATGGTCGCAACAAGAGCATCCGTTTCCCACTGGACCAGCCGGGTGATTCTATTCAACTGAGGCATTATATGGAATTTTGCTGCTCGACCCCTTATGGCGGAGCGGCTTACTTCGGCGTCTTCGGCCGCGCGGGGAACTCTATTGCGGGCTTTTATGGTACGTGCGGCAGGCCCATCGTGTCGGTGTCAAAACTAAAGTATGGGGGATTTGTATCGAGGAGACCGTTTCTTGCACAAAACTCCGGCATAATGGGATCGTTTGGGGACGCGTGCGGTTACGCAGGTCGATTCAAGCCAGGCGATATTGGTTTCGTTGCTTTCAAATTCAATAATGGCAGCGGCGATCAATACGGATGGGCGCGACTTAAGTTCTACCAGAGACCTTTTCCTATTAATTTTGCTTTCTCTTTGCTGGATTACGCTTACGCCGATCCTGGTGAATCAATCAGAGCTGGCCAGACATCGAGTGAAAGCATGTTGCCAGAGGGAGGTTCTCTCGGCGGCCTGGCTTTGGGAGCGGCGGGACTCCTGGCATGGCGTAAGACGCGGTCAAGAGCCGGACGGCAAGCCATGTCGCGAGCCTGAGCCTTCTGGTGGTGTTCTCGCAGATATGTCCGAACGATCTAACCGGGCGATGGAGTCGACTGCGCGCCGTCGTCATAACTTAATTTTCCTGAACCCGGACGCTCACCATGTTGCGATGTGTGCCCTCGCTCGTAGCGACTCATCTTCGTCTCGTTAGGCGGTAATCCTGGCACTACCGCATGAAAATCATCGGAGGCGGCCTTGATGATCTTCGTGTGCAGAAACTTCTGGCTCATCACTTCACCTCTGCACGCGCCGAGACCGCGCCAGGCAGTGCTCACGCGCTTGACTTGAGCGCCTTGAAATCGCCAGACGTTGTCTTTTGGTCCGCATGGGACGGAGAGGCGCTAACGGCGGTTGGGGCAGTGAAGCGATTGTCGGCGTCTCACGGAGAGATCAAATCAATGCACACTGACCAGCTGCACCGACGCAAGGGGGTGGCCAGCGCAATGCTCAAGCACATCATGGTGGAGGCACGCAAAATGGGACTGTCGCGGCTAAGTCTGGAGACGGGTTCTTGGCCGTATTTTGCCGCAGCTCGCAGGCTGTATTTGCAACATGGGTTTGTCGAGTGTCCACCTTTCGGCAATTACACAACCGATCCGAACAGCGTTTTTATGACGCTCGAACTCGAAACAGAATCGTGATACATAGACATCCGTCGCCTAACCAAGCGCTGGAGCGAACCGCCGCCCGTCGTGCAACTTAAATTTCAGATGATTAAAACAATGGCACTCAAAGCGACGCTTCCTTTCGGCGACGCTCGCTCAGCTTCGTCTCGTTAGGCCCGACTCACCTTATCGCCATTGGTCGAATGGAGACCAATCGTGCCAGACTTGGATTGTTCTGTTGTTCGATCGATCGGCCGGCTTGACCTCCCAAACAAACACACCTTTTTCCCGCAGACCTTTGTTTTTGAAGTAATTCTGAAACGAGCGATAGGCGTAGTGATCTCCGGCGTACAACCGATTGTTTTTGTTGTCCGGATACAGATAGTAATCGCTTCCGTTTTGCTTCACGAGCGTGAACTGGTTAGGCGGGAGCGAACGCAATTGGCTGCGCTGGGCCGGAGTGTGGGCTGGCTGCACCTTGAATCCGGAGGTCAACAAAACCTGTTCCGTTTCGATGGACCCTCGGTCGATTGCGCCAAAACCCGGCGACCCGAATCCGACGACGGCCGCCGCTACTGTCACCGCCACATATTTGAATACTTTCATATCAGTTTCCTTGTTGTCCCAACAATAAACTAGGCCGCAAACGCGCGGACTCAACTTTCACTTTTACCGGACGCAAAGATTGCCTCCGGGATTCTTTACCAAGGCATCGGCACAACAGTAATCGGAAAAGATTGTCCTTGCTAGCGTTGAGCCAAGATCATAGACCGGTGTAAATGCACTTCCTACGACTTGTTCCCCATTCGAGGGTCCATTCTCGAACGGAACTCCTGTACTGGGAGCCGGTACTCGTTGCTATGTCCAGTGTCACACCTGAAGAGCGAGAGTCATACTGATCTTGTGTCTCGTTAGGTGTCACTTATGAACGCGTCTTCCATCCTTGAGAAGCAGATTGACGAGTTCATCGGACGATTCGAGCCGAAGTCAGCGAAGATTATTCGCCAATGCCGCCAGGAGTTGCGCCGGTCGCTGCCGACCGCAACGGAACTCGTCTATGACAACTATAACTTCTTTGTCATTGGATATTGTAGTTCGGCCAAGCCATCAAGCTGCATTGTCTCGCTCGCGGCAGCGGCCAATGGCGTGGGGCTGTCTTTCTATCATGGTGCGACGCTGAAGGACCCCGAGGGGCTGCTTCAGGGCGCAGGCAAACAGAATCGGTTTATCCGACTGCCGTCGGCAGAGGCATTGCACGCGCCCGGTGTGCTTGCTCTGATTGAGCAGGCGGTCGCGTGTGCTCCGGCACCTTTGCCGAGGACTGGCGGCGGGAGCACCGTCATCCAGTCGATCTCCCCAAAGCATAAACCGCGTCGCAAGGCGGGCGGTGACATCTAACCAGGCGATGCAGCGAACTCCGAACGCTTTCGGAGTCGCTGATCTTGAGTCTCGTTAGATGACTTCGATAGAATTTCGGCCTAAGACTTGAAGTTCCTTCCCACGACTAAACGCCTGACAATGGCGCTCTAACTGAATAAGCTGAGGAATCGGATGGATTCGAAAACCGAAGACAATTACATTTTGGGTCAATCGGCGTATGAGTACGAGCGGTTGACGTTTCAGGCCAAGATACTTCGCCCGTTCACAGAGAAGTTTTTCCGATTTGCCGGAGTTAGCCTGGGAATGCGCGTCCTCGAGATCGGCTCGGGAATGGGAGACGTAGCGTTCCTGGCAAGCGAGATCGTCGGCCCAGGAGGGTCGGTGCTGGGAGTTGATCAAGATTGCGCGGGACTGGAGAAAGCGCGCGAGCGAAGTCGTCAGCAGGGCTGTTCTTCCTGGGTTTCCTTCGAGGGCAGCAACCTTGCTGAGTTCGAAACCGCAGATCAGTTCGACGCAATCGTCGGTCGTTACATTTTACTTTACCAGCAAGATCCCGGGGCCATTATCCGTCGTCTGGTCAAATTTTTGAAGCCTGGCGGCATTGTTGTATTTCACGAAGTGGATTTTGCCAACGCTCACCCGAGCGACCCACCGTGCGCGTTTTGGGACGAGATTTACGGACTATTGAGCGAAGCGTTCCGCCGTGCAGGCAGTCCACCTGATTACGGACGCCGCGTGGCCGGGGCATTTCTTGATGCCGGCTTGCCGTTTCCCACCGTTCTCGCCGAATCGGTCGCCGGCGGCGGCCACGATTCATATCTGTATCGCTGGGTAGCCAGCACGCTGATTAGTGTCATTCCGCGATTCGAGCAGATGGGCCTTGCGCTGCCTGAAGGAGTCACCGCTGATGAGACACTGGCAAGACGCCTGGAATACGAAGTAGTAGCTGCCGGAAGTCAAATCTTGGGGCCGATTCAGTTTGGCGCGTGGACGCGGAAGCCGCTCGATGTGAGATAACGAAGTGACCGCAGCGAAAACATCTAACCAGGCGATGCAGCGAACTCCGAACGCTTTCGGAGTCGCTGATCTTGTTTTCGTTAGGCGTTGCTAGCTGTCCTCCGTGAACGACGACCAACTAATCCAGATTGCACTTGACCTCATCCAACGCTGATTCACCGAGGGCCGCCATCACGTCGCGGCAGCGCTTCGCACTCGCAGTGGATACCGAGATGCCATTCGACTGCAATATAGTCTGTTGAATGAAGGTCTGTCTTCAGCAACTATCAGAGTGTCCGGAACACCTCGAGACGGTCGGGCGATGGATCTACCACGAATGGTGGAGTAAGCGATGCGACTCGCCTGACACTGTTTTCGCTTGGCTTCGAACGCACTCGGAACCGGATACTGTGCCGTACACCGTGGTCGCCTTGGCCGAGGCCGAACCGGTTGGAAGTTGCTGCGTCATCGAAAACGACTGTATTCATCGCCCGCAGTATGCGCCGTGGGTCGCAGCAGTTTACGTCAGGCTGGACTTTCGTCGCCGAGGGATTGCCTCAATGATTCTCCGTGAAGCCGCATCGATCGCGGCACGAGCATGCGTCAATAGTCTTTTTATCGATTGTCTCGCTGTCACCGCTCCAGTTTATGAGAAGAACGGATGGGAGATCCACGAGCGCGAAGTTGGAGACAAAGAATCTGTCGTCATGCTTCGCAGAATTAGATTTGCCTAGCCAATCCAGCACTTTGCATTGATGAGGCTTAGTTACCCTGGTCTCCGATTTCTGCTGGACCTTTGAGAGCTAGACAAAGACCCCGCCGGACTCACCGACGGGGTCTCGTTTATTCTAAGCTAAGCGCTACTGCCTATTCTCCGCAGCAGCTGAGATGCACCATGCAGCACGCGCCGCCCGTGCAGCAATCTGTGCGCGAAGTCGCGCTAACAGTGCTAACGAGTGCCGTGGCTACAAGGATCAAGAACAGATATTTCATCTGAGTCCTCCCTTAAGAGTTATCGATCTAATCTCGTCTCCATGAAGGGACGAGCCGGCGCTGTCTAAGCGGCCGCAGATCGCGGCGGAGGCACGGGAGGCCGCTGCGTTCGAACGAGGGCATGCTCCTGTCCGGTGAAAACTCTTTCACGGTCGTCTGGTGAAATACTCAGGTTGATCTGCGCGGCGGCAGCGAGCCCGAAGGCAAGCGTGCAGCCGGGACAGCACGGCGAACCCTGCGAATTAAACGGTCCGGGCTTGTGATCAGATTGATGTGAAGTCGGGCTGTCATGCTGACAGCAGGACATCGGGTCAGCGGTTGACATCGTCGTGGCTTTGCCCGGATAGCTCAAGGCGAACAGCGCGATCGAGAGGACACCCGAGAAAAGCACTCGGACGATGAGGGACTTCACGCCATTGTATAGCGCGATTCCGCCACGACTTCAAGAATACCGGCCGCAAATCTCGCAGCTTCTTCATTATCTGCTTTGCGAAGATCAAGACCTGATGCAACTATTTTGCTCCTTAAGTCGCGAAGAGCGAATCAACATTCAGGAGAGGAAAATTATGGCGGACAAATATGATGGTCATTGTTGCTGTGGAGCTATAGCAATCGAGGCGAGCGGTGCGCCCGCGACGATGGGCTACTGTCATTGCGATGCTTGCCGGGCTTACTCCGGCTCCCCGGTGAATGCGTTCACCTTATGGAAACCGGACGACGTGAAAGTCACCAAGGGCGGGGAGTTGGTCGGCAAATTCAAGAGTAGCCCGATGAGTGTTCGCTGTTATTGCACGAAATGCGGTGGAAACGTGTTTGTCGAGCATCCGACGCTCGGATTGATTGACATCCCGGCGGGCCTGCTCCCAACGCTCAAGTTCAAGGCAAACGTTCATCTCAACTACGAAGATACAGTTCTGCCGATGAAGGATGGTTTGCCGAAGATGAAGGATTTTCCGGCCGAGATCGGTGGCTCGGGCGAGACGATGGCGGAATAGGCCGAGCGTTGTTTTCATTGCAACAGCCCTCATTGCTAGTTGCGGCCTTCTTTGCGCGGATCGGGAATTAACCGCGAAGGGACAGCCTTCGCCAAGGCTACGGCGCGGCAGGCGCTAATGAACGCCAATCATGAAACCTTCGCATCATACTGTTTGTCATGCCCATGCTCTTGATGCGTGAGACGCACGGCGCCTCTTGATACGGACACCACACAGCGCCGCGTCAGGAGACGCGGCCTACAACTACGGGAGCCGCACGGCGCCGCGTCGGGAATGGAGATTTTATCGACATGGCCTGGATGGCTCGCAAAATCGCGAGGCAGACCGGGCAAACGCGGCCTGCAACATTCGCGCTTATCCCCGTCGGTTGCAACGTGGTTGCAGCGTTAGCTTCTAATTTTACAATCTCGTGCGCCCGGGCTCGTCGCCGCGCGCGACAATGCCCGAGCGAAAACCGTACGCACCGCCGCCGACCGCTGACCCAACGGCGTCGATTCACGACCCTTACGCCGCTTTCCAGTTTCGCGCTTTCGCGTTTTACACGCTCGGCAACTTTATCGCGGTCACTGGGCGCCAGATGCTCACGATCGCGATCGAGTGGGAGGTTTATGCGCGAACCCATTCCGCGACTGCGCTTGGCCTCGTCGGCCTCGTCGCCGCCGTTCCGATCGTAACCCTCTCGTTGCCCGCGGGGCATCTGGCTGATCGGGTCAGTCGCAAGTCGATCATTCTTTGGACGCAGGCCGCCAGCGCGCTTTGCTCGATTTCTCTCGCGCTCATTTCGTGGAAACATCTCGAAATTCCGCGCACGACGGCTTTGCTGTGGGCGAACGATTTTCTGCGCTCGATTGCGACTGTTTTCGAGCGGCACCCCGCCTTTCATTTCGACGATCTCTCGTTGCCGTTGCTTTACCTGATCATGCTGCTCTCGGCGTCGATCCGAACTTTTACCTGGGCGGCGCGGAGCTCTTTTTTGCCGACACTTGTGCCGATGGAAAATTTCGCGAACGCAGTCACCTGGAACAGCAGCATGTTCCAAATCAGCTGCGTGCTCGGCCCGGCGCTCGGTGGATTTCTGATTGTGAGGCTGGGGTTTCCTTTCATCTACGCGCTCGATGCCGTCTGCGCGCTGGTGTTCTTCTTTCTCGTCCTGCCGATCGAAAAAATCCGCGTGGCTCGCCGCGTGGTCGGCAGCACCTGGAGCAGTTTGATCGAGGGAATTCGTTTTGTGTTCAACAAGCAGGTGATTCTCGCCACCCTCACGCTCGATCTCTTTGCCGTCCTGCTCGGCGGCGCGACGGCGCTTTTACCTATTTTCGCGGACCAGATTTTGCACTGCGGCCCGATCGGCTTGGGCTGGCTGCGAGCGGCGCCGGCGGTCGGCGCTTTCGTGATGGCTGTGCTGATCGCTCACCTGCCGCCGATGCGTCAGGCCGGCCGCATCCTGCTTTGGTGCGTGACCGGATTTGGCCTCGCGACAATTGTCTTCGGGTTGTCGCATTGGTTCTGGCTTTCGCTCGCGATGCTTTTTCTGACTGGAGTCTTCGACAGTGTCAGCGTCGTCGTCAGGCACACCGTGGTCCAACTTCTCACTCCGGATGAAATGCGCGGCCGCGTTTCGGCCCTGAACAACATCTTTATCGGGACATCGAACGAGTTCGGCGCGGTGGAGTCAGGGTTGACGGCAGCGGTGTTCGGCCCGGTCGTGTCGGTCGTGGGTGGTGGAATTGGGACGATTCTCGTCGTGTTGGCAGTGGCGTGGAAATGGCCGCAAACGCGTAAGATCGGCGCGCTTGATAAAAGTCTCGCCTAACGACTCGAGTGGCAGGTTGTGGAGGAAGGCGCAGGTCGAAATGCTTTTTGAACTTGCTTAACAGGTAATGCGTTCTTCTAATTTCAGATATGGGTAAATATCGCTCTCTGCACAAAGTTTGGCTCAATCCCGGCACTGAAGTGTTGGGCAATTTTCAAGGTAAAGGGCGAAAGCTCGAGTCGCTCCATGACTGCGATCTCCTTCTCTTGAAGGATGGACACGCTGAGGTCCGTAAGCTCGCGGTAGAACCGGGAAGCGAATCGGAAGCCGGCTCTGTCGCGATACAGGTCCACCACGTCCCCGCAGTGTCCGACCATGGAGGTTATTCTGCCATCGGTTCCGAGCATTGGTATATGACCGAAAGCGCGGTGGCTGAGATTGGGCCGAACGAGTTCGCTCCTGGGGCAGCCGAATATCAGCTCGATATATCGGACGATTAGGAGTATTCTCTTAACCCGGTATTCGGGTCAGCCATGAAAACAACTTCATCTCCCAGAAGTTGCGCAGGTCGATCGGTTCGATTGCTCCTGTTCTTAATGGCAAGCACAGCTTTCGCAGGCAGCGCGACGTGGAATGTTAATCCAACGAACGGTGGCGACTGGAGCACGGCGACAAACTGGACGCCGAACACTGTGCCTAACGACCCGGCAGACGTGGCTACGTTCAGCGTTTCCAATCGTCCGACTCCCACGCTCTCGGAGCCGATTGCACTGGCTGAGATGATCTTCGCTCCGGGCGCGAGCGCGTACACGATCGGTTTCGAGCGGGGGCGAAACATCAATCTTTACGGAACAGGCATCACGAACAATTCAGGCAGCGCGCAACATTTTTTGCTCGATCAGTTCCGGGGCGTGTCCGCGCAGATTGTCTTCCATAACAGTGCCACCGCCGGCGACGAGACCGTCTTTAGCGTCACCAGTCCGTATCCGATTCCCGGGTTGTTTTTCATCGACACCTCGAGCGCGGGAACCAGTACGATTATCAACAATAGTACGCTGGATGATGTTCACGGAGGTGACGTGACATTCACTGACGGTTCCACTGCGGCCGACTCCACCATCATCAACGATGGCGGACTATTCAGTGGCGGGCAGGGTGGCAATACGACTTTTCTCGGCAGCGGCAATGGCAGCGCGACTGCGGACAACGCGACAATTACCGCCGAGGGTGGCAGGGTCAGCGGCGCACTGGGCGGTACCATCAGTTTCGGGACGGGTGCTCATGCCGGTAACGCCACGCTGATTGCGAATAGCGGAGTGGCGGGAGCGGATGGCGGCGTCATCGTCTTCTTTGGCGTCGCGACCGGCGACCGCGCGCGGGTCGAACTTTTTGATACGGGCTCTCTCCTTCTCTCGCCTCTCACGACCGGAGTGACAATTGGTTCGCTGGAAGGGAATGGCGTCGTTTTTCTGGACTCGAAGAGCCTAACGATCGGGAGCAGCGATCTCAGCACGACGTTCTCCGGAGTAATCCAAGACAGCGGATCGATCACAAAAATCGGAAAGGGCCGGCTGGCTTTGAGCGGCGCGAATACCTACACCGGAGGCACAACCATAAACCAGGGAACCCTCAGGGTAGGTAACACCACCGGCTCTGCGACCGGAACCGGCAGCGTGCAGGTGGATGGCGGCCGCTTAGGAGGAACAGGAATCGTTGGCGGCGAAACGACGATTGGACCGGGATCCACCGCGGTTGCCATCCTCGAACCGAGTGCCGGCGGGAAGAAGCCGGCAACTCTGACGATCCAAAGCGCGCTTCATTTCAAGGGAAGCGTTTTCAATTATCAGCTGAATACAAAAAGAGCGGTAGGTGACCAGGTTGTGGCCAACGGAGTTTCAATTGAAAACCAGGATCAATTTACGTTGGCGACGGTCTCTAACGTAAGCCTGCCGATAGGTCAGGTCTTTGTTGCGATCAGCAATACCGCCGCCACACCAATTAGCGGCACGTTTGGCAACCTGCCTGACGGCGCCACCATAACCGCCGGACGAAATACATTTCAGGCAAATTACGAAGGCGGCGACGGCAACGATTTCACGCTGACGGTCGTGCCGTAGATAAAGATTCGACACTAGCTTCGTCTCGCCTCCTCCAACGAGAAAGCTGCTCCGGCCGTCCCGCAGCTCATTGCTCGCGCGTAACCCTTCGTTAAGCTGCTTCCTCATGAAACGCCGCGATTTCATTCGCACCACGGCCGGCGCAACCCTGCTTGCTTCCGCGTCCCGCAAGCTGCCCGCGCAAACGCCAAACATCACGCCTAACAAGTCGATCAAGCCTGTCGTGATCTCGTCCGCCAACGGGAACAAATTCAAAAACGGCGGCGACATGACTTGCTTGCAAAAGGCTTGGTCAATGATGACGCAAGGTTCCGATGTGCTCGATGCGTTGATCGCCGGCGTGAACATCTTGGAGCTCGATCCACTCGAGGACAGCATCGGTTATGGAGGTTTGCCGAACGCCGATGGCGTGGTGCAGCTCGATTCGTGTTGCATGCATGGGCCGAAGAAGCGCGCGGGCGGGGTGGCCTGTATAGAAGGCGTGCGTACACCGTCGCTCGTCGCGCAGAAGGTGATGGAATTGACCGATCATCATCTGCTTGTCGGCAAAGGCGCGCAGGACTTCGCGCGCTCGGTGGGATTCAAGATCGAGGATGATTTGAACACGGAACACTCGCGGCAGTTGTGGTTGGAATGGAAACGCCGCATCGATCCGGCGCATTACCTTGATCCAAAAAAGCGCGCTGACGCGATGAACCGCGTGCGCGAAGAAATGATCGCGGAGGGTCTGCTCGATCGACGGCGTGTTTACGGCACAATCAATTGTGACGGCGTAAATGCGAAGGGCGAAATCTGCGGCGTAACGACGACAAGTGGCCTGGCCTGGAAAATTCGCGGCCGGGTCGGCGATTCGCCGATTCTCGGTGCCGGACTTTATGTGGATAACGAAATCGGCGCCGCCGGTTCGACCGGGCGCGGGGAAGCGAACCTTTACGGTCTGTGTTCGTATCTGATCGTCGAAAACATGCGGCACGGAATGACACCAAAAGACGCCGGCATGGATGCGATCAAGCGCATCAAGAAAAACACGGTCGAGAAACGCCTGCTCAACAATCGGGGCGAAATGAACTTCGGCATCAGCTTTTACGTCCTGAATGCCAAAGGCCAATACGCAGGGGTCTCGAATTATCCGGATGAATACGCAGTCTGCACGGAGGACGGGCCAAAGACTTTACCGACCGAGGCGTTGCTCGAAGGAAAACCGGAGGACTGATAAAATCTGGTCGCCGATCCGTGGATCGCAATTCGCCCGAGAATTAACCGGATGAGCGCGCGCATTCTTTAAAACGCGCCGTGCAACATGATCGCGCCATAGGGCGCGCCGCTCTCATTATGGTAGCGGACCTCGGTGCGATGATAGTCGAATTGGCGCCAAGGCACGTAGCCACCCTCGATCGTGAGCGAGATGGAAGAATTGAGTTTCCATTCGGCGCCGACGCCGGTCCGCACTTCCTCGTATGCCAGCCAGGCGTTGTTCAGACTTGTGTCGCCGTGGCGGTCGCCAAAGCGGTCGTCGGTTCGAAAAGTGTTAGCCTTGATGTTGGCCCCGGCGAAAAAAGTAAGATCACGGTTCGGTTGATACTCAAGCCGCGGCGCCGGCATGGCCGCATTCAGCACCCATTTCGGAGCGAACTTCCAGCGAATGCCACCGCCGAAGAAGGCAGGAATTCGGCTCTGCAAATTCACACCGACGCCGAAGACGAATTGTAATTCCGGGCTGTAGATGTAGGTGCCTCCGAGAACGAAAGGGATGTTGAAGGCATCGCCGTCCAAGTGTTCGAAACTTGTGCCGTAAAATCCGGGCTGCGCCTCGAACCGGACCAGGATTGAATCCGAGAACTTAGTGTCGAGGCCGATGATCGAGTTGACCGCCTGAAGGGTGTTGGGCAATTGCTGGCCGCCACTTGACGAGAACCCAAAAGAGTAGCGTTCCCATTGCGCGCCGAGCCGAAGAATGCCGAACTTGATACGCGGGGTATAAACGAAAACGACATTCGAATAATATTCGTCGAAGTCGTTCACCTCCCGTCCGCCGCGCGCTACATCCGCATCACCGATATACGCTTGTTCGATCGTGAAGTCGGCGGAGAATTTATAAGGCTCTTCGACTGCCTCTGCCGCGGTCGTTGAGGAAGTGGAAAAGTCTTTTTCGCTTCCCGCGAGAAGAACGCTAACCGGCGCGCTGCAGATCAGCGCCACTAGAAGAAAGCCACGGTATTTCATCGGCTATTCTCACGCAAAAAGATCGTGGCCGCCTTCGAAATATCTTTCCGCATGGCGCCTTCCGAAGCGAGGCGTTCGATGCCATGCAAGGTGCCAAGAGTATTTGCGGAAATGAAATCGCCTCGCCAGACGAGTGTGGAAGTTTGCCCACCCGTATTCACCGGCCAGAGCTGGTAAAGGGTGAGGGCGACGTTGTAACCGCCGCTCGCGTAGTAAAAACCGTCGGCGAGTTGTGCGCCGCCTCCCGGTGTTGTTCGCGTGTACGAAGCACCAAGAGTGACGACGCCAACATCTTCGACCTCGAGCAGTTGCCAGTAGTTGTCGGCCTGAAGCGATCCTTTGCCGCCGAGTAGGCCGGTCGCGCCGAGAAAACCGCCGAATTGCCGGTTAACTTTCGGTTGTTGCTTCATCAGCCCGTTTAATTCCTGGCCCGGTTGGACGGGATTTTTCGAATGATCATACGGAGCCTGACGGCTCGCTCCGCCCGCCGCGAAATCCTGTGCGCGCTTCGCAAGGAGGTCGGTCCAGAAAGCGAAGACCGGTTGACCGGCAGAATATTTTTGCGCTTCAGCACGGCTGATTTGCAGATCCTGAGACATGGCTTTCGTTGCCGCGCTTAAAGCTTGAACGGCCGAGTTTTGGGGTGGGTTGTTCAGTTTGGCGAAGCTCGCCGCGGAAGGCGAACCCGATAATTCGGAGTTTAGGTAAACCTTAAGCTCGCGATGCGCTGTGGGATCGAAGCGCTTCATGGCGGCGAGGACTTGATCCGGCGGTTTTGGAATGATGAAGCAGGTTTGAGTCGACAAGTAGCGTGGCGTGCTCATCGGAGCGCCCGTAGCGGTTTTGACTCCGCTTTGCGCGAGCTCGTCGAGACCGACTTTGCCAAAAACCGAGAACTCTCCCATCTCCGTTACCGGGTCAGCCGCAATGACGGTCGCCGGGACGATTAGGAGAAGGACGAAGCGATAGATGCAGTTCAAGCTCATGATGATTTTAGACACTGAGATGCCTCCTTTTATTCTTGAGGGGACAACCCGAGTGTCAATGCGTTCGGGATCGCTTTGCACCTTGAAAAATACTGTGTTTCCCCTAGGAAAAATACGGAGGGATCCGCTGGCGCGGTCTCTTTTGGGATGAGCGAACCGATTATCATACTTGCCGACCTAACGAAATCGTACGGCAATCTTGTCGCAGTTCGTGATCTCTCGCTTCAAATCTGCCCCGGGGAAATTTTTGGTTTTCTGGGCGCAAACGGCGCCGGTAAGTCAACGACGATGCGGATGCTCTGCGGCCTGATTCGCCCGACCGCGGGACATGCCACCATCGGAGGGGCCGATGTTTCGCTTCATCGGCATGTGGCGCGGAGGAAGTTCGGCTACATGGCGCAGAAGTTTAGTCTGTATCCCGATCTGACGGTTTTGGAGAACATGCAATTTTTCGCGGGCGCTTACCGCGTTCCGCGACAGGTTTTCAACGCCCGGATTGATCAGCTTCTTGGGCAGATGGACTTGAAAACAAAACGCGATACCGCCGCGGGCAGTCTTTCGGGCGGAATGCGTCAATTGCTGGCGCTGGGTTGTGCGCTCGTGCATAAGCCGCCGGTTCTGTTTCTCGATGAGCCGACGTCCGGACTCGATCCGGTGCATCGGCAACAGATGTGGGATCTGCTTTATGAGCTGAGTCACACCGGCATCACAATTTTTGTCACGACACATTACATGGATGAGGCGGAACGCTGCACCGAGGTCGGCTTCCTGCATAAGGGACGCTTGCTGGCCAAGGCTTCGCCGCGGGTCCTGAAAGAAACCTTTAAGGCGAAGCTGCTCGAGCTCGATGCCAAACCGATCATGGACGCACTCGTTAGGCTGCGGGAAGCTCCCGGCGTGCTCGGTGTCTCGCTGCGGAGCGGAAGCCTGCGCATTTACGCGCCGGACGCGGAGAGCTTGCTGGCAGAGTGGCAACGCAACTGGCCCTTCGACGGCATTGAGTTGCTCGCTCATCGCTGGGCCGAGCCAGACATGGAAGACGTCTTCACCGCATATTCGCAAGGCTACGACGCGATGCTGAACCAAGAGACACTCCAATGAGACTCCGTCTTGCGTTGCAAGCCATCAACAGCGTGGCGGTGAAGGAGTTCATCCACATTTATCGCGATTGGCGCATCCTCGTGCTCCTCCTCATTCTCCCGCCGGTGTTTACTCTTATCTTCGGGCACGCTTTCGAAAGCACCGGCGCGAGCGAAGTGCCGGCACTGCTGGAAAATCGCGACCAGTCAGACCAGAGCAAAGAATTTGTTAAGCAACTCACCACCGAGAAAACGTTCCACTGGCGAATGGCAAACGAGATCAGCGGGCGCCCGGATTTGCTGAACGAAGGGGTGCAGGCCGCGCTCATTATTCCGCCTGGGTGGGGTGGGAGTCTGAGGAATGGAGATCCAATACCGCTCCTCCTCTACTTGGATGGCAGCGACACAAACACGGCGAGCGAGCTGGAGGGGCGGATGCAGGAAAGCCTTGGCGAATTCCAGAAAAAGCAGCTGGAGACAACGGTCGAAGGACTGCCTGACGAAGTCATCGATCTGGCGAAGAAGCTGCCCGTAACGGTTCGGAACGAGTTTGTTTCCGCCATGAGCAAATGGGGTGTCGAGACTGAGGTGCTCTACAATCCGCAGAAGCGTTTTATCGATTACGTGATCCCCGGTATCATCGGACTTATTCTGCAATTGCTGACGGTGACGCTGACCGCCTGCACAATCGCGCGCGAGCGAGAATCCGGCACGCTTTATCAGCTAATGGTCACGTCCTTGCGGCGGAGCCAGATAATCATCGGAAAAATTCTGCCGTACCTGGCGATTTCGATTCTGCTCATCCTTTTCATCGTCGCCGTCGCCAGTTGGCATTTTCATGTGCAGTTCCATCAGCACCACATGCTGGCGGTGATTTGTCTGCTCTTTCTACTTTGCTCCCTCGGTTTGGGCGTGCTCATCTCTTCGTTCTCCCACACCCAGACACAGGCGATTCAGATCTCCGTTTTGTTTCTGCTCCCTGTCTTTATTCTTTCGGGCGCGTTTGCTCCGTTGGAGCAGCTTCCACGAGCTATTCGATACCTTTCGGAATGCTTTCCGCTGACCCATTTTTGCCGGGCCTTTCGATTCGTAAATCTCTATCGAGCCGGTCCCTCATTTTATAGTGGCGATCTCATCTTCCTTCTCGTCGGAGCGATCGTCACTTTCTTTGGCGCGGCTGTGCTCTTGCGCCGAATTCAGGAATAATCCGGAGTCTAGCGTCTCTTTTCGACGTCGACTCGGAAGGCTTTGATGGTGTCGATCGTTTCCTGGATCATTTGTTTTCCCGCGATATAGCGATCCGCCCCACCAAGATAACTACGAAACGGCGCCGAGACGAAGCCGACCTGCCAGACGAGAGTGCCGCCGTCTACAGACCAGAGCTGAAAAAGATCGAGCGCCATGAAATACGTGTCCGATGGATAGTAGACGCAGTTGACTAACTGCCAGGAGCTGTCGCCTTTCTGCGCCGCGAAAATTCCAAGCTGTAACGTGGTGTGGCCTCGCAGCTTCGCCATTTCCCAATATCCGACTGCCTCGCTCGCGGGAGCGCCGTTGGAATGGATCGGCTGCGCTTTTATAATTGATTGAAAATGCTTCGCTGCCTTAGGAGCAAGGGTGAGTAATCCTCGAAATTCTGAACCGGGCGAAATGGAATTATCGCCACCGTAAGGCGCGACCGCAGACAATCCACCCCGTGCCAATGCTTCAGCGCGCCCATGAAGAATCTGTTGCCACGCGGCGCTTGGGTTGGTCGATTTTTGACGCAGAAACTCAGTTTCCTGAGCTGTGAGATGCAAGTCGGGCGCCGCCGAACCGTGGCCAACTTCCGCAGTCCGGTTGAGAAGCCAGTTATCTTCGGGGAAGGCCGGGTCCAATCGGATCGCTTTCAACGCATCGGCCGCGGGTGGCATTGAGAATTCTCCGTAATGATGAATCTCGAGCTCTTTGTGCGGGAGAGGATTCCAATGCAGAAGTGCTTCGCCCACCACGCCGATGGGCGCGTGAAGAAAATAACCGGACTCGAGTGAGACCCCACGGGGGAAATCGCCATTCGGTCTCCTTTCGACCACAACCTGCCCGTGCTTGAGAGCGGCCAGGTCGATAGAGGAAAGTTGCGCAAGCGAACGAAATTCTTCGAGCGGGCCGCCAAGAACAGAGGCAGCGGCGAGCACAAGGAAGGCGACAATTCCGCCTGACGGATTTTGTCGGATCTTAAGAAATGAAAAAACGAAACTCAGAACGAAGCTTTCAGCTGGAGGCTGACGTAGGGAGAAGGATCGGTGCGATAGTTTTCGCCTGCGCGATGAAAAGCAAAGTGCCGCTGGATTGAATAACCTGCACTGAAATCCAGGGTGCAATTTTTCGTCAAATCGTAATTAAGACCAAGCCCGGTGCGATAATCGCTAAAATCGACTTGTGTACCGTCCAGCTTCCTGGGCTGGATCGAGTCGTTATGATCAGTCCGGAACGCGCCGCCAACGAGTTGGCCTCCCAGATAAAGATCCAACTTATCCGTCGCAGAATAAATCAACTTTGGATCCGGCATGACTCCCATGAGCCGCACCTTGTCGCTTGCAATCCAGATAATGCCACCCAACGGCACGACCGGATAACCGCCCTGCAGAAAAGAGGCGTAAGCCCCGCCAAACAAATAAAGCTTGTCCGGTTTGACGACGAAGATCATTCCCGCGGCAATCGGAACGTCGAATGACGAAATGCCAAAATTGTCTTCGGTATAAAAACCGGGCCGGAATTCGATGAACGCTCCCACATCCTTTCCGTGCATAATGTCGATCCCAACGACGCCGGCGAAGGCCTGAAGATGGTCAGGCACGGGCGCATGGGTGCTGCCAAAATCATACCGCTCATAGGAAATGCCGAGGTGCAGATAAATCTTGTCGTGGAGTTGGATGCGGTGGCCGTATTCAAACTCACTTTGGATCTCGTCCTGCTTTCCGTGACTGCCGCCATGATTTAGGTCGCTCTCAAACACGTAGGCTGTTTGGAATTCGAAAAGATCCAGCGGGACTGGTTCGGTCGCAGTTTGGTTGGAGGCAACGGCGGTTTTTTCGTCCACATCCGTTCCGGCCTGTAAGAATGGAGCGATGAGACCTGCGCAGCAGGCGAGAACGGATAGCAAAAATTTCATAAATTCGTATTTAACGTTCAATCGTTTGACCGATCCAAACTGGATTGGATTATGATGGAGGCGCAAATGCACTCTCGCGGACGCGATTAACCCGTAGTGAGTGCACACCTCTCGACCGCGATCGTGGTAACGAAGCGAGCCTGAAATTCGAGCCGCGGGAGGGAGTGTCTGCGACGACTAGTTGCGTTCGGCGCCGTTTCCGTGGCGCTCGGCAGCTTCTTTCATCTCGCGCGAGAGCTTCTCAACCCGTTGGCGCATGATCTTCCCCGCCTTGAACTTGACCGTGGCCCGCGGAGGAATCACGAAACTGCTGCCCGGTTGGTTGGGATTGCGCCCGACCCGGGGTTTCGTGAGACGCGGCTGAAAAACGCCGAAGTTGCGTAGTTCGACCGCCACATTGCGCGCCAGGCTGTCGGTGATTTGGTCCAAAGTTTTTTGCACAACCTCGAAGACCTGGTGTTGCACCATTCCAGTCTGATTGCTAATCGACACGACGATGTCGCGTTTGGTGAGCTTGCTCATGGTATTTTCAGATTCGTCTGTCGACCATCGAATGAGCGGATGAATTGAGCAAATTTTTTCCCGCATTTTTCGTAAAGGAACAAACGGAACGTCCTCCAAAAAAAGGAGTTCCGAGGGAAACCTTTGGACGGCTCAGGCTGCTTTGCGTCCGAACAAGCGTGCCAGCGACATCGAAAGAAAGCTGCGGCCGAGGAGGTCTCGCCGACGGCCCTTCAGCTGCCCCTGGACCACGCCGATCCTGGTAAAGACCCCGTTCCAATCCGCTTCCAAACGCCGCGTTTCTTCCGCAGAAAGTTCGCGTACTCCCCGAATCGATGTCGCCCTCTGGAGCACATTCATGGTTTTCCCGGACAGCTCTGTCACAAGGTCCACCTGACTAAAAACATGCTCACTTTCCTGGAGAAGGAGGGCACGAATCTCTGTGAACTGCCGCTCCTGATCTGCCGAAATGATGGGCTTCGATTTGTCGAGGGCGTAGGTGATGAAATCGTGGAGCTTCTTCCAGTTTTCCACTTCCAGGGTGAGCAGCCTGATCTGCGTTTCCAGTGTGCTATCTCTCATTGCTTCCCTGGGCGCTCGTTAGTTGGACGGTTTCATCGAGCTTTTGCAAATTGTCGAGCAGAAGGTGGGTCCAGGGCCGATTAACGGTTTGAACCTGACTGATAATTCCTTCTTCAAAATAAAACCGGCCCTGCCGCCAGCGGAAGATTTCGGCCACTGCTCCCTCGCCTTCCAACGAGCTGTAGATCGCGTGCCGGACCATTCCATGGTGCAGGTAGATTTCACTGTTCCCGCGACTCGACTTGAAGGTGAACCGTCCGCTTCGCTGGCTCATACAGCTCATTTGCAAAATTTCGGCGGCGGAAAATTGGTTGAGATTGCCGACGAGCGAGTGACACGGGTCAATGCCTTCAGCAGGCGTGCCGGATTGCCGCTCAAAGGCCGACACGATGCGGCGTAATCGACTGCGCAACTGGCGGTCGCTGCAGTTGGTCGCCACCAGTTCGATATTCTGTTGCAACGCTTCCTCGCGCAACGTGGCGTCCTGCGTCTGTTCCACCAGACACACCACCTCAAGGGAGGGAAAGTGTTGGCGGATGTTGGTCGCCTGTCCTACCGCAACCCTCGATTCGCCCTCCACGACAAAAAGGTCGAAGTTTTCGCGCATCAGGATGTAGACCGCTTCTGAGAGGGTCCGGACAATGCGGGTTTCGACCTTTGGCATGGCGTCGAACAGGGCAAGGGCACGGTCTTCGAAAACAGGGTCGGGATTGAGGATAAGCAGTCTGGTTTCCACGGTAGAGACGTCGCGGCTAAGAAAGAGCAGGAACCTTGCCTCAATGCCCGCAGGGTTTTCCCGGGTAAAGAAGGCGACTACCGCCGCCACTCACGACGCGGCGGCGGGGCGGCGTAATGTTCCGGCGCGACCTCGTGAGCGGTTCGGAAATGCACCTTGGCCAGGCGTCGCAGCGCATCCCCGCCTTCCTTCTCCGCAATCTGGCGGGCGGTTTCTTTGACCGTCGCGGAAACGCCTCGTCCAAGCTTCATTCCGAGGCGCTTGCTCTGCCGCTCCAGCCAATCAATGAAGGCTTCGCGCGCCAGAATCGATGCAGCGGCGACCGCAAAATCTGATTCCGCTTTGGTCCGCTGCTCCAGTTCGATGCGTTGTCCGTGTTGCAGCAGTGCGCTCTCAATCACACGCGCATCGGCGAATTTGTCCGACAAGGCGCGGGGGCAATCCGGCCTTTTTTCGAGCAGGTTTTCGATCACGCGGGCGTGCCCCCAGCCAAGTAGTTTGTTGAGGTTGCCGAACTTCTCGTAAAGGTCGTTGTAACGCTCCGGCCCGATCAGGACGATATCGAAGGTGACCCCAGGCGTTTGCCGGATCATCTTCGCCAGCGCCCGAATTCTTGCATCGGAGCCGATGCGTTTGCTGTCCTGAATCCCATTCTCCAGAAATGTGCGGGCAATCGTACGATCGGTAAATACACCTGCAATCACGAGGGGACCGAAAAAATCACCCTTGCCGCTTTCGTCGATCCCGAAATGCGGTTCGAAAATTTCCGGCGAATGCACTTCCTCGTAACCGAGTCGCGCTTCGCGAAGAACTTTGGGTTCCAATTCGAAGGTCACGAAGTCCTCGATTCCCTTGCCTTGGAGAAGAACCTTGGGCCCTTTCTCGTAAACCGCTACACTCAGCTTGTTCTTCTGCGCGAAGAACAGAGTGTAAGGTTTAGGCGAAAACTCGTAACCCGAATCCTTCAGCAATCGCTGGAGCGCCTCAACTTGATCGCTGGAGAGCGGCGCGGTGTATGTGGTTAAGGCAGGAGCAGGCATTTCGGTTGGGCCTCAACGAGATCACCACTGGCGGGCGGAGGCGAGAATTTTTGTCCTGACGGAGGCGCGGCCAAAAGTCGGTTACCGATGGGGCGCCAGGAGCACGCCTGCACGAAATCAGAAACGTTTTCGGGCTCAATTTCCCGGCGCCAAATGAAGAAAGTGCAGATGCTCGACGAGAACCCGAAAAACTCCTCAAAAAATTAGTAAAACTATTTGACTATATTTAGATATTTAACTAATTATATATCAATTGAATCTTTTGTTTAAAGCCCTGCGGGACCCGACCCGCCGCCGCATCCTGGAAATGCTTAAGGAACGCGACCTGACGGCCGGACAGATTGCCGAAGCTTTTTCAATGACCGCGCCCAGCATTTCGTATCATCTCGATCTCTTGCGGCATGCTCAGCTCGTCTCCTCACGCAAACGCGGTCAATTCGTTACCTATTCGCTCGAAACGACCGTTCTCGATGATTCGTTAGGCTGGATTCTCGACTTGATGAAGAAAAGAAAACGAAAATGAAACCCAAAGTCAGCTGGTTGGAAATTGTCATGCTCGCGGCCCCTTTCATCGTGCTGGCCATTTACTGGAATGACCTGCCCTCCCGAATTCCGGTGCATTGGAATATCCGCGGTGAGATCGACGGTTGGAGCGGAAAAATCCCGGGGCTTTTCCTCCTTCCGCTTACCATGCTCGGCGTGGTCACGCTCCTTCACATTCTACCAAGGTTCGATCCCAGGCTGCAGCGCACCACCGGTGCCGAGAGCCGAATGCCAGCAGTCCTGCCGGTTATTCGAGTGGCTTTCCTTGCGCTCTTCAACACGATCTTTTTTGTCCAAATCGCAGCGTCGTTAGGCAAGACGGTTGCGGCCGGCCGGATCATTATGACCTGCGTGCTGCTCTTTTTCGTCGTTCTTGGAAACTATCTCGGTAATGTGCGCCCCAATTACTTCATTGGAATCCGAACCCCGTGGACTCTCGAAAATCCTGAGACCTGGCGTGCCACGCATCGGCTCGGGGGACGCCTGATGTTTTTTGGAGCCCTCATTCTTCTGGTTGGGCAGCTCTTTCTCAGCGAGCAACACTTCGGTTTGGCATTTGTGGTGGGCATTCTTTCTCTGGCCGTTTGGGGATTCGTTTACTCGTGGCATCATTGCCGGACCCATGTCGCGACGCGCTGAATCTTTCGAGACCCGAATCAATCCTTCCGAATTTCGCCGCAGCTTGCAGCGGTGGTTCAGGCTGAGGGGCCGCGATCTTCCCTGGCGCCGCACGCGCGAGCCTTACGCCATCCTGGTCTCCGAGTTCATGCTCCAGCAGACCCAGGTCGCGACCGTCCTTCCTTATTATCAGCGCTGGCTGACGCGTTTTCCTGATTTCGCCGCGCTCGCGCGCGCGGATGAGTCCGACGTGCTGCACGCCTGGCAGGGGCTTGGCTATTACGCCCGGGCGCGCCGTCTGCATGCTGTCGGGAAATTTGTGACGGAACACTGTGGCGGCCAGATTCCATTCGAATCCGACCGCATCGCGCAACTGCCAGGAGTTGGTCGCTACACCGCGGGCGCTATCGCCAGCTTTGCCTTCAATCGGTCCGAGCCGATTGTCGACGCCAACATCGCACGGGTGTTGGCGCGCCTAACGAATTGGGAAAAACCGATCGATGCTGCTACCGGTCGGGCTCATCTTTGGCGGACTGCCCAATTTCTTGTGCCCGAGAAGAACGCGCGCGATCACAACCTCGCTTTGATGGACCTGGGTGCGATGATTTGCCGGCCGCGCGTGGCCCATTGCGAGGCGTGTCCAGTGCGCAAATTCTGTCAGGCGGTGGAACCGGCTTTGTTGCCAAGGAAGAAACCACATCGCGCGACCGTCTACCCAACTGAACACCACGGTTTCACAAGGCAACGAGATCGTGTTCTGCTCGAGCAGTCTTACGGTCGCTGGCAGGGAATGTGGATTTTGCCGCGCCTGGCGAGCACGCCGCGCCGGCCACCGTTGGTCAAGCTCGTTTTCCCCTTCACTCATCATCGTGTGACGCTGGCCGTCTTTGCCCGGCAAGCTCCGAGACGGGCGCGGGCGAACCAGGAATGGTTTCCGCTGCCTGCAATCGCTCATCTGCCAGTCCCTTCCCCCCATCGGCGCGCACTGAATCAATTGCTACCAGTTCGGAAGAACGCTGCTAACCGATGATCCAAGGTCAAAAACTTGTGGTGGTCATGCCGGCTTACAACGCCGCGCGAACCTTGCGTCAGACCTACGACGAAGTCATGGCCCAAGGAATTGTCGACCTGGTCATTTTGGTGGACGACGCAAGTAGAGACGAAACCGTGGCCATGGCGAGAGCTTTGCCGCACGTCCAAGTCGAGGTGCATGAGCGAAACCTTGGTTACGGTGGCAATCAGAAGACTTGCTACCGCCTCGCCCTGGCGGCGGGGGCCGATATCGTCATCATGATTCACCCGGATTATCAGTATACACCGGCGCTAATTCCGGCCATGGCATCGCTGGTTGCGAGCGGTTTGTATCCCTGCGTTCTCGCTTCGCGCATCCTTGGCGGAGGCGCCTTACGCGGCGGAATGCCATGGTGGAAATATGTCTCAAATCGGTTTCTTACTTTGGTCGAAAACCTTCTCCTTGGAGCCAAGCTATCTGAGTATCACACCGGTTACCGAGCTTTTTCCCGATCCTTACTCGAGCGACTGCCTTTGGAGGAAAACTCGAATGATTTCATTTTTGATAACCAAGTTCTCGTTCAGATAATCAGACTTGGTTACCCGATAGGGGAAGTGACTTGTCCCACCAAATACTTTCCGGAAGCCTCTTCTATCAACTTTAGTGCCAGTGTGCGCTACGGGCTGGGCTGCATTGCGACTGCCCTAAGTGGTCGCGGGAAATGAAGCGCAAAGGTAAAGCGCGAACCCGAAAAAAAGTTCAGCCGCCGAGTCGAACGGCGCGGAATCGGCAGTTTTCATTGGCTAAGTGGAAGCGATGGACGGCCCCGGCAATTTGCTTCGCGCTAATAGTTATCACCTGGGTCGTGTTTGGTCGCACTCGTGGCTTCGATTTCCTAAACTACGATGACAGCTTCTATGTTTATCAAAATTCGCTTATTAACCACGGTCTAACTCAGGCGGGTCTCGTTGCAGCCTTTACCAAGCCGCTCGTCGGAAACTGGCATCCTCTTACCTCGATCTCCCTTATGCTGGATGCGCAGTTCTTTGGTCTGAAAGCCGGCGGTTACCACGCTGTAAATGTCTTTTTGCATTCAATCGGGGTTCTCCTTCTCTTCCTTGTTCTAAGAGCGATGACGGGCTCGACCTGGCGGAGCGCTTTCGTGGCCGCGGTTTTTGCGGTTCATCCTCTCCGAGCCGAATCAGTTGTCTGGATCTCCGAGCGAAAGGACGTCCTGAGCGGCGTTTTTTTTATGCTTATGCTCGGATCTTATACTCGTTATGCGCGACAACGCCGGCTCTCCTCCTATTTGCTCGTGGCAGTTACGCTGATGCTCGGGCTCCTGGCCAAAGCAATGTTAGTTACCGCGCCTTTGATTCTCCTGCTTTTGGATTATTGGCCGCTGCAACGTTTCGCCTCTCTCGGGAGCACGCAAGATGACTCGACGATGGTACCGCAGCCCCGGCCGGTCCGGTTGATTCTGGAGAAACTTCCGCTGCTGGCAATTGTCGCGGCCGCTTCGATCGCAACGATCCTCGCCCAAAAATCGGCGCTTGAAGCTGCCGCTTACGTGAGGCTTCCCTGGCGGATCGAGAATGCCTTGGTCACTATCTGGGTTTATCTCCGCCAAATGTTTTGGCCCTTTGGGCTGGCGATTTTTTACCCGCACCCTAAAGGCAGTATTCCATTTTGGGAGGTGGGACTGGCTTTCGTCATGCTGGTCATGACATTGGCCGCAATATTCCTGGGGCGGAGGAAATATCCGTACCTTGTTACCGGCTGGCTTTGGTATCTGGTGATGATTCTCCCGGTCATCGGCCTCGTGCAGGTCGGATGGCAGGCGCATGCAGATCGCTACACTTATCTGCCACAAATTGGTCTCTCGATCATACTAGCCTGGGGAGTAGCCGATCTCACGCAAGGCTGGCCCTTTCGTCGCTTCCTCACCGGACTCGCAGGAACCCTGACCGTCGCCGTGCTGATGGTGATTGCATGTAAGCAAGTCGATCACTGGTCCAGTTCGGTGCGCCTGTGGACCCACACGCTCGCTGTCACGGAAAATAACGACGTCGCAGAACGTGGGCTTGGCACCGCGTTGCTTAAAGTCGGACAAATTCAAGAGGCCATTGTCCACGATCGCGCCGCACTCAGAATACGACCGGGCGATGCGAATGCCCTGACCAATTTGGCGAGTGCGCTTTTCCAAGCGAAGGAGTTTCCCGAAGCGGTTGTGCATTATCGTGAAATCGTCCGCCTGCGCCCTAACGATGGCGATGCGCGTCGCAATCTGGGGAAGGCGCTTTCCCAAACCGGCGCGACCGATGAGGCGATCGTTGAATTCAAGGAAGCCCTTCGGATCCGCTCCAATGACCCCGATGCTTCCTACAGTTTGGGCAATGCGTTTTTGCAGAAAAACGAACTCGTCCAAGCCATCGATTACTTTCGCAAAACAATCGAGGCGCAGCCTGGCCACGCTACCGCCCACTACAATCTGGGTATCGCGCTCCAGCGCAGCGGTCAGCTCGACGAGGCGATCGAGGAGTTCCGGCAAACGATCAAACTGCAGCCGCAACATGCGGATGCGCACAACAATCTTGCCATCGCGCTTTCCAAGAAAGGTCAGCTTCAAGAAGCGATCGCTGAACAGCAGATTGCGCTCGGAATCAAACCGGAGAACGCGGAGTTCCATAGCAACCTTGCCTCTGATTTTTTGCAGAGCGGCCACCCGGCAGATGCTGTCGCACAATGGCGTGAAACCCTTCGCCTCCAGCCCGACAAACTCGGGCCGCAGATCAGTCTCGCCTGGGTCCTCGCAACGACATCTGACTCCGCAGTTCGGAATGGAGCCGAAGCGCTCGATCTCGCCCAGCGTGCACATCGCGCGGCGGGCGGTCGCAATTTGATGACCTTCCGCGTCCTCGCGGCTGCCTTCGCCGAACAAGGTCAATTCCCGCAGGCGATCGAGATTGCTCGCGATGGAATGAGTCAAGCCGACTCAGCTGGGCAGTTTTCTCTCGTGGGTTCACTGCAGGATGACATCGTCCTTTATCAGCAAGGCATTCCGTTGCGCGAGTCCATGCCTTCGAAGTGATGAGCCGCGCGTTTCTATTTGTTATTCCACCGGTATCTTTCGAAGCTGCAATCCGATGAGAAGCATGACTGGTTATGGGCGCGGCGAAAGTGAGCGCGATGGGGCAAAGATCTGCGTCGAAGTCAACTCAGTGAATCGCAAGCAGAGCGACATCGTGATCAATCTGCCGCGTGAACTAAGTGCCCTCGAGCCGCGCGTGCGACAAGTCGTGGGAGACCGCGTGACGCGCGGGCGGACCAATGTGGTTGTCGGAATCGAACGAAACATTTCGTCCAGGCACAACCTCGCGCTCGATGGCGCGCTCGCCCGCTCCTATCATGATGGAATGCGTGCCTTGCAGAAAGAACTTGGCGTGAGCGGCGAGATCACGATCGAAATGATCTTGCAGGCACCGGGAGTGATGCGCTTCTCCGAAGATAGTTTCGCACCTAACGAAATCTGGCCCGCCCTTGAGGAGGCACTCGACCTTGGGCTGACCGAATTGATCAAGATGCGCGAGCGGGAAGGAAAGCATCTCGCCAAGGATCTAATCCATCGCTTGAAGATCGTTCGGCAATCGCTCAAGGAAGTGCGCAAGATGCATCCGACGGTGGCTCAGAAATACCGCGAAGGCCTGCGGAAGCGAATCAACCAGGCCGGCTTTGAGCTTGCGCCTGACGACGACCGCCTGCTCAAAGAAGTCGCGCTTTTCGCCGACCGCTCCGATGTGTCGGAGGAACTCACCCGGCTGGAAAGCCACCTGGCGCAGTTTGCACACTTGCTTCGCAAGAACGAACCAGTGGGCCGTTCCCTGGAATTTATTACTCAGGAAATTTCGCGTGAACTGAATACGTTAGGCGCAAAGGGAGGCGACGCCGAAATTTCGCGTCATGTCGTTGCCTGCAAGTCGGAAGTCGAAAAGATTCGCGAACAAATTCAAAATCTTGAGTAAGCAATTTAGCCGTTACGGAATTCTTTTCATTGTCTCCGCTCCATCCGGCGCCGGGAAATCCACCCTTTGCGACGCTCTTCGTCAGACGCCGGATTTTGTTTACTCGGTCTCTTGCACAACGCGAACCCCGCGCGCGGGAGAGATCGACGGCGAAGATTATCATTTTCTATCCGAGCCCGATTTTCGGACGCGCATCGCGGCGGGAGAATTCCTCGAGCACGCCAATGTGCACGGCAGATTGTACGGGACCTTGCGGGATCCGATTGTGAGCAATCTGCACCAGGGGATCGATGTGCTGATCGATATCGACACGCAAGGCGCGGCCGCCATCCGCCAGTATGACGACGCCTTTGTTCGCCAGGCACTCGCGGATGTCTTCATCATGCCACCGGACCTCGAGGAATTGCGCCGTCGCCTAACGAAAAGGGGGACGGAAACGCCTGCGCAGATCGAGACGCGGCTGCAAACCGCCGCCCGCGAAATGGAGCATTGGCGCGATTATCGCTACACGATTATCAGCCGTTCGGTGGAGGAGGACTTGCTGAAGTTTCGCCACATCATGGGTGCGGAGCGTTACCTGAGCAGCCGGATGGTTTTGGCCTAACGATGAAGAAAAAAAAACAAAACGTTGTTCTCGGCGTGACCGGCTCGATCGCGGCCTACAAGGCGGCGGAGCTCGCCAGTCTGCTCGTGAAGCAGGGGCACGACGTTTTTGTCGTGATGACCAAGGATGCGACTGAGTTCATCACGCCGCTCACTTTGCAAACGCTTTCCAAGAATCCGGTCACGACCGGTTTCTATGATGAAAAGCAAAGCTGGCACCCGGGACATATCGCGCTCGCGGATCGCGCGGACCTGTTGGTGATCGCGCCCGCCACCGCGCACATCATCGCCGAACTCGCGCATGGTCTCGCCGGTCATCCGCTCGCCGCGATCGCGCTCGCCACCCGCGCCCCGATTTTGGTCGCACCAGCCATGAACGGAAAAATGTGGGAGCACCCGGCGACAAAAGAGAATGTGGCAACGTTAGGCGCGCGCGGAGTCGAATTCATCGGGCCGGAAGCTGGCCTGCTGGCCTGCGGTTATGAAGGTCTCGGTCGTTTGTGGAAGGTGGATGAGATTGCGCTTCGCGCTGAGTTCCTGCTCGCGAGTCAGGATAATTTGATCGCGTGAGATTTCTCATCACTGCCGGGCCGACGCGTGAACCGCTCGATCCCGTGCGCTACTTGAGCAATCGCTCGTCGGGAAAAATGGGCTACGCCATTGCCGCCGCTGCTCTGGCGGAGGGACACGAGGTAACATTGATCTCCGGACCGGTCGCGCTGTCCGCTCCCTCGGGCGCGCAGCGCGTGCACGTCACGACCGGCGACGAGATGTTTGCGGCCACTTCGGCACACTTTCCGCTGTGTGATGTCTTCGTGATGTGTGCGGCGGTCTGTGATTACAGGCCGGCGCAATACGTCTCACAGAAAATGAAGAAGCGCCCCCGCTTTTCGCTCGAGCTCGAACCGACCCGGGACATTCTCGCCAGCCTAACGAGTCAGCCGCACGACTGTTTCGTGGTTGGCTTCGCGGCCGAGACCGAAGCGTTGGTCGCGAATGCGCAACGCAAGCTGATCGAAAAAAAATGCGATCTCCTGGTCGCGAATGACGTCAGCCGCGCTGATCTCGGAATGGATGCGGACGAAAACGAGCTTCTGATTTTCTCAAAAAACGACGCACCGAAAAAACTTTCGCGCCAAAAAAAAACAGAACTCGCGCGCGCGTTGTTAAAAATAATTTTGGAAGTGCGCGAAAAATGTTTGACAAAAAAATCATGATGATTAATTCGAGATGAAGTGAAGTTATTCACAAACTGTTCACAGACCGCTTCTGCGGATTGAAAGGGGGGATTCCCTATGCCAGCTAAGAAAAAGGCCGCCAAGAAAAAGGCACCCGCCAAGAAAAAGATGGCGACTAAGAAAAAAGCACCGGCTAAGAAGAAACGCTAGAGCCGGATATCCACA
>Ga0207697_10000183_pt1 | contig 32539 bp, 31 predicted proteins | sample KBSSwiS5withPhiX_FD_184293 | JGI IMG/M metagenome (GOLD analysis project Ga0207697, IMG submission 184293) | Switchgrass rhizosphere microbial communities from Kellogg Biological Station, Michigan, USA, with PhiX - S5 (SPAdes) (version 2) | ecosystem: Host-associated > Plants > Roots >... | reverse complement strand
GGTTTCAATCCAAAGGTCCATCGTGTCGGCGACAACAAAACGCGGCCGTTCCATTTGATCGAGGACGTGCAATTGCAATTTTGGCGCAATGTTTGCCAGCAAAACAAAAGGTGTGGCGCGATAATGTGCCGGCAGCTCCGGGGAAAACGTTTCGAAAACATTCAGCGCGACCGAACGCGTCTCGCGGGTGTTGAGGTCCCAGGCGTATTCACCTGACCAGCGAAAAGTTTTCCCGTTGACCCGTTGCACTCCCGTGGTGTCGATCCGGTGCGATTTCCAAAACTCGAATTCGCTCTCTGGAAAATCGTCCCCCACCACCCCGACCAGATTCACCGGGGTAAAAAAGCTGGCGCCAAGAGCGGCGTAGGAAGCGGAACCGCCGAGTAAATCGGCATGCTCTTCGACTGGTGTTTTGACCGTATCGAGCGCGATGGAACCGACCACGAGAAGTGACATGGAGGTCACAGGAGGCAAATGACGAAGCACGAATGGTCCGAGCCGGACTGGCGTTGAATGACGAAAGAATGACAAAGCAGGAATGAAGAACTCATGCTCATGCTCGTAATCGTTATCGCGGTCAGAGGTGAAAGGTGAGAAGTGAGAAGTGAGAAGTGAAAGGTGCGAGGTTCAGGGTTCAGATTTCACAGGTCAGTAGTCACGTGGTCACGCTATTGGCTCAATAATCTCTTACAAGCTCTCGCATATTCGGCAATGTCGTTCGCCTGCAATAAGCCGGAAACGATGACGACGCGTTTCGCGCCGGCGGCGATTACTTGCGCGAGATTTTCCGATTTGATTCCGCCGATGCAAAAAATGGGAATGGAAACTCGCTGGTGAACTTCGCGAATGTGCGCGAGACCAACAGGCGAGTAATCGGGTTTGGTGGGAGTGGAGAAGATTGGGCCGAAGCCGATGTAATCCGCCCCTTCGCGCTCGGCGGCGACAGCTTGTTCAATGCTGTGAGTTGATTTGCCGACGACGATTGGTCGTTTGATCTCCGACCGCACTTTTTTGATTGAATCGTCATCTTGACCGACGTGCACACCCTGCACCTCCACGCGTCGCGCCATCTCAGCGTGATCGTTGGCGATAAACGGAATCTTTGCCGACATAGTTAGTTGCAGGAGTTGCTCCGCGAGTACGCTCAATTCGTCGAGACTACGATTCTTGCCGCGCAACTGCACGATGTCGATTCCGCCCGCGACGAGTTTTTCTAAAATTGCGGGCGCATTTTCAGCACTGGCGTAGCCGAGATCGATCATCGCGTAAAGAAAGGCGTCCGCGAGCGAGCGCACTTTATTCGTGCAGGCGGCCGGGCGTCGCAATCAATTCGAATTTGTCCGAATTCATCAACCGCTCGACAAAGCCGGTATCGTATTTCCCCTCGCGAAATTCCATGCTGCGCATGATTGCGCCATGGAATCCGACCGTGGTTTTGATTCCGGTGATGTAATACTCATCCAGTGCGCGGCGCATCCGCTCGATTGTCGATCTGCGCGATGCTCCGACCGCGATCAATTTTGCAATTAACGAATCGTAGTACGGCGGCACGACGTAACCGGTGTAGGCGTGAGAATCGATTCGAATGCCGCGGCCGCCCGGGGCGTAATAAAATGCAATTTTTCCCGGCGAGGACTGGAAATTTTTGGCCGGATCCTCGGCGTTGATCCGGCATTGGATGGCGTGCAAACGCGGCGAAGCGCGAGCGATGTGCGGGGAAAGACGCTCGCCCGCAGCAATGCGAATCTGTTCTTTCACCAGGTCGCAACCGTAGACCTCCTCCGTGATGGTGTGCTCGACCTGAATGCGCGTGTTCATTTCCATGAAATAGAAGTGACCGGAGTTATCGACCAGAAACTCCATCGTGCCGGCATTTTGATAACCGACCGATTGCGCCAATTTCACGCAGGCGTGCCCCATTTTCTTGCGCAATCCCTCGGTCATGAGCGGCGAAGGACATTCCTCGATCACTTTTTGGTTGCGCCGCTGGATGGAGCAATCGCGTTCACCCAAATGCACGACGTGACCGTGCTTGTCCGCCACAATCTGGAATTCGATGTGATGCGGATTAACGATCAGTTTCTCGATGTAAACATCGCTGTTCCCAAAAGCCTTCTCTGCTTCCATGCGTGCGGCATGAAAGGCTGGGACAAATGAAGCGTCGTTGTGGGCTACGCGCATGCCGCGCCCTCCCCCGCCCGCGACTGCTTTGATCATCACCGGGTAGCCGACTTTCTTCGCGACTTTGAGCGCGTCGTTTTCTTCCGTAACCACGCTGTCGCTTCCGGGCGTGACTGGCACGCCGGCTCTGCGCGCAAATTGGCGCGCCAGATTTTTATCGCCCATCGCTCGCATGGCGCTGGCCGGCGGCCCGATGAAATGAATGTTACAGCTCTCGCATACTTCGGCGAAGTGCGCGTTCTCGGCCAGAAATCCGTAACCGGGATGAATCGCGTCGACATCGCCCACTTCGGCGGCGCTCATGATGCGATCGATTTTCAAATAACTTTCCGAGCTCGGCGGCGCGCCAATGCAAATCGATTCATCCGCCAGTTGGACGTGGAGCGAATCGACATCCGCTTCCGAATAGACCGCGAGGGTGCGAATGCCAAGTTCTCTGCAGGCGCGAATGACGCGTAATGCAATCTCGCCGCGATTCGCGATTAAAACTTTCTCGAACATCAGTTGTAGGGCAAGCGCTCCCGCTTGCCTAAGTCAAATCGGTGGCAGGCGACAGGCCTACCCAACAATAAACGCGCTGCATTACCGCACGCGATACAGCACCTGGCCGAATTGCACCGGCTTCCCATTTTCGGCGACGACCTCCGCGATCACGCCTTTTGTCTCCGCCTTGATTTCATTCATCACTTTCATCGCTTCGATAATACACACCACCGTTTCTTCGGTTACCTCCTTGCCGACATCGACGAAAGCAGGCGCGTCCGGAGAAGCCGCGCGATAAAATGTCCCCACCATCGGCGAAACGATATCGCGCAAGTGCGACGTCTCGGCCGGCGCTGAAACCGGCTGCGCTGGGCCCGCGTTCGCCGGACCGTTTTGCATTGCAGGCGCGCTTTGCGCGGGCGCCATCGACATTGGTTGGTCGCTAATCCCCTTTTGCAATTTCAAACGGAAGCCGTCTTTCTCCATCTCAAACACGGAAAGATCGTTCTTCCGCATCAAATCGATGATGGCTTTGATATCTTTAAGTTCCACAGCGTGCGAGATGGCTAAGTCGTTTAGGTAACGCACGTTCGCCGAGCAGGTCAAGGCACGAAATATCCGCGAAAGTTGGGCTCCGAGCCGGACTCGGTCGACATGCTTCCAGATTGCTATGCGTTTAGCATCGGCTGACCCCTCATTAACACCCTGCTTTAGCTGGGTACTAACGACGCTTGAGGGAGCCTGAACCGCTTCAGCGGTTTTTTGTCAGTGAACAAGTAAACCGCTAAAGCAGTTGTAGTAGTAGACTCGGCCATGCACGTCACTGAAGCGAGGTGTTAATGAAATGGGATATCGCCCGGCAACGCTAAAAACACGTGCCTGCTTGTCGCCCTCTTGTTCATTAACGAGCACTATCAACAGGCAAGATCTCGTTGTCCCCACAGCCAAGATGGCTGTGCGACGGTTCGCGACACCGAACGCTAACCAGTATACTAGTCCGGCGCTTTAATGACCAACGTTGCTGTATCCGACACTCGCACACGGGAACGACGTGATTTCAAAATAATCGACGAGACGGACGATTATATCGTTGTCGATAAACCGCCGTTGCTTCTCATCCATCCTACCAAGCCGAACGGCGCAACAACGCTTTGGGCGGAATTACGGCAATTACTTGCGTTTGAAATTACGAGCGGTGGGCAAGTTAGCATCGTCAATCGACTGGATCGTGAAACGAGCGGCATTGTCCTGGTTGCGAAAACAACAGCTGCGGCTCGAGAATTCGGGCTGTTGATGCAATCGCGTCGCGTGAGCAAGGAGTATCACGCGATTGTGTGGGGCTGGCCGGATTGGGAAACCACAAGCGTCGATGCGCCAATTGTGCGTCAGGGAGCGATCGGGACGTGCAAAGTCTATTTGAAGCAGATGATTGATCCCTGTGGCGCAGAAGCGGTGACAAAATTTCACCTGGTAAAACGTTTCCAAAAACAAACGCCAAACGGTGAATCATTTTCGTTGGTAAAGGCGCATCCTTTGACCGGGCGCACCCATCAGATTCGTGTGCATCTCGCTTCGCTCGGGCATCCAATTGTCGGCGATAAAATCTATGGGCCTGACGAGAATCTTTATCTGCAATTCATTGAAACTGGTTGGACCGACGAATTAGCCAGGACATTGTTGCTGGAACGACACGCCTTGCACGCATCGCGCTTGCGCATCGACGACGAGCGCGATTGGTCGAGTTCGCTGCCTGAGGATTTGTTCGGCTGGCTGTCGCTGTAGCCGCGGTCGTCGGCCGCGGCTGGATTTTAACCTCTCGTTCCCAAACGTCGGTTTTGAAAACGTCTTTGATGAACTGCCGCGGCGACAGCGCCCGATTGCAAACCACACCGTCCTTTTTATCGTGACCGGCTCAATGAAATCGCAAGCAGCAACGATAATTGTCTTGGCCTTCGTGAGTGCGCCCTTCGCATTCGGCGGGGCTGATCGCGGCGCCAGCCCCAGCACCGCAATATCCGACGAACCACCGCATTTCGATTTCGCCATTGAAAGCGCATACCTCTTTGGCGCTTTTAACCCGCCGCGCAATTATGAGATCAGCGCCGATTTTCTGACCGCCCGCATGCGGTGGGGAAACTACCTCGACCGCGAAGGATTCTTTCGCGGTTACAATCAGGTTTACTTCAGCTTTTTAGCTGAGCCGATCATTCGCGGGATCGAGAACCACTACTTCGGGATGAACGTGGGATTGCGCTACAACTTTGTCCGCCAAGGTAGCCGATTTGTCCCCTATTTTTCCGCCGGCGTCGGCCTTGGGTGGATCGATAGCCAACCCGAGCAATTCGGTGGGCAAGGGCAGGATTTCACCTTCAACATTCTGAGCGCGATGGGCGTTTCCTATCATTTTAGCGATCGCTTTAGCGGGCAGGTCGGTGTCCTTTATCAACACTTTTCTAACGCTGGCCAAACTGATCCAAACCCGAGTCTGAACCTCTTTGGACCACAGGTCGGATTCACATTTTCATTTTAAAAGACGTGCCAGCGACTGTGAATTTACCAAGCGAAAATATTCTGGTAGTTAGACGTAGCCTTCTCGATGAACTGGGCGCCTTCCAGGGATTGAACTTTGAGCCGCAGCGCTACCTCGGTGCACTTTTATCTCGCGGGAACAATTTCTTTCTCCCACGCGCTGCGGCCGAGCATGATCCGGCCCACAAACAGATCATACCTTACGCCATCATCGCTCATCACGATCGCGTGCTCTATTACGTCCGCGGAAAAAAGGCGGGAGAACAACGCCTCGTCGCCAAGGGATCGATCGGCATCGGCGGGCACATGAACGATAGCGACGAATCATTGTTTGCCTGGGATGAAGAGGCTTATCGCGCCGGTGTTGAACGCGAAGTGAATGAAGAGATTCGGATCGAGACGACTTTCGACGATCATATCGTTGCGCTTTTGAATGATGACAGCACTGAGGTGGGTCGGGTCCATCTCGGCGTGGTGCATGTTTTCAAACTAGACGAACCCAATGTCGAAAAACGCGAAGCAATGATCACGAGTCTCGAGTTTCTTTCCCGCGAAGAGTTGCTCAAGCGCCGGGACACGCTGGAGACGTGGTCCCAATTGTGTGTCGATCAGCTGGATAGATTGCTGGCATAATCGTTTTTATCCCTCGACTGCGCTCGAAATGACGGGGAGCCTTATTGCGGCGGCCGTTCGTAGGTAACGCCGAAATCGGTCACCAGCCAGATACCGCTCGGGCGGGCGACAGTAAGGGAAACGGTGGCATGCTGATCGGGGTAAGTAAGAATCGCCTGATAGGTGCCGTGCGGTGACCCGAAATAATGATCAAAATCCAACTGACCGGTGAGATTGTAATTGCGATCGGGCACTCCTAACTTTGTAAGGAAGAAGATAAACTGATCGTCCATCGCCGGTGGTACCGCCAGACGACGGTCGCTGGCGACACTGGCATGCAGAAACTTCACGTCATGCTGAAAAGCGCAACGTTCGATCACCTGTCTGGCGAAACGTTCGCCCTCCGCTTTGGCATCCTTTCGCATGCTGCTAAGGAAGAACAGGCCGCCTGCGATGACGGCAATTACGATAATAAGGAAAACCAGGACTTGCCCACGCTGCCCTGATCGCGGCGGGCGGTTCGTGCTCTTAGTGTGTTTGAGTGATGAAGAATTAGTCATTTTTCGGATGATTGGTCGGCGTTGGCGTCGCCCCGCTCTGTCGGGACGTTCCGGCTTCAACATCACGGCGAACAGAGCGCCGAAACTGACTATGAGAAGCCATTATGAGATCACTTTTAGCCGTTGAAAAGCTTTCTCTATAGCACAGCCATTTTGGCTGGGGCCAACGGGCATCTTGCCCGTTGAGAATTATTCCGCCGCACGCAAACGCACCCTCGGTGCCCGGCAACAGCACGAATCACTCTCTGTAACCAAATCCTATTCCTTTGATCACATGATCATCGCGAATTAGTACGCCGTGTGATTGTTTGCCGGTGTATTGGCCGAAGCGATTGCGCGAGTTTACACGAAACTCGACCAGCCACCCGTAAAGGTGGTTGCCGTCTTTTCCCAAATCGGCCGGCTTGGGCTCGCCCTGCCATTCGATTTTGGCGCTGTCGGCATCGAGCAATACCCCTTGCATCCAGTTCCAAACAATTTCTTTGTAATTCTTGGGATATGGTCCGCAGAGCGCCGGATCCACATTTTGCGCGAAGGCGCTGAGCGCGAAAAGGCAGATTAGGGCCAACCCCAGCTTCACAATCCAAGAAAAGCAAAATCGCAGCAATCGTCGATAAAAAAGCGCGCTTTGTATCTTTGATTCCCGCGCGGAACAACCTTTTCAGGCGAGTCCGATCACGTAAGAATCGGGAATGACTCTTCGTTTTGTCGTTCTTGTCGTCGCCCTTGCCACTTTCTCGAGCTCTTTGCCAGCGCAGGAAACGGCAACCCCTTCACCGATACCTGCTGCAACACCCACCGGTATCACCGATCCAGAGACAGCAACCCGTGCCTGGCTCGACACCATGCCGCCAAATGAGAAGGCGCAGTCGGACGCGTACTTCGAGGGCACTTATTGGCTCATTCTATGGAATTTTCTTCTCACCGTCGCAATTGCACTCTTCCTTTTAACGACAAAACTTTCCGCCCGCATCCGCGATCTGACCGCAGTGCTAACGAGCTTTAGACCGGTCCAAGCCGCCATTTACGCAATCGGTTTCGCGATTATCACGTGGGCGTTGGATTTGCCGTTAAATTGTTACGAAGGTTTCGTGCGCGAACATCAATATGGAATGTCGAACCAAACCTTCGGCGCCTGGTTCGGCGAGTCGCTCAAAGCGCTCGCTATCGCGCTCGTCATTTTGCCGATCGTTTTCGCCATTCTTTATTCAATCTTTCGAGTGGCCCAACGCACCTGGTGGATCTGGGGAACCATCTTCGGAATCATCCTTACTACGTTTCTCAACATGGCGGCTCCGGTTTTCATCGAACCGATTTTTAATAAGTACACTCCGTTGACCGATCCGAAAATTCGCGATCCGATTCTGGCTCTGGCGCGCGCCAATGAAATCCCGGTCCAGCAAGTTTTTGTGGTGGATCAATCGCGACAAACGAAACGGGTCAGCGCCAACGTGTCGGGATTAGCCGGAACGACGCGGATTGCTCTTAACGACAATCTTCTCAATCAATGCACCCTGCCGGAAATTCGTGAAGTGATGGCGCACGAGATGGGCCATTACGTTCTTAATCATGGCGCTAAGATGACGATGTCGCTCGCGATTTTTATCTTCGTCGGGTTCGGTCTGGCTGCGGCACTATTCAATCGCGTCATTAAGAAACGTGGCCCGAGCTGGGGTGTGAACGGAATTGCGGATCCGGCCGGATTCCCATTGCTGATGTTGATTTTCGCGACTTACACCTTCGTGTCGACGCCGATCGCGAACACGATGAGCCGTACGATCGAACGTGAAGCGGACATCTTCGGATTGAATGCTGCCCGCGAGCCGGACGCGGCGGCCATTGTCGCGCTCAAACTCGGGAAGTATCGTAAAATGGAGCCTACACCGCTGGAGGAGTTCATCTTTTTCGATCATCCCAGTGGCCGGTCACGCATTCGCATGGCGATGGATTGGAAAGCAGCACAGTTGCCGTGCGGCGGTGGAAGGTAGGGTGTCCAATTCATCGGGCCCGTCGAACCACTAAGAGGAGGTCTTCGCGAGCTAACGTTTCGTGTCGCACCGAATCCGCACTTCAACTTACGGCCGTTGATCGATGGGAATGACTTTCTTGCCAGGCGGCTCGCCGATGTACTCGCTCAGCGGGCGGTAAAGCCGATTGTCTTCCAATTGTTCGAGGACGTGTGCGCACCATCCGGAACAACGGGCAATGGCAAAAATCGGGGTGAAGAGATCCGTCGGAATACCTAACGAGTAATAGACAGTGGCAGAGTAAAAGTCGACGTTCGCATTCAGGTTCTTCTTTTCCTTCATCAATTGGGCGATGCGCTCCGACATCCGGATCCATTTCGGTTCGCCGATCTTTTCACTCAGTTTAACCGCCATCGCGCGCAAATGCGGCGCCCGTGGATCCAGCGTTTTGTAGACGCGATGACCGATGCCCATGATTTTCTTTTTCTGGGCTAATTGCTTTTCGATGTAGGCATCGACGTTCTTCTCTTCGCCAATTTGCTGAAGCATCTGAATGACACCTTCGTTCGCACCGCCGTGCAATGGCCCTTTAAGCGTGCCGATGGCCGAGGTAATGGCGGAGTAAAAATCGCTCAGCGTCGAAATCGTCACCCGCGCACTAAAGGTCGATGCGTTCATCCCATGATCGGCGTGCAAAACAAACGCCACATCGAGCGCGTCGCTCGCTTCCTTAGCCTGCGGTTCGCCACATATTAAATACAGGAAATGCTCGGCTTCCGTCAGGTCATCCCGCACCGGCGGCAGTGACTTACCCTGGCGGGCGCGATGGAAATAAGCGGCGATGACGCCGATTTTAGCGGTGATACTTCGCGCACGTCGCTCATTTATTTCCCGGGTCGCTTCCTTGTCTATGTCGGGGTCGTAAAGGCCAAGCATGGAAATGGCCGTTCGCATCACATCCATTGGATCGGCAGTTTTTGGCGCCGACTTGATGAAATCGATCACCGGATCTGGCAACTGCCGTTCGGCTCGGAGCGCATGGGTGAATTCGTCGAGCTCGCGCCGATTTGGCAGTTTCCCCTTCCACAACAGGTAAACCACTTCCTTGTAACTGACTTTGCCGGCGAGATCGTTGATGTCGTAGCCGGCGTAAATGAGTTGACCCTTATCGCCGATGACATCGCTCAATCGCGTCGTATTCGCGACGATGCCTTCCAATCCGCGGGCGATGTTCGCCTTGGACGCTGGAGTAGATTCAGTCTTGCGTAATTCGGCCACGGTCATTTCAGCGAACCTAACTCAGCGCTTCATTCGCGCAATGAGCGTGTCCGCCATGGTTGCTGGCGTTTCGGCGACCGCTATGCCGCCGGCCTTGAGGGCCTCGATTTTTCCGGCCGCCGTCCCTTTGCCACCGGAAACGATGGCGCCGGCGTGGCCCATTCGGCGTCCGGGTGGCGCGGTCACGCCTGCGATGAAAGCGGCGACGGGTTTCTGGCAATTATCTTTGATCCAGGATGCCGCTTCTTCTTCGGCTGAGCCACCGATTTCGCCGATCAAAATCATCGCCTCGGTTCCGGGATCATCGTTAAAAATTTTGACGGCATCGAGATGCGACATGCCATTGATCGGGTCGCCCCCAATTCCGATACAGGTTGATTGTCCGTATCCACGACTCGTTAGCTGCCAGACTGCTTCGTAGGTCAGCGTTCCGGAGCGCGAAATAACGCCGACATTGCCCTCCTTGTGAATGTAACCCGGCATGATGCCTATCTTGGCGGCGCCGGGCGTGATAATCCCCGGACAGTTAGGACCGATCAGGCGCGATTTTTTCCCGGCCATTTGCGCTTTCACCCGCATCATATCCATCACCGGAATTCCTTCGGTAATGCACACCACTAGTTCAACCCCGGCATCAACGGCTTCGAGAATGGAGTCGGCTGCGCTCGCCGCAGGCACGAAAATCATTGAGACATTGCAGCCGGTTTCGCGTCGCGCCTCTGCCACGGTATCGAACACGGGGACTTCATCGTCGAATTTTTGTCCACCTTTTCCCGGCGTCACGCCCGCGACCACATTCGTCCCGTACTCCATGCATTGACGGGTGTGAAAGGCACCGGCGCTGCCGGTGATTCCCTGAACAACGAGTCGAGTGTTTTTATCGACTAAAACAGACATGTGGAAAATGACGAATGACGAATGACGAAGCTCGAAGGAATAACGAAACTCCAATGACGAGGAGCGATCCTATAATGCCGATGTTATTTTCGTGCTTCGTCATTTAGCTTTTCTCTTATGGACAACAAGCTTATTGCCGTCCGGGTCACGAAACTGCGCCATCCAACAAACCGGCGTCTCCATTTTCTCGATGTCGAACGAAACACCACGCTCTTTTAGTTTCGTAATGCTCGCGTCGATGTCTTCAACTTCAAAAGCGACCGTCGTTCCGTCGCGAGAAGGTTTCCACGCCGGATGACAACCAACGCCGATTGTCGTCGGCCCAAGATCGTACTCAACCCACGCGCCCTCCATGGCGGTCGTCGTGGGTTTCAACTCGAGTGTTTCCTGATAAAACTTTCGGGCGCGCTCGGCGTCCGAAACGGCGATGGCAACAAATGCGACCTCTTTAATCATACGCAGGGTTCTTTCTCATTTTCTGGTTTTAATTTGTGAATGACGATGTTGTTCCCGTCAGGGTCCCCGATAATCGCCATCCAACAACAGGGACTTTCAAACGGCTCGGTTGTGAAAGGAACGTGTCGATCTTTTAACGACCTGACCGCTTCGTCGAAATTCTCCACTTCCAATGCCGCGCCGGTCCCTTGATCGGAGGGCAGCCACTGCGGACCAACGCTGGCGATGGCGAGCGTGTTGTTGCCCAGTGAATATTCGACCCACTTTCCACTCATCATTTCCTCTGAAACTTTCAGACCGAGGACGCCTTCATAAAACGCGCGCGCGCGTTTCATGTCTGTGACGGGGATTCCGACGAAGGCAAGGGCCCTAACTTTCATGTTCGAAGCTCCAAATCCCAAACCCCAAATCCCAAGCAAAATTCCAACTGCCAAAGCTCAAAAAGAAATGCGCTCATGATCCGCCGTTCTTCGAGATTATCGACGAAAAGATCAGCGTTAGCTCGCGTGCTTCAGAAGCCAGCGCGTCACGATCCGTCCCGCTGTTTTTGGTTAATCCGGTATCGATCAATCGCAAAAATAAGCGGCTTTCCTTTGCTTCTTTACGACAGATTTTCACACGCATCAGGAAATCCTTTTTGCTGAGCGCTTCGTCGGCTTCAATCCAATTCGCTGCCACCGAACCTGAAGCGCGAACCAGCTGCCGAGCGTCCTCAGTGTTGCCGATTGTTCTTGGTAGGCGCTTCACGAATCCGCGAACCGATTCCGCGAAAAGGAATGTTCGATCCTCCAAGTCACGCGGTTTAGGACCATCATCCATCTTGGGAATTGGGATTTGAGATTTATTTGGGATTTGGAGCCTGGGATTTGGGATTTCCGCCTTGGGAATTGGAACTTGCGGCTTCGACCGCTTTCTGTGCCGCGTCCGCCAGATCGTCCGCCGTGATCAAGGCGACTCCGCTTTCCTTCAACATGCACTTTCCCTTTTCGACATTCGTTCCTTCCAGCCGCACCACAAGTGGCACCGAGAGGTGAACCGTTTTCGCGGCATTAATAATCCCTTGCGCGATCACGTCGCATTTCATGATGCCACCGAAAATGTTCACCAGAATCGCCTGCACTTTTTTGTCCATGATCAAAATCTTGAACGCTTCCGTCACTTGCTCCTCCGTCGCACCGCCACCGACGTCTAGGAAGTTCGCGGGATTGCCGCCGTAAAATTTGATGATGTCCATCGTAGCCATGGCCAGGCCGGCGCCATTAACGAGACAGGCGATATTTCCGTCCAGGCCGATGTAATTGAGTCCGTGTTTGGAGGCCTCGACCTCGCGCGGATCTTCTTCTGCAATATCACGCATGGCTGCTACTTCCGGATGCCGAAACAAGGCATTGTCATCGAAATTGAATTTCGCATCGAGCGCCAGCACCTCTCCTTTTGGAGTAACTACCAGCGGATTAACTTCCACCATCGAACAATCGAGCCCAATGAAGGTCCGGTACAATCCGTCGAATAATTTCGAGGCGGCTTTCAGCTGGGATGATTCAAACTGAAGTTCCTTCGCCAGCTTGCGGGTTTGAAACGGCTGCAGACCGGCTAGCGGGTCAATCGATTCGCGAATAATTCTTTCTGGCGATTTCGCCGCCACGGTTTCGATTTCAACTCCGCCTTCAGTGCTTGCGACAATCAATGGCGCGGCCGTAGCGCGATCGAGGAGAATGGCAAAATAAACTTCACGCGCAATCTGCGCGGCCTCGGCCACCAGCACTTTGTTGACGACGCGGCCGGCGGGGCCGGTTTGATGTGTGACTAGTGTCTGCCCAAGCATCTTGCGCGCGATCTCACGCGCTTCCTCCGGCGTTTTGCAGAGGTGGACACCGCCCTTGAATCCATTGGCGAAGGTCCCTTTCCCTCGCCCGCCTGCGTGAACCTGCGCTTTCACCACAATCTCGGCAGGTGCGATTTCGCGCGCGATTTGTTCTGCTTCCTCTATGGAGGAGGCCACTTTGCCGCGCGGTGTCGCTACCCCGAATTTCCGCAGCAACTCTTGGGCTTGATATTCGTGAATGTTCATCGCAGGCGAAGCACGACTAAGCGCGGAACTTTCGCGCATTCAATCGAATTTCTTCCCCGCACCTGGAGCAGGAATAACCGGTCCTCACTTGCGCCAGAATATTCCGGACCAATCAATGCTCGTGACCAGCGAATGAATGGAATGTTTTGCGTCTTTCCATTCTTCACGATTGCGGCTAGTTCCTTCATCCGAAACATTCTCAGATTCTTTCATGAAATCACTACTCTTAATCACAACGCTTTTGATTCATTCCGGGGCTTTTCGCACGTGCCGCCAGCGCGGAACAAGAGAAAGCGTTCGTCGCGAAATACAAAACCGCTCTTGAGGCCAATGATGGCGCCACATTGCAATCGGTCCTTTATACGACCGGCGCCGACCCGATGATCGTTGGCTTTTACAAAATGATGCAGTCGGGTGGAGCGGGCGACAAAGTTTCCAAAATCGAGTTGGTGGATCTGACTCCGGACGACGTAAAAAAGGCGACTGCGCCGCAGGATTCCCCCACTGGCGGAAAAGTTTGCCTCAACCTTAAACCGACGAAGAAGCTCGTAATTGTGATTGAGAAAAAAGATGAGAGCGGCAGCTCAAACAATACGACCGAGAATTTTATCGCTGAGAAAGACGGCAAATTTGTCATTCCGGTGCCGGGGCCCTGTAAATAGCGCGATAAATTGAATCGCACCGTCTCGGTCATCGTGAGAACGGTACGGCGGCCGCAGCGTTTGCGCGAGTGCCTGCAAAGGCTCGCCGCGCAGACTTTCCGCAATTTCAATCTCGTTCTTGTTCGATTTCGAGCAGGGTTTTCGTCACACGCTAAGCTGTCACGCTTGCAAAGCCATTCCGTAGCGAAATGATGGCGGACACGATGCCCAGTCTCACCGAACAAATCGATCGCGCACTCTCTGATGGTAAGTTGCGCGCTGACGCCGCAGAAAATATTCGCAGGATTTTGTCCGGGGAGGAGAGCGATTTCGCGGTACGCGTGATCGGCGAGCTCAGTCAGGCGAACGAATGGGAAGAACTAAATGATCGCTTTTATAAAACGCTCGCATTTGGCACTGGCGGACTGCGTGGGCGCACCATTGCCAAAATCGTGACCCCGTCAGAACGCGGCACTCCGACTGCGCTCGGCCGTCCCGAATTCCCCTGCGTGGGGACAAATGCGATGAATTACTTCAATGTTGGTCGCGCCACGCGTGGACTGGTCATTTACATCCAAAAATGGCGATCGGGGCAACGCGTGGAAGGCCGGGCGAAAATTGTCATCGCGCATGATACACGGTACTTTTCACAAGAGTTTACCCGGCTCGCGGCAGAGACCGCATCGGCTAATGGATGCGATGCCGTTGTTTTCGACGGTCCACGCTCAACCCCGGAACTTTCCTTCGCGGTTCGATATTTGAACGCAGATGCCGGAATCGTCATCACCGCCAGTCACAACCCACCCCACGACAACGGCTACAAAGTTTATTTCAACGACGGCGCGCAAGTGATCGAGCCGCACGCCAGCGGCATCATCGCGGAGGTCAATGAGCCGAATGGAGGGACGGGCTCCGTCCCGTCCCCAAAGGTTAGTGACGACACGGAGGTCGTCCCTCCAAAAGGTGAAATCATCTTTACCGGTGACGAGATCGATCGCGCCTACATGGAGCGGCTCGGAACCTTGATCCTCGATCGCGGATTAATCGAGCGAACGCGCGATTTGAAAATTGTTTACACGCCCATTCACGGGACCGGCGGCGTTATCGTCAAGCCGATCCTAAGGAAGATCGGCCTGAATTTTTCCGTCGTTCCCGAGCAGGACCAATTCGATGGCCGTTTCCCAACGGTCAAATCACCAAACCCGGAAAATGCAGAGGCGCTGAACCTCGGGATTTCGCTCGCCCAAAAACAAAATGCTGATCTTGTCGTTGCGACCGACCCGGATTGCGACCGCATGGGAGTAGCGGTGCGGACGTCATCTGGCGAAATGAAATTACTGAGCGGAAATCAAATCGGCTCGTTGCTGGCGTGGTATCGGGCGAAAACATTTTTCGACCGGGGCATTTTGAACAAGGAGAATGCGGGCCGCGGGGTAATCATCAAGACCTTTGTCACAAGCGATCTGCAGAAAGCGATCGCGGAAAAGTTTGGATTGCGCTGCGTGGACACGCTCACCGGCTTCAAATATAACGGCGCGAAGCTAAAAAAGTACGAGGAGCTGACGCGGGCGCAAAATTATCGCGAGCTATCAGAGGAGGAAACGCGCCGGTTGCGTTTGGAAAAATCTTCGTTCTACATTTTTGGCGGCGAAGAAAGTTATGGTTACAGCGCCGCCGATTTCGTGCGGGATAAGGATGGCAACGCCGCAGTGATCATGTTTTGCGAGGTGGCGGCCTGCGCTAAATCGCGCGGGCTGACGTTAGATGAACTGCTCGACCAAGTTTTTTGCGAATTCGGTTACTTCGAGGAGAGGAACCACTCCGCCTATTTTGAGGGCGCGGATGGCGCGGAGAAGATTCGCCGGCTGCTCATTTCCTACGACGAAAATCCACCGCGCCAGATGCTGGATAGTGCGGTAACGCGCGTCCAGAATTTCGAGAAGGACACGATCCTCGACAGCGACGGTGACGAGATTCCAAAGGAGAAGATGTTGATTTTCGAGCTGGCGGACAAGACTCGAGTTGCGGTGCGAGGATCGGGAACCGAACCCAAAATCAAGTATTACCTCTTTGGGGCGCGATTGCCGGCGAACGCAAAATTATCGCGCGAGGAATTGGCGCGAGCGAAAACCGAAATCGGCAACCGGCTGGGTGCGCTATGGAGTTGGCTGGAAGAAGACGCGAATCAGCGCCTCGCCAAATAACTCACTCGACACCGTGCGATTCGCGGTAAGAATTGCGACGTGGGACACGAAATCCAGTTAAATGGTGGTGAAATTACGATCCTGAAAGCAATCGGCCTGAGCGGTTCGGCCATGGGAGGAAAATTCTTGCTCGACCGAATAGAAGAAGTCGAGGCTGGCGAATTTATTGATACGCTCGACGGATTGGTGGCGATGGGCTACCTCCTCGCCACCAAGGTGAATATTAAGACGTTGGAGGATGTGGAGCGCACTTCTTTTCGCGTGAATCCGTCTTACGCGCATGACCTGAAAGATGCGCTTGATCCGAACCGGCGGCGCGAAGCGGCAAAACAGCGACGGCGCCGTCGCAGTTGAAGTGAGCAAACGATTGCTGCGGCTCTGGCCGTGGCTGGCGGCGATCACTAGTGGCTTGCTTGGCGCGGCAGCTTTACCACCGCTCGATCAAACGTGGCTCATCTGGATCGCACTCGTGCCTTTATGCGCGACGATTTTATTTTCCGGCGAAAATACCAGGCACCGCTGGTTGCGCGATCTCCTCCTCGGATACGTCGCTGGCCTGACATTCTTCTGGAGCTGCTTTTTTTGGATGACGACCGTGACAGCACTCGGCTGGTTCGTCCTGCAATTTTATCTGGCCCTTTATTTCGCAGTCTGGGGTTGGTTCTGCGGATTGATGCGGCCGCGGCCTCGCAAAGTTGTCCCGCGCGATAAATGGAGCGAAATGCTTGCGCGCGCGAAACCGGAACCGTGGCCGGCGAGTTCAGTGTGGTTGAGGTCCGGCCACAACTTCTTTCTCGCGCTTTGTCTGACAGCAGCATGGGTCGCGCTGGAATGGACACGGGGTTGGTTGATGTCCGGCTTCGGTTGGAATGGGCTCGGCATCGCGCTGCATGGAACGTGGCCGCTGATTCAGATCGCGGAATTTACCGGAGTCGCCGGGGTAACTTTCCTGGTCGTGTTTTGCAACGCCATCCTTACCACAACAGCGCGTCGGATTTGGGAGGAAACACGTAGTCGCGCAATGCGACCACATTTTGATTTAACTCTCACGCTGGTTGGGCTGGTAGCAGTGTTTGTCTTGGGCGTCAGCGCGGTGCAAACGCGTCCGGTCCCGCGTCCATTGCACGTCGCGTTGGTGCAAGCGAACGTCCCGCGCGCAGAAAAATTCGATCTCCGCTATAAGCAGACAATCTTCGATAAGTTTGCCCGGCTAAGTAAAATAGCTCTTACCTCCGCATCCAATATCGACCTGCTGATCTGGCCCGAGAGCGCGATGCCGGCGCCGGTTCTCGAAGATCAGGAAACATTTGATTTTGTCAGCCAGATTGCCAGTTCGAATCAGGTTGATCTATTGCTCGGCACGATCGAGGAAGGACGGGATCAGGTCTACAACGCCGCTCTGCTGGTTTCGCCCGAAAACGAACCGCAACTTTACCGCAAAGTTCACCTGGTGCCGTTTGGCGAATTTGTGCCGTTCCGCCATTCTTTTCCACTCTTCGCGAAAATTGTGGGTGACCAGGTTCCGGAAGATTTCGACGCCGGCACAGATTTCACCGTTTTTCAGCTCTCGAATAATCACGGGAAGGTCGCGCCGCTGATTTGCTTCGAGGACACTATCGGCGAACTGACCCGGCAATTTGTTCTTCGCGGCGCAGATTTTTTTGCCAACGTCACCAACGACGGCTGGTTTCTACGCTCAGCCGGGTCGCGTCAGCATCTGGCCAACGCCGTTTTTCGATGCGTAGAAAATCGGCGCCCGATGGTGCGTGCTGCCAACACCGGAATCACCTGTTTCGTTAATGAATTCGGTCGCGTCACTCAAATCTTGCGCGACGATCAAGGCAGCGTTTTCGAAGAAGGAACGCTTATCGGCGACGTGAACATCGCAACGGAACCGACGCTGACCTTTTACGCGCAGCATGGTGAACTCTTCGCCAAAATTTGCGCCAGTTTCGCATTCGTGATTTTGCTCGCAAAATTATTGGGACTGCTTCGTGGTCGCCTGCAAGGTCGGGGCGATTGACTCAGCCAAATTGCCGCGGCCGACGACCGCGGCTACAACAGAACAAATGGCAGTCGAGCTTCCCATAGATCATCTGGCTGACCTTTGGCCACACGAACTGCGCGGCCGGCGCGTCGGTGCGCTCCTGCATCCCGCGTCGGTCAATTCGAAACTGGAGCACACTTCCAACATTCTCGAGCGCGAAAATGGGAAACTGTTTCACCTGGGCGCGCTCTTCGGTCCGCAACATGGCTATCGCGGCGAGACCCAGGACAACATGATCGAATGGCGAAGTTACGAGCATCCGCGACTTGGGATACCGGTTTACAGTTTGTACGGCGAACATCGCGAGCCGACGCGCGAGATGTTGCAGGATCTCGATCTCTTCTTGATTGACCTGCAAGATATCGGCACGCGCTACTACACTTTTATTTGGACGCTGTATCTGGCAATACGCGCCTGCGAACGTGAGAACGTTCAAGTTATCGTGCTGGACCGTCCAAACCCGATCAACGGTATAACGGTTGAAGGTCCACGACTGAATCCGGACTACCGCTCGTTTGTGGGGATGCATCCGATTCGAGTTCGTCACGGCAAAACCATCGGCGAGCTCGCGACCCAATTTCGTGACGAATCGTTTCCCAAATGTGCACTCACTATTTTGCCAATGAAAAATTCGGAGCGTGCAATGTGGTTCGATCAAACTGGCCTCCCATGGGTGATGCCATCGCCCAATATGCCCACCCTCGATACCGCAACGGTCTATCCCGGCATGTGCTTGCTCGAAGGGACAAATGTCTCCGAAGGCCGCGGCACTACCCGACCGTTTGAAATTTTCGGCGCACCCTGGATCGCTGCGGAAAAAATTTGTCGTGAATTAAGCGCGCTGAAACTTCCCGGGACGCATTTCCGAGAGATGTTCTTTCAACCAACATTTCAGAAATTTGCCGGTCAACTCTGCGGCGGCGCACAATTGCACGTGACTGATCGTAATTCCTTTCGTTCATTCGAAACCGGTCTCGAGGTCATACGCTGCATTCGCCGAATGTACGGGGACCATTTTCAGTGGAAGCAACCGCCATACGAATACGAATTTAAAAAATTGCCGATCGAGGTGTTACTCGGCGGATCGATTGGCGGTTTCTTTCCTGACTGATCTTTTGGCGCTGACAGCCTTTGCCTTTTGCTTTCGCTGAAAAAAACGCGGAGATGGCGATGGATAAAATGAGCGATGACGAACTACGTGCATTTCGGGGGACACTTGCGCCTGCACGGCGCTTGTGCCAGGCGCCCGTTGTGCGTTATTCGGCGCTTGCTACAGGCGCCGCTACAACTCGCGATTCTGATTTTCTTTGCCGTCGTCAGTAGTTCGTTGGGCTACGGCCCGCTCGGTCACGAAATTGTCGGCGCGATTGCTGATCGCAAACTAGCCGGAACGCCGACGGCGGTAAAAATCAAAACACTTCTCGATGGTATTCCGCTGGAACGGGCTTCCTTGATTGCGGACGATATCAAGAGTTGGGACAAGAACGGCCCCGACGATCGGCGTGGAATTCATTTTCTCGCGCATCCAGAGATCGAGCAACAGTTGCACGATTTTTGGAAGGCGAATCCGCCGAGCCCGGATTCCAGTGATACCACGCCTTCCCATCATTGGATGCATTACACCGACGTGCCGGTGTTCGATGTCGAGAAATATGGCGATGGCAAAACCGGACGTGGCAACTGGGATATCGTGCATACAATTCCTTACTGCATTGGCGTTTTGCGTGGTGAAATTGCCGCGGATAATCCGCGCAAGATTACGAAAGCGATTGCGGTAATTTTGCTGGCCCATTATCTCGGCGACATTCATCAGCCGCTTCATGTGGGCGCCGAATATTTCAACAAGGCGGGAGAACCAATCGATCCCGACCGTGGCCCTCCCGGGCTGGGCGACGAAGGTGGAAACGCTTTAAGTTTGGTGCAGAATGCGACGGCGGAGCGCAAGCGACATTATTATCATTCGTTCCACGCCTACTGGGATTTGGATACAGTGCGCAATTTAACAATCGGGACGCCGGACGAGGTTCCAAAAGAAGAGCGTGAAAATGTTTACGCTCCCGCGAAAGAGAAAGTGATCGCCGATTTTGTCGCGAACGAGCCAAAAAATTGGCGCACGCCCGGAGATCCGAAAACGTGGGCTGAACAATGGGCCAATGAGATTCTCCCGATCGCACGCGAGGCGCACACCCGGATGCGATTTGAGCACGTCCATCGCGAGGAGAAAGATGGTCGCGTTTTTGCCAAAGGAGAAGCACACGAAATCGGGACTGGCTACCTGGATTGGTCAACTGCCGTTGCCGGCGACGAATTGCACAAGGCCGGTTGGCGCCTGGCGGATTTGCTGCAAAAAGTTTTGTAGCCGCGTCTCTATGAGACGCGCCGAAATATTCCGGCAAGCGAGAACGCTTGCCCTACAAGAAGCGCAGCGGCTCAGGTTGCGTCGCGATCACATACGATCTTCATTTTCTTCATGAAAACAAAACTGGCGGAGTCGTCATCGGACACGATTCGCAAAGAAGTGAGGCAGCGTTATGGCGCGACTGCGCGCAGAGAATCTTCTTGTGCCGACGATTGCTGCACTTCCACCAGCAGCGATGCCCTGGGGTACGCCGCCGAAGATTCGGCGTTTGCGCCCGAAGCTGCGAACCTCGGCCTGGGCTGTGGTAATCCCCTCGCTATCGCCTCTCTGGAAAGAGGACAAACTGTCCTCGATCTGGGATCCGGCGCAGGATTCGATTGTTTCCTGGCGGCACGTGCAGTCGGACCAACTGGAAAAGTAATCGGTGTCGACATGACTCCTGAAATGCTGACGAAAGCGCGCGAGAACGCGAGGAGGAATGGATTCGACAATGTCGAATTTCGCTTGGGCGAGATTGAAACTCTTCCGGTGGCAGACGAAAGCGTGGATGTAATCATCTCCAATTGTGTGATCAATCTTTCGCCCCAAAAAGAACGCGTGTTTCGCGAAGCTTTTCGTGTTTTGAGAACCGGTGGGCGGCTAGCCGTGGCCGACATCGTTGCCACGGCACCATTACCTGAGGAAGTAAAAGGAGATTGGGCCGCCTATACTGGATGCATGGCTGGCGCATCAGCGATCGACGAGCTCGAGAAAATGCTGGGCAGTGCTGGCTTCGATCGAATCAAAGTCGCTCCCAAAGACACATCACGGTCATTCATCCGGGAATGGATGCCTGGCAAGTGTATCGAGGAATATCTAGTTTCGGCAACAATCGAAGCAACAAAGCCGCTTCATTCCTAATGGCTGATCGGCCAACAAAAAAAACGCGCCGATGATTAGCCGGCGCGCTCTTGAATACTGACTAACGAAAAAAGAATCAGCTCTTTTTCGTCATCGTTTTATCGCACTCAGATTTCAGCTGGGCGTATTGGTCCGCGGAAAGGATTGTCTTGGCTTTCTTCATAAAAGCGGTGCGATTCTCCTTGGTGCAACCCGCTTTCATGCATTCATTCTGCCACGCTACCAATTTTGAATTCTGATCGGCGTTCAGATTAAGACTCGCCAAATTCATGCAACTGGCGCTGTCATTAGACACTTGCGTGCCCTTGGCGCCGCAACATGATTTCCCGCCGGCAAAGGACGAGCTTGCCGCTAATACTCCCGCCGCTAATAACGCTAAAGTCGTTTTGATCATGCACCTAAGACAGCATGAATTATGGAATGTTCAATGCGTCGCGAGCGTCATCCCGAGTCGCGGAGACGACGAGGGACCTCGCTATGTGAGTGGAAGATGCAAGCTAGCTTCGGTGATCAGTGCAGTTTTCGTGAGGTCCCTGGCTTGCACTCGGGATGAGGCGTATTGCAAACGACCAGGGGTCCAACGGAAGCTACGTGAGTGGTTTCGCAGCCGGATCCCTTCGGCTCGTCCGGGATGACTACTTCAACTTGAAGTCGATCCTGCCGTTTTTGGCGTCGGCTATAATGGTTTGTCCGTCACCAAATTTTCCCTCGAGAATGTTGATGCTCAGCGGATCGAGGAGCAGGTGTTGGATCGCGCGTTTCAATGGTCGCGCGCCATAAACAGGATCATAACCTTCGCGCGCAATGACCGTTTTCGCTGAATCAGTCAACTTCAGCGTAATATTTTGCTGGGCCAGGCGTTTCGTTAACCGGGCCAGCTGAATCTCCACAATTTTCTTAAGATCCTCGTCGGTCAATCGATCGAAGATGATGATCTCATCCACTCGATTTAAAAATTCCGGACGAAAATGCTCGCGCAACGCATCCATGACCAAGCGGCTCCGAGCTTCGCTTGATTCCTCCCCGGTAATGTATTGCGAGCCGATGTTCGAAGTCATGATGATGACGGTGTTCTTGAAATCCACCGTTCTCCCCTGCCCGTCCGTGATGCGTCCATCATCCAGTACCTGGAGCAAGACATTGAAAACGTCTTGATGCGCTTTCTCGATTTCATCGAATAAGACCACGGAGTAAGGCCTGCGCCGCACCGCTTCGGAAAGTTGTCCGCCTTCCTCGTAACCGACATAACCCGGCGGCGCCCCAATCAATCGCGCAACCGTGTGTTTCTCCATGTATTCGCTCATGTCGATGCGAATCATCGCGTTCTCGTCATCGAATAAAAATTCCGCCAGCGCACGCGACAGTTCGGTTTTTCCGACGCCGGTGGGACCGAGAAAAATAAAGGAGCCGATCGGACGATTCGGATCCTGCAATCCAGCGCGGGCGCGACGAACAGCGTTCGCGACTGCTTTGATGGCGGCGTCTTGCCCGATCACGCGTTGATGCAAATGCTCCTCCAGCCGGAGTAATTTTGCACGCTCGCCTTCCTGCAATCGCGACACCGGAATTCCGGTCCAGCTCGAAACTACCTGCGCGATGTCTTCCTCCGTGACTTCCTGGCGTAGAAGTCTTCTCCGAGTAGCACCGGCGTTTTTCCGGGCACTCTCTTCCATTTTCGCTAATTTTTTCTCGAGCTCGGGAATTCTTCCGTATTGAATCTCGCTCGCCTTACCGAGTTCGCCACGACGCTGGGCGCGCTCCAATTCCGTGCGCAATTGATCGAGCTGTTCTTTCAATTTCGCCTGCTCGGTAATTTGCGCTTTCTCTTTTTGCCACTCCGCCTTGAGCGCGTCGGATTTTTCTTTGAGCTCAGCCAATTCTTTTTCGAGCTTTTTCAGCCGTTCTTTGCTCGCGGGATCCTTCTCTTTCTTGAGCGCCTGGCGTTCCATCTCGTGCTGCATGATTTCGCGCTCGATCACGTCAATTTCCGTCGGCATGGAATCGAGTTCGATCTTTAGGCGCGAGGCGGCTTCGTCCACCAGATCAACGGCTTTATCGGGCAAAAACCGGTCGGTGATGTAGCGATGCGAAAGGACCGCCGCGGCCACAAGCGCGGCGTCGGTGATCCGCACCCCGTGATGCACTTCGTAGCGTTCTTTTAGTCCGCGTAAAATCGCGATGGTGTCTTCCACGCTCGGTTCATTCACCATCACCGGTTGAAAACGGCGCTCCAGGGCGGCGTCTTTCTCGATGTATTTGCGATATTCATCGAGCGTGGTCGCGCCGATGGTGCGCAGTTCGCCCCGCGCCAACATCGGCTTGAGCATATTGGAAGCATCGACCGATCCTTCCGCCGCGCCCGCACCGACAATGGTATGCAACTCATCGATGAAGAGAATGACTTCGCCTTGCGAATCGGTCACTTCCTTCAGGAACGCTTTCAGTCGGTCTTCAAATTCCCCGCGAAATTTCGCCCCCGCCACCATCGCGCCGATGTCCATGGCAATGATGCGTTTGTTTTTTAACGACTCCGGGACATCACCAGAGACGATGCGCCGCGCCAGTCCCTCCACGATGGCAGTCTTGCCAACGCCAGGTTCGCCAATCAGCACCGGATTGTTTTTCGTCCGCCGCGACAGTACCTGCATGACACGGCGAATCTCGTTGTCACGCCCGATGACAGGATCGATTTTGCCGCGCCGCGCCAATTGTGTGAGATCGCGCCCATATTTTTCCAGCGTCTGATATTTCCCTTCCGGATTCTGATCGGTCACCCGCTGCGAACCGCGCACCTGCTGCAGACCTTGCATGATCTTGTCTCGGGTCGCGCCCAATTCCTTCAGCGCTTTCGCGGCGGAATTGTTTTCGCCGGCGAGAGCCAGCAGATAATGCTCAGCGCTCACATATTCGTCCTTTAACTTCGACATCTCTTTCTCGGCGGAGTCGAGGGTGCGCCGCAGATCATTTGAAATGCGCAAGTCTGAAACCCCGCCGCTCACTTTTGGCCGCCCCGCCAGCTCAGTCTCAAGTCGCGAGCGCAGCGCGTCGGCTGAAACTCCAATTTTCTCCAGCAACGGGCGCGTCACGCCCTCAGCCTGATCGAGCAGGGCGAGCAGAAAATGTTCGTTCCCAATTTCCGGGCTCTGCCATTGCGCGGCAAAATCCTGCGCGCTTTGCAGCGCCTCTTGCATCTTCTGGGTGTATCGATCGATGCGCATAGCTAACGGTAACCAAGGAAAGGCATTTTCAAAAGTTACCCGAGCGGATTTCAACCCCCCTTACAAAGGATTACGCTTGCGCTCAGTCTTTTGCGCGTTCGGCGGAGTCGATCATCGGCTCGCTAAGGCTGGCATTTTCTCGGGAGCCTTCCTCGGGTTAGATGCCCGCGTTTCTGGAAGCGTTAAAAGGCGCTGCCGAAAATCATAGACGAACGGCCAGTTCCATTTCACAGTGGCGGTCGCTACATGACGAAAGAAACGCAAAAGGCTTTGGCAATTATCATCGCATCCCTGGGGGTGCTGGTGATCTTGTTGTTCTGGGCAAATCATCTCCGGCCGCATCCGTAAAGATTCGCCGCCGGAGTCGACGCGATTGCCACTGCATCGCGTCACACGTATCTATCTTAGCCCATGAATTCTGACGCGCCCGCTTCTCGAGGAAAAATGCTGGCGCTGCTGCGCCCAGGTCCCTTCCGCCGCTACATCATCGGGTCAGTGATCTCCGATACCGGCACCTGGATGCAAGTAATGGCGCAAGGCTGGCTTATGAGCACGCTTACCAATAAGGCGATCCTGCTCGGCATGGTCAATTTTGCCGCCGGAATTCCCACGCTCGCGCTCACCATGCTGGGGGGGTCAGTCGCGGACAAATACGACAAGCGAAAAATTTTGATTTGGACGCAATTTGCCCAAACCGCCCTCGCGCTCATTCTCGGGATACTCGTTTACACCGGCCGAATCCACGTCTGGCATGTCGTGGTGGTGGCTGCATTTTTGGGAGTCTGCATCGCGTTCGAAATGCCAGCGATTAACGCGCTCGTTCCCGAGCTGGTAAAACGCGACGAGATCGCAACTGCCATCGCGCTGGACCGGTCCGTTTTTCACGGATCGCGTTTGGTCGGTCCTTCGCTCGCGGGAATATTTGTGGCGTGGTGGGGCGCCGCTTCCGCTTTTTTTGCGAATGCCGGATCGTTTTTCGCTTTGGTGATTGCGTTGATTTCTTTGCCGCCGCGCACTCTGGGAACGGCAGAAGAGGAAGAGCAACGCCGCAGCGGATTCAAAGAGGGACTGCGCTATGTTCGAAATGATCGCACCATTCTTTGCATGATCGGGTTGATCGCACTGACAACTATTTTCGTGTTCCCATTTCTTTCGGTGATGCTGCCGCTCTACGTCCGCAACATTCTCAAGCTCGGACCCGAGCGATTAGGATTGTTAATGGCAGTCTCTGGCACGGGTGCGCTTTTCGGCGCATTGGGATTGCTTAGCGTTGCCCGCGATCATCGGTTTCGCTTTATGACCAGCGCGGTTGTGCTCGTGGCGCTCGCGCTCTTGTGCATGTCACAGTCCAACAGTTTTCTTCTCACCGCCGTTTCGATGGGAATTCTCGCTGTTGGGTTATCGGCGAATTTCGGACTTGCCAACACCATCGTGCAAGAACGGGCGCCGGCAGCGTTGCGCGGCCGAGTTTCCGCCGTCTTTGGTCTCAGTTTTTTTGGCCTAATGCCAATCGCCGGTCTGCTTACCACCGGTCTTTCCGATTTGATCGGAATGCGAACTGCGCTCGGAATTTCTGCCGTTCTTTTCGGAATATTCGCGGTCTTGATCTTGAATGTCGCCGGTCGAACTGGGTGCGAGAAAACCGGCGCCACCGTTCCCAAAACCGAAGCACAACCCGCTGCTGTCGCGTGACGATCACGCGATGATTGCATTTTCCACCTGCTGGAATTCAGGCCGTCACACCTCGGGCGAGGAGATGTTACGCGAAATCCAGGCGCTCGGATTCAACCTGATTGAACTCGGTCACGGCATTCGTATTTCACTCATGCCTGGAATTCAAAAAATGTTTGATGCCGGCGAAGTGCGTTTTAGCAGTCTGCACAATTTCTGTCCGCTACCGGTGGAAGTGATGACTGCCTCACCCGATTGCTATGAATTTTCAGCCGCCAGCAAGAGCGAGCGCGAGCGCGCGATCAAACAGACGCTGCAAACACTGGATTTTGCCGCGCGCTTGAACGCACCTTTTGTCGTGTTGCATTGCGGCTCGATCGCGATGAATCCAATCACCGATGAGTTGATTGCGCTGGCGCAAAATGGCGGGCTCCTTTCGCGCAAATATGTCCGAAAAAAAATCGACGCAGTACGAACGCGCGAACGCGCCGCGCCTTCGCATCTTGCGCGCGTCAGGGAGTGCCTCAAGCCGATTGTCGAACGCGCGGCTGAGAAAAATGTTCGGCTTGGGATCGAGGGGCGTCGGGGGTATGAGGAAATTCCATCGGAGCGCGAAATCCCGCAATTACTTGATGAAATCGCCGACCCTCACGTTGGTTATTGGCACGACATGGGCCATATCCAAATTAAGGAAAATCTTGGGTTTCTAGGTCATGTCGAATGGCTTAGAGCGATCGCTCCCCGCACAATCGGCTGTCACATGCAGGATGTGAATTGGCCGGGACAGGATCATCAACCGCCCTTTCTCGGCGACATGCGACTGGAGCCGCTCACACGCATGTTGCCCCAAAATTGTCAGATTGTGTGGGAGCTCAGTCCACGCGTGTCGGCCGAAGAAATCTTGCAATCCCGCACGATTTGGAAAGAACGCATCGGCCAATGAAAAAGGTCCTCCTCACACTTTTTCAAATCGCCGTCACCGTGGGCATGCTGATTTGGGTCTTTCATGACCCCAATCAGCGCGCCAAAATGGTAGAGGCCCTGCGGACCGCCGATTATCGGTGGGTCGGCGCCGGGATATTGGCCTATATCCTGGTGGAACTGTTTGCGGCGGTTCGCTGGCAGATTCTGCTGCGCGTGCAAAAAATCCGGCTCAGTTTTCCCCGCATCGCCGGATTGTTTCTTATCGGCATGTTTTACAATCAGTTTCTGCCCGGCGGAACCGGCGGCGATATTATCAAGAGCTATCTTTTGCTTAAAGAGACGCCGGATAAAAAAGCGGGCGCTTTGCTCGCGGTAGTCTTCGACCGGCTCATCGGCTTGGTCGCGCTCGTCGCCATTACCGTCACCCTCGTCAGTCTGCGGTTCGATATATTGTCGCAAAGTCCCGAGACGCGGCGCTTACTCTGGATTTTGTTATTTCTCCTGGGCAGCTCGATCACGGCCCTCCTGACCAGCTTCATCATCAGCGGGTTCAACCTCTTTCACTGGTTGCCGCACAAGTTTCCCGGCCGAGAAAAATTAATTGAAGTTTCGGCGGCCTATCATCTTTACGCCCGGCACTGGGTCGCGACCTTTCTTGCCTTCGGTGCGTCGTTGGGCGCGCATTTGGCGACGTTCACCACTTTTCTTTGCGTGGCCTACGCTTTCAATGTGCCCTCCGCGTTCCCGGAAGGTGTGAAAGTAATCGATTTCTTCGCCGTGCTTCCGATCGAGCGAACGATTACGGCGCTACCGATTAGCTTCGCCGGCCTGGGTCTGCGTGAACAAATTTTGCAGGTGATGCTGCACAACGTCTGCCATGCCTCGGTTGCCGTTTCAAAGCTCATTGGCACGATGGGCTTTCTCATCATTTTTTTGTGCTGCCTGCCCGGCGGAATCGTTTACTTCTTCTACAAGCCGAGTGGCGAGACACGTCACGTGCGCATGCGTGAAATGGAAACAGAAGTAGCGACGCTCGAGCATGAAATCGGTCGTTCTGAATAAAAAGGTGAGAGGGGCCTGTGTGCCCCGATCTTCCAACGTTGAACTTCCATTCGTCGCCGTCACCTTCGCCATGACGGTCGATGGCAAAGTGACAACGAAAAATTATGACTCGGTCGATTTCACGTCGCGCGAAGACAAGGCACATCTCATTCGACAACGTGCGCTGGGCGATGCCGTTCTCGTCGGTCACGGCACCATCGAAAATGATAACGTGCGGCTGGGGATTCCGCGGGAAGATTTACGGAAGGAACGAATCGCGCGCGGGCAGCCCCCGTATCCGATCCGGGTCATCGTCTCCAATAAGGGCCGGATCAATCCCGGTTTGAAGATTTTCGAAAGCGATTTTGCGCCCATCATTATTTTTTCCACCACTCGAATGCCGCGTAAAACGCGGGAGCAATTGCAGGGGAAAGCAACGCTCTACCTGAGTCGGGCTCGTGGCATTGATCTGCGCTGGGTGCTGCAGAAACTGCGTTACGATTTCAAAGTGAAATACGTGGCCTGCGAAGGCGGTCCCGCGCTGTTTCGCTCGTTGCTCGAGCAAGGATTGGTCGATCAACTTAACCTAACGATCGCGCCGTTTCTCTTTGGTGGGAAAAATGCGCCGACACTTACTGGCGTGAACGTTGATTTTCTGCCACGCAGTGTTCGCTGCTCGTTGAAAGAAATGCGAGTCGTCGGCGACGAATGTTTTTCGACTTACAGCGTTCGTCATCCCGAGCGTAGTCGCCTGCCGCGCGGTAGCTTTACGCGAAGGCTAGGAAGGATCCCGTCGCGAAAGCTTTAAGATAACTTCAGCGAGATGCCTCGACTGGCGTATGCCAGAACGAGGAACACAGACCTGAGGTCTGTGCGCCACACAGGTCATTGACCTGTGTTCCGTCGCTGGATGACGAAGGGCACTTTCCGTCCGGGGTAACGATTGCTAAATTGGCGGATGCATTTGCGCGTCCTCGTTTCGGTTAGCGCGATCTGCATCCTTTCCCCGAATTCCGGTCTCGCGGAAGCAATCGTGGAAGGGCGGGTTAATCTGCCCAAATCGCATGCGCCGCCGCCGGTCATGGCTAAGCGCTACGAGATCGTAACAAACGGTGGCGTTCTCGCGACCAAACCTCCCCTGGCAGTGGTTTACCTTGACGGTTCCTTTCCAACACTGACTTCCCATCCGACCAAACAGGTCGCGCAAAAGGATCTGGCTTTTCTTCCACCGCTTCTTCCCGTGCAGATTGGCACGACGGTGGAGTTTCCGAACCTGGACGACACCTACCACAACATTTTCTCTTACTCCCCCGCCAAACGATTCGATCTCGGCCGCTATCGTCCAGAAGAACGGCCAATTCCTTCGGTAGTTTTTGATGTCGCGGGGCTGGTCACGCTTCGATGCGATATTCACGAGCACATGCGCGGGCTCATTCTCGTCTTAAACACGCCCTACTTCGTTATTACCGATGAAAGCGGCCGATTTCGGTTGAGCGGACTTCCGGCGGGCCACTACACGCTCAAAGCATGGATCGACAGCAAAACTACCCGTGAGCACCCGGTGGAGCTGAAGAGCGGTGCCACCTTGCGCACTGATTTCCCGTGAGCTCTTCCGTCGAGCCGAACCAACGCAGCGTAACACGTTTCCGAACCAGGTTGTTTGCCGCAATGATGCTGGTCGTTTTGGTGTTGACCGCGCTCGCACTTTATTTCGCTCAACGCAATGTTGCAGTAACGGCGGAGCGAGATTTGCGGGAGAATTTTCAGGCCGAGATCTCGTCACTCCACAAAGTTCAGGCCTTGCGTCATGCTGCACTTACCGAGCGTTGTCGCGAGTTGGTATTGAAACCCCGGCTTCACGCCGCGCTGGAGGACAACGCTCTCGACTTGTTATACCCGACCGCCAAAGACGAATTGCGGGATTTGATGGAGGACGCGGTACGAAGAGCCGAAGGAGCGAACTCGCTTCAAGCGGGGTTTTACCGTTTTCTTGATAGCTTGGGCGCTATCATTCCACCACCCAATCCAACTGAAGTAGGAAAGCTAAGCAAGGAAGCGGAAGCGCAATTGACTCTGAAGACATTGCCGGAGACACAACAAATCGGCTACGTCCTCGAGACGGCCCATACACTCGACGGAACCATGAATGAAGTTATGGCCGTGCCGATTTTGTCGACCGAAACCGGGGAAGTAATCTCCGCGCTGGTGGTGGGTTTTAAGCCATATGAAGTTGTCGATAAACACGAAGGCACGGGATTGAAAAGCGGTATTTGGGTGAATGGCCGATTGCACCTGCCTTCGCTTCCAAAATCTGCCAAGCTAAAAATCGAGAACGACATCGCCCAGGCGGTGAGCAAGGCAGATGGCGCACAAAATAGTTTCAATGTCACAGTCGATGGCGTGCCACAGCTTTTGTTTTACAAACCTCTCAATCCGGGATCGCTCTTCCCACCCGCTTATGAGATCTGCGTTTACTCGCTCGCGAATTCAATCGTGCAACAGCGTCGCTTAAGCTGGCAAATTGGCGGAGCAGGCGCGCTATTGTTGCTTCTTGGCTTCGTCGCCAGCCATTTCATCGCCGCCCGGCTCTCTCTTCCGGTGGAGAAGCTCGCCGTCGACTCCGAGGAGAATCGCGCGCACTGGAGAGAAGCCGAGGCTGCGCTGGCCTCGACGAGCGAGGAATTAGAACGATCCGCGCGTTATTCCGCCGATGCCTCGCATCAATTGAAAAGTCCGGTCACGGTTCTGCGCGCGGGACTTGAGAGTCTGCTGAACCGTGAGGATTTCAAACCAGAAGTCTACCACGAGCTTTCCGGACTTCTTCATCAGACCTATCGATTGACGGGAGTCATCGACGATTTGCTTCTGCTATCTCGGATGGACGCCGGCCATGTTGAGATTGATTCCAAACCAGTGAATCTGAGCGAGCTCATCGAGGAATGGCTCGATGACCTCGGCGCGCTTCCCGATTCGCCCGATGTGAAGATTGAGAGGAGTTTTCCACCGGAACTGTACGTTGCGGGTGAAAAGCGTTACACCTCGCTGATTGTGCAAAACGTTCTGGAGAACGCGCGCAAATACAATCGCCCCGGCGGTCGTATGCGAGTTACCGCGCGGAGCGAGGCTGGCGAAGTTATGCTGCTTATCGGCAACACCGGCCGGCCAATCGCGCGGGATACGCAAAAACATATTTTTGAGCGATTTCACCGTGGTGGAACTCGCTCACATATTTCGGGACACGGGCTCGGTTTGAATCTGGCCCGGGAGTTGGCCCGATTACACGGCGGCGGTTTGCGATTGGTGCGCTCGGGCGACGATTGGACAGAGTTTGAAGTGCGCTTTCACGCGCTGTATCCGGCACCGGCTACCACGGAAGTAGCATGAAGCTGATTGCGGCACTGAGTCTCTGCTTCCTGGCCTGCACCGCGCGCGCACTCGATACTGACGACTTGCTCGACCGAGTGGACGCCGCGCTCAGTATGGCGGCATTCCAGGATAACGTGCGTCTACGCTTGAGCGGCACGATCGATGTTGAGGGATATCATTTCCAGCAACCGGCGCCCGGACTCATTGATAGCAATATTGACAACCTTTTCAATCCGCGGCTGACGCTATTTTTCGACGCTCAGATTGGGTCTCAGGTTTATGTTTTTGTTCAGTCGCGTCTGGATCGAGGTTTTGATCCAAGTGATCACGGCGCTCAAGTCCGGCTCGATGAATACGCTCTCCGATTCACCCCATGGAAGGACGGACGATTCACTCTTCAGGTCGGTAAGTTCGCCACCGTAGTCGGCAATTGGGTCCCGCGCCATTTGCCGTGGGAGAATCCGTTTATCAATGCGCCGCTGGTTTATGAAAACGTTACTGCCGTCAGCGACAAAGTCGCGCCCAAGTCAGTGGGCTATTTTGTCTACCGATTTAATGGCGAAAAATACGAGTTCAATCCAGTGATATGGGGACCCAGTTACGCCAGCGGCGTTTCTGTCTCCGGACGGCTCGGCATGTTTGATTACGCTGGGGAAATGAAAAATTCTTCGCTCTCCTCGCGGCCCGAGTCGTGGAGCGTGACCGCGATTGGGTTCGAATATCCTTGCTTCGCTGCTCGCCTCGGCTTTCGCCCGAATCAAGCTTGGAACTTTGGCGTGTCCATGGCGGACGGCGTTTACTTGCGACCGGAGGCGGAACCGACCTTGCCGCCCGGCCGCAGCATCGGGGATTACCGCGAACTCGTTCTCGGCCAAGACGCCAGCTTCGCCTGGCATCACTTGCAATTATGGGCCGAAGTCTACGAAGCGCGTTTTGAAGTTCCGCGGGTCGGTGACGCGGACACGCTCGCCTATTATTTTGAAGCGAAATATAAATTTACGCCGCAGCTTTTCGGTGCGCTGCGCTGGAATCAGCAGATCTTTGGATCCGTCGACGATGGGAAAAAGGGCAGCGTCCGCTGGGGTCAGGATCTTGGGCGCATCGACGCTGCGATTGGATACCGTTTCAGCTCCC
>Ga0207697_10000178_pt1 | contig 32657 bp, 32 predicted proteins | sample KBSSwiS5withPhiX_FD_184293 | JGI IMG/M metagenome (GOLD analysis project Ga0207697, IMG submission 184293) | Switchgrass rhizosphere microbial communities from Kellogg Biological Station, Michigan, USA, with PhiX - S5 (SPAdes) (version 2) | ecosystem: Host-associated > Plants > Roots >... | reverse complement strand
CTGGTCGGTCTGGTTTTGTTCCGCTTCTGTCTTGTTCTGGGACGAAGCACTCACCTGTGTTTCGGCCGGAGCCTTGGAGGACTCCTTCGGTCCGGTGATAAAGGAAAGGATGCCTATCAGGATTAACCCTGTTATTTGCAGCGCCATGAACAGGGCGGTGCCTCGTTTCTGGACGTGTCGAATTAGTTTGCTCATACTTTTCTAAGGATTGCGGGGTAAAGGAGCGTATTCTGGGGGGTTGGGGGCTGGGGGGTAAAGGCCTCGTCAGGGATTGGTTAGGCGTGATTGCCCAGGTGGTTGCGATTGCAGTTCCACCCATGGTCGCAGCCGCGGTGCCGCGCGAGCTGCGGATTGATCCCCGTGAGAAAAAAAAAAGCCGCGAGCTTAGGCCCGCGGCGCCATGGAGCATTGCTGGTCGTAGTCGTGGGCGCGGGTGTCATTGGCATATCTCGCGGGATTGCGTTGTCATCTTCTTCTCCGGGAAAACCGGGACGAAGTTCTCAAAAAAGATTCGGCTTCTGCCAAAAAATGGGAACGAATTGGTCGTGAATTGGAACACCCGTGTCTTCAATTAAGGCGCGGAGTGTGGTTGCCCTCGAACAGGGTGTAAAGCATAAACCCGCGTTTCGGGTAGGGGACACTCCCTGATCTTTCAGTTGCAATTCCCCTAGAGGATCATGTTAATACGCGTGAAGAAGTAGCTACTCTTCGAATGGAAAATTTTTCCTAGGTAAACGGCTTCACCGCCGTTAAGCCACGAATTAACACCCGCCTTCGTCCCGCCGTCGCGGGACTACGGCGGGGCAGGCGAATAGACACGAACTTAGAGAGAGCAGAAAACCACGCCATGACACGGATGAATCAAATGACGAAGTCCGAATGTTCTTTGGCGCGGCGTGTCTGCACCGGTCTCGAAGGCTGTCGTCTCCGTTGTGCCAAGCCGATTTTGCCTCGCCGTACTGACTCCCGATGCGCTGAGGACGGCGCTCATCTACCGTTTGACTGACTATTTTGTGACCGTGGCGCCATCCAGGGTTCGGCGTTCGCGCCGCGGGCCGACGGCGGCCCGGCTCCATGAGCATCCATCCACGAAGATTGGAGAAGGCCTGCCATCAGGCCGTTCTGTGGATTTCTACGTCGTCGCAGCGATCGAAGACGAACGCGAAGCGTGCGCGTCGCCCACCCGTTTTCGGTCGCCGCCGCGACCTACAACCTGGCAGGCAGGGCGACGGCTACAGAAGCAGTAAGGGCTCCGCGGTTTCCCGCGGAGCCCTCATGCTGGGGGTTATCTTTTTACGTTTCAGTTATTACTGGCCGCACGACACAGACGCGCTCGAGTGGTTACACGGCGTGACTGGCACGACCGGGCCACCGTTGTTGATGGCGTCGATGCAGTTCTTCAGCATCTCCTGGGCGACACGGGTTGGATTCCCAGCAACCGTGTTCCCGTCCATTGCCAGTTGGTCGCATGCTGTGGAGATCAAGCTATTCACTGTCATGCTCGAGCACAGGTCAAACGCGCCGCCGTCCGTCTTATTGAAGTAAACGTCCAGCTTCAACGCAGCCATCTGCGCCGACAGCATGTAGGCCATGTTCGTGGCGGTGGCGCTCAGCAACCAGCTTCTGAAGTCAGAGTAACTGGTGGTGAAGGTCTTGACCGACCCGTTTGCGTTTCGCATCTGGCACGAGTTGAGCAGGGTCACGACGGCCGGCAATAGGGTCGTTCCGGTTCCGTTGGCGTTGCCTGTTATAATCTTGTTGCCGTTCTTATTGCTCCAAAAGCCCAGGGTCAATCCACCACTCGGCACCGTGCAGTAGTTGCCGAAATTGACCGTAACGGTTTGACCGCAGTGATCAATAGTGATCGTGGACGAATTCGTCGTACCGAAAAAGCCAGTCGCGCTTCCCTCGGTAACTACGTACGTCCCCGGACCCAGATTGCCAAACGTGGTGCAGCTGCCATCGCTAGAGGTCTGCTGCACTGGTGAGAAGGCGGTGTTGGTTAACGAAGTGAGGCAGAACGGCCAGGCCAAAAGCGGCTTGCCCGAGGCACCGGTTTTGCCAGCATCGGTATCGTAATACTTGCAAGCTTGGATTGACGCCGTGCATGGCGTGGGCGTGGGGGTTGCTTGACCTTGGCAACTAGGATTACCCGTGACGCTGCAACTTTCGTCGAACGTGGCTATGCGCAGGTGGCCTGTGTGGCCGTCGCCGCCATCATACACGTCATAACTGTTGGGACCTTGGGCGAATAAGCCCGTTCCTGGTAAATTAGCCGGCTGGCCAGCTGCATTGTGCGTGCAATACTCGATCGGCATCGTCTCGCACTGGCCCCCCAACGTAACGGTGAACTGGTAATCGTTGTAAGGAACACCGTTGATCGTGCGCGCGATTGTCTGGTCGGCGAGCACGTAGATATTCCCGCCCACGCTGTTATGGACAATGACGCCAATTTGCGAGAGGGGATCGCAGTCGGCGACGGGGATGGTTAGCGTGACGGTGTATGTGCCACCAGCCTGGATGTCCCATTTGTGGCTATTTCCAGTCTGGGTGATCACCGCGCACTCGCCGGCGCCAACCACATTGGAGATATACCCGTTACCCAAGTTGTCCGCATAGGCCGTAGCCATTGTGGTACACAATGCCACGACCGTAATGAACGCGGCCATTATACAGTTGGTTCTATTTGGTTTTATTTTCATTTTACTTTCTGTTTGTTTGGTTGTCCTGGGGGAGGCCATTCCCATGGCGAGCCAAGACGTTTGTATTAGGTGGTTCGGGCGTTCGCTGCTGCGATCGCCCGGGGAAATTTTTCGGTTTGGGATTGATGTTTCCATCTTGAATTTATTTGCCGTTGGGACTTCCTGCTGGTTGAGCGGACGAGGTCGCGGCAGAAATGGCGTCAAGAAGAATGCGGTCGAGCACTGGTTTGCGAAGGAAAGCTGATGCGCCGCCGGCCATGGCCCGCTCGCGAGCGTTCGGCAAATCGTGGCCGGTGAAAATGATGACAGGAAGCGCTGCGTATTTTTGGGCGAGATGCGCCTGCACGCCGAACCCGTTCATGTGCGGCATGTGCAGATCGAGAACGACGCAATCGGGCAGGCGCGTATCGAGCGATTGCAAAAACTCCGGACCGGAGGCGAATGTCTCCACACTCAGGCCGACGGAACGCATCAAGCGCATCAGCGCTTTGCGAATGGGTTCTTCGTCGTCAACGACAGCGACGTGGGGGCTGGCTTTGGTCACAACGCCGTGAGAGTACGGCAGCCGAGGCAGCCCGCGCAATTAGACCTTAGGTTGTTATGCTAAAGGCTGTTATACCTAAGGTTACTATCCTTTAGTATACTATACTTTAGGCTAGTATGGCGTCTCCCAAAACACAGCGCTAACAGCGGTGTGTCTGCTTAGCGCCAAAGGCGCCATCTCTACATCGACTCGCAACAAGAGCACCATCGCGCTCACACCGCGATTGAATCGCGCTTTCAGCGCTAGCTTTTTTCCATTCATGAATCCTGGGGCGTTGCCCCAGGCTGACGGTAAGACTGCGCCTTTGGCGCAAAAGCGGTGCCCCAGGCTAAACGTGAAATAACGCCTCTGGCGCTAAACACACACGGGGGACGCGTTAGCTCCAGGTGACGGCGGCCATCGCCCAAGAACGTCGGTCAAAGACCGATCCATTTATTAGACCGCTTGTAGCACGAAGAAACGATGGTTAATCAGCAGCCAGCGGTCCTAGGCTGCTGATTTCAGTGAGTTAGTTCCTCTGATGCCGCAACGTTCCGTCAAGCGCGCCAACTCTGCGACTGATTGCACCTTCATTTTCGCCATCACTCGGGCGCGATGCATTTTGACTGTCGCTTCAGTGATCCCGAGGTCACCAGCAATTTGTTTGTTCATCTTGCCGGCCACCACATGCTGGAGCACTTCCCGCTCCCGCGGTGTGAGCGTGTCGAGACGCGCATGGATTTCGGAAAATTTGGCCTGTTCTCCGCGGGCGACAGCGTCTCTTTCAATAGCGGCGCGAATGGCCGGAAGCAGATTTTTCGCATTCACAGGTTTGGTGAGGAAATCAAACGCGCCACCTTTCATCGCCTGCACACTCTTGGAAACATCACCGTGACCGGTGAGAAAAATAATCGGAAGACTACTGCCTTTCTCGGCCAGTGCCGTTTGGAGCTGAAGGCCATTGAAACCAGGCATCTCGAGATCAAGCATAAGGCAACCCGGCGTATTCGGATCGTACTGCGCGAGAAATTCCGTGGGTGACGCAAAGGCGGCCGCGGCAATTCCGGCCGAACGCAGCAAACGCAAGACAGCTTTTCGTATCGCTGCGTCGTCGTCCACGACAAACACGGTGGGGCTGGGAGAAGAAGGCATTAGCTAGTCAGTGATCACTGCCTCCTTTCGAGCAAGACGCTCCGACGCGCTTACCGCCGGTTCTTCCTCCCCCGATCCGTTCGCACCGGGCCCGAGCAAGACGCTCGGAGCGGCTACTCTGGGAGCCGAAGCGTCGGTGGCGGTTAAGGCTGATCCATCGAGAACCTTGGACGACGCTGCCGAGAGGGCATCCGACCTGACTATCGGCAGACTAAAATGAAATGTCGCGCCGCGGTCCGAATTATTCGTAGCCCAGATTTCACCTTGATGCGCGTTGATGATGGTGCGGCAGATGGAAAGGCCAAGCCCCATTCCCTCCTTTTTCGTGGTGAAGAAACGGTCGAAGACTTGTTCTGGTTTTCCCCCCGGAATGCCACGGCCCCGATCGGTGACAGACACCTGCACTGTGCTGGTCTCCGATTTAGAAGCAATGAGCAATTGACGCTCCGAAGAATCGCAATCGGCCAGCGCTTCGCAGGCATTGAGCACCAGGTTAAGCAACACCTGTTGAAGCTGGACGCGGTCGCCGGAAACTGGTGGCAAATTCTGGGCGAGGTCAGTATCCACAGTTACGTTTTGATTGATGAGATCACTGCGCATTAGTCTCAGGACATCCCGTATCACTTCGTTCAGATCGATATCATCGGAGTGCTTTTGCGGTTCTCCTTTTCTTAGTAGCCGGCGGAGGCGGTGGATTACTTCCCCAGCGCGTTGGTCTTCGGTTACAATGTCCTTGAGGATCTCGCGGACCTCATTAAGATCGACATTGTCAGCATCCAGGAATCGCTGAGCAGCCTGAGCATTACTAAGAATGGCGGTGATCGGGTGGGTTAGCTCGTGCGCAAGCGAACTGGAAAGTTCCCCCAGTGCGTTCACACGCGCGAGGTGCGCCAGGTCATGGCGCTGGCGGGCTGCCTCCAGCTCTGCCTGTTTTCGAGCAGTAATGTCCATGCTGATTCCCAGAAGTCGTATCGGCTCCCCCTGTTTGTTTACCTGCACACGCCCACGCGATGCGACCCAGCGCACACTGCCGTCCGCAAGAACCCTCCGAAACTCTGCGTCGTAATCTTTGCCGTTTTCGATCGCATTCCGAAGTGCCTGTCGGACTTTATCCCGATCATCTGGATGCCATCGCGAAATGAGGTCGTCGGATGTGATCTTGCCGGAAACAGGGAAGCCCAACTGCGCCCGGCGCGTTGGCGTGACCCAGATCTCATCCTTGCTCAAATCCCACTCCCATAGTCCGAAATCCGCTGAGGCCGCGGCTAGGTTGAGCCTCTTATCGCTTAATTCCAATTCGCGCGCGAGGCGCGCTCCTCTAGCCATATCGCTACTCAGCTCGTAGCCCATCGCCGCTACGACGGCCGTATATGTGAAGCCGAGGAAAAAGGGGACTTCGATGATGCTCCAGATCACGAGCGGGACGTGCCATGCGAGGATCGCGCCGAAAATCATGCTACCGCCTACGAGCAAAGCGCGTCGTCGATCACCGCGTCGCCAGACGGTAATGGTGGCATCCACAGAAAAAATGAGCAGCAAGAGCAGGCTAAAGCTACTAATCAGGCCCCATGGATTGGGGAGGCCGACGGGCATTGATACCATCTCGCCGTTCCATGAAAAGTGGCGGATGTCTGTAATTGTCCTAAAATTGACACTCACCGGAGAAATGAAATTGAAGATCAATACCAGTGTCCGCAGGCCGTAGATGCTCCACGCCAGCCATCGTCGTCCGGCGCGGAGATAGAGTCGCACGAAACCCACGAACGACACTGTGAGCACCCACGTGGGCAGATGTATCCAGCGCACCAAAGCTTGGTATTGCTCGACCGTCTGGGCATTGAGCATCCCTAACTCGAATGCAGAGATTGCCGCCGCGGCGACCGCGCTACAGGAAAACAACAAATGGACCCAGTTTTCGCGCTGTTTGCACCAGACCGCGCAATAGAACGCCGCGAGCGTCAAACATGCACCCACATTTATCGACCAGACAACGGTGATCCAACTCATCGGATAATAGCGACTAACTCTGAGATCTTATTTGGTAGTTGGATCGCGAACCTGACAGAAGGCCATTTGCGAACGGGAAACAAAGTCGCAAATGTGAATCTCTTGATCTGGGGGTATCCTCGAAATTTCTCCTTTCATAAAAAACCGCTCACCTGCCAAATCTTCGCATCACTACCCATCTACGGGATTTTTGGGCCGGAGTTTCAGGCTGCCAGTGCTGATTGAGCGCCTAACTTTTCACCTAAGAAACTAGTATTTCTTACCTCGGCGATTGCTCATTCATTAGCACGGAGCCTTCTATAAGAGTCATTGCTCGAGACAGTAACACTCATATTGCCGGCAACCATGGTTGGTATAAGGCCCGTCTCTAACCGTCGGTGTCGAAACCAGCGTTAGATAGTGTTGCCACAGTTTACGCGGCGCTCAACTACCGTTTGACTGACTATTTTGTGACCGCGGCGCCACCCAGGGTCCGGCAGGTTCCAAGTGCTCGCTAGCCCATTGCCGGGCAAATCGCTTGAGCTCGGCTGCAGTATACAAGCTTAGCTTATGCTTAATCTTTTCGCAGTGGGTCTCGACCGTTTTGCGGCTAAGATGAAATTGCTCGGCAATCTCGCGTGGACTATGCGCGGCGCCTAACAATTGAAATACCTGCATCTCCCGATCGGACAGGCGCTCGACGCCGGCACGTGAGCCGCCCGGTTTTTCGCGCAAAGTCCGCTGAACTATCGCTGCAGCAACGCGTTCGCTAAAATACAATTCACCAGTAAGCACTTTGCGCACTGCCCTGAGAACCTCGTCAGTGGCGTTTTCTTTCATGATATAGCCGAACGCTCCGGCGCGAAGGGCGCGCTCGGCAAAGAGCAACTCGTCGTACTGCGAGAGAACAAGCACCTTTAGTTCGGGATTCTCTATCCGTAATGTCTTGATGAAGTCGAGCGCGTCCCCGGCTTTCAGTCGAAGATCGAGAATCATCAGATCAGGCTGGCATTGTTCGGCGAGCCTTTTGGCATCCAACGTGTTGTCCGCAACTCCGGAACACGTGAGATCGGGTTGGTTGTTGATTAACTGTTTTAGTCCGTCGCATAGGATGGGATGATCCTCCACTACGACGACGCGCGATTTTCTTTCGGTTTGTGTTGTTGGATTCATGAGATTGTAGAAAGAGAAGGCTGCGCTTCCAGCGGCACACGGCAGTGAACGAGCGTGCCTTGAGTTGGGCCGGGGCGGACTTCGCACGAACCCCCGATACACTGCGCTCGATAGCGCATGATTCGAAGCCCCATCCCCTGGCCGTTGGTTTTAGTGTTAAATCCTTTCCCGTCGTCTTGTACCGTCAACACCATCTCGCGATTGCCAAATGTGATTTGGATCAGTACTTCGCGAGCAGCACCGTGTTCGACTGCATTACGCACTGCCTCCTGCGCGATCCGATAAAGTTGAGCTGCTGCGGGCGCACTAATCGGCAGTGCGGCGTTGGGTGTAACGACGCTTTTCACCTGACAACTGTGGCTGATATTCACGGCCAGCGACTCCAACGCAGCTTTCAAGTCCCCCACCCCGTCCGTACCTTCGAGACTCCGTGCAGTGAGCCGTGTGTGCCTGGCCGCTTCATTAGCGAGCCGCACTATGGCCGACGCCTTTTCAGCTTCCGCAGGCCGGTCTGAGCGCAGGTGTTCTTCAAGCAGCTTTGCGCTCAAAGCGATACTGACGAGTTGTTGCCCTACGCCATCGTGCAAGTCATACGCGATGCGACGCTGTTCGCGGGCACAACTCTCGATCACCTCACGTTCGAGTCGCGCGCGCTCCGCGACTTCTCTCTCGAGGAACGCCGTTTTCTGCTGCCTGAGCCGTCCTAGTTCACAGCGCTGTCGCTGCGCCAACAGCTCTGCCTCTTTTCGCGCAGTAATGTCCAGGCTAATTCCCGTAAGCCGCTTCGGCTTGCCTTGTTCATCCACCTGCACGCGTCCGCGTGCGCAGACCCATTGCGTACTGCCATCCGCTCGAACAACGCGAAATTCCGCCTGGTAATCCTTGCCATCCTGGATCGCCTCATTGAGGGCTTGGCGGACTTTGTCGCGATCATCCGCGTGCCATGTTGAAGTGAGCTCGTCGAATGTGATCCTTCCAGACGCAGGGAAACCCAGCTGCGCACGGCGCGTCGGGGTGACCCAGATTTCATTCTTTTCCAAATCCCACTCCCAGATCCCGAGGTTGGCGGAGTCTGCGGCGAGATTGAATCTTTTCTCGCTGACTTCCAATTCACGGGTGAGATGTGCGGCGCGAGCCATATCGCGACTCAACTCATACCCCATCGCGGCCACGACGCCCGTGTATGTAAACGCAAGGAAAAAGGGCGCTTCAATAATGCCCCAGATGACCATAGGAACGTGCCACGCCAGGATCGCACCAAGGACCATGCTGCCCCCGACAAGCAACGCGCGTCGCCTATCACCGCGCCGCCAGACCGTAATCGTGGCGTCGATGGAAAAACCAAGCAACAAAAGGAGGCTAATCTGACTAAGCAGACCCCACGGGTTCGGGACGCCGAGGGGCAGTGAAATAATATCGCCAACCCAGGGAAAGTGGCGAATGCCTGTAATCCTGTTGAAGTTGATACTCACAGGAAAAGTGAAGTTGAGAATTAGCACCAGCGTCCGCAGGGCGTAGATGCTCCAGGCCAGCCACGGCCGTCCTGCGTGCAGATAGAGTCGAACAAACGCGACGCAGGATATCGTGATGACCCACACCGGCACGTGGATCCATCGCATTAGCAGTTGATATTGCTCCACCGTCGTCGCATTGAGCATCCATAACTCAAATGCGGAAATGACGGCCGCCGCGACCGCGCTACAAGAAAACAGCAAATACGCCCGGTTTGCGCGTTGTTTGGACCACACAACGCCATAGAACGCAGCGAGCGTCAGACACGCTCCAGCATTTACGGACCAGATGACGGTAACCGAATTCATAGTACAGACGGGATCTGTTTGTGGTCATCTTCTAGTTGGGATTTTGCAGGTCGAAGTTTCAAAAAACCTTCAGATTAGACGCTCAAATCTCCTAGGGCGCGGGCGGGGTTCTGGAGGCTTGCGTGACAACCGATGAAATGAGATGGTCGGCCGCGGTGAGATCGAAAACCCCCAGGCACGGCTTCGGCGAAGCACGGTTCATGACGACGTGCTGGAGCATCGTTTTGTCCTGCTCGGATTCTGCAACTGATGAAGAAAAGGCACAGGCAGCACTTGCCGAACTTTGCAAGATTTACTGGCGACCAGTTTTCGCCTACATCTGCCGGCAGGGCCAATCCATTCCTGATGCACAGGATTTAACGCAGGAATTTTTTGCCAAGGTCCTCAAGGGACGTCTCCTTCAATCGGCTGACCGAAACAGAGGGAGATTCCGCTCACTCTTGCTTACCGCGTTGCAGCGTTTTTTGCGCGATCAAGTCGACAAGCACCACGCACGCAAGCGCGGTGGCGACCTGCGTTTTGTTTCCTGGGACGGTTGGATGACGGAAGCCCCGTCCCACTTGCCGATTCCAGGAAGCGAATCTAACAACTGGTCGCCAGAAAGGGTTTTCGATGTGCGATGGGCCGCGACGGTGGTCGAGCGCGCTCTGCGACGATTAGGCGACGAGTGCGAAAAGCACGGCCGACGACATGTCTTCAATGTCCTAAGTAGTTGCCTCACTGCGGACCGGCAAGACGTGTCGTATGCAAAATTTGCCAAAACTCTCGGCATTCAGGAAACGGCCGTGAAAAATCTCGTGCATCGAATGCGCGAGCGTTATCGGGCTCTACTCCGTGAAGAAGTTGCCGAAACCGTCGGCGGAGAAAATGAGATCGACGACGAGTTGCGTTATCTCTGTGCGGCATTAGCCGCTTCGGAATAGTTCGGCGCAAATTTCTCGACGCATCGCCTCTTGATCGAAAACTCATTCCTGAGAAGCGGCTGGCTTTCTTTGCCAGCATTGGCAAGTGTTTTCGTGGTCGCGAACTGGGCGAAGGCTATTGCCTCTTTCGTGAGTCGCCTGATCAAGTTTGGCTGGTTGATCGCGCTCTTCAAACCTTGACACGTGGGCGCAACTAGTCGCAAGATCGGCGACTTAAAGGACCTCATATGAATTCGACGCTTGTGTCTCGAAATGTTTTTCTCTGTGCCGCCGCGATCTTCATTGCGAGTTGCGGCACCGCGACGTTCACGAAAAGCGGAAGCGATGCCACCATAGAAAGCCTCCGCAGTTTTCACCTCGCGTTCATCGACGAGTTTGCCGTACCCGGGAAGAAATTTAACGCCACCGCATTCAACGCCAAAGTGAACGAGGGCAACGCGAAGTTTCAGCAGGCCATCGCCAATGACAAATTCACCGCGCGTCGTCCGGTGTTTGTCGATCTTAAAGCGCAATTCGACGCTGATGCTGCGCATATAAAAAGCAAAGCCAGCCGCGGCAAAGTCACTCCGGCGCTGGCCAGCGAAATGAAAAAGGACGTTAACAAAACCTACGATCATGCCCTCGGGCGGTAAGAAAAAGCGCAAAAAACCTTCGCGGAAGAAATCCGATATCGATTCCGCGCTCGATCAAATCGGTGACGAATCGGTAGCGGCGGCGACGGCAGAATTTCAGGACCTGGTCAGCGAAGCAAAGGGCGACACCACCGAGTTAATCCGGCAAAATGCAGAGGAGGTCGAACGGCGGCTCGACCTTTTAAAAAAGCGAGAGATCGACAAAGAGGATTTCGATCACTTCGTCGAAAACCAAAAACGCGATCTGCGGGTGTTCATCGATGCCCAACCGGCGCAGGCACAAGAACGCGCCGAAAAACTTACGCTACACATTCTGGAGACAGCTGCGAAGGTGGCGATCGCATTGATCTAGTGCCTGATCGGCAATCCGATGTAGCGTCTGCTGTCCTCAGCGGAGTCGCTTTACCCGCTGCGCTGAGGACAGCGCACACTACAGCATTCTGATTGCAGCCACGGGGCCTGCGGCCGTCCCTTGCTTGATTCACAGAGCAGCGACCCGAAATCTTGCGCTCAGCGGGAGCGCTTCATGAGCTCGCGCAAGCGGTCATGCGGAAGCGCTTTCACCTGGTGATCATCGCGGCCGGTCATTGAATGGTTGTCTACAAGTGCATTGACGACCGCTTCCTCTGCGGCCTGGACCACGCCCGTGAAAAGCGGATCCATCAGATCATTCGGAATTGTTTGAATGGTGTGCGTCACTCGATCCGGATTCGCGACGTTTGGATTCGCCGTTGAAAAGGCGATGAACAAATCGCCGGAGCCGTTGCCGGAAACTGTTCCCGTCCGCGCAAGCCCAAGGGACACGCGCTTGGCCAGTCGTTTCAATTGGTTAGGCAACAACGGCGCGTCGGTCGCAACAACAGCAATGCATGAGCCGCTCTCTTCTTTGTAAACTTCACCGGGAATGTCTTTGCCCACGGGCACGCCGGCGATGACAAGCTGGGACCGCCGGCCAAAGTTCGCCTGCAGAAACACGCCCACTACAAAGGTCCGCGGTGGCGTGTCTTTAGAAGTGCGAATGTTAATCTGGCGCGAGGCCGTCCCGTTTCCACCCTTAAACTCGTAGCAGATCATCCCCGTTCCGCCGCCGACGCTTCCCTCTTCAATTACGCCACCATGCGCAGTGTCGAGCGCATGAAACACGTCCTCCGGTTTCACGTGAAAACCATTGATGTCATTTAGCCAGCCGTCCCAGGTTTCGGCAACGACAGGCAAACTCCACCAGTATCCAGTCGTGTCCGGCGCGCCGTGTTTAATTCGCCAGGCGATGACAGCGTCGCGCGCGACACCGACGCTATGCGTGTTCGTAATTACGATTGGTCCTTCCAAAAACCCGCTTTCATCTACCCATGCTGTCCCGGTCATTTCGCCGTTGCCATTCAGACTGAAATAGCCGGCGTAAACCGGGTCGTTGAGAGAATCGTGTCCACGCGGAATGATTGCGGTAACGCCAGTGCGCACCGGGCCTTTGCCTACATCCAGTTTTCCCTCGCCACTGATCAAGGTCGTGTAGCCGACCTCGACACCGGGGACATCCGTAATGGAGTTCAGTTTCCCCGGCGTGCCATCGAACGGAACACCGAGATCTCGCGCACGAACAATTTTGGTCTCGGCGCGTTGCTTTACCGGCGGTAGCGATTTGATCGGCTCACGGCCCGAAAGCTCGAGTCCGAACAAAACGGTGAGAGTAAGAAGAGCGAATGTACGCTTTTGCATTAGCGAAGGTTCATCTAACCCAATCCGTCGAAATCGAAAAGGATGCTTTGATTTGAATCAGACAGGAGTTAGTTTGGAGCGCGATGCGCAGAGCCGGCTTGAGCGTTTTGTTGACTGTCTGTCTCATTACCTTTCTCTGCCCGGAAGTGGCTAAACCGAACGTGATCACGATGACGAAAGCACCCGATTGCTGCTCCAAGATGTCAGGGTGTAAAATGACGCCTGAGCAGAAGTCTAATCATGATCGATGCGGGCACGAATCGCAGCCTCGCAGCTGTTGCACCGTTTCGTGCGCGACGCTGATTCTTTTCTGTCTGGCTTCAGAAAGGTTGTCTACTCCGCACTTTAACGGCCACACCTTTGCAATTGACGACGCAACAGCGTCTGCACGAATCGAACGGCCGCCGACCCCGCCGCCGCGGATTTGATTCTCTCCCACAGCGTTCGGCTCGGCGCAAAACGCGCGCGCACTGCGCGCCAGTTCACGCAGCCGAGGATTCACGAAATTCCAACAGGAGAGAATCATGAAATATCTACTCTTGATTGCAGCAATTATGACGCTGACGAGCGCGACGACGATCTCGTCCAGTGACGCAGGCTGCTGCGGTGGCGGCGCCTGCTGCCCCGGCGCTTGCTGCATGACAATGACCCGATAATTCGGGCAGTTTGACAAAGGGCCCCGCTGGGAAACCGGCGGGGTCTCTTTGCTCTTAACAACGCTGGCATTCCCAGCGGAGCGCAGCGACGTCGCGAATGGAGCGGCTGGGGAAGCCGCGACATGGACGGGAAGGCGGAGGCGAGCGAACGGACATAAGCGAATCAAAATCTCGTGGCGGCTACTGGTGGTTTCACAACGGGATGTCTCGACTTCGCTCGACATGACAATTAGATTCACCAAGTGAGTTACGAGGTTTTTGCCAGAAAATACCGGCCCCAGACGTTTGACGATTTGGTCGGTCAGACCCACGTCTCGCGCACATTGAAAAATGCCGTGGCGCAAAACCGCCTCGCGCATGCGTACCTTTTTGTTGGTCCGCGCGGCGTTGGAAAAACTTCAACGGCACGAATCCTAGCGAAGTCGCTCAACTGTATTAAAGGCCCGACGATTACGCCATGCGGCGTGTGCGATAACTGTCGCGAGATCGCCGGCGGCAACAGTCTCGACGTGATCGAAATCGACGGCGCAAGCAACAACAGCGTCGAAGACGTGCGACAGTTGCGCGAGAACGTTCGGTACGCGCCTGCCAAAGGACGTTACAAAATCTATCTCATCGACGAAGTGCACATGCTTTCACCGGCCGCGTTCAACGCGCTTTTGAAGACGCTGGAAGAGCCGCCCGAGCACGTGAAATTTATTTTTGCTACGACCGAGCCGCAAAAAGTTCTGGCAACCATCCTGAGCCGCTGCCAGCGGTTCGATCTGCATCGCATCCCGGCAAATCTCATCGCGCAGCACCTGCAATTCATCGCGAAGAAGGAGAAGATCACTCTGGAACCTGCTGCCGCGCACGCGATCGCGCGCGGCGCGGAGGGCGGCCTGCGCGATGCAGAGTCGATGCTCGATCAGTTGGTTGCCTTTTGCGGAGAAAAAATTGCTGAGAACGATGTCCTCAATGTTTTCGGATTTACCAGTGAACAAATAGTAAGCGATCTAACAGGACGGATTTTGCGCAGCGAAACACCGCAAGCAATCGATCTGCTGCACCAGCAATCCGAAGCCGGCAAAGACATGATGCGGCTCATGGCTGACCTGATCGCTTATCTGCGCGATCTGCTCGTGTTCAAAGCCAAACCCGATGCGCTGAACGAAGACGTTGATCCTGACGTTCAAAAATCCCTGGCCGCGCACGCGGAACTGATTTCCACCGATCGTTTACTCGAGCTGATCGAGCAATTCGCCGCTGCAGAAGGCCGGATGAAATGGGCGCCTAACAAGAAGCTCCATTTTGAGGTCGCGATCATCAAGGCGATCCAGAGTCTCGGACAAGCGACGCTCGATGAGGTGATCGAAAAATTAGGCGAGCTTCGCGACGGCGGGAAACCTGTCGCCGCCGGCGCCTTGTCCGCCGTAGCTTCAGCGAAGGCGGACGACCGCAGCGAGACGAAACCCATGGCGCAAAAAGACGGGGTCAATGCCCCCGGCTACAGCAAGACGCGCGTGGAGGAAAAAGCTGCAACCGTCGATTCCGAAAAGATTTGGCAAACCGTTCTTGCGAAGATTCCAGCTCAGAAGGGGTTCGTGCGAAACTCAGCTTCAGCAGCCCACGTTCTTGGAGTCGAAGGACGCAATTTTAAACTTGGTTTCGCGCCTAACGACAAGGCCGCGATGGACATCTTGGGCACGCAAGCGAATCGCAAGTTCGTTGAGACGCTGCTGCATGAAATCACCGGGAAAGATTGGACTTTAAAGCTGACCGTGAATGAAGAACTCGCTTCCAAGAGCACCGCAGTCGCACAGGATTCGCCTAACGATTTCAAGGACGAACCATTAATCCAGGAAGCTATCGAACTGTTCAACGCGAAGGTAAGAGCGTGAATGCGCGCAACAGGTTTGTCATCCTGAGCGAAGCGCAGCGGAGTCGAAGGATCCCGAAGCGCTCCGGTAAGTACCGCAACGGGATTCCTCGACTCCGCTCGGAATGACAAAAAGCTGATTTTATGAATCTAAACAAATTGATGAAGCAGGCGCAGAAGATGCAGGAGCAGATGGCCAGGACTCAGGCCGAACTCGAGCAGAAAACCGTCGAAGTGAGTGCGGGCGGCGGGAAAGTGAAAGTGACAGCAAACGGCGCGGGCGACATCATTGCGATCAAGATCGACAAGGAAGTTGTCGATCCAAACGACGTCGAATTTCTCGAGGAAATGGTGCTAAGCGCCGTCAAGCAAGCGATCGAACAGGGCAAGTCGCTGGCGCAATCCGAGATGACAAAAATCACCGGCGGCCTCGGCGGCATGGGAATACCCGGGCTGCAGTAATCGACGAATAACGTTTGGCCTGAATTGTAGGGGTTCTGTGTCAGACGCCGAACGTTCACGGCGACGTTTCACAGAAACGCCGTAGAACAACCGTGTTGATTAGTTGATCTTCTCGGCCCCGAAGTAAGGCTGTAACTTTTCTGGAATGCGTACCGAGCCATCCGGCTGCTGATAAGTCTCGATCAACGCAGCAAACAACCTCGGCAAGGCCAGACCGGAACCATTCAACGTGTGGCACAAACGATTTTTCCCGTCTCGATCTTTGAATCGCAGCTGCATTCGGCGGGCCTGGAAATCTTCAAAGTTCGAGCAACTCGACACCTCTAGAAACGTTCCGCCGTCGCGGGACCCAGGCGACCAGACTTCGATGTCGTACGTTTTGGCTGAGCCGAATCCCAAGTCGCCGGTGCAAAGCTCGATTACTCGATAGTGCAAGCCGAGCAGTTGCAACACGCGTTCAGCATCCGCAGTGAGCGATTCGAGTTCTGCGTACGATGTTTCCGGCACAACGACTTTCACCAATTCGACTTTGTCGAATTGATGCACACGAAGGATGCCGCGCGTGTCGCGACCGGCGGAACCCGCTTCGCGTCGGAAACAAGGCGTGTATGCGGTGAGTTTTTTCGGAAGATCGCCAATGCTCAGAATCTCCTCGCGATGGATGTTTGTTAAGGGCACCTCCGCTGTTGGCGCGAGGAAAAGTTGATTCTCCTCCAAGCCGTACATATCGGCCTCAAACTTCGGAAGCTGCGACGTGCCGACCATGCAGTCGCGTCGAACTACAAACGGCGGACTGATTTGAAAATACCCATGCTCGCGTGTGTGCAGATCGAGCATGAAATTAATCAACGCGCGTTCCAGTTGTGCGCCCGCACCGGTAAAACAAATGAACCCGCTTCCGCTGAGTTTCGCTGCCCATTCCAGATTGAAGAGATTCAATCTCGTGCCGAGCGCCACATGATCGGCAGCATTGGCTAACTGCGGCTTCTCACCCCAATTACGGACGACGCGATTTGCGCTCGGATCCTTGCCGACAGGAACAGTTTCGTGCGGCAGGTTTGGGAAATCCAAAAGCAATTTGCGCTGGTCTTCGTCGAGCGTGTTGGCCCGCTGCGTTAGACCGGCGATTTGCTCCCCGATCTTTCGCACTTCGGCTTCGAGCTCTTCACTCGGTTCCTTTCGCGAACGTCGCGCGCCGATCTCCTTGCTCAGACGGTTGCGCTCCGACTGCAGCCGTTGCAGCTCAGTCTCGCTCTTGCGCCGATCGGCATCAATCCGCAGTACGTCATCGATCCTTGCCTCATCTCCGCCGGCGCGCGTCGCCAGGCGCTCACGGACGAAATCTGGTTTCTCGCGAAAGAGACGGATGTCGAGCATGGCGCAGATTATTAAACGAAGTTAAAAGGGTTACAAATGTTTCGACGTTAAAACGGGCTCCGCCTTGCAACGCTTGTACCTCTTTTAACTTTCTGACTGGGTCGTATACTCCTGGGTGGCAAGATTGGACGTCCTCAGCGTCGCGCTCGGCCTCGCAGCGCTCGCCGGCGTCAACCTTTACCTCACCGTTTTTGCCACTGGTCTCGCAATCCATTTTCACTGGATCACTCTCGCGCCGCAGTATCAGTCGCTCGAAGTCCTTGGCAACCCGTGGATTATCGGCATCGCTGGCGCTCTCTATTTGCTCGAATTTTTCGCCGACAAAATCCCGTGGGTCGATTCAATCTGGGACGCCGTCCACACCGTGATTCGTCCGATCGGCGGCGCTCTGCTTGCGATTCAAGTGCTCGGTCATCCCAGTCCCGCGTTTACCGTCATCGTCGCCCTGCTTGCGGGAGGCACGAGCCTTCTTGCGCACACGGCGAAAGCCGCAACGCGGCTCGCAACCAATACCTCGCCCGAACCGCTTACAAATATCGGGCTAAGTCTTGGCGAAGACGCCGCGGTACTCGGTGGCCTGACTCTTGTGAATCTCAGTCCCCTGCTCGCCCTAGTCATCTTTCTAGTCGCCATCGGCGTCTTCTTTTATTTTGCGCGAAGAATCTTGCGCTCGATGAAGAACAAGATAGGGGGCGCTCGGAAAAAATTGGACCAACCTGCAGATCGTAACGTGCCGGTGCAATAACCGATCACCTTTCCGTCCGGACTCGTCCCGGAAACGGTTTAGTGTGCTTGCCATCGCACCCCGCTCTCGCTTATCTCGTTCTTGTTAATCACTCTATGAAACACTACCTAGTCCTATTTTTCTTCTTCATCACTGCATCGATCTGTCATGCAACCTCGAATATTACGTTCAGTGGCGGCGGATACGAGATATCGGTCTTGTTAAGTGACGAAGATTGCAAAGTCGTTGGCCTAAACGTGAGCGGCGATAATGGAAGCATCCTCTCCATCGAGACGAATGACCTTGCCGCATTCAGTAAGGCTGAGTCCGATTGTAAAAAGAAAACAATCCATCTCGTGGTGCCCGCAACGGAATCGCAGCCTTATTTCGAATTGAAAAGCACCAGCAAGAAGGGCCACCTGACTCTTGGGGAGAAGAAAGTAAAGGTATCGCCTGATTGGGAGATGTAGGCGGCGGTAACGGAGTTGGAGAAGCGACTAAGCCTACCTTGTTACTGTGCCTTGGATTCTTAGATTTGCGATCGGCTCGCTTTTCGTATTTGTCATCGGCGCGGCGATGATTGCGTGGGCATGCATATCCACAGGCTGGGAAGTACTCAGCTGGTTCGCGTGGGGTTGTGTCACCGCCGGGGCCGGCCTGATTGCGACTGCGCTCTTCGCCATGCTAAGCGCGATAATTCACAAATCGTGGCGCAGCTTTTCTCTAGCGCTCATGATTGTGTCGGTTTTGCTGTTTCTAGCACTCCTGATTTTTGCCAAGTTCGCGTAATGCAACGTTCAACCCTTTAGCTTCTCAGCTCATATAAATGGCGCTCACGATAATCATCGTTCTGTATCTGTCCGTGGGACTTCTGGCGGCGGCCGGATCTATTTTCATTTCGCAGAGACTATTCTCGGCAAAAGGAGAGCAGATCTTTTTTGCCCTGTTTTTCGTTGCAATCGCGGGGTTCTATCTGGCGTTCACCGCCTATTTTGGGAACCAGGAAGCGTGGCGACTGGAAATCGGAGCGGTCATTGTGTTCACCGTGTTCGGCATTCTCGGTCTCAGATTCCCGGTGGCGCTGATTGTTGGCTACTGCCTGCATGGCGTCTGGGATGTGCTTCATGAGGTTTATGCTTTTGGCGGCGGTAGCCCATTCGGCGCTGGAAAAATGACCGAGCTTCCATTGGCGTACGGCGCTTTTTGCGCAGCCTTCGACTGGTGCGTAGCCGCCTATTTTTACACCCGGCGAAGCGAGTGGAATGCCGCCTGGAAAGCGCGAGCTCGCTGATCCGACTGCTGAGGCTCCTTTGCCATGGCTAATCCAGCAGAAGGCTACGAAAGCTACATGGTGCCGACGCTTTTTGGTCCGTGCGCCAAAATTCTGATTCAGACGGCGGACCCGAAATCTGGTGAGCGCGTTTTAGATGTGGGATGTGGCACCGGAATTGTCGCTCGGGAAGTTGCTTCGCGCTTAGGAGCACCTGCCGCAGTTACAGCCGTCGATCTGAGTGCGAACATGCTCGCCGTCGCAAGAGCAGCCGCGGCCCGGGACAGCCTGACAATCGAATGGCTTGAAGGGAATGCTGAGCAACTTCCTTTTCACGATGGCGCATTTGACCTCGTTCTCTGCCAGTTCGCGTTGATGTTCGTCGCCGATAAAGCAACCGTTCTATCAGAAATGCGGCGGGTCGTAAACGGAAGAGGTCGTGTGTTAGTCAGCGTGTGGCAGGGCCTTGATCGCCATCCATTCTATCAGACTCTGCATAACGTCATTCAACAACGCCTGGGAATGTCAGTGCTCCATGAGATCTTCGCACTTGGCAATGCAGACGATCTGCGCGGACTGGCACTGGCAGCAGGATTTCGACGAGTCGATATAAAGCCATTTTCTTTGACGGCGCGTTTTCCAAATCCGGAAGCCTTCATTGCCGGAGAAATCGAAGTCGATACCGCCTCCATTCCTTCAATGCAGCACCTCGATTCTAAAGCTCGGGAGGCAATTGTCAGAGCGATCGCTCGTGATATGCAGTCGCCTTTAAAGGAGCTGACATCTGACAATCATGTGGTGATACCATTTCACGGTCTGATCATGACCGCCCAGCCATAACAATAACGCCTCACTGATTGCGATGCTGTTATGATGACTCACGTTAGCCGCTACAGAGTTGCGACTGGATTGACCATACTTTTGCTGACGCCGCTCGTGCCACAATTGGCTTTCTCCAAGCGTCTCCCACCAGTGAAGGTGGATCCTGTAACTTACGAACGTGTTCGCTATGTAGCACCGAATGACGATGGCCGTCGCGGGTATATCGAGGCGTGGAATGTCGGGACTAACAAGAAGCTTTGGGAATTGACAATTTTTACCAATGCTATCGATCCAAATCTCGAGGAAGACGTTCAGTGGGTGTTCATCAAGGCCTTAAACATCCAGGATGGCGGTCTTATGGTCACAACCGAACGTGGAAAGACCTATCAGGTCGATCTAAAGACGAAGGAGATCACGCAATCTGATTCACGATCCTCGCCATCGCCCGGAGCGATTCGTGACGTGCCCGACGCAGTCAAAAAAGCCCTAACGAACTGGCCAGCCGGAAAAAAGCATGATCTCTCCTTTTGGATCAAACCGTCCTACCTGGACGGAGATTTTAATGGCGACGGCAAGATGGACACCGCGGTTTTGGTAAAGGAACGCTCGACCGGGAAGCTTGGGATTGCGATCCTTGATGGCACGACTGGAAAGGTGACAATTCTGGGGGCCGGCAATGGCATCGGCAACGGTGGCGATGATTTCGAATGGATGGATTCCTGGCAGGTTTATTCCAAAACGCGGGGCGCCCATGCGCCGGGTGAAAAGAGCGTTTTACATCTCCGCGGCGACGCACTTTTGGTTGAAAAGAGCGAAGCCGCCAGTGCATTGATCTATTGGAATGGCAAAAAGTATGTCTGGTCCCAGCAGGGTGACTAGCAGCTAGCTTGTACGCATCCGCGAGATGTTAACGAGTAATCAAAACGTATTCCCTGCCCTCCTGCCGTTGTTCTCGCTGATGTGATTGTAATTGAGCAAGAGCAGCACCTTTAAGGTCGCGCATGAGAACCGCTGCTTTTTCTTTTGAAGCAACGACCGCATCTAGATTTCCAGTATTCCATTCTGAGATGGCATCGGCCGGCTTAACGAAATGTGTCTTTCGAAGGTAGAGAAGTAGTCCTTCATCTTTTGCAGATACGACCTCGTAACGCCAGTGACGCGCTTCCGCTTCATGGCGAATGTCCCTTCCAAAAGCGGCCAGCGCGTTTCGATGATCGCGATAACCGGTGATCACCTTCCAACCTGTGTAGCCACCTGTGAAAAGGATTGCAAAGGCGAGCGCGATAGCGCCCCACCAATAGAAACGCGTCAGCGCAGTTCTTGTAGCCACCGCCCTGTGGGCGGTCTCGTCTGATTCAATGCTTCTTGAAGAACGGCCCGCCGGGCCGCGGCTACAGGAATTGCGCAATGCGACTTGGGCGGCGAGCAACAAACAGAGCGGCGGAATAACCGGGAAAATTCTGTCGACGCGCTTTGATGGGATGAGCGACATCACGATCAGACCACCAATGCTCCAGCAAAGCAGCCAGAAAGTTTCCGGAGACATTTCGCGAAACACGGAGCGCAACCGCCAGTTTTGCGATCGGAAACCGACAGTCGCGATCCCAATCATCAGCACGCTCCACGGCGCGAATTTGTGTAATAGATGGGGCAAATAAAAAAGGAGCGGCTGCGGTCGGTGAATTGTTTCGCCAAAGCGGCCGACGAATTCGCGCATCACGACTTCCTCATAAAATCCTGGCTGCAACCGAATGCCACCGGCTACCCACACTAGAAAAATCGAGAGTGAGGCCAGCCATGGCCACCAACCGGGCCAGGCGCTTGCAAGGCGTGACGGCTTCCCAGCCGTCAGATTTGGTGTCGACCCCGAAAGCGTTCGAGGTCGCTCCTTGAAAGCGCACCCTTGAAACAGCGCAATGCCCGGCAGCAAAAAGGCATATACAATCGGACCTTTGATCAACATTGCCGCGGTGAGCAGAACAAAGACGTACACTTGATCACGGAGTTTCCATTCGTCTTCCTCTCGGATTTTTTGCCAGATCAGCAGGCCGATCAGAAAAATCACAAGTGCCAACGGCATGTCGGTGCGCACAAGCGTAGCCAGCCGCGGACTCAGCAGGTTCAGTCCAAAGGCGCTGGCTGCAATGACTGCCGCGACCTTTCCATACGCATCCATAGCAGCTCGGAATAACACGAACGCGAGCGCCAGCGCAGCGACAAGCGACGGCAAACGCCATGCGATTTCCCATGATCGCGTCACCGAAAAAAGCGCAGCTGAGATCCAGCCGACCAACGGCGGCTTTGTCGCGATTCGCTCATGCGGCGTGTGCTGATAGAGCCAATGGCCTTCCTTGATCATTTCGAATGAGGTGAACGCCTGCTTCGCCTGATCGTAGTCGTCGAGTTGCCACGGCAAATTCGCGATCGCGAACAAAACGACGATCAGTGCCGCGACGATCCAGAGCGTGTGGCGGTCTTCGAGCACGGTTGTTGTCATGTCGAGCGAAGTCGCTTGTCGAGCCGTAGCTTCATACGAAGGCTGAAGACATCCCGCAAAGTTAGCTGAGAGTCATGCCACGGGATTTGATTCGCTCATTTGCCGTTCGCTCAGCCTCCGGCCTTCCCGTCCATGTCGCGGCTTCCCCAGCCGCTCCATTCTCGACTCCGATCGGGATCACAACCATATGGATTCAATCACGCCAAAGCACGGCGCGCACCGGCGCGCCGTCCGCACCGGCGATTTTCAGAGGCAGCGCCGCAAGATTGTAAATGCCGGGAGCGACGTCGCTAAGATCAAGCGATTCAATGATGGCGATCCCGGCGTGAGCGAGGGCATGGTGATTCTGCAACGATTTCGAATCTATTTCGTCCATCGACGGCAAATCCACGCCCAGAAGTTTCACGCCGTTCTTTTGCAGCCACGCCGGAACATCGGCCGCAATCACGGGGATTCGCTTTGGGAACACAGTTGAGTCGTTCCATCGTCCGGTCTTTACCAGAAGCCGCGAGGTCGCAGCGATCTCTTCGGCGTGCGGACGGAGATCCTCGCGAGTGATTAGATGTTTCTCGGTCGATTGAAGAAACGTTTCCGAGAGATCGACTACGGTTGCGCGGCCAAGATAAATCTCGAGCGACGCTTTCTCGATCGACGCTCCATTCGCGTCGAAATGAAATCGAGCATCGGCGTGCGTTCCGTTGTGCACGCTCATCGCGATTGCGCCGAGATTTACGCTCGCGCCTTTTGCGATCTCGTTCGTAACACGATAACGAAACGCTTCGTCACCGGGCCATTCGGCGAAGTCATTTGAAAGCGTTCGTGAGATGTCCCAGATCTTCATCGTGTTTTCCAAGGAGCGGCGGTCTTCCCTGGCTCACCGTAGCGCTGCGAAGGCGGCAGACCGCCGGGGCGATCTGGAGCTCGCCCTTCCTTGAGTTCATCAAAAACCGCTTGAGCAGCTCTTTCGCTGGCGCCGGTGCCACCGAGCTTGCTGATAATTGCATCAAAATCCGAAATCATTCGATCACGCGCGGGTGAGTCTTCCATTAGCAACCGCACGTCTTTTACGATGGCGTCCGGTTTTGCCTCGTGCTGGATAAACTCTGGAACGACTTCTTTGCCCGCAAGCAAATTAGGCATGCCGAGAAAATCTACATTCACGACGAGACGCGCTACCACGTACGTTGGCCAGGCAACTTTGTAAATCAGCACGAACGGCATTCCAAAATAAGCAGCCTCAAGCGTGGCGCTTCCCGAGGCCACGATTCCTACAGAGGAGCGCTGCATGATGGCCGCTGTTTGACCCACGGCAATTTCAATCGCCTGCCGATCTGCTAATTGCTCGCTCATCTTGCGTGCGAGTTCTTCGGAGGCAGCTGCGGCCTGGAAGCGCAAAGTTGAGTTAAGTTGCAACAGCCTGCGCGCGGCTTCGATCATCACCGGAAAAATCTTTCGTACTTCGCGGGAACGACTGCCCGGAAAAAGTCCGACCAGATTCGGATCCCGGTGAGTGCCGATCTTCTGCCTCTCAAGCCTTTCGATCATTGGATGACCGACAAACACCGCCCTGAGGCCCGAAGCAGCGTACAGATCGGTCTCAAACGGAAAAATGCACAGCACGAGATCAATAAAGCGCGCCATTTTCTTGATGCGTCCGCGATTCCACGCCCAGACCTGCGGGCTGATGTAATAAATTGTTTTGTAGCGTTGCGATTGCCTTCGAAGCGCGCGCGCCAGTCGCAAATTGAAACCCGGATAATCGATCAAAACGACTGCATCGGGCTTGCTTTCGTTAATTTCGTTGAGCGTCTGACGGAACTGCTCCCGAAAGTAGCCGTATTTTCTCAAAACTTCCCATAAACCGAGGACGGCTGCATCACCGATCCAGTTCTTAAATTGCGCACCGGCGACCTGCTGCATTTGAGGACCGCCGCGCCCAATGAATTCCATCTCAGGATCCAACGCGAGCAACGAGCGCATCAACGCGGCGCCGTGATTATCGGCACTCACTTCGCCAGCGACGAAATAGACGGTCATGGATTTCATCTCCGTTGTAGCCACGGGCCTACTTGCCTCGCCGTAGTCTCGCGAAGGCGGGTGGCTCGTCCACCGTTGATGCTCACGCAAAGACCGCCCATCCGCCTTCGCCAAGCTACGGCGCGACAAGCGGGACGGTGACTATAGCAATCAATGACCAAGCCGTCTTATCCACTCGACGAGATTTGCTTCGTGATCTTAACGGCCAGCTCCAACGCCGCGGTCGCTTGAGAACCGGAAACCCGCGGCTGTCGACCCGTGCTTGCGCATTCAATGAATGACGTGAGCTGAAGCTTGAGTGGTTCGCCGTGTTCGATTTCGGCCCTGTCACGCCAAATCTGTTTGCCGACGCGGCGATAGATCTCGCCGCTTTGATTTTGATAATCGAGCGAGATGTACGCGTCTTCCTGGAAGATTCGAATCTTGCGCATCCGCTCAGGGCTGATGCGGCTGGCGGTCACGTTTGCCACGCAACCGTCTTCAAAGTGGAGTCTCGCGTTTGCGATGTCTTCGGTCTGGCTGAGCACCGGCACGCCGACTGCGTCGATACTCCAAAGAGGCGAGCGGACAAAATTCAGAATCACTTCCAGATCGTGAATCATTAAATCGAGCACGACGCCGATATCGCTGCTCCGTTCGGTGTACGGGGCGAGCCGATGCGATTCGATGAAGCGCGGATGGGTCAAATATTTTTCGAGCGCGCTCAACACTGGATTGAATCGTTCGACGTGGCCCACCTGAAGGATGAGGCCGGTGCGTGCCGCTAATTCCGCAAGCTCGGTAGCATGTGCGGTGTTGTCGGTAATCGGTTTCTCGACGAGCACATGTTTGCCCCTGGCGAGGAGAGCTCGGGCGACCTCGTAATGAGTATTGGTCGGAGTTGCCACAGAAGCAGCGTCAACCATCGCGATGAAATCATCGAGCGATTTGGCAGAGGCCGCGCCAGATTTCGTCGCAATGGTGCTGCTCCTGAACGGCTCCACATCGTATACCGCGGTGAACTCAGCGGAGGGAATTTCCGCATAGAGCCGTGCATGATTGCTTCCGATGTGCCCAACACCAACAACGCCAACGCGCAGCTTTTTCATTGGTCCCCTAATGCAGTCAACCCCGAAAGCTTTTGCAGGTCAACGCTCGAAAGGTTTCGGGCTCAACTTACTTGTGCGACCAGTTAGCGAGGAACCATTCGTAAGTTTGCGCGATGCCGTTTCGCAACGGGATCGTAGGCTCCCATCCGAGCGCTTGAATTCTGGTCACGTCTAAAAGCTTGCGCGGCGTGCCATCCGGCTTTGTTTCGTCCCAAACCAGTTCACCGTCAAAACCGACCACATCGCAGATTAACTCGGCCAGCTCGCGAATGGTCACGTCTTCACCGCAGCCGATGTTGATGATTTCTGGCGAATCGTATTTCTCAAGCAACCAAAGACCGGCGGCGGCGAGATCGTCCGCGTGCAAAAATTCGCGACGCGGTTTTCCGGTTCCCCACACGACCAGCTTTTTCTCATTTCGCTTTTTCGCTTCGTGCGCCTTGCGCAGGAGCGCGGCGAGCGCATGTGATGTCTCCAGATCGAAGTTGTCGTTAGGGCCATAAAGATTTGTCGGCATAACCGAGATGAAGTTCGCGCCGTACTCGCGTGCGTACGCCTGGCAAAGTTTGACTCCGGCGATCTTCGCGACTGCGTAAGCTTCATTGGTTGGCTCTAGCGGGCCCGTGAGCAGCGCACTTTCAGGAATCGGTTGCGGCGCCAGCCTTGGATAAATGCAAGAGCTACCGAGCAGGAGCAGCTTGCGAACGCCAGTTTGATAGGCCGTGCGGATGACGTTGTTCTGAATCCGCAAGTTCTCGAGAAGAAACTCCACCGGATAATCATTGTTTGCCTTTATCCCCCCGACCTTCGCAGCCGCGAGAATCACGACATCCGGGCTCTCCTCCGCGAAAAACTCGGCAACCACAGCTTCATCACGAAGATCAATCTGTGATCGATCACGCGTTAGCAGATTAGTGAAATGTTCCGCTTCAAGTCGCCGAGCGAACGCGCTTCCGACCATGCCGCGATGACCGGCAATAAAGATCTTATCAGACTTCTTCAACTGCACGGTAGTCTCTAGTCAGAAATTACCCGACAGGCAAGATGTCCATCGGGTGTTTGGGCTTGCTGAGAATAGCGCATCCATTTTGAATGCGTGAGAATGAAATTCATCGCTTTCATCGCGCCGCCGTGTGTTGTGATCGCTGCAGTGGCGCAATCACCGGCGGCGTTGTCGGAGTCACCGACTCCGGCTACAGGGAAGCCGGCAGTGGATCAACTCATTCCCTGGTTGTTGGATGAAGACCAACAACTGCGCGGTGTCCCGTTCAGTGAACTGATTTTCGACGCGACCGGGAGAAAGGTGCTGCCGTTTGCGGCGAACAACGCTGTCGATCAGCGCGTCGCGAAAGCGATCAGCGCCGCGTGTGACGAGACGATGAAGCGATTGAACGCGCCGGATAGCGCGATCCAGAATGTCGGGCGCATCAACGAAGTGAGCAGTTATTTTGAAGATACTCTGCGGGAGGTGCTTAACACGACTCCCGGTTTGCAGTGCGATTTCCCGGTCACAGTTGAGGGCAAACTCCAACGTTCAGGTTATCCGGATTTGCGCATCACCGATCTGGAGAGCAAACGCGTGTTCTATTTAGACCCGAAGCTTTATGCTGCCGGAAGCCGCGACAGCAGTTTCCGCACGTTTTATTTCGAGCCGAAGAGGTCGACGAACAAAGTGCGCGACGATGCAGTGCATTTCGTCGTTGGATTTGAGCACCAGCCTCCGCTCCGCTCCGGCTCGGCGAGTGCGCCGAGTGAAACCGGATCTGGGTCCCCGAACGAAGAAGGTGGATCGGCTTCTCCCCTGGCGCGCCGTAGCAATGCGGAGGCGACGAAGACGATCTGGAAATTTACGCGGTGGGATCTTGTCGATCTTTCGCGGTTTACAGTCAAACTGAAGGCCGAATTCCAGGGGAGCAACCGCGACATGTACCGCCCGGAGGCTATTGTCGCGTCGAGCGTTAAATAATTATTCATGCTCGTGCTCGTAATCGTGCTCGTGCTCAATAGTTGATGAGTAACTAATTCGATTACGAGCATGAGCACGAGCACGATTAGGAGACTGAGCATGAGCACGAGTAAGAGTTGCTGAGCATCTGGCAGGAAGTAATGGTATTATGCTCAAATGATCTCTCGGCCGATGGAAACATTTCAATTCGACGCGATTGACGATGTTCTTAGCGACATCGCGAAGGGCCGCATGGTGATCGTAACCGACGATGCGGATCGCGAGAACGAAGGCGATCTGGTCATGGCGGCGGAAAAAGTCACGCCTGAAGCGGTCAATTTCATGGCGACGCACGGCCGGGGTTTGATTTGTGTCCCAATTTCGAATGAGCGCGCCGACCAGCTTGGCTTGCAACGCATGGTGGCCCAAAACCGGGAAAAGCATAACACTGACTTCACCGTTTCAGTGGACGCGGCTCGAGGTGTGACGACCGGCATAAGCGCCTATGATCGCGCGACGACGATACTGGCCATCGCCAATCCGAAATCGGCGCCGGAAGATTTGAACCAACCGGGTCACATATTTCCACTACGCGCAAAAGACGGGGGCGTCCTGCGGCGCGCCGGTCATACCGAGGCGGCTGTGGATCTGGCAAAAATGGCAGGCCTGCAAGCGGCGGGCGTGCTATGCGAGATTTTGCACGACGATGGCACCATGGCGCGCCTTCCGGAGCTGATGGAGTTCCGAAATAGACACGGGCTGCGCATTTGCACGATCCAGAGTCTGATCGCCTTTCGACGCAAGAGCGAAAAGCTGGTGGAGCTGGAGCAAATCGTAAAAATGCCCACCGACTACGGCAATTTCGATTTGCATTTGTATCGCTCCAAGCTCGATGGGCAGCACCATCTCGCGCTCGTGAAAGGTCAAATCGACAAGAACAAACCGACGCTGGTGCGCGTGCACAGCCAATGTCTTACGGGCGATGTTTTCGCGTCGCGCCGATGCGATTGCGGAAATCAATTGCACGCGGCCATGCGGCAAATCGAGGAGGAAGGCCGAGGCGTTCTGGTTTACATGCGACAAGAGGGCCGCGGTATCGGGTTGGCGGCAAAAATCCACGCCTACAAGTTGCAGGAGGAAGGACTCGACACCGTAGAGGCCAACGCGAAACTCGGATACGCAACTGACCTGCGCGATTACGGGTTGGGTGCTCAGATTCTTTTCGATCTGGGCGTGCGGCAGTTCCGGTTCCTCACCAATAATCCGAAAAAAGTTGTCGGCCTGGAGGGTTACGGTTTGGAAATGATCGAGCAGGTCCCAATCCGTTGTGAGGCTAATCCGCACAACGAAAAATATCTCGAAACAAAAAAGACGAAGCTCGGGCACCTTTTGTGACTGCGGATTGCCAATTGCCAATTGCGGCGCGCTCGAACTGAAAATTTAGACACCGATGGCGAAATCGGCACCGCCTGCTCTGGAAATTGCGAAAACAAGGCGCACGTTCCACATCGTTGCGAGCCGGTTTAATGCGCAATACGTAGACGGGCTCATAGATCACGTGACGGAGGAGCTGCGAGTGCTGGCGCCACACGGTACGATTTTGCTTCATCGCGTTCCGGGTTCGTTCGAGATTCCCGTGGTGGCACGCGAAGTTGCGATCCAAAACAGAACCGACGCGATCATCGCATGCGGGGTAATTCTTCAAGGCGAAACCGATCACGCACAAAATCTGAGTCGCTCCGTTACTGATGCCTTGCAGCGCATCGCCATAGAGCACGGCGTGCCAGTAATCAACGCAGTACTCAGTTTTGATAACGAAAACCAGGCGCGGGCACGTTGTCTTGAAAATTCAATCAACCGCGGAACCGAAGCCGCCCGCGCAGCGGTGGAAATCGCGAACGTTTTGTCGGAAGTTCGTAGCAAACAAGGAGCGGCGGTTTCCGAACCGCCGAGGGATAATGGGTAAGCGACGGCGCGCTAGAGAAGCTGCGGTTCAATATCATTTCTGGCGTGATCTTCAACGCGGCGAAGGGCCGGACAAGATCGATGAGTTTTGGGAGTTTTGCCCCGCGCCAGAGCGGGTGCGCGAATTCGCACAGCCATTAATCGAAGGCATGGTCGCGCATTTACCGGACATCGATGAGCGTATTCGCCGTTACTGCGAGAACTACGAATTTCGCCGGATTTCACCGGTCGATCGCAACGTTCTGCGGCTGGCGATTTACGAAATGCTCTATCGTGACGACATCCCGCCGGTCGTCTCCATCAACGAGGCAATCGAGCTGGCGAAGGCGTACGGCGGCGCGGATTCAGGCCGATTTGTGAACGGTATTCTCGATCGCATCCGAAAAGACTTGGATCGCCCCGCCCGTGAGGCATTGAAAAAAGAATTGTAGCCGTCGCCCTGCGGGCGACGCTGTGCCGATGTGGTAACAGCTTCAGTGTCCACGCTTCGCACAGCGAAGCGGCTAGCGCCGACAAAATGAATTTTCTTGAATCACTCGCCAAGCAATTCTCCGGCAAACCAATTGACTGGGATGAGCTCGAAGAAGCGCTCATCCGCGCAGACCTCGGCGTGCCGATGACAATGCGCATCATCAAAACGCTTCAGGAACGCGAGGCGTGGGCTTTGCTGGGAATCGGCGACGTAATCAAAGCAGTGCGCGAAGAGATCGCGCGCATCTTGCCGCGCGATTCGGCGCCAATTCGTCCAGCGACCGGCAAACCGAATGTGATTTTGATCGTCGGCGTGAACGGAACTGGCAAAACAACATCGACAGCAAAACTTGCGCGCAATCTCACGCAGGCAGGCCGCTCGGTCATGCTCGCGGCCGCAGATACGTTTCGCGCAGCGGCTATTGAGCAACTGGACATCTGGGCAAAAAGAGTCGGCGTTGAAATCGTTCGCGGCCAGCACGGCGCAGATCCCGCGGCGCTTTGTTACGAAGCATATCAGGCAGCAGCCAAGCGGGAGATTGACTTTTTGCTTTGCGATACTGCTGGCCGGCAACACACCAAAGCAAATCTGATGGCCGAGCTTCAGAAGATAAAACGCACTCTGGGCAAACTCGATGCGGACACGCCGCAAGAGACGTTACTCGTCGTCGATGCGAGCACAGGCAGTAACGCGCTAAGTCAAGCGCGCGAGTTCCACAACGCGCTTGGACTTACTGGCCTGATCGTAACCAAACTCGATGGCAGCGGCAAAGGCGGCATTGTGGTGGCGATCCAGGATGAAGTTGGAATTCCCACGCGTTTCGTCGGCACCGGCGAAAGGCTCGACGATTTTGCGCCTTTCGATAGGAAGACGTACCTCGAAAACTTGTTGTGATTCGAGCAAAGGCTCGACTGTCGCAAGGCGAACGCAGTAGTTTCAGCGCAGGATGTTCAAACGACTCCTCTCGCCGCCTGAACAAAGTCGCGCCGCAAAAACCGTTGAGATTTATGGTTGGATCATCTTCCTCGAAGGGGGCTTGCTTCTGCTCTTCCCCGATTTCATGGCGAGAGTTATGCATTTCGGCCCGCTGACTCCGCAAGCTTCTGGATTTTTGCGTTTGATCGGCATGCTGGTTTCAGGGTTTGGCATGCTCTATGTCCTGAGTGGACGTCTCAATGCGGAAGGCTTTGTCTTCGCCACATTGATCGATCGGCCATTCGTCGCGCCGACCATGGCCACGCTGTGGTATTTTGGGGGGCGTTGCCCAGTCCGCTGGCGCTCTTATTTGCCATCGAAGATTCCGCAAGCTGGCTATGGACTTTAGTGACGTGGCGCGCTGAGCGGCGACGCGGTTGCGCAGCGCGGTTAATGCGCGCCAGGAGCGCCTGCCTGCAATTCAAAGAATGCCAGACAGACGAAGATCGCCGCGAATACGCAGATCAAGTCGACGAGCAGCATCGTGCTTAGTGCGTAGCGAGTATTCTTGATCTTCACACTCCCGAAGTAAACGGCGAGGACGTAGAACGTCGTCTCCGCTGCGCATTGAAAGACGCAACCGAGGCGGCCGGTGAAGGAGTCTGCACCATACGTATACATCGCGTCGAGCAGGAATCCGCGGCTTCCGGCCGAGTTGAATGGCCGAAGAATTGCGATTGGCAGCGCATTCACGATCTGATCACTCACGTGAACGGCGCGAAACGTCCTCGTCAGCGCGGCCGCGAACATCTCAAACAGTCCACTGTTTCGGAAAAGCGAGATCGCGACAAGCATTCCAAGGATGTACGGGAAAATGATGCGCCCCACTGCTAGCCCGTTATATGCGCCTTCGACGAATGAATTGAAGATCGTTGTGCCCTTTGCCGCGAATTGCTTCTCGCGCAGTAAGCTGTAACCGAAAATCGCGAAGATAAGGCCGAGCAGTAAACCGTTCGAGAGATTGCCGGTGAAATGGCTTTTGCTGATCAGGTCCAGTCGCGTGATATAAACGAGCAACGCGGCGATAACGGCAGTGATTCCGCCGATTGCGATCACAATCGTAGCCTTGAATAAATTGATCCGCTGCCGAATGCCGACGAGTACGAGCGCCGCAACCGTGCCGATGAATGAAGTGATAATGCACGGGAGCATCACGTCCGCCGGGTTCGTCGCATGTGCCGCCGCGCGATAACCGATAATCGAGGTCGGGAGGAGCGTCAGCCCGGCCGCATGCAAACACATGAACATAATCTGTGAATTGCTTGCGCGGTCCTTTTGATCGTTCAGTTCCTGGAGGCTCTCCATCGCCTTCAAACCGAACGGTGTCGCAGCGCTGTCGAGGCCGAGGAAATTCGCTGCGAAGTTCAACGTCATGTACGAGATCGACGAGTGACCGCGCGGCACGTCCGGAAAGACGTGGACGAAAATCGGACTGAGGAGTTTTGCAACGCGTTCCGCAGCGCCGCTGTCGATCAGCAACTGCAGGATACCGCTGAAGAAGGCCAGGTACGCAATCAGCGGCAATAAAATTTCGAAGATCGTAGTTTTGCACTGCGGCACGACACCGTCAGCGGCCTGTTTGCCGGCGTAGAGCTTCAAGACGTCGTTGTCGATCGTGTACTGATACTCCTTATTGTCGAACGTGATCTTGTGATCGGACGCGCTCTGCAAGCTGCGCTCTAATTCAGGTGGCAGCTTATCGAGGTAATACTCTCGTTGTAGGAGCGGATCATCCTTCTTGCCGCTCACGGCAAATTCGATGGTGTAGTATCGGCCGGTGAAGAGCTGGACGAGGAGATAGGCAATCGAACAAAGGAAGAGAGCGACCCAAAATCTGCTTAACGCCATTTGGAGCTAGTTCGCGGGCTGAAATCGCGTCACG
>Ga0207697_10000177_pt1 | contig 32688 bp, 30 predicted proteins | sample KBSSwiS5withPhiX_FD_184293 | JGI IMG/M metagenome (GOLD analysis project Ga0207697, IMG submission 184293) | Switchgrass rhizosphere microbial communities from Kellogg Biological Station, Michigan, USA, with PhiX - S5 (SPAdes) (version 2) | ecosystem: Host-associated > Plants > Roots >... | reverse complement strand
AAAAAACCTTGTTAATCCTGCTAATCCTGTCTTTTTCCTGCCCATGCTCGACATCCGCTTGATCCGCGAACAGCCCGACTTTGTGAAAAGCCGGCTTGCAACGCGTGGAGGCGACGATCCGGCCAGGATTGATGAAGTCCTCGCCGTCGATGCGGAGCGACGAAAGATGGAGACCGTCCTGCAGCAGTGTAACGCGGACCGAAAACGGCTGAGCAAGGAAATTGGCGGTGCCCGTGGCCGAGGCGAAGATTCCTCCGCGCTCGAGGAGCGGGTGCGAAAGATCGGCGACGAGATCGCTGAACTCGTCAGGCAAACGGCCGAGGCGGAGGACCGGCAACGCGCTTTGCTCCTCAACATTCCTAATCTGCCGCGCGCGGAAGTTCCGCAGGGCACAACCGCGGCTGATAACCCCGTGGTGCGCAGTTGGGGTGAAAAGCCGGAATTGCCGGACCCAGTGCTGGATCACGTCGCGCTCGGGGAACGCCTGGCGTTGTTCGATCCGGAGCGCGCGACGAAATTAAGTGGAAGCGGATTCATCTGTTTTACCGGAGCAGGCGCGCGACTCGAGCGAGCGCTGATTCAGTTCATGCTCGATCTGCACACGCGCCAGCATGGGTATCTCGAGGTGAGCCCGCCATTCCTGGTGCGACGCGATTGCATGATCGGGACGACACAGTTGCCGAAATTCGAGGAAGACATGTACGGTCTGGAGGATGGAGCGATGTTCCTGGCGCCGACGGCGGAAGTGCCGGTGACGAATCTGCATCGCGAGGAAATTCTCGGGCTCGCCGATCTTCCGAAGAAATTTACCGCCTACACGCCTTGCTTTCGGCGCGAAGCCGGCTCGGCCGGACGCGAAACGCGTGGGATCATTCGCGTCCATCAATTCGATAAAGTCGAACTGGTTAAGATCACGACTCCGGAAAAGTCCGAGCAAGAACACGAGGCGCTCACGGCCGACGCCGAGCGCGTGCTACAATCGTTAGGCTTGCATTATCGAGTGATCGAGCTTTGCACAGGTGATCTCGGTTTCGGCTCGGCGAAAACCTACGATCTTGAGGTTTGGTCGCCCGGACAGAAAAATTACCTGGAGGTCTCGAGTTGTTCGAACTTTGAAGACTTTCAGGCGCGCCGAATGAATTTGCGCTTCAAGGACGCAGAGGGAAAAAACCGTTTTTGCCACACGCTTAACGGCTCGGGCGTGGCCCTGCCGCGGCTCTTCACGGCGCTGATCGAAGCCAATCAGCAACCGGATGGATCGATCCGCATTCCCGAAAGGCTCCAACCATATTTTGGCGCAGCCGAAATTCGTTAGGCGAAGCGCAGAGATGAATGAATCTGGTTAGGCCGGAGGCGTTTCGGCGAAAAGATCGAGCTGGCCGACATCGTTGAGCGCACGCTCACCAGCCGTAGTCGGCAAAGATAATTCAAACCCAAGCCGTTGCGCGAGCCGCTGGCAAGTCTCGGGCGAGAAGCCTTCGTAGTGATTATTGGCAAACGTCCAAACGCTTCGGATCTCATCGAGGTGCCGTTGGATGCGGAGCGCCCAGCTGTCGAGCGCCGCCTCGCGTTTCCAGAGCAACTTGCCATAGCGATGAATCCTTTGCCCATTCGCGTCGTATTTGATCAGGACATCGCCAAGGAGCCGCAGATAAAGAAAATCGGTTGTAATCGGCTGAAATTCGAAAGGCGCCTGATTGCGTTCATTCAGGCGACTCATGTCGGACCAAACCCAACACAGGCGATGTTTTTGCAGAAGGCGGATGAAATGCGGTCGATGCCAACCGGGATGGCGGAATTCGATAGCGAACCGAAAATCTGAAGGCAATTGCGTCAGGAAATCGCGGAAAGCCGATTTTTCTTCTCTCGGAGCATAAGAAGGCGGGAGCTGAATCAAGACGACCCGCAATTTGGGCGCGAGCGGCTCCAAGGCGCGTAGAAAAGCGAGCAACTCCGAGCGGCAATCGCGCAGGCGACGCAGATGAGTGATCTCGCGCGGCAACTTGCAGGTAAAGCGAAAGTGCGCCGGAGTCATTTCCATCCAGCGCTGCGCAACTGTTTCGGAGGGAGCGCTGTAAAAGGTAGAGTCGATTTCGACGGTCGAAAGATAACGAGCGTAAATTTCAAGCCATCGATTGGACGGCCAGTCCTCCGGATAAAATACGCCGCTCCATTCGTCGAAGCTCCAGGCACAGGTGCCAATTCGGACTTTCTGCTGCTCGATGAGGTTCAAAATGGAGGCTCAATCCCGGCGACAGCCCAATGGGCGGCGCTTTGTTTAGGGTATCGGAATTGAACGCGACGTCGCGCTTTTTTCGAGGAAAATCCCTCGTGAAGCGGCGAGCGCCCAACTTGACGGAGGCAGCTTCGTTCACTACCCTGCGGATTCTGATGGGTAGTATTAGGATTCGAATTCTTCTCCTCTGCGCGGTGGCCTGTGTTTTTTTCCCGGAGCGGAGTCCTGCCCCGGTCGTTTTTAAGCCGAACGAAAAGAAAATCCACTACCACGCGCCGGGCGAAGAAGAGATCAGTGGAAATGCAGACGAAATGTTCGCTCAAGCGGAGGCAGCTGAGAAAGACGGAGACCGCGGCCGGGCGATCAAGATTTACAAGAAAATGGTGAAGCGTCACCCGCACTCTAATCACGCGGCGGAGGCCACATTTCGCGCTGGGCGACTGACCGAACAGGAAGGCGATTTGATTAAGGCCGCAGGCATTTACCGCGGCTTAATGGAGTCGTATCCACAGACCCCGCATTTCGCTGAAGCCATCGAATCACAATTCCGCATCGGGGAGGCCTTGTTGGCGCAAAAAAAGAAAAAGGTTCTTGGTGTTCCGGTTAGTTCCACCATGGACGACGCGATTGAAATCTTTGCCGCCATCGTGCGCAGCGCTCCTTATGGGCGTTATACGGCGCGGGCACAGTTCGACATTGGCCGAGCCCGCGAATACCAAGGGTCTGCCGACCTGGCGATCGAAGCCTATCAGGCAGTGGTGGAAAAGTTCCCTAACGATCCTCTTGCTGTCGATGCCCAGTATCAGATGGGGTATATCTGGTTCACCGCCGCACGTGCCGGGACTTACGATCCGGACGCAGCCGAGCATGCGCGGGTTGCCTTCCAGGATTTTCTGTATCGCTTCCCGAAAAGCGAAAAAGCTCCTCAAGCCCGCGAAAATATCGCGCTGCTCGAGAATCGTCTGACCAAAGGTTCGCTTCAGATCGCCGAGTTCTACGACAAACAGAAACATTATCGCGCTGCGGTCCTCTATTATAACGAGGTGATTCGCCAGCAACCGGGCTCATCCGAGAGCCAAATCGCGAAGAAACGAATCGATCAGCTGCGGGCGCAGGTTGGGGATCTCGCTTTGCAACCCGCGGCGAATTTTGCGGAGAAGAACAGGAAGAAGAAGGAAATTGCCAAGGCGTCCAATGGCGAGGCCCCTCCAGAACAACACGCGCCCGTCCCGCCTGAGCTGCGCGGTGGCGGCGGCGATTTGGCGCCTTTGCCGACAGACTCGGATTCCCTCCCGCCTCCTCCGGCAGCTGATCCTTTGGCAATGCCCGGGAGCCCGCTCACCTCGCCGGAGCCTTCTCCCACACCCGAAGCGACCGCGACGCCGTAGCGGTGAAAAAATTTCTCGTCGCCGCGCTTGCTCTTTTTTCGTTAGGCGGCTGCGCAGGCTACCGCATCGGTCCTGTCCAGCCTTATGCTCTCCGATCGGTTCATACGATCGCCGTCCCAACCTTCGGCAACAAAACCCTGCTGCCTCGTATCGCGGTGCTCGTGACGGACACCGTGATCAAGCAGTTCCAGCAAGACGGCACCTATCGCATCGCGGGTGATGACGAGGCCGACGCGATCCTGAAAGGTGACATCGTTCGCATCTTTCGCGTCCCGGCGCGTTCAGTCCGCGGCAACGTTCTTGCCACGACGGAATTCAATCTGTCAATGCGAGTGCGCTTCTCGCTCGTGGAACGGTCTACTGGAAAGGTGCTGGCCAACCCAGCGGAAGTTATCGGCTGGACCAGCTTCTTCGTTGGACCCGACATCACCTCAGACGAACGCCAGGCCTTGCCGCTCGCGGCTGAGCAAGTGGCGATCTCTCTTGTCAGCCAGCTCAGTGAAGGCTGGTAGGCGTGAAAGGCGAAAAAAATCTTTGGCGCATTCTCCAGGATAAGTTGGAAACGCTTCGCGCCGAAGGCCGGCTCTCGGAGGCAATTCGAGTCGGAGAGCGAGCACTCGAACTGGCGCAACGAATTTTTCCCGAGAATGATCCTTCGCTCGCGCTGAGCTACGAGCGCCTCGGTCAAATGTACGACCAGCGGGGCGAGCGGGCGGAGGCGAATGCCGCCCTGGCGCGAGCTTTCCGGATCGTGGAACGCATCGAGCCAATCGATCAGCCGTGGATCTACCGGTTGGCGCGGCGGCTAGCGCTGCTTTGCGATGTCGCGGGCGGGGAAGAGGAAGCCATCACCTATTACGAGAAAGCTATCCACGCCGGTGGGCAGCTTGAGACCGTCATTCACAACGATTTGGGCACCCTGCTCAACAACGTCGCTCTCATTTACCGTCGCAGCGGCCGACAAAAAGCTGCAGAGCCTTATTATCTGCACGCGCTGGAGTTGTACGAAAAGCAACTGGGGCCTGACCATCCGGACGTCGCGGCGGTGCTGAATAATCTCGGCGTCTTCTACACCAACGAAGGCCGTTTCGACGAGGCGGAGACGGCGCACCTGCGGGCCCTTACGATTCGCCGCCAGGCCAATCCAAAGGGGCACTCCGATATTGCGCAGTCCAACTGCAATCTCGCTGTCGTGTATCATTCGCGCGGCGACCTCGCCCGCGCCGGAGAACTTTATCGCGAATCTCTCCGCGCCTGGGAAGATATGGATAAACCCCCGGAAGATTACGAGATCGTCGTCTCAAATTATGCGGATCTTCTGCGATCGTTAGGCAAGAAGCGCAAAGCGCGAGCGGTTGAATCGCGGGCGCGGAAGAAGCGCGAGCGCTGATTGGCGCTTGCGGTTAAACTGGCAACGGGCAACTTACAGGCCGCCCGACGCAAACGCTCACGTGGCGGAATGGCAGACGCGTACGGCTCAGGACCGTATGGGGAAACCCGTGGAGGTTCGACTCCTCTCGTGAGCACCCCTCGCTCAGCTATGCCACGCAGGGCGGCGTCCCGCTCATCCTCACAGGCTCGATCAGCCATGCAGATCGTCACCACGCGATAATCTGGGGCGGATTACGGGGGCGGCAGCAACGTCCGTTAATCCTGAGTGAGACGATATATCTGTTGAAGTGTGGCCCTTCAAACTTAGCCGAATCAGCGGATAACGATGATTGAAAAACAGCAGACCCAGAAATCGCATCCGGTCCCAGTGTGCCCCGGTTGCGGAATGATCAAGAACGAGTGGCCGGGAGAGGGATACACACACGATGGCCAGACCTATTGCTGCCAAGGTTGCGCCGAAGGCACCGGCTGCGACTGCGTTAATGTGGGTAAACGGGGCTTTTCGCGCCAGGGACAAAAGCTGACGCAGGCGGAGCCAAGGCCGGACGAGCAACGCTCCGGTGCACCGGCGCCAAAGGGTGAACTAAGCGGCGAACGAGATAATGTCGGGACCGAAGAAGCTATCGATCAATCCGGAGTCAGTAGCGCGTCCACGAACCTTACGTGAACTTCCACTCTACTCCAGCAAAAACGGCGATCTAACTCGTAACAGCGGGCAATATCAGCATAGCGGCAAAAGCGTCTTCGCGATTGTGCAATGCTGCTTTGAACCATTCTCGAGCCGGGCCATAGAACCGCGTTGAGCTATCGGAATGAGCGAGTTAGAACATTACACAAACGTAATGGACAAGAGCGTGACATTTGGAAGCGAACCCATATAGCCTCCGTAACACCTAAATTCAGTCCACCCTCTCAGGAAAGGAATAACTAAATAAATACATGAAAAAAGGCACATCTTCACGCGAAGCATTCTTTAGATTGCAGTTCGCTTTTGGAATCTTGGTCACCGGCATCGGCGTCTTTTTGGCGCTGCTTAGCTTCGGTGGGTTCTTCAAACCTTCTGCTCAAGCAGCCAGTCAATCACAATCCCAATCGGCTTCACCAGAAATAGTCCAGATGGTAGGTCCGGTCAGTGTGAATCAGAACTTGAACGATCTCCCTTACATTGCCCCGAAGGCAGAGTTTGAAGAGAGAGTTCTGACCCGACATCCCCTTCCAGGGACAGGGTTGCCCGAAGGGCCTTCGCAGAAATGCCCAAGTTTCGCCGAGAAACTACTCAAAGATGTCTTGCAACCCGAGATCCCACCGCCACTTCTCACCTTCGAAGGCGTTGCTGAAACCCAGAGCGGATGTGGTTGTGAGCCGCCAGACACCATCGGAGATGTCGGGCCGAATCATTACGTCGAAGCAGTTAACAGCTCATTCAAAGTTTTTGACAAAGCCGGCAACACACTTGCCGGTCCGACGACCTACAATACTCTCTTCGCCCCTTTGACCGGCACTCCGTGCAGCGGCGCGAACGACGGTGACCCGTTTGTTTTCTACGATCATCTTGCCGATCGCTGGGTAATCAGCGATTTCGCCTTCTCCTCGTTGAATGGGCCGTTTTATCAATGCATTGGCGTATCTAAGACCGGTGACCCAGTAAGCGGCGGCTGGAACCTCTATGCGGTGCAACATGATTCGGCGAATGTCCAATGGCTCGGCGATTATCCGAAGTTTGGGATGTGGAATAGTCCGGCTCCCGGCGGCGCATATCTTTTCACGGTTAACTTGTTCTTCGGTCCCACCCTTGGGCCTTTTGAAGGCGTAGGTGTCTTTGCGCTCGACCGCGCCTCCATGCTTGCTGGCGGTCCCGCGAACGCTGTTCATTTTGATATCCCTCTCGCCGGAGTCGGCGATTCCTATAGCCTTGTCCCCGCTACCTTCCGAACTGGTGATGCACCACCCGCAGGCCGAGATGCGTTTCTTATGGCTATCGATAGCCCGGCGACTGGAGGTGTAACTCTAACTCAGGTAAAAGGCTGGCTCTTCCACATTGATTTTACGGGAGGAACCTCCACTCTTGGAGTTGGCACTAACCACAGCCCTAATTCGCTGGTCACGGTCACTGGATTTGTCGACGCCTTCACTAGCAGTGCCGGTTTCACGATCGTGCCACAGCAGGGAACTTCCTCGAAGTTGGACAGCTTGGGCGACAAACTCATGACGCCTTTGGTTTACCAGAATCTCAACGGAACCGAATCGTTGTGGGCCTCTGGAACAGTTTGTACCGACTCGGCCTGCACCGGTCCAACAGGGATTCGCTGGTATCAGTTCAATGTGACCGGCGGGACTTATCCGGCGACCCCCGTTCAGCAGCAAACCTGGACCAATAACAACGACGGTGTATGGCGGTTTATGCCTAGCATCGCGGTTGATGCTTGTGGCGATGCGGCCATTGGTTATGCGACCTCGAGCACGAGCCTGTTCCCGGGCATGCGATATGGTGGACGTCTGGCGAATGATCCGTTGAATAATCTTGCCCAAGGTGAAGCAATCATGTTCACCGGTACAGCGGGCCAGACTTCAAACCGCTGGGGAGATTATAGCATGACCAGTGTTGATCCGGCCGATGGCGCGACCTTCTATCATGCGAATGAATACTACAGCACCCTTAGCAGCTTCAACTGGCACACGCGCGTCGGCGCCTTCAAGTTTGATTCCTGCGGTGGAGGCGGTGGAGACATTGTGTTGAGCGGAAAGGTAAAGCGGCAGGGAGGCCGCCGGGTTGTCGCTCTACAATGGAGCCCGGCTGATGGCGGCACCATGAACGTATTGCGGAATGGCAATGTCGTCGATTCGACGAACGATGACGGAAGCTTCTCGAGCAACCTTGGGAGCCACACGGGAGACTTTACCTATCAAGTCTGTGAAGCGGACTCAGGCGACTGTTCGAACGTCATTAACATTAGGGTCCGGTAGAGTCAGGGCTTAGACAGTTAACCTTAAACGTTTGTCCCCAGGATTCGTCCTATCCGAATCCTGGGAGTCTTGATTGGAATTGAGGCTGAGGCAAACCACTTTATCAACGGCCCGCTTCTGCTGCTAGTCGTTGTTGTCCTGCGCGATCGTTATAACCACTTTTCCGCGGGCGTGGCCTTGTTCCAGATAGCGAATTGCATCAGCAATTTGACTCAACGGATAAGTCCGATCGATAACCGGTTTCACTTTCCCAGATTGCATCAGATCGCCCAGGACGTTCAGATCCTTCTTGTTTAGCTCCGCCATCATCATTCCCATTTTCTGGGTCATAAACGGAGATAAGAAAAGGGCTTTAATCGGACGAGCCATAGGACCGATTAGTCCTCCATCGTTGGGTCCTCCCCCGCCGATCATCACACAAATCCCATTAGGGACGAGAGCGCGTTTGAATCCCGACAACGGTTGGGTGCCGACGTTGTCGAGAATGACGTCGTAGCGCTGCTCACCCTTGGTAAAATCCTCTTTGGTGTAGTCAATGACGTGATCTGCCCCGAGCGATCTAACCAGATCCAGATTCCTCGTGCTACATACGCCAGTTACCTCGGCGCCCCATGACTTGGCGATCTGGACCGCGAATGTGCCAACACCGCCCGAGGCACCATTAATCAAGACTTTCTGTCCCGGCGAAATGTGTCCTTTGTCACGGAGCCCCTGCAAGGCGGTGATAGCCGCAATCGGAACCGAGGCGGCTTGCTCAAAAGTGATGTTGGACGGCTTTAGAGCGATCGCTCGATCAGCCCGAGCACACACATACTCCGCAAAAGCGCCGTTCCTTCCGCCAAAGACTTCGTCGCCCGGTTTGAATTGGGTGACGTTCTTGCCGATCGCTTCAACCTCACCCGCCATATCGACCCCGAGCCGCGGGTCCTTTGGTTTGCGCAGGCCAACTCCAAAAGCTCGCATGATATAGGGCGTTCCCTCTATGTAATGCCAGTCGAGTGGATTGATGGAAGCCGCTCTAACTCTAATCAATACCTGATCGTCGTTAGGCACTGGTCGTTTGATATCCCTGATTTCGAGAACGTCCGGGGAACCGTAGTCGGTGTAGACGACCGCCTTCATATGCGGTTCTCCCGTTTCGATAGGTGCTTGCCGCGCGCCAGTAAGCCAGGCGTAAACAGCGAACACTCCGATTAGCATGACAATGAGATAGAAGATCCGCTTCAAGGCACGGCGAACTCTGCCCTTGCGAGGTGGTGCTAATTTCGCCGTCGACTCATTCGTTAACTGTGTGTTCATGGTTTTTTTCCTTAGTTCGCATCGACTACAACTTTGCCGCGAGCATGGCCTTGTTCGAGGTAACGGAGAGCGTCAGCCGTCTCACTTAGTTTGTAAGTCCGATCGATAACTGGCTTCACTTTTCCGGATTGCATGAGATCGGCCAGGATGGCCATGTCCGCTTTGTTAAATTCGGCAATATAAGCGACGAACTTCTGGCTTGTGAACTTGCACCGGAGATATGCGTTCAGCTCCCCTGCCAAACGCATGGCCATATCGTCGTGCCATCCTGATCCGCCCACACCCGCCATAACGCAGATGCCATTCGGATTTAGAACGCGCCGCCTCTCTGAGAACGAATGGTTCCCAACAAGATCGAAAATCAAATCGTAGCGCTGCGAACCGTTCGTAAAGTCTTCCTTTGTGTAATCGATGACGTGATCGGCGCCAATGGATCGAACGAGATCGACATTGCGAGTGCTGCAGACGCCCGTCACTTCGGTCCCGAATGCTTTGGCTATTTGCACCGCGAATGTTCCGACGCCTCCGGATGCGCCGTTCACCAAGACTTTTTGCCCGGCCTGAATCTTTCCCTTATCGCGAAGACCCTGCAGCGCAGTAATTGCCGCAACCGGCACGGCGGCCGCTTGCTCGAAAGTCATGTTGGCGGGCTTGATCACGACCGCGCGATTGGCCAGAGCACAAATGTATTCTGCCAGGGCGCCATTCCTTCCGCCGAAAACCTCGTCGCCGGTTTTGAAGCACGTTACGTTCTTGCCAACCGCTTCAACTGTGCCGGAATAATCGACGCCTAAACGTGTGTCTTTCGGTTTGCGCATCCCGGAAAACGGGCGCAAGAGCCACACACCACGGATCGTGAGATCGAGTGGATTGACCGAAGCTGCGCGAACTCTAACCAGGATTTGATTGTCGGTTGGAATCGGTTTTTCGATGTCTTCGAGCTTGAGAACCTCGGGTCCACCATATTCGCAATGCGTGATCGCTTTGATCGGATTAGCCGGGCTTCTCCGACCGCAGTCATTGCCTGATATCCAATAGGCGATGAATCCTGCCACGAGTAGTGCTGTGAGGACTCCGGAGCCGGCCCATTTCAGGAAATATTTCATAATCCGGAAGGACTTAGGTTCACCCGATCGTGAATCAGAGTGGTCCGCTGTAACGGCGGAGCCGAACGGCTGCGGCGATAAAGGCGACGGCCAATGCCAGCCCGACCCAAAGACCCGCGGAGGCAAGATATCTTGCTGGTGTGAGTGTGACGGAGTCGATCGAGTGCGCGTGGAACGCAAACGCTTCGGCAGCGAACCCTATCACCCGGGCCTTGAGCATGGCGGCGAAGTGTGAGGTGTCGAAAGTGATTTTCTCGAAGAAGCTAATCGCGAGAAGCGGTACGCTTGCCCAGAGAAATGTCGCCCGCCGCGCCCAGCCCGAGATGAGCAATGCCCAGGCGTAGATCGGCGCATGCCAGAGCAAAATTGCAGTCAGACCGTAAAGCAGAACCAGCGACTCCCGAATTAGGTTGAAGTTTGCCCATGTCGTTGCGGCGAGACCGCTTGGCAGCAGCGCGACGGCGCTGATGAGCATCATGATGAAATGAGTCACGACAATGATCGTGAAGCTCACTAGCGGCAGAACCACTAGAGCAATGATTACCTTTGAGAGGACGGTAGTGAGATCGGAAACAGGCAGCGATTTCCAAAACAGGATACTTCGCTCACGACGTTCGCCGTGAAGCGCATCGAGGCAGTAGAAGACGCCCACAATGAAGACGGTGAAAATAATCATCACTGCCGCGATATCGTACGGCATTTCGATAGCGGCTCGACGGTGGACCGGATCAAGCAACATTGCGTTTTGCCTGCGCGCCGGCAGATGAGACGCACTGACAAGGGAGCCAAACAAAATAATTCCCGCGACGATCAGCGGCGCGAGATAAATCGAGTAGTTCTCCCACAATTCGCGTCGCACCGACCAGAAGAGCGGACGAGTCGCCGCTGGCGCGACCACATGCGAATCGATTGACGTTTCTGAAAATGCGTTCGATTGCGTGGTCATCTGCCCTCTCCGCCTTCTGACTTCTGGGCTTCCCTCTCTGGCCCCCGACCCATGATGGCAACAAACAGATCAGCGATACTTGGGGTACGAGTGTCGCCCAAGGCGGCGACTTGGCTGCGATCAACGTTTTCAAACAGCAGGACGCTGCGGCCAAAGACCTGACGTTCGTGGAGCGGTTTGAGCGATCGAGCTTCAGCGACATGGTCTGGGTGCACCATTATTTCCACGTAGCGCGAACCGAATTCCTCCATGCTGCATTCCAGCACAATGCGGCCGTGATTGATGAACATGAGATCGGTCAGAACATCCTGGATCTCTTCCACCTGATGCGTCGTCACCACGATGGTCCGCCGATCATCGAAGTAATCGTTCAAGAGCGAATCGTAGAACTGTTTGCGATACAAAATGTCGAGACCAAGGGTCGGTTCGTCGAGCACCAGTAGTTTGGCGTCGATCGCCATGACCAGCGCCAGATGCAGCTGCGCGACCATTCCCTTCGATAATTGCCTGACTTTGCTGGTGCGCTTGATCGTCGTCCTGGCCAAAAAACCTTCCGCCTTCGCGCGATCAAATTTTGGATGCACGCCAGCGACGTATTCGATCAGCTGGGAAACCCGAATCCAGCGGGGCAGAACAGCAACATCGGCAATAAAGGAAACGTCGCGCATGAGGTCTTCCCGCGCGCTCCACGGATCGCGACCCAGCACCGTCAATCTTCCCTCGAACGAGGTGAGACCGAGAATTGCATTGAGCGCGGTGGTTTTGCCAGCGCCGTTAGGACCGATCAGTCCGAGGATCCGGCCCTCTTCGACGCGCAAATTGACATTATCCAAGGCGACGGTCGTCCCGAAAACCTTGCGAAGTCCCTGTGCTTCAATCGTTGCCATACTTGATCAGCGATCTTTCCCTCTTGTCTTCGAGTCGCGCCTTGCGGCGGCATCGAGCTCGTTCTGCGTCAGACCAAGTCGCTGAATTTTTTTTGCGACCCTGGGCCATTCTTCGGCAAGAAATCTATGACGTTCCCCTTTCAACAAGAGATCGCGCGCGCCGGTCTTGACGAACATTCCGAGGCCTCGCTTCATCTCGACGAGCTGTTCATCCACCAATTGCTGATAGCCCTTGAGAACGGTGAGCGGATTAACCCGATATTCGATCGCGACATTGCGCACCGACGGCAACGGATCGCCTTCCTTGAGCACGCCATCGAGAATCATATGGACGGCACGATCGCGAAGCTGGCGATAAATCGGCTGACTATCGTTCCATTCACGACTCATCCCTGTGTTCCAGATCGCCTTTTTCAGCTCGGTGCGACAAGCCGGCTAATTCGCTCCGTTTCATATCAGTGTTATAGTAAACTATAACACTACGACACTGGCAAGCCTTTTTTTGTGCAACTCCTTGCTTCAACAAAAAACGGCCCGCAGCGAGGAATGTCTGCCGGGCCGGAATGCCTTCGCGACCGCTACAACGGAGAGGTCCGAGTGCGAGATGTCTCGCGTTTCTGTTTCCGCTGCCCTCCGCGCCTCACTGGAGGTATGCCACACGGTCGCTCAATCACGTGGCGGGCCGCCCTTCAACCAAATTACGACCGTTTGTGCCACACTTGGATGCCCCGCCACTCCATCAAAGGGCAAGTCCCAGTAGTCAAAAGCATGAGCAAGGGCTTGGACCGGAATCGTTGCCTCCTTATACCTCCCTGCCTGAGGTATCGGCGCGGTCGATTCGTTCAGTCTGATTTTCGTCATCGTTTCGATCAAAAGATCGAATGTTTGTGATATTCCCGTGGCATCTCTGGATGAACGCATCACGAAAATAGGGCATGTACTGGAATTTAGATAAGTGTCGGGCGATGCCGCTTTCAGGGCGGCAATATCCGCCTTGGTAAAATTCGGGTAGTTGTCCGGGATTCCCAGATAATTCGTGCTGGCGGAATGCGGACAGGTGACGGGATCGTCGCATTCCTGCTCGATAAATGATGGATCAGACATATTGTAGACGCCGCTGAGACCGACAAATAAATCAGGTCGATCATCACCCGCAGTTCCGGTCGCGGCCATATAGAGCGCGTGCGAGGCGCCGGCTGATCCTCCGAGGCAGTAAACCCGACCGTCGCATCTCGGGTCAGCGCGGGCGGTGCGGATGGCCACTTGGACATCATCAGTCTGTTCAGGATAGTGGCCGTCATCTACTGGACTTACGTCATTCTGACCCGGAAATGGGTGACGCGGAGAGTCCATTGGGCCGTGGGGAGGCGCCAGTCGATACTCGACGGCCAAGCCAAGGAATCCTGCCTTACTCATACTTTTTGCGATGATCGCTGGGCCGGCCGGTCCAGTCTTGAATCCGCCCGGATGAAGAACAAGAACCGCTGGGTGTCTCAGCCCGTCCGGCGGGACAAATGCCGTCCAGTATAAATCAACCCCCGTTGAGGTCGTTGCGTACTTCTCGAAACTTCCATCTCTTTTGCCAAGGTCGGGCGGGGAAACAATCCATCCCGAGGATGTTCCGTCTGCTCCCGTAAACACCTCTATCGCTCCGGACGACCCTTGATTCGATGCACCCTGTTGCGCCGCGGCATTATCCCCGGCAATAAGGAGGACCGTTAGAGCGAGCAAATAGTATTTAGCCATAAATTCCGTGCCATTCTCGTATGAAGGGAAGTCTTCCGGACGATTAGCCTTGGCGGCAAGATCCTATCCGTAACAGGCTTGTTACGCCGCAGATTCGCGATTTTGGCATCGCCGTAGAAGCGGCGTTGACTTTCGCCCGGCGACTTGGAAAAATCTGCCGCAACAAAAGGAAGGGGAAAATATGAAAATCGGCGAGACAGCACCAGACTTCGAGGCACAAACAACCGATGGCCAGATTCGTTTTCACAACTGGATCGGCGATTCCTGGGCGGTTTTATTTTCACACCCAAAAGATTTTACGCCCGTCTGCACAACCGAGCTCGGCTATATGGCGCGCATAAAACCGGAATTCGACCGCAGAAACGTGAAGGTAATCGGCCTCTCCGTTGACTCGACTGGAGACCACCAGGGATGGGCGAATGACATCAAGGAAACCCAGGGACATGCGCCGAATTATCCAATCATCGGCGATGCAGATTTTCAGGTCTCGAAGCTGTATGGGATGTTGCCCGCGGAGGCAGCGGGCGACCCGAAAAAACGGACGGCGACAGATAACGCCACCGTTCGCAACGTTTACGTCATCGGTCCGGACAAAAAGATTAAGCTGATTCTCATCTATCCCATGACGACTGGCCGGAATTTCGACGAGGTTTTGCGCGTGATCGACTCGCTGCAGCTCACGGCAAAACATCAGGTGGCTACGCCGGTGAACTGGAAGCCGGGGGACGACGTGATTATCGCCGGCTCAGTGTCTGATGAAGAAGCGAAACGGCGTTATCCAAACGGCTGGAAAGCGCCAAAACCATATATCCGGATCGTTCCGCAGCCACAATAAGTTAAGGTTCTGCGAAAGGCAGATCGCCCTTTCGCGGCACTTCCTTCGGCTCGTTATGCCGCATCGCGTCTGGGGTCTGCTCCGTTCTCCAGACTCAAATCGGCGTTGCCGATCAGACTGACATTATTGTGATCGATCCCGATTTTTGCGCTGACGTAGGCGATGAGGCCGAAGAGCGCGATCTGGCGGCCGTTCAAATCACCCGCTCCGGCACTGTCGTAGAAGCCGCTTAGCTGTTGGACGGCACTCTTACCTTTGACCGTCCACTGGATGAGCAAGTTCCCGTCCGACTCGCACCATTTTTCGATCCAGCCGGCGCGGTAAAGAAAATCGATTACCGCCTGCTGATCTCTATCCGCTTCCTCTTCTGTATAGGGAACTTCCACGTTGAGGGCGATGCTATTTGGGCGCTGACAGAAACGGAAGAAAAATCTTCAGCCGATTTCTGAGGCGGTCCGGCACGATCTCCGCTGGGCATTCAGAGCGCGCGACGGCGGTCCAGGCATGTCCTAACGAGCTGCGAATCAATCGCGGACCCGCAGACGTGGCCGCAATGCCTCTGAAGAACTAATACGTCTGGTTGGTCAGGATTTGCAGAAGCGTGTCCCTGGCCTCCTCTTCAAGGGTTATGTTCAACGGCTCCCCGTTTGGCATCACCGCTGCGAAGCAGACCAGACACCCAGCGGGAAAATTCTGAACGAAGGCGATCTGATTGAGGTTGATAATGCAATCACCCAGCGAAACGAATTCTTTCATAGGCGGGATCATGGAGCGTAAAGTCTGCCTGCGGCAACGAATAATGCTTGTCCGCTGCGGGAACTCTCATCTGAATGAGGCGCGGGACGCAATCGACGCTCGCGCCGTGCAGCAGCACCGATCGTCTTAGCTAGGGACTGAACAACTCGCCGCCAGGGAAAATCGGATTTTGCTGTTAGCAGCACCGATGTTGATGGCGTAAAAATGGCCCGCTTTTTGCTCTCACAACAGCAGGAGAAATGCGCCCCCGCGCAATTGAAAACAATTATGGAAAAGGTACTAATCGTCGAGGATGATCAGACTATCGCGAAGGCGCTCGCCTTCCGCCTCAAATCAGCCGGTTACGAGGTTATCGTTACCCACGATGCCGTCGCAGGAGTCGCCGCCGCCCGCGAATTTCAACCTGATCTCGCCCTGCTCGACATATCCATACCGGCCGGGGACGGTTTCAGCGTAGCAGAGCGCGTTCGCGAGCTTATTATCACCGCCACACCCATTATTTTTCTGACCGCCAGCAAGCAGTCCGGTCTGCGTCAAAAAGCTCAGGAGCTTGGCGCGGCCTTTTTCGAAAAGCCCTATGACGCTGACGACTTGCTTGCAGCTATTCGCTACGCGTTGCTGGAGCGTTCGGGACGCCGTGTGCGTGGCCTGCACGACGCGACGCTAAGTCGATTGTCCTGATCTCGCGCAAAGGACATCTTTTCTCACTTTTGGTGAGCCGCCCGAATTCCAAACAGTACCCCGGCGGGACTTGTTAGGGGCAAAAGCCATAAGAGCGCAGTTGGGCAAGGGGAACATCCTTCCGATCCGAGTTAGGAATGCCACAGAGTGCCCTTAGGCCCGATTGAGGTCAAAAGTAATCCATCGAATTACGGCACGGCAAGCTTCCTGCTTATGTTCAGCCAATCATACGTCAATTGCGTCGATAAATGATCCACTAACCCATCTGAATCTCCGCCACGGCTAAACCAATGACCGAAACTCCCCTCGAGACTAAGCGCCCGACCGCTCAGTCAGGAGAAAAGGCCGAAGCCGGCCAAAAGGCCATGACGGTTCTGGTTGTCGATGATAGCCCGACCAGTCGGATGTCAGTCACCAGGTTACTGCGAGACGAGGGCTATCGAATGATGATTGCTGGCGATGGGGAAGAAGCTCTGGCGATGGTGCGGGCTGAGCGGCCCGACGTGGTGATCACCGACATCTTGATGCCTCTCATGGACGGCTACGAGTTCGCGCGCCGGCTGCGTGCTGATCCACTCGTAGCACAGACTCCTATAATCTTTCATACCGCTGGTTACGAATTGGAAGAGGCGCAATCTCTCGCGGACTCCTGCGGTATTTCCTATGTCTTGAGCAAGCCAGCTCAGCGTGAAGAATTGCGTCAGGCGATTGACGCCGTCCTATCGGAGACACGCGCTCCGTTAGCCCCGCCGGAGGAGAGTTTTTATCGCGCCCATCGCCGCCTGCTTACTGACAAGCTTTCCGAAAAGGTGATTCAGCTGGAAGCAGCTTTAGCTGAGAGTCAAAAGAAGGAGATTCGACTTCAACAAACAATCGAAGAAACGATCAAAGCAGAACGCGCCTTAGAACGATCGAACAAGGATCTGTTGCATAAGCATGAGGAGATCCAAAGCTTTTATCACACTGTCTCACACGAGCTAAAAACACCGCTAACTTCGGCGCGCGAATTCGTTTCGATTGTGATGGACGGACTTGCGGGTCCGCTTAACGAAACCCAGCGCGAATATCTCGGTATTGCCCGCGAAAGCTGTAACCGCCTGCGCGTCTGTATCAACGATCTCATGGACGCGACCCGGTTAGAAACCGGCAAGATGACACTCGAATTGCAATCCGGCTCCATCGCGACGGTTGTTCAAAAGCTGGTTGCCGTGCTAGGGCCGGTCGCGAAAAGAAAAGAGATCACGCTTACCACAAGGGTTGAAGATCTGCCGGACTTTCCGTTCGATGAAAATCGGATCATGCAAGTCTTGGTAAATCTTCTCAATAACGCGCTGAAGTTTACGCCGGATGGGGGGCAGGTCACAATTGCCGCGGGCGCAGCTCGAGATTATCCGGACCACGTAAAGGTGTGTGTCAAAGATACCGGTTGCGGTCTCGCGAATGGCGATGTCGAGCGCATCTTCGAGCGGCTTTACCAGGTACCCAATGAGAATGGCGGCGGCAGCCCGGGCGTTGGGCTTGGATTGTATATTTCGCGCGAGCTCGTGCAATGTCATGGCGGCAAAATTTGGGCTGAAAGCGAGCTCGGAAAAGGCAGTACCTTTTGCTTCGTGCTTCCGAAGCATCACCCTTCCGAGGCCATTCAGGTTCTGATCGTAGATGACGAGGAGCGGACGCGCGACCTGATGAAGCGGTCATTGGAGCGCGAAGGATTCCAGGTCACGACTGCCGAAAATGGAGCGATTGCTTTGGAGAAGATGAAGCAAAGGCTGCCAGACATAGTCATCACCGACCTAATGATGCCGAAAATGGACGGTGCTGAGATGCTGAAGCAAATCCGCGAAAGTTGGAGCTTGCTCCCGGTCGTCATTCTTACCGGCTTCCCCAATAACGACCAAATCAAGCGAGCGATGGAGTTTTCCCCTTTCACTTTGATGGCGAAGCCGTGTCCGATCGCACAACTTATTCCACTTATCCGACGGTTATCTGGGACCAAGGGTCTTCACAAATGAGGCAACTTTACGCGAAACAGATGCATCGCGCGACCAATGCTCGTTATCAACCCTTTTAACTAAGAGCATGATATGAAGAAAATCTTAATTGTAGAAGATGACCAAGCTATCTCGCAAAGTCTCGCTATTCGATTAAAGAATGCTGGTTACGAGGTAAACGTCGCTCCAGACGCCCTCAGCGGCCTCGAGTTCGCGATGCGCAAGCCGCCGGACTTAATCCTACTGGATATCTCCTTGCCGGCCGGTAACGGTTTTGGCGTAGCCGAGCGCCTTCAATCGCTTCTCTCCACCGCAACGCCCTTCATATTTCTGACCGCCAGTCAAAAGCCTGGGCTCCGCCAGAAGGCGAAAAAACTTGGCGCAGCCGCTTTTTTCCAGAAGCCCTACGACGGTAGTGAACTTCTCGAGACGATACGCCTCGTCTTAGCCGGAGAGCGCCTGGACGAAGAGTGCCAAGTCTACGCAATTTGATACTTCCGCAACGCCCATAATCTTATGAAAACCATTCTAATCGTCGAAGATGACCAAAATCTCGCCAAAGGCCTTGCTATCCGGCTCGAATCTTCTGGCTACGAAGTCAAGATTGCCCAGGATGCGGTGCTTGGGGTTAGCACCGCGCTACGCACTGCGCCGGATCTCGCGCTGCTCGACATCATGTTGCCGGCAGGCAACGGATTCACAGTCGCCGATCGCATCCAGGACCTGCTTCCAAAAGAGACTCCATTTATATTTCTAACCGCCAGTAAACAACCCGACTTGCGGAAGAAGGCGTGGTTGGCCGGCGCAGTAGGTTTCTTCGAGAAGCCTTATGACACCGATGAACTCTTGAGTTCGATAAAGAACACCCTCGGGGAATAGAAACGTCCAGACGACTTATCCCAGTCACAAATAATTAGCGATGAAATGGTCAGTCGGGAAAAAAATTGGTGCCGGCTACATCATAGCGGTGCTTAATCTCGTCATTATTGGATTTCTCTCCTACACAAATGTAAGGGAGTTTCTGGTTAGGACGCAGTGGGTTAACCATACCTATGAAGTTATTGATTACCTCGGTGGCATCAGCATTGATTTCTCTAACATCCAGAACGGGGAGCGAGGCTACGTTGTAACCAAGGACGATAAATTTCTGAAGAGATATGAACTTGGCCTTTCCAAGATAGACGATGACATCTCTGCCTTGCGGACGCTAACAGCAGACAATCCCGCGCAGCGACAGAGGGCGGATCTTTTGCAGTCGATAATTGCCAAAGGTACTTCAATCTCCCAAGAACAGGTCCGCCTCGAAAAGGCCGGAAACCACGAGGCCGCGATTGCCAGTGTCAAGGCTGGCGAAGGAAGGCAGATAATGGATCAGGTCGAACAGCTTACCGCGAAACTCCGCCAGGCGGAGGACGACCTTCTGGCGCAGCGGACGAACCAGGCGACCGTCGATGCCCATCATGCTATTCTGACAATCATAATCGGAATTGCCATAGCCGCGCTGTTCCTGACTGTAATTGGATTCCTAGTCATTCGGAGTATAGCCACCCCCCTTCAAACAATCACGCTCGCGGCGGAGAAAATCGCGCAGGGTGATCTGGAGGTGGCGATCAGAGCTAACGGCCGAATCGACGAAGTGGGCATGCTTGAGCGTGCATTTAGTCGCATGGCCAGTTCGTTACAAGAAACGGCACGCGGGGCTGGCGAAGTAGCGGCTGGTAACCTTATGGTAGTCCTTAAACCGCAGTCATCCAAAGACGTTCTGGGCACTGCGTTGAAAAGAATGGTCGAGAGCCTTTCCTACCTTATCGGACAGGTGCAAAGATCGGGGATCAAAGTCACCTCTTCTGCCACTGAGATCGCCGCAACCGCTAAACAGCAACAGGCTACCGCGACCGAAATATTTGCGACGACAACCGAGGTCGGCGCTACGGCAAAGGAGATTTCTGCGACTTCCAAAGAGTTAGTAAAGGCGATGAAAGGAGTCACTGCGGTGGCCGAAGAAACAGCTACCCTCGCAAGTAGTGGACAAGCCGGACTAGTAACAATGGAGACGACCATGAAGGGGATTATGGACGCCTCAGGTTCTATCAACTCGCGCCTGGTAGTTCTTAGCGAAAAAGCCGGCAATATTAATTCAGTAGTGACAACGATAACAAAGGTAGCTGATCAAACAAATCTCTTATCGCTCAATGCCGCGATCGAAGCGGAAAAGGCGGGGGAATACGGCCGTGGCTTCTCAGTTGTGGCCACTGAAATACGCCGTCTCGCAGATCAAACCGCGACCGCTACCTCCGATATCGAACGGATGGTGGCCGAAATGCAATCGGCGGTCTCGGCCGGTGTTATGGGCATGGATAAATTTTCGGAAGAAGTGCGCCGAGGCGTGGATGTGGTCGGAAAAGTTAGTTCGCGCTTCTCGCAAATCATTCAGCAGGTCCAGACGTTGACTCCGAATTTTGAGACTGTGAACGATGGAATGCAATCACAGTCGATCGGCGCGCAGCAAATCAGCGAGGCACTCGCTCAGCTGGGTGAGGCCGCACGCCAAACAGTGGAGTCTTTGCGCCAATCCAACGTCGCTATCGAGCAGTTAAACGATGCAACTGCCGGATTACAGAGTGGAGTATCACGTTTCAAGCTGGAGGCATAAGTCGGCTTTCGTCTTCACCGCCTTAGGAAAAACGAATCGACTCCGATGCTCTTCCTGATTTTCCAGCTAGGCGGCGATTGGTATGCGCTTAACACCGCACATGTAGTCCAAGTGCTGCCGCAGGTTGTTTGGAAGCAACTTCCGCAGTCGGTGCCGGGCATAGCTGGAGTTCTCGATTATCATGGGAACCCTGTTCCGCTGGTCGACCTCACGGAGCTATTGCTCGGTGTGCCGGCTAAAAGGCAGATGAGTACCAGAATCATTCTCGCCCATTACGTCGATCCAAATGGTGCAACCCATCTCCTTGGTCTCATTGCCGAACAGGCGACGGAAACCATTCGCCGTGCGTCGACCGATTTCGTTGATCCTGGCGTTTCGGCAGATGGGGCGCCTTTCCTGGGGCCAGTCGCAAAGGATGAACGCGGCCTCATTCAACTGATAGAACCCCGCACTTTGCTCTCGCAATCAGTTTGCGACGCCCTCTTTCGCCAACCGGTGGAGGTTTGAAAAATGAGTCAATTTGCTCGTCCTTTTTCGTTGGCCAGGACAAACCCGAATCTCAGGAGGAAGAGAGGAACGCGAGGGTGACCCTGGAAGTTCAGCAGCTTCTCAAAGAAACGATTGGCCTCGACCCAGTTTCGATCGGACGTCCCATCATTGAGCAGCTGATTCGGGCGCGTATGGCACATTGCGGGGTTCGCAAAACAACGGATTACTGCCGGCAACTTCGATCTTCCGAAGCAGAGATGCGCGAATTGATTGAAGCTGTCGTAGTTCCAGAGACCTCATTCTTTCGCGATCCCTGCTCTTTCGAAGCGCTCACGCAGATCGTGATAGGGGACTGGGCGCCTCGGCATTCGAATGAATCACTTCGGGTCTTGAGCGCACCTTGTTCGACAGGAGAAGAGCCTTACTCAATTGCGATGGCATTGCTCGACGCGGGCTTTCCCTCCGAACGCATCCAGATTGATGCAGTAGATATCAGCGCGAAAGCCCTCGACCTGGGTAGACTCGGGGCTTATCGACACAACTCCTTCCGCAACAAAGATGCCGGCTTTCGTGAGCGATACTTTCAGCGGATAGACGATCGGTATCAATTAACGGAGTCGGTCCGTAGCCGAGTTCGCTTTCATTACGGCAATCTTGTCACCGAGGATTTTCTCGCCGGTAACTGTTACGACATCATATTTTGCCGGAATGTTCTGATATACTTCGATCCTCCAACACAGCAACGAGTGATCAAAACGCTGATCCGTCTGCTCGCTTCGATGGGAATTCTATTTGTTGGTGCGTCAGAGACCTCACTTTTACGTGATAAGGGTCTTACCGCAGTAGATCACACACATTCGTTCGCGTATCGAAGAGTCGGCAGCGGAAGAAAGAATACTGTGCCCCCCATCCCGAAGCCGCGTGAAGCGCCGACGACCACAGCGATTTCGAGATTGCCGGTCGCAAAATCCAAACCTGAGGCTCCTCCGATCGATCTGGACGCGGCCCGAGAACTCGCTGATGCCGGACGCCTAACCGAAGCGGCTGCAACCTGTGAGGCATATCTAAAAATTAAAGGCGCTTCGGCTCCAGCCTACTATTTGTTAGGCCTAATCCGCGACGCCACCGGGGACCCCCAAGGGGCTGCTGAGCTTTATCGCAAAGCTCTTTATCTGGAGCCAGACCACGTTGAAGCCCTGACGCACCTTGCTCTTCTCTCCGAGAGATCGGGCGATGTGGCAGGAGCGAAACTTCTCCAAACCCGAGCGGAGAGAGCCATAAAGAGGAAGGCTTCCGATCCTTCCGTTGATGATAAGACCGAAGTGTCGGAACAACTGCAACTCCAACCGACGTAAGGCCGTGAAGACCACAACACCTTCCGATAAGTCGCATCTCCTCGATCGCACACCACCCGATGATTATTTGCGGGAGTGCACGCGACGAATCGCTGAGCAGGAAACAATAGATAAAGGCGACGCTGTTTCCGTTTTAATCTTTCGCGTCGGCGGCGAATATCTTGCGCTGCCCACAACAGTCTTTCAAGAAGTGATCGATAACTACACGGTGCACAGCGTGCCGCACCGGGGAGGAATCGTGGCAGGCATAGCGACAATTCGCGGCGAACTTTTACTTTGTGCCTCTCTTCCGAAATTGCTCCGACTTGAAGAGATCTCAAGCGAAAAGGATTCCTCCAGCCAGCGACTGATCGTTGTCGAGCGCGAAGAAAGCCGAATGGCTTTTCCAGTCGATGAGGTTCAGGGCGTCGCCCGCTATCGGCGCGGCGAATTGATCCCGGTGCCCGCGACACTGCGGCAAGCCACTGCGACCTACACGATCGGGCTTTTTTCATGGAGAGACCGAAGGGTCGGCTGTCTCGATGATCAGCTTCTCTTTTATACCCTCAACAAGAGCTTCGCATGATTTCTGAACGCCCTGACCTCCTTGGCGAACTCTCGCTGTCAGATATCTTCCGCGCCGAAGTGGAATCTCAAGCCGCGTCGATGACTGAAGATCTTCTTGCTTTGGAACGAGACCCTGCCGCGACCCACAGACTACGTGAGTTGATGCGTGGAGCCCACTCACTAAAGGGGGCAGCGCGGATTGTGAATCGTGATCCAGCGGTTCGCGTTGCACATGCGATGGAAGATTGCCTGGTCGCCGCGCAACGAAGCGATGTTGGATTATCGCAGGGGCGTATCGATGATCTGTTAGGAGGCATCGACCTGCTGACGCAAATCGCGAACCTGCCCGACGACGCTGTGGCCAAGTGGGAAAGCGACCATCACGATGAGATCGCGTTGTTTGTAAAAAGCCTGAGCTCGCTCAATGAAGAGGTTGTTATTCCGAAAGGCCCGGCCATCGAAAATACAGTCACAAGGGAACCCAGAACGACAACGCGTGACCTCCGCATTGGAGTGGACAATTTGAATCGGCTGCTCGGGCTCGCTGGTGAATCGGTCGTGGCTTCGCATTGCCTTGATGCCTTTGCGACCGACTTATCGCGCTTCAAGCGAATGCAAGATGATTTGGCTTATGGCTTACACGGCCTTCGAAATTCATTAGGCTTCGCGGACCTTAACGAACGCACTAGAGGTCAGCTGTTAGACTTGCAGAAGAAAGTAACCGTGTGTCAGGACTTCTTCTCGCGTCACCTGGGCGAGTTCGAACTATTCGAGCGACGATACTATCATCTTGCAACTCGCTCCTACCAAGAAGTTCTCGATTGTCGAATGCGGCCCTTCAGCGATGGCACTCGCGGTTTTGCGCGCATGGTCCGAGACGCTGCGCGACGTCTGGGTAAAAAGATTAACCTTGAGATCGTGGGTCAAACAACACCCGTTGATAGTGACATTCTCAAGAGCCTTGAGACTTCACTTGGCCATCTGTTGCGGAACGCTGTAGATCACGGAATCGAGACGCCAGCCGATCGTCGTCGGATTGGGAAATCAGAAACAGGAACAATTCGACTCGAAACTCGACATCGCGCAGGCATGCTTCTCATTGAAGTTACTGACGACGGCCACGGAATCGATGCGGAAAGTCTGCGTCGGGTTGTAATCGAAAAAGGCCTAACGACCGACGAAGTTGCAGTTAAGCTGTCCGAACCGGAGCTTTTGGAGTTCGTCTTTCTGCCGGGCTTTACGCTGAAAGAAACCGTCACTGAAATTTCCGGACGCGGCGTCGGCCTCGATGCCGTTCAGACAATGATCAGGCACGTAGGTGGAACCGTGCGCGTTACTTCGCAGCCAGCGCAAGGCACGAAGTTTCAGCTTCAACTTCCCCTGACACTATCCGTGTTGCGTACATTGTTGGTTGAAATCGCGGGAGAGCCATACGCGTTTCCAGTAACTCGCATCAACCGCGTGCTGAAACTCCCGCGGAATAGAATTGAATCGATTGAAGGGCGGGAACATTTCACCTACGATCATCAGCAGATAGGATTGGTTGCAGCGCGCCAGGTCTTAGGATTGTCAGCCCGTTCCTCGCGCGACGGGGAGCTGCCAGTTGTTATTATCGGTGAAAAGAACGCGCGTTATGGAGTAGTGGTGGACAAATTTCTGGGCGAACGAGAATTAGTTATTCGCGCCCTGGATCCACGGCTTGGAAAAGTAAAAGACATCAATGGAGCAGCCCTGATGGCCGATCAATCTCCGGTCCTAATCATTGACGTCGAAGATCTGGCGCGTTCGATTGAAAACCTCGCCTCGGGGGGTAGACTGGCGCACGTGTCACGGAACCTTGGGTCAAAGGTCGGACCAATCCAGAAGCGCGTTCTGGTGGCTGACGACTCACTGACCGTACGTGAGCTGGAGCGAAAACTAATTGAAAGCAAGGGCTACAAGGTCGAAGTCGCGGTTGATGGGATGGATGCGTGGAATGCGGTCCGGACCGGACACTATGATCTTGTCGTCACCGATGTGGACATGCCGCGCCTTGATGGCATAGAACTAGTGACACTCATCAAGAAAGATGTGCGATTAAACGCGACTCCCACTTTGATCGTCTCTTACAAGGATCGCGAAGCGGATCGTCGCCGTGGGTTAGAGGCGGGCGCTGATTACTACCTAACGAAAGGCAGTTTTCACGATACGACTTTGTTACGCGCAATCCAGGACCTGATCGGAGACGCTTTTGAAGATCGCGATTGTTAACGATTCGCCTTTGGCTCGCGAAGCGCTCCGGCGCGCGATCGCGACAACCCAGGATCACGAAATTGTTTGGATCGCGCGGGATGGCCGCGAAGCAGTGATCGCCTGTGCCGTCCAAAGGCCTGACCTAATCCTGATGGATTTGATGATGCCAGTTATGGATGGCGTCGAAGCCACTCGACAGATTATGGCGGAAACTCCCTGTCCCATCCTAATTGTTACCGCGAGTGTGAATGGTCGGACTGGAAAAGTTTTCGAGGCTCTGGGAGCCGGTGCTTTCGACGCCGTGAGCACGCCACTTTCGGAAGGACTTGGAACAGACGCGCTTTTGTCGAAACTTCGGACGCTGCATCTACTGATTGGCAACCCTGACATTGCTCCAGCGAGAATGCGTCTCGGGAAAGAAGAAGGGGCAAAGGAGCCGCTCATACTGATTGGCGCCTCCGCCGGGGGGCCGGCTGCGTTGGCCGTTATCTTACGAAGCCTGCCGCGCGATTTCTCCTGCTCGATCGTCATTGCTCAGCACGTTGATGCTCAATTCGCAGACCCGATGGCCCACTGGCTTAACGAGCAGTCGGCATTGCCAGTGCGCGTGGCCATCGAGGGCGAACGACCCCAACCTGGGCCTGCCCTTCTTGCAGGTCAAAACGCTCATCTAACATTCTGCGCTTCGGGCAGGCTTTCTTATAGGCGCGAGCTAAAGGAATCTCTCTATTGTCCTTCCATTGACCTGTTCTTCGAAAGCGTGATTGGACACTGGGAGGGAAAGATCAGTGCGGTTCTTCTTACTGGAATGGGATCGGACGGAGCCCGTGGACTGAAGGCTCTAAAGGAGTCTGGCGCTTTTACGATCGCACAAGACAAAAGCACTTCGGTCGTTTTTGGAATGCCAAAACGCGCGATTAGTCTTGGCGCGGCAACTGAAGTCTTGCCTCTTGAGCAGATCGCTCCGGCTCTTAGTCAATTCGCCGTTCGGTCGCTCGGACGATGTTCAATCTCACCGGAGGGTTACTAACTCTTCCGAATCGAAATTCCTGACCTGCGAATCGCAACTAACGACCGAAGATTCCACGAATCCCGCTACGCGACTCTACTTTATCGGCAGCCTGCCCCGGCCAGCATTCTACTATCTCGAGAGCGAGGAAACGGAAAAGGGTGAGACGAGCAAACTTGATATCCAGTCGCAAATTCTTGGTGATTTGCTGAATTGAGCGAGCGCCGTTGAACTGCGATGCAAACTGAGCCTCTGCAGCGGTCAGCCGTAGGCTCTGCACGCGCTCGTACCCTTCGCGCGTATAAGCTGGAATGCACGACATCTCGGGCATCAACTTCACATTCAATTGCTGGTATTGAATGAACCGCAGCGTGGTCAGCGCCCATTGATCAATATCGTCATCGGAGGCGACCAGTTGGGCGGCATAACCGGGTAAGTCATGCTGCTCGAACACGAAACGGACGCGACCAGTCCAGAGTTGTGCGAAGAGCCTCTGGCCATAGTGCTGCACGAGTTGCAGACCGGGCTCGCGGAGAATTAGACCCTCGTCTGCCAGAGTCACAAAAAGAGGGCATCCGTCCTTCGCTTGCCGCGCGCGGGCTGCTTCCACCCGGTCGCTATCGACATTCAGGAGTGTGACCGGCGCCTCTTCACAATAAAGGTCCATGTTACTGGTTGTCACAACCACCACTTGACCGTCGCGGGCCAGCAAATCGACCGAATCCTGTGACCAGAATGCTCGAAGGGTACCGGTCACCTTTTCCCGGGCGATCGTTCGCAAGGCCCAGTGAAGAGAAAAGAAACTGGAGTCACCACTGAAATACGCCGTGGTCCGCGCAGGCGGCTCAACATTCTGTGCGGTCAGATCAACCGGTAGAGCTTCCGCTCGCCGCACGACGGCTTGCTCTTCGGTTGGATGTAAGCCATTCGCTTCACGGGAGCCGGCTTCTCCTTGAGAGCCCACCTCTTTCGCTGTTGGTGGCACGGGGTCGACCGCCGTAAATGACGGCGATTGCATCTGCGACCTTTCCACAACCGAAAAAGGTTCTATCGCCGCGGCAGGAGATGATTCTACTGAACTCGGTACTTCGCTCGGTGGCGCAAAAGACTGACCTTGGTTAGGTCGCGCAACGCTCTCAGGGAGGTAGGTATCAACCGCCTTGATCAAGGTGTCGGAGGTGAATGGCTTACTGATGGAGCCTTTCACATTCGGGACTTGGGTTCGATCCGGCTGGAGATCAGTCCCAAACCCCGATACGTAGACAACCGGGATTCCGGCGGTGGCTGCATCATCCAGAAGCCGGCGGCAAACTTCGTCACCCTTCATGTCGGGCAAAACGAAATCGAGCAAGATCATATCAGGCGCCACGGATCGCGATAGATTCAGACCTTCTTCGCCGTTCGCTGCCGTGGAGACGTCATAGCCTTCGTCTCCGAGAATCTCTTTGACGAAACTAAGAAGCATCATGCTGTCATCAATGACCAAGACCTTGGGTCCGGCCGTGCGCGGGGCTGCAGCTCTCAGTGCCGCCGTTTCGCGTGATTCATCCATGCTTCGCACTGCATCCATGAGAAGCATCTGCCACTCGATGTTAATTGTGTGCGGGGTTCCGTGAGGCACTGGGACCTCGGAAATAACCCCGCCTTTCCAGTCAACAATCTCGTTGAAAGCAGCCAGGCCTACCTTGGTCGGAGTAGCGGCGTGACGGACCTGCCCGTTCTCAAAATAAACCCGGGCCTTTTCTCCTTTTGGACCGGTAAACTCAAGCATCGAAGTGGATTTGCTGATGCATTTGAGCTGAATGATGTCGGCAATATGAAGGTCGCTTAAGGTACCCTGAAAACGCTCGCCCCCTTCGACTTCGCTACCTGGTGCGAGAAGCGCCTCGACCAAAGTGATAAAATCAGCACGCGGAAAGGGTTTCTCGAAAAAATGAATCGCGCCCAAGCCCGCGACCTGTTCACGCTGGGCCGAAAAATGAATCGCGGTCAGGATGATCGCGCGCGCGCCGGGATGACTGGTTCGCAAGTCATAGATAAATTCCTGCGCCAAATCATAAGTCGCGTCGACATCAAGGACGAACAAGGCCGGTTTCTGGTCATGGGCGAGTTGTTGGGCCTCACTTAAGGATTGAGCCACAGCCGCTCTCGCGCCGGGAGATGCCTTTTCCAAGGCAGAAAGAATCTCGGCAGCGACTTTCTCGTCAGGTTCTAAAATCAGGACCTGCAAACCTCGTCCTGATGAGGTAACGGGAGCGTTCGGGCTGGGCTGGTTCACGATGGCTACGGTGGAGAGTGACAAAGCATATTCTCCGCCACTCCCCCCTCTCGCCAGCAAAGAAATGCCTGCTCGACGCGAAATGAAAGCCTTTTTTCGCGTCAGCAGGCTCAGCCAACCACCTGGCCGCCGGTTTCGTTTGCACCGGTCGGCACCTACCGCTTCGATCGCGAACTTGATTCGCGATTCAACGGCACTCAGCCCCAAGCTTTAATTTGCGTGAACGCCGGTCGACACCGCATGGCCGTCGTCGGTCCGAACGGTCGTCGAGCACCCAGAGAAAGCCGCGAGGATAAGAGTGACACTGAGCGTAACAAAAAGGATCGTTCTCATAATATATTTTGATTTATCCCTTATTCGTAAATCACTGGCTAAGTGCGTGTCCCGGTGCACGATTGTTAGTAAAAAGTTCAGGCGGAGAAACGTTCTGCCAGCGCTCGGCGGCTGATCTTTCCCCGTTCCGTCGTGGGCAGGGTGTCGAGCAGGAAGATTCGCTTGGGCACTTGCCAACCGCTCAGACCCGCACGGCAAAACTCCAGCAACACTGCTTCCTGGGTCTCTTCGGCCCCGACCACGCACGCGACCACTTCCTGGTGACGCAAGGATGAGGCGCGCCCAAAAACGACCGCCTGGCGAATCCCCGGAAAACTCAGCAGATGGGCCTCGACTTCCGCCGGGTTCACCTTTTTGCCCGCGACGTTGATGAGATCCGAAATTCGTCCAACGATGCGCACTCCCTCCTGATCAATTGCGACGAGATCGTCTGGAACAAACATTCCATCACCTAACTTCGCGAGTTCCTCTGCCGGAAAATATCCGTCCCCCACCGCAGCGCTGCGAACCCGAAGTTGTGTCGGGCTTGCATCCGGCTCAATCCGCTTCAACTCCACACCTCGCATGCCGGGGCCGACGAAGCCCTCTAGATCAGATGTCGCCGCGACATCGTAGCAAATGCCGCCACACTCCGAGGCACCATAAAACGAATGGATCGGTCGGCCGAATTTCTCCTGAAAATTGCGCGCCACGTTTCTGGTCAGCGGAGCTCCCGCCGAAATGCACAATCTCAGTTTCGGCAGAGGCGGTGCCTGCGTCATTTCGTTGAAAGCTTGGAAGAAAACGGGCATCCCGGGAAAAACCGTGGCGCGAGTGCGCGCGAGATCGTCGAGCACCGCGCGCGGCATTCGATCAACACTGATGACCATCGGTACTCCGCGGACGAGCAATGGTGTGACAAGATTGCTGAAGCCATAGGAATGCGACAAGGGGATCACGCCGAAATTCAGGTCAGCCGAGGAAATCCCCATCGTGTCGCAAATTTGGATCGCGTCCGCGCACAACTGGTGGCCGCGAAAACGGATAGCACGGGGCTGTGCTGTCGTACCGGAGGTTAGTTTGAGGAGGACGGGCGGAGGCCCCGCCCAATCAATGGACTTTCCGTTCCCGATTCGGACAATAGGGCTCTCGGGATTGACCATTAATCCCTCGGCGCGACAAGCTTCCAATGCGGCATGACGCTCCCGTTCGCTCATGGTGGGCTCAAGCGGAAGAACGACAATCTCGCAAAGCAAACACGCCAGAAGAAGCGCCGGCCAATCCGCATGATTGCCAATTTGGATCGCAACGATCTGCCCGGGCTCGAATTCCCGCAATGAATGGAACTGATGGCTACGTTCCTCGATTTCACCGAAGCGAAAGAGGATTCGCCCTTGGGCATCGAAGATCGCGGGCTCGTCGCCCCGACGGGCCACCGTCGTCTCCCACGCGGCAAGCAACGCGTCCTCCGTTTTCATCACTTGCGAGGAGCAGCTTTCGCGTCTACCATGCCTGCTCTTTTTCCACCATGAAAACGGACATTCATCCTGAATACAACGAGACGGATATTATCTGCGCCTGCGGCGCGGTCTACCATACCCGCTCGACGCGTCGGGACATCAAGATCGGCATTTGCGCCGCTTGCCATCCGTTTTTCACCGGCGAACAGAAATTCGTCGACACCGCTGGCCGGGTTGAAAAGTTTGCTCGCCGCTACGGCAGCACGAAGGCGACTCGCGTTCCTGCCAAAAAAGCTTAGCTGATTCCGCCTAACGAATGGTGACTCCGAGAGGTTTCGGAGTCGCCGTTTTTGTTTATGGATTTCCAATCCCTCATCGCGCGTAAACGGGAGCGTTTCCAGCAATTGGAAAACGAGATCGCTGATCCGCGTCTTTTCGACAATCGGAAGCGCGCCAGCGAGACAATGCGCGAGCACTCTTCCACCAAGGACCTTCTCGGGAAATGGGAGGAACTCGAAACGACCCGGCGCCAACTTGAAGACAATCGCGAGCTCGCTGCAGCGGAGGACCCTGAGCTGGCCCAGATGGCTCAGGAGGAAATTCCGACTCTCGAGAGGCGCGTCGGCGATCTCGAGTTCGCCGTGCAAATCGCTCTTCTTCCACCGGATGAAAACGAGAATCGCAACGCGATCGTTGAAATCCGCGCCGGCACGGGTGGGAGCGAAGCCGCGATTTTTGCGGCCGATCTCTTTCGCATGTACAACCGTTACGCGGAAATCGCGGGCCTAAAAATTGAAGACCTTGAATCGAGCCCGTCGGAGCTTGGCGGGTTGCGGGAAGTGATTTTCAAAATATCCGGCGAATCGGTTTTTCGAAAAGTGCGTTACGAGAGCGGGGTTCATCGGGTGCAACGCGTGCCCGCGACAGAAGCGCAGGGGCGCATCCACACCTCAACGGCAACCGTCGCCGTTCTCCCCGAGGCCGAGGAAATCGATTTTGAGATCAAGCCAGAAGATCTTCGGATAGAAGTTTGTCGAGCCGGCGGCCCGGGCGGCCAGGGTGTAAACACAACCGATTCAGCCGTTCAGGTCATGTATATCCCAACCGGCCGTATCGTTCGATGCCAAGACGGTCGCAGTCAGCAGAAGAATAAGGAAAAAGCGTTGAGCATCCTGCGCGCTCGCCTTCTGGAAGACAAGCAGCGTGAGGAAGAGGCGAAATATTCTGCCCACCGCAAAAGCCAGATAGGGTCGGGCGGCCGCGAAGAAAAGATTCGCACCTATAACTTTCCGCAGAACCGGATCACCGATCATCGAATCGGACTCACCCTCTACAATCTCGATCGAGTGATGGAGGGCGACTTGGACGAGATGATTTCGGCCCTCCAGCACGCCGATCTCGAGCAAAGGCTGAAGGAATCGGCTGTTGCCTGACGGGTGAAGCGTTTTTCTTTTCGTCATCCCGGGACGACGAAGCGCGAAGGGGACCACGATAAATGACCGTCCTCGAAGTCCTGCAATCAACCACGGCCTATTTCCAGAAACGGTCGATCGAGAGCCCGCGCCTGAATGCCGAACATCTGGTGGCGCATTCGTTAGGCAAAAAACGCATCGAACTTTACCTGGAGTTCGAACGCGCTCTTTCCGAACCCGAACTTGCGCCGTTACGCGAGCTTGTGCGCCGGCGCGGCCTCGGCGAACCGCTGCAACATCTTGTTGGGACCGTTGAATTCGCCAACCACACTTTTGTGACCGATCGGCGCGCCCTCATCCCTCGGCCGGAAACCGAGCAACTGGTCGAATATTTATGCGACCTCACGTGGCCGGAAGCGCCGCGAATGCTCGACGTTGGGACCGGCAGCGGCGTGATCGTCCTCTCTCTCGCTGCGCGTTTTCCGACCGCTGAGTTGCATGCCGTGGATATCTCGCCTGACGCACTCACGCTCGCCCGTGAAAATGCGGAGCGGCTCGATTTGCTGGAGCGCATCCAGTTTTGGCAGGGCCACTTGCTCGACCCCATTGAAGGGTCCTTCGATCTGATCGTCGCCAATCTTCCCTACGTCGCGGCCAGTGAGGCGAAGCATCTCGCGCCCGAAGTGAGGCATGATCCACCCCTCGCGCTCTACGG